>SMTZ1_10017660_pt1 | contig 12471 bp, 9 predicted proteins | sample DeeMarSWOR136_30_FD_25667 | JGI IMG/M metagenome (IMG submission 25667) | reverse complement strand
AAAAAAAAAAACAAAACTAACCGTATATTTGGAAAATTTAAGTAAAAAAGTAAGGAACCATTATGACGGAATGATTTCATATGCAGCTGGCTCATGGGAAATTAGAAACGTCCCTTGGAAGCATTTTGATATTATATGTAGTAATCTCCATTTCAGCGACTTATTTCTAAAGTACATCGAAGTTTTACCAGGGCTAAAAATCATATCACCAAACGGGAGTTCCTCTGTCAGAGCCTCCCATCTATTCCGTCAAAATATTCAATATCTAAAGACCTTTAAAAAACCTGTCATCATATCGGAATTGGGTTTTCAAACTGTCGCAAATACGATAAAAGCAGGACCAATTCCTGTTCAATTTCAAGAGGAATTTGAACAATTCAATTATGATGAAATAGCACAATCGCGAGCATTTTCAGAAGTTTTTAGCCTATTGGAAAAAGATATTTTTGTTAATGGAATAATCATCCATAAATGGAGAGATCATTACGAAAAGGGATTCGGTTTAGTACGACTTGATGGTACACGTAAACCTGCGTGCGAAACGATAACAAATTTTTTTAAATCTTGGACTATCTCTTTCTTGAATAATAAATAAAAAAATTTAAAAAAAGTACAAGTTAATTGTTTAAAAGTCCATATTTTTTGAGACCTTCTCTCATTTCAGCTTGAAAGGGCCCTGGAGTCCCTTCTATGAACGCTTCAATAATATCTTGATTATTAATTTCGTTTGACGCTCTTCTTTTCGCTTTTTCTTCTGCTAATGATGATATTGCCATTCTCGCCATAGATTGAAATTGAGGGGGTGATAATTTAATTAACTCGTTAAAGATTCTTTCAGTCTCAGGGTCCCAAATTAAGCTAGTTTTTTTCTCATCCTTAATTTTTTCTGAAGCTACTCCAAATTCTCGGCTTGTAATAATATCATTAAGATAATTTTTTAAAGATTCCACGTATCTTGGAGCTTCTATTTTATCTAGATATACTACTTTTTTTGCCCATTCATCGCAATAAGAACACTCGTTGCACATAGCGATACAATTTTGTTTTTTAAAAAAATCGATGAATCCATCAAGTTTCCTATTGTCAATTATTAATTTAGACTTAGATTCTTTTCCAAGTGTTTGGCCTATTTTAACATTCGGATCCTTTTGTTCCAGACCTCCAAATGACATTGAGAACCCCTGAATAATATCTACAAGATTTCCTTGATATTCTCGAGAGGCAAATGCTTTCACTGCCCTGACTATCCATTGCGTTGACATGCGTCGCCCCGCAATTTTAAAATCTTCAATTCCAATAGCTTCATAGTGGGTTAGATCTTCAGGACGAATCCAACGGGCTTTTATGACTTCCTTTGGATCGGAAAATTTGATAACACTACAATTTAAGATGCATGTATCAATATAATTACGCTCGAATTGTTGATACGTTTGAGAGGCGTGTCCTAATATATTGTAATGATAATATCTAAAGGGACATTGATATAAGCATCCATCAGTTAAGAGCAAAACGATCTTACATTTAGTTGCTTTTTGAATTTTTTCCAATGTCTGGAAATCGCGGTTTATCATTACGTCAAGAGTTATTTCATTTGCCCCTAGCATTTCGTAAAATTTTGCTCGATTTACGCTGTTGATATGTGCGATAGTTGATACGCGAATTTTTAATTTAGGAAATTGTTCCTTAATAAGCTGTATTAGAAACGGGATAGTAACGATTACATTATCGGTTCCAATATCACTAATCCATTGAATATATGTGAGGAGCTCTTTATGATATTGTGAATTATATTCCATATTATTCATGCAGGGAGCATTCAATAAATAAGAAAATTCCATTTTTTTCTGATGAACTTTCCTGATATATTCTGCAATTTGTTCTTCTGTTATTTTTTGGAGTAAGAATGAGGGACGGCCTCCACCTACTAGAGTGTGATCTGCGACACCATACAAACTCGCCACGGGATATTTTGCCAATTCATCTATTAGGTTAAAATCCCAGTTAGTTGCAACATGAAATTGAACTTTTTTCACCTTTTTAATTAGTCTAGTTTTCATTTTATCATTTTTTAATCGCTTTAAGATGGGCTTTTGCATTTAACGGCAGCAAAGGAGCGCAGGCCATGAGCTTTGTCACATCACCTTCTACTACATAAGTTCCAGACATCGTAGCTTGGATAGGATCGGACTCTCCTGAATTCACTTTTTTAATGGTTTCAAAATCCGTTTTATGAATTACTTTTGGGGCTTCTGGACCTGAATATTCTCCCATTCCCCAATTCATCTTGTTTTTCTCAATAAATTGCCAGTAATTCATCTCGGGCCTGTCCGTTATGATGTATTGGAACACTAAAGGTGCTATAGGATCTAATAACTGTGCCAAATCGGGCAACTCATTGTATGCTTCCATGAAGCGTGTTAGATACGCTTCCCATTCTTCTTTTTTATCCATTTTAATTCTAACCTCGGTTTTTTTGGTTTTTAAAAAATAATTAATATTTTGTTGAATCTTAATTTATATTCATATTTTATCTATTTTCTGAGGCATAGATTCTTTACTATCATTTGTAAGAATTAATTCCTGCTCTAGAACCCATAAATAAAAAATCTACCATAGTTGCATTATAGTCATTTTCAATCTTGTAATAGAGACCGTTGGGTGTGAACGTAATGCCGTAGATAAACTTACGTATTTCACTTTGAAACGGTGATTCTTCAACATATTTTTTTATCAATGGATGGAAATGTGTAGGAACATCTTTAGCGTCGTGGCATGCTATACCAAAACATAGGCGCTCTACTTTGTTTGAATCCCAGCTAAAAGTATAATTAAGATGGGCGGCATGACAGCACCTCTCCATTATTTCATCAGATGCTAGATCAAAACCTAAATCAGCCACCAGTGCTTTGCATTTCTCAGGCGTAGCCGTGGAGGGATTTTTAATCATAAAATAGATGTTTGTTGTATTATGTGTAAAATCAAATGCAAAAACTGCAAAAATGATAAGTCCATGTTTATTGAAATATTCTTTATATTTCTTCATACTTTCAGGGATATATTTCATTGAAAAAATCGGATCAATTGGGCAAGGGACAATAAATGGCCAGATTTTTGATAATCCTGTTCTTGCGTCTAAATCAACGCCATAACCTAAAATTTCAAAAGTTTCTATAGTTTCCACTATCATTTTGTGAATAGGATGCCCATTCTTTTTGATTAATCCTTCATTTATAGCAGTTATATAAGGATCCGGGTTATGGGGCATCATCATTTCTACATACCTTACGGATACATCCCTTTTTTCAATTGGTTTGGTCGTTGTTCTGATAGATACTGGGGAGCCTGTAAAAAATTTACTATAGGCATTGAGCCCCTTCCATAAAGCATCCTCATTACATTTCACTCCTGTAATTTTACCAAGCTTTAAAATATCTTTTACCATTTGATTAAGATCATTATTACATTTGAAATCGGATTTTATTTTTGGTAAATACAGATCGTAATCGACACCTAAAGCTCTTAAATCCTCAATCATTGTTGGTTGAAAGGCGGGAGGTGTCACTTCAAACAATGCGATTACAAGATCTATTTCAGCGACCTCTTTTCCATTCCGTTCTAAACATTTTTTCTCCGCATTTTCAAAGAGCAAAGGCTCTATGACTGGTCTCACCATTTCAGGAATTTTTAAGACCACATTTTTATATAATTTTTTAACTTCTGATTGCCATTCCATTTTTCTTCCACTACATTTTTTTTATTTTTTTTTTATAATAATATTTAGTTTTGATATTTTGCGAATTGAATTTGACTCAATTCAGCAAATCCTTCTGGATTATTAAAGCCAAGCCCAGGCATCATCCACCGGGGATTTTTTTGCCCATAGTTTCTTACCAGCTGAAATAGGTCAACCTCTTTGATGTTCGGAGATATGTAAAATTTAGGTTTTAGCAGATTTTCACCCTTTTGAATTATACTTTCCTGCTCGGCAATAGTTTGGAGAGGTGTATGAGGGTAAATCCTCATTCCGATGAATATAATTACATCTCCATCTCCTTGCCATAGGTTCCCCCTATAACTGTTTATAGTTTCTAACTGGTTAAAAGAAGCTCGGACTGTTTCAAGGGTTTCCCCAGGACCACCTACTATAATATGAATCAGCTGTTCAATTTCTAATTCCATACATTTCTGTGAAGTCAGGATAGCCTCATCAGGGGTTCGGCTTTTTTTCATACTTTTTAATATTTCCTCTGAAAATGACTCTATGCCTGTTGCGAAATGTGTGGCACCACTTTCTTTCATAAGGGGGATTAATTCAATAAAATTTTTGTTCGGAACGTAGTTTGCCCCCCAATTAAATTCAATTTTATGATCTATAATTTCTTGACAAGTTGCTTTTAGGTGGTTATAATCTAAATTGAAAACACTGTCAACGATAAAAACATTTTTTATTCCATAATTATTTACCATTAAATCAAGCTCCTCAGCAATAATTGCCGGAGATCTATAACGAACAGTAGACCCTTCAATATATCTATAACTACAATAGATACAATTCATATGGCAGCCGCGTTTTGTTTGAATATTCCCCCAAGTAGCCCCCGTTTTATTCAATGGATCTATAAGGTAAGCATCATTATCAATCAATTCTCGTATAGGAATAGGAAGTCCATCTAGATTCTCAACCCGCCACGGTGGTTTCTGATAATAGTGTCCTCTATCATCTATAAAACATATGCCCTTCTCAATCTTCCTTATATCATTATTTAATTTGAGTTGTTTTAATATTTCAGCAAAAACGTATTCACCTTCGCCTACTACTCCGAGATGATGGTTTAAATCTCGAAGGATTTCTTCTGAAAAAATTGAAAAACCAGCTCCACCCAAAATTATTGGAATTTCGGGTTCTGCAATTTGTTTAATATATTGAATTACATTTTTAACAGGAAGATAAAAAAATAAATTACCTGGGTAGGTTGTTGAATCAATATTCCTAATTGAAATACCGATTAAATGGGGATTGAAATCATTAATTGCTTTCGGAATATCTCTTTTAATATCATTACTGAGGGTTAAATCGAGTAATATTACATCATGTCCCTTACTCATAAGATAAGCTGCGAGATATGCTTCTCCTATAGGTGGAACCATTACATGGACTATCTCCCGACTGGCAGAAAAGATTAAAACACGCAATACACTCACCCTCACTTTTGACTTAATTTATGAATTAGATATCTTTTCAATTAATTCGTTTTCTTTTGATTGAGAAACATTGGTCTTATGTTCATGATCATTTTCGTGCCAACAGAATGGAAACGAGCCGAAAAAATCTCCTGTTATAAATTCTGCAGTTACGCGACATCCACCACCACAATATTTAAGATGATGACAAGAAGAGCATTTTCCTTTAATTTTTTTTCTATCACGAATATCTTTATAGAGTTGGGAATTTAATACATCTTCAAAATTATCTATATATGGTTCCGTCTATGCCTATTCCCATCATTGTTCTGCATGCTAAGCAGCCAACACCCCATTCGATTGCCGCCATTTCTTTATCATCTTGGGGGTGTTCCATAAAGGGTACCATATCATAAATTTCATATGCAGGTAAGGTGCCTGCTTTACCTTCTCTTATTGTGTTAATAGCATGTTTGTACTTAAAATCATACATTTTTTTATACTCTTCCTTACTAAGACCAATTTCTCCCCAATATTCAGCAGCTCGATTTTGTTTGACTACACATCTAAAATAGGGTTGTGAACCCCATTTTTCTGATAATTCTTTAAGTTTATCCAACTCATCAATATTTTGTTTCATGATTGTAATTGAGGAGCATACAAAAATTCCATACTTCAAACAGAGATCGATAGCTTTTTTCGCATAGCCCAGGGAATTAGAGAAGCCCCGGATTTTGTCGTTTTTCTCTGGATCTGCACTGTCAAAACTTACAAATATATGACTAATATTGTTTTTCTTACACATCTTAACAAAGCTCTCGTCAAACTTCACACCATTCGTAATAAGAGCATGAATATAGTCTTTTTCTTTACAAAATTTCATGATTTTACCAATATCTTTTCGTAATGTAGGTTCTCCCCCAAACCAAACGAAACATGCATGTCTTCCATGTTTTCTTAAACCATTTTCAATATTTTCTATTATCTGGCACCATTTTTCTGCGGGTAATTCGGGTCGTGGCACGAGATCATCAGCAGCACAGTGAAGGCATTTTTGATTGCATTTATCCGTAAGATACATAGCAAAATGAATATTTCCAGGATGGAATCCTCTTTCTAGTTTTTGCCACGAGACGTTAAGTCGATCCTTAATATCTTTTAGTTCTACATAACGCTCAACATCAATTCCTATCTTTGTTAAATCTTCAACCATTCTTGGTTTGAATACTTCAGGAATAATATCAAAAATCCCCAAGACTACATCCGCATCATTAATATAAGCACCATTTCTTTCAAGGCATCTTTTTTCTGCCGCTTCTATTATGAGAGGTTCAACAGAAGGTCGAAAACCTTGGGGAATTTGTTCTACAATTCTACCAAATAATATTTCTGTCCCATTTTCCCATTCCATAATACTTCACTCTTATATACAATCATCATGTTCATGGTCATCATCATGCCAACAGAAAGGCAAAGCGGCTAAAAAATCACCTGTCTCGTTTTCAGCATGCACCCTGCAGCCGCCTCCACACATCTCTAGGTGGTGGCAAGTTGAACATCTCCCTTTTATTTTTCTGTCTCTTATCGCCTTAAACATTTCTGATTCCATTATCTCTTCAAAACTTTGCTCTAAAACATTTCCCAGGATTAATTGAGAAGGATAATCACAGGGGAAGAAATCTCCATTAACATCAATGCCCGATACAGAACGACAAGCTTGACAACCCACTCCCCATTCTAACGCAGCTTTTTCTTCAATTGTGCGAGGGCATTCCATAAACGGCACCATATCATATGTATACACTTTATTCAAGAAAGAAGCTTTTCCTTTCCTTACCGCATCAACAACGTGCTTGAACTTAAAATCATAAAACTGCCTATATTGATCATAATCTAATCCAATATCCTTCCAGTTTTTCTCCGCAGTTCTTTGTTTGATAACGGCTCTGAAATATGGTAAAGCTCCCATCGATGCCAATTTCTCTTTTATCTCTTCTAACTCTTTAAAATTTGCTTCTTGAACCGTAGCCGTACAAATAACTAAATGCCCATAATCTAATGCTAATTTAATTGCTTTTTCAGCAGCTTCTTTAGCTTTAGGGTAGCCTCTTATATATGCTGCCTTTTCGGAATAAATACTATCATAGCTAATAAAGACATGGTGCATCTTAACATCTGCGCATAATTTTGCCATCTCTTCATTAAAAAGAATTCCATTTGTTGAAATCGCTTGATAATAACCTTTTTCCCCCGCATACTTTATTAATTTCTTAATATCCTTACGAAGGGTGGGTTCTCCACCAAACCAAATATAACACCCTCGACGATTCTGTTTTCGCAAGGTTTGCTCTACATTTTCAAGAATTTGAATCCATTGTTCTGTGGTTAATTCTGGACGTTTCCCCATCAATTCTGCAGCACAATGTATGCATTTTTGGTTGCATCTATCAGTCAAATACATTGTAAAATGATAAACACCCGGAGCCCAAGCACCTCCAACTTCATCCCAAGTTCGAGCATATGCTTTTCTAGCCTCGGAGATTTTTAAATAACGCTCTGTATCAATATTAATTGTTTCCAAATCCTTGATTACGGTCGGCTGAAATGCTTTAGGAGTTATTTCAAATAAAGAAGATAATAAGTCATCCTTACTTACATAACCAGAATTTCTAAGTCTTGCTGTCTTTTCAGCAGCTTCTTGCCACATTGGTTTTATAGATGTACGAAACATTTCAGGCGTAAGCGACATAATCTTCTCAAATAATTCATTAATTTCATTACTCCATTCCATAATATTCACCAAACTTTTTTTTTTCCAAGATTTTTTAGTTTAAATATTAATATCTTTTCAAAATCAAAAGATAGGTTAATTTTTTTCGTTTTAATCCCCCCAATCTTGAAAGAAAAGTAAAAATCCTCGGAATTACTTGTTTTTGGAAGGATGGAACGATTTTTTAAATGTAAAATCGAAAATACGTTAAAAAGAGAATAATAATAAAAACCCCGTAAAGAGATATTAAGGTTAAAAGATAAAATTTTAAATTTTTTATATTGGATAATGTTTATATTATCAATCTTTTTACTCAAATAGTTATTAAAACTATAGTTTTTCTTTTTTTTAAATACAATATTTAAAAAATTCATATTTTTTTTTGACTGATCTTCTAAGCCAACGAGAACGCTAAGATCTCGAGATTGAGTTCGGAATTCTTCATCATCTCCAGAAGAGTCATAATCAAAAAAAGTAAATGGGGGAGATTCTTTATTCAAGCATACACTTTTAACATAATGATAAAAACTCGAATCTATATAAGTAATTAAGTTGGAAATAATGAAAATATCAATGAGCTGCCCAATGCTTAACTTAATTATATGATAATTTTCTGGTATAAACCATAAAAAGTAAATATTGGGTATAATTGGAATAAAAAATGATTTACCAGATGAAAAATATTTTTCTAATAAAGAAATTAAAACGGGAATATCCCTTAAAAACGTATAAATTAATGAAACTAAGAAGAATGAAGTAATAAAGACCAAAATCAAAATGACTTTCAATTTTTTAAGTCTATTATGTCGATTCATATATTAAATACTCCATTCCAAAAAAAGTCAAAATTAATTTTTCTTTTGAAAATTAATCATTAAAATATTTGGTTATTTGATGATTAAATAACAATTTAGTATTACTGCTTTTTGAATTTTTTCATGAAAAATTATCTTTTTTGTCAAATTTAGCATTTTAGTATTATAAATAATCGAAAAAAAGTGTAAGAATAAAAAAAAATAAGGGTTATATTATTTAAAGAATTGAATAATCTTTTGATTTCTCATAGGAGCTGAATTTTACAGAAATGGATGAGGCATGTTTACGGGTACTATTAATTAATCCAAATTATCCTAATGTGTTCACTTATGGGCCGCAGGCAAGCATTCTCTTTCCTCCACTAGGATTAGAGTACATAGCAGCATACATCAATGATATAGCAGAAGTTCGTTTGCTCGATAATCGTCTAAAAACGGGAAGCCTGAAGATCATAGAAAAAACACTGGAACAATTCCAACCAGATTACACAGGTATAAGCTGTAATTTTACGTGCCAGATTAATATTGCCCGAAGGATTGCGAATATTGCTAAGAAATGGGGTTCCCGAACAATTCTAGGTGGATGGCATCCTACATTGGTGCCTGATGAAACACTTGGATATGAATCGGTAGATATCATTATTAGGGGAGAGGGAGAAATAACTTTTCGGGAACTCATCCAAAATAACAGTCCTATTGGAATTCCAGGACTATCATATAAGCTAAACGGTAAACAAGTTCATAATCCGAATCGCGAATTAATGGACTTAAAGCACATCCGACAACCTAATCGTTGCCTTCGAACAATAACAGCGAAAAAAACTTATAATTTTTTTGGTTTTTCCGTTGATTGTATTGAAACCAGCCGGGGTTGCCCATTCTCCTGTAATTTTTGCTGTATCCACCATTTTTATCGGAAATCATATCGAAAACGAAAATTTAATCATGTTGTTAATGAACTACATTCAGATGAGGTACGGAAGAGAGCAAGTCATATTTTCATCGTTGACGATAATTTTGTTGTCGATCAAAAATTCGTCTCAGAGTTATGTAACGCTATTATACAGACTGGAATCAACAAATATTTTATGGCGCAGGCTCGCGTTGACATGATTGCACATCATCCAGAAATTTTCAAAAAAATGGCAGATGCAGGATTCATTTACCTTTTTCTAGGTTTGGAAAGCTTTTCAGATCGAACTTTGAAGAAACTAAATAAACGAATAAAGTTTCGAGAAATTAAGTCTGCATTGAAGATCCTTCACGATTATGGTTTTATCATCCAGGGGAATATCATCTTAGGTGCCGACCTCGAAGATACAAAAAAAGATCTCGAATCCATGATCGATATCACTAAGGTTTTAGATGTTGATTTTCCAACATTTTCTATGTTGACCCCGCTTCCGGGTACAAAATTAATGGAACATGTTATAGAAAAAAACCTCTTTCTTACAAAAGATTGGCACGACTTCAACTGGTCGGTTCCCATTATAAAGTATCCTAATTTATCAGCAGATGATTTGAGTTATTATTTAGCCAAGGCTTATAAGGAAACTATGAGCTTTAAGCGAGTGCAGGCGGGAATGAAAAATTTCATTCATATGCGAGGCTTAAAATTTCACATGTCAAGGATGAAACCCAATGAGTTAATAAGGGTGGCGACACATATGATGAAAAACTTATGCAAGTAGATTTTCATTCAATAAATAGAGCATTATTTATTTTTCCCTCATTTTGGAATTTTTAGAACTTGCTGTTAAAAACATGGGAGCTGCAGTTAAAAATAAGAGCATATTTGCATTTTTAATCGATATTTCAGAAAAATACTGAGTATCATAATTTATAACATTGTAGAAAAATGATATTTTGGCCTGTTTAAAAGCTTTGACGATCTCGATAAAAGAATTATATTTTAATTTTATTCCGAATGTTTCAGGAGATTCATGGGCAGGTGAACCCGGAAAAATATGATAAGGTTCATTCATAATGGAGATTGGTCTGAAATTGGATGTACCGTATTTTAATAGACATTTACCCGCAAAATTAAAATCTTTAAGAACATCTGAATGTTTCTGAAATGGAAAACCTATTGTTAACCAAATCCGTAATGGTATTTGATATAAGTTTGCATTTTTTATTAAATCATTAATTTGATTTTTATTAAATTGGAAGGTTGGATCACAAACTTTTGCGATTTTTTGGTGAACTTGAGATGACATTGTTCGAGGAGAAATGCTGATTGATGAATAACTGCTATTAAATGTCTTGTAGAAATCTTTCCACATTTCTTTAGGAAATGGCAACCTCCATATCTCTAAATCTCCACTAATTTCAAAATTTTCTTTTTGCATCAGCCCAAATAATTTTTTCCAATATTTTAAATTAGCAGGATAGGTACCGTGTCCGAAAAAGACACTTTGGATTTTATATTTATTAAGAATTATATTAATATCTTCAATCACTTTATTTGGACTTCTAAGTAAAACCTCATTTCTTCCAGAAATTTTCTGCTGGGCCCTCTGACCTCCTCCACAATATGGACAGTTGAACGGACATCCTCTCCCAATAGGAAGGTTAAACGAGATTCCCATAATTTTTCTACTATATTCGACATATTTTTTCGCATTTATAAGTGATGATAAATTTGAGAAATTTAAAGTATCCAGAGACTTAGCCGTATAAGAAAGTGGATTTACTTTTATGTGTTTAGATGAATCTCGATACGTTAAATTAGGAACGGATTCTAAAGTTTGGTTTTGATTAATCATTTTAATATACTTTAGAAGAGGAATTTCACCTTCTCCCCTTATAATTCCATCTATTACTGTGTAATACTTTAGGATTTGGTCATGATAATAAGAGGCACTAAAACCCCCAAGAATCACTTTAGCATTTGGATTTACTTTTTTTACAATCTTAGCAACTTCGAGAGCGCCGTGTGCATTGTGAATCCAATGTAAATCTATTGCACATACGTTAAAATTAATACTTTTAATGTATTTTGATAAATCCCAATTGTGATTTAAAAATTGCTCGAAAGGATGATTTATTAGCCTAACTCCAAAACCTTCCCTCTCAAGTAAATCGGCAATTGCAAATATTCCCATGGGAATAAAAATATATTCCCCACGTCTGAATCTAGCATTTCTGTAATTAGGGGTTAACACTCTAGGGGGATGTATGAACAAGATATCAAAGTTTTTCAAAATTAGTACCAGAGTTTTTGTTTAAAAATAAATATTATTTAATTTAAGGTTTAAGATATATAAATTTTGATCTCTATATTTCAATTTAACTTTTGCGTAGAAAAATTAAGTTAAAATGCCAAATTGCAAAAAATTTAAATATGTCTTAAACAAAAGTTTAAATCACCAATCCGCAAAGAAACACAAAATTATATAACAAAAGATCAAGATAGATGGACTATAATGATAGATATAATTTTTAACATAGTATTTCCTTTGGTCTTGCTTGGATTTTTAATAATTATTTTTCTTAGCAAAAACTCTAATAAAAATCCAAGACAGGACCTGATGAGCTTTGATGAGTTCTTAAAGGATTGGCTTAAAGATCACGGACAAGCCCATAAACTAGAAGAACAATTCAGAAGAATGAAAAAAGATCCTAGTGGAGCACTCTATATGCCTATGACTTATAAAGGTGCAAAATTCTTTATAAATTGGGGTTTAACCCCAAATAAGGTCT
>SMTZ1_10005755_pt1 | contig 12471 bp, 10 predicted proteins | sample DeeMarSWOR136_30_FD_25667 | JGI IMG/M metagenome (IMG submission 25667) | reverse complement strand
CTGGGCGCACTGAAGCTTGCCCAGGAAACAGGAGCTGTGCTGGTGCCGTTCACCTTTTCTGCTTCGAGGAAAAAATTTTTAAAGACCTGGGACCTTTTTTTGATCTTTTATCCTTTCACCCGGATTGTTGCGGTTTTCGGGCCGCCTGTGAATGTGGCTCCAGGCTTGAAGGATGAGGAACTGGAGGCGAAGAGAGGGGAAATAGAGCGTCTCATGATCGAGCTGGATGAGAAGGCTGACCGGTTCTGCGCTTGACTCAATTTCTTGTTGTTCTCGGCAAGAAATTTATGTTATAAATATCGGCAAAAAGGAGTGGAGGATGAAGGCGAAAACATTTTTTCCGGTCATTTTGTTTTTCAGTTTTTCTGTTTTCCTTTTTTCTCAGAGTGCCGCGGAGCTGATCGCCCAGGCGGATGAGCTGTATATTGAAATGAGCGATCTGGCGGCCGCAGAAAAAGCCCGGGATTTATATCTGAAGGCCAGGGACATAGCAGAGAACAAGTACGAGCCTTTCTGGAAGCTGGCAAGGATATATTACTACATCGGCGACAACTCTGAGAGCAATAAAGACAAGAAGATCATTTTTTCCCAGGGCATCTACTATGCGGAAAGGGCTGTGGAGCTGGAGCCGGAAAAGCCCGACGGCTACTACTGGCTCGGTGTCAATTACGGTGTCTACGGAGAAGCAAGGGGTGTGCTCAAGAGCCTCTTCCTGGTCGACGACATCAAAAGAGCGATGAACAAGGTCGTCGAACTGGACCGTTCTTATGAGGAGGGAGGTCCGGACAGGGTGTTGGGCAGGATGTATTTTAAACTGCCGGGATTTGCCGGGGGGAGCAACGATAAATCTGCCGAGCACCTTATGAAGTCACTGGAATACGGTCCAAACGATCCTTTGACACGCTATTATCTTGCCGATACCTACCTCGCTCTCAAAGAGGTCGAGAAGGCGAGGACGGAGTTGGAATTTATCCTCAACATGGAATCGGATAGCCGCTGGATCACTGGAGTCAACGACTGCAAGAAAGACGCCGAGGAGATGCTCAAGAAGAAGCAGTTTCAAAAGTAGAAAACAGGATTGCCGTTTTAAAGATTATTCCGAAAAAACCTGAGCAGAAAAGGTTTCGATCTCAACTTCTTTTTTCCATTCGTCTTCATCCAGTCCTGCTTTCATGCAGCCGTGAGAGAGATAGGTTTCCAGATCCCAGCCCCACTCGATGGGAACCTGAGGAAGAAGGAGTCCTTTATTTAATCCCTTGGAGATGATTATCCCGTGCTTTCCCACCTCAATTTCTTTGATATCTTTGATCGGCTGGGGAAGGGTAAGAACCGATATTTCGATCACGGTTTCGGGCAATTCCTCAAGAGTCATGGATGGAAAGCGGAAGTCTTGAGTGGCGGCCGCGATCGCGGCATCACGTATTGTCTCCCACAGAGCTTTATAGGGTAGAGGGTAGCCGATGCATCCCCGAAGCTGACGATTGATCTTGAGAGTTACAAATGCGCCTCTTTTTTTTTTCAGCTCCTCATCTTTGACTTTCTTCTTGAGGGTCTTTCCCGTTTTCAGATGATGTTGTATGGATTCCCGCGCTAAGCTGAGGAGGAATGTCTGCTGGTCTGTATTCAGCTGGTTCCCCATTGGTCTTTTTTTATTTAGACTTGATGAGTTTTACCGGCAGGAGAAAAAAATTGTTTTTGTAGTCCACGGCGAAGGACTTGATGGACATTTTCTTCTGCGGGCTGGTCTGAATTTTTAAGAGGAGTTTTCCGCACGCACAGGGGGCGAGAATCTTGTTGATCTTTTTCTCATCCGGTCTAAAAGAATAAAATCCCAGAAGCTTTCCTTGATAGAGCTTCTCCAGCTCATGATATTTTTTGAGAGAGGAAAAAAATCCTGGCGCAGAGGAAAGTATGTTCTCTACGAAGAACCTGTGGCCTCTCTTGTGTCCGATGAGGAGTCCGTCTGAATACGCAGCAGGAGCGAGAAGGGTTAAGGCTGTAAGAGAAAGGTAAGCCCCCTGGGATAAGTAGGCATCCATCGAAAGCCATTATAAATTAAAATAGTCATGGCTACAACTTCTAATAATTCCCAGGAAGAATGATCCCGGCGCCTGGGCTATTCACGAGTCGAGGTTGCCGCAGACATCGTTGCGAGGAGCGAAGCGACAGCGGCAATCTCATGCATTTAGCGATACAGAATGAGATCGCCGCGCTCTGCTCGCGATGACATCTTAATCATATTAAAGGTCGTCAGATCGGCTCGCCCGAAGGGTAAAAGATGCCGACATATGGAAAAAATGAGGACTGTCCCCTTTTGAAAAATAGGAATAAGGTATCGGCAGATTTTATGAATAACCCAGGCTATATGAGTCCCAGCCATGGAGCCAAAAACCGGACTCCCAGCCAGATAATGATCACTCCGGCGATGTTGAGCCAGAAACCGAATTTCATCATTTGAGTGAGCCGGATCATCCCCGAGCCGTAGACGATGGCATTGGGGGGAGTGGCTACTGGAAGCATAAAGGCGAAGCTGCAGCCGATCGCGCTTCCCAGGACAGGAGGAAGCGGATTGACCGAGGCCGCCTGAGAGACGGCGATGATGATCGGGATGATCATATTGGCCGACGCGGTGTTCGAGGTCAACTCTGTCAGATAGACGCTGAGGAATATGGATAGAAGGGTGATGAGGGAGAGGGTGGCGGAGCTTCCTCCCGAGGAAATGAAAAATTTTCCGATGGCGTCAGCCAGTCCGGTCTCAAACATCTGGAACCCTAAAGACAATCCTCCTCCGAAAAGAAGGAGAGTGCCCCAGTCAATCTTTACGGCTTCTTTAAAAGACAGGGTGAACTGTCCTCTCCTAAGGTTGACGGGAAGGATGAAGAGGAGTCCGGCACCGATTATGGCGGCGATTGATTCAGGAAAGTGTCTCTCCAGCCAGAGAAAAAACGGAGCATCCCGTCCCAGGACGAGTGATATGAAACCAGGAAAGACCCAAAGAAAGACCGTGACTGAAAAGGCGGCCAGCACGTTGGCTTGACCTCTGCTCAGGCCTTTGATCTTTTTTCCCTTTTCCGGCAAAGACCCGGGCTGTATTCCCAGGGCTGTTTTTCCGGCTTTTAGAGAGAACTTCATCAGAAAGAAAAGGATAAAGAACATCGGAATGAGCACCAGAAAACTGACGAGCATCCACTGGAAAAAAGTGACTCTGTAAGAGGCCAGCTTTTCGAGCATTCCGATGGCGATGAGGTTGGGAGGGCTTCCGACAGGAGTACCGATGCCCCCGATGGAGGCGGAGTAAGCCAGCATTAACAGCAAAACCACTCCGAAAGTGGAGACGCTTTTCTTCTTCTCTTGAGGACCGAGGGTATCCAGGATTCCCAGGGCAATCGGAAACATCATAGCTGTTGTCGCGGTGTTGCTGATCCACATTGAAAGGAATAAGGAAGTCAAGCCCACGGCGAACAGGATTCTGGTCTTATTGTGAGCGATGGATTTCAGGGAGAGGATGGAGTAAGCTAATTTTTGGTCGAGGGCGTGGACACTCATCGCCCTGGCCAGGATAAAGCTGCCCAGGAAGAGCATGATGATGGGATTGGCAAAGGGGGCAAAAGCATCTCCGGCCGGGGCGATTTGAAAGATCGTGATGAATACCGGTATGAGGAGAGCAGTGACAGGAATGGGTATGCACTCTGTTACCCACCAGGCAACGACCAGGAGGAAAACAGCCATGAGGCGGCTTGCTTCAGGATTTTGAGGAAGAACCGGAACACAGTACGCCAGGAGGAAGAAAGCCCAGCCGAGGAAAAAGCCTATGATTTTTCTTTTCTCCATGTTTTAAATCTGTGTTTTCAGCCGATCCTGTCTGAGAGTAAGGAATCCAGGACGAATTGTCATGAACAAAGATTCATGATTTTTTCAACACGTTTTGGGATGTTTTTATCTGAGTTTTACTGATGCCGGGCCGCGATTGACCTTTCATTTCTGGGGAGGATTATATTTTGTTTCATCTTAAAAAACAAGAAATAAGAGATGCCATTCCTTGACTCCGTCAGAAGATGGAATTATCATGGAAGAGGCAAAAAATGGAATACATATCGCTCATTGTGGGTCCGCTGGAGACAAACTGTTACCTGGTCTACTGCCCGGAGACTCTGGAATGCGCCGTGGTTGACCCGGGAGCAGAAGCTGGCAACATCACTCGCCAGATCGCGGAAAAAGAATTGAAACCCAGACTTATTCTCAACACCCACGGTCATGTCGACCACATCGGAGCCAATAAGGATATCAAAGATAAGTATGACATTCCCCTTTTTATCCACTCTGCCGACAGCCCCATGCTGGAGAGCGTTCTCCAGACTGAAATGGGGCTATTTCTTGGGGCAAAAGATTCTCCTCCTGCAGACCATTTTCTGGATGATGAGGAGGAGATAAAGATCGGGAAATCTCATTTAAAGGTAATTCATACGCCTGGCCACTCCCCTGGAAGCGTAAGCTTTTTGGGGGATGGCTTCCTGCTTTCTGGAGACACGCTTTTCTTCGGAGGAGTCGGTCGGACCGACCTTCCGGGAGGCTCCTGGCAGGAGTTGGTGAGTTCAATTAAAAATAAAATTTTAACCATGCCTGAGGATATGATTGTTCTTCCCGGCCACGGTCCGCACACGACCGTCGGTGAAGAGAAGAGGTCAAATCCCTTCATCACATGAAAAATGCTTCCCTGACGCCTGAGGCAGTCCTCCAGGTTTTCCTTGAGTTTCTTTCCGTGGAAAAAGGGCTTTCTTCGAATACCATCCAGTCTTATGCGCGCGACCTGGAGAAGCTCTTTCGGTTCTTGCGGAAGGAAGGAATATTATGGATGAAAACCGATGAGGAAGGACTGGTCCGTTTTATCCATCACCAGAGCCGGGCCGGCCTGTCCCCTCGTTCCATGGCCAGGCTCATTTCCTCTATCAAGTCTTTTTATAATTTTCTGGTTTTGGATGGGATGGTCAGGAAAAATCCTGCCGTCAACCTCTCTTCGCCAAAAACCTGGCTGGCCCTGCCCAAGTTTTTAACGGTGAAAGAGGTCGAATCTCTCCTTGGGCAGCCAGATGAGGAGAATGTCCGCGGGGTAAGGGATAAGGCCATGCTGGAGCTGCTTTATGCCACCGGCCTGCGGGTTTCAGAGCTTATCGCACTGAGGGTGAAGAACGTGAATCTGGAAGATGGGTTTCTGCTCTGTGTGGGGAAAGGTGGCAAGGAGAGGATCGTCCCGATTGGAGATTCGGCCGCCCTGGCTGTCCGCAGGTATCTCGAGGAAGGTCGAGATAAGTTTTTAAAAGAATCGAGTGAATACCTGTTTTTGAGCCAGAGAGGGAATGCTTTCACCCGCCAGGGATTCTGGAAGCTTTTGAAGGGATACGCCAAGAAGGCAGGTCTGGTTCAGAAGATAAGCCCTCACGTCCTGCGCCATTCTTTCGCTACCCATCTCCTGGAGAGAGGAGCGGACCTGAGGTCGGTCCAGCTGATGCTCGGACACAGCCAGATAACCACCACCCAGGTTTACACCCATGTCAGCAGGAAGCGGCTCCGCCGGGTTTATGATAAATACCATCCCAGAGCTTAGCCGAAGCCTGTCTTTCACTGAGAAACAGAACTTCTTATCTCAGCCAGCATATCAACGGCTTTTCTCAGGTGAGGGATGACGATGGAGCCGCCCACAACGAGAGAGATGTTGAATGCTTCATAAAGCTGCCCGTCTGTGAGCCCGGTCTCGACGCATCTGAGGAGATGATAGGTCACACAGTCGTTGCACCTCAGAACGAGCGAAGCCGCCAGACCCAGAAGCTCTTTTGTTTCAGCCGATAACTCGCCTTCCATGTAAGCGTTCTTATCGAGGGCAAAGAACCGCTGGATTTCTTTGTTTCCGCTGGACAGGATCCTTTCATTCATTCTCAGGCGAAATTCCTGGAATTGCTCGATTTTTTCGCTCATTGCTCCTCCTTGAAGCTTGCATATACTGCAAATCATGCCTCATGTCCAGTCTGGAAATGGAGATCGCTTCCGTTTATCTGAGACTCTATTTTTTGAAGGCTTTATATTGAACGAAAAGAAGTGGTTCTCGTTTAAGGAAGCTAAAGCAACTCCTTGACGAGCTTCATTATTCCTGTTATCATAACTCTTTAGTTTATTAATTAAACTATTAAGTTTAAAGTTAAGACTAAAGAGTTTAAGAATGAAAAAAAAAGATTTCAGGATAGAAAGAAAACGGCACAGAAAAGAAGAAAACAAGAGGTTCATCCTGAAGGTTGCGGAGAAGGTTTTTGTCCAGAAGGGATTCAGTCTGACGACTATGGATGAGATCGCTAAAGAAGCTCAGTTTTCGAAGGCTACCCTGTACCAGTACTTCAAAAGCAAGAGTGAGATGTTTTTCGAGATCATTTATAAATCTTTTGAAGAAGTGCTCCAGAAGATAAAAAAAATCCGGCTGAGCGAGATAAGCGCAGAAGAAAAGCTCAGACAGACTATCTATTCAATCGGATGCTATTATCACACCAAAAAGAATATCGCCCGAATATTCATCATGGAAAGAGCATTGATGAGGAAGCTTCTTCATATGAATTCAAAAGCGCAGGCCTCTCCAAGCCATCACCCCCCGATTCCGGCTCGGTATAAAGGCATTCTGAATGAGATTTTCAAACTGATGTGCGAGATTATCGAGGAGGGGATTAAGAACGGAGAATTCAGGAAAATGGATGTCAGGCAGGCGTGCTTCATTTTGGGAGCCATGATCCGCGGTTTTTATTTTAAAGGACCGATACAGGATAAAAAAGAATTGAGCGTCCAGCAGAGCGCCGATCTGCTCCATGATTTTTTCCTCCATGGGATAAAAAATGACAGCAAAGCATAAAAGGAGATTCAGCATGAAGAAAGGTAGCCCCATTTTCTTGGTCATCCTGTTGACTTTGTGGACAGTCCGGTTTTCTTTTCCCCAGGAGAAGATGACCCTGACACTTGAGGAGAGTATTCGACTGGCCATTTCCCAGAATCCGTATCATCTGGCGGCTGAAGAAAGGGTGGAAGCAGCCAAGGGACAAGTCAGGGAGGCAGCAGCAGGTTTTTTCCCGGCTCTTAACGCTCAAGGACTTCATACTCTGGATGAAAAGCTGTTTGAACTGGAGTTTCCCGATCCCTTAACCGGACAAACCCAGAGGATTTCTGTGGACTTCACGCGCGACTATCAGTTTTCCTTATCTCTTTCCCTGCCTCTTTTCACCGGTGGCCGTTTAACCTCTGGATTTAAACAGGCCAAATACAACCTCCTTTCTTCTGAAGAAGCAGTCCGACAGTCGGAGCACATCACCGTCTTCAATGCCAAAGCGGCTTTTTACGGCTGTCTTTTGGCGAGGAATTTTGTCAAGGTGGCTGAGGAAGCAGTCGAGGTTGCAGAAAAACATTTCAATAACGTCAAAAGGCTTTATGAAGTCGGGATGGCCTCCAAGTTTGACCTCTTGAGGTCTGAAGTGGAGGCGGCCAACCTGAAGCCTCAGCTGATCAGGGCCAGAAACAACCTGAAAATAACTGAGCTCAACCTGAAGACTCTCCTGGGCCTGGATCTTTCCCAGGATATCGAGATCGAAGGAGAATTGAAGTTTGAGCTGACTGAACCTGATCTGGAAGCTTGCATCTCCAAGGCCCTGGTGAAAAGGCCAGAGCTCTCTCAGTTGAACTACCAGAAAAAGATGGCTGGCCAGATGCTGAAGCTGGCGCGGGCCTCCAGACTCCCTTCTTTGGCGGTATCTGGAACCTATAATTTTTGGGCTGACAAGTTCAATTTTGAGAAAGACACCTGGCAGAACTACTATTCGGTCAACCTGGCGCTTTCGGTTCCCCTTTTCAACGGGTTCAGCACCTCTGCCAAAGTCGCTCAATCCAAAGCGACGATCAGGGAATTGGATCTTACCACCCAGGGTTTTTTGGACATGGTGGAATTCGAAGTCAGCCAGGCGCTGTTGAAGCTGAACGAAGCCAAGGAATCCCTTCTTTCCCAGGAAAAAAATGTCGAACAGGCTGAGGAAAGCCTGAGGATCGCTGAACTCAATTTTTCAGAGGGAATGGCCACAACTCTGGATGTCAGTTCAGTTCAGGCCGCTTTGACCCAGGCCAAGACCAATTATTCTCAGGCCCTTTTTGATTATGTCATCTCTCTGGCTCAGCTGGATAAAGCCATGGGAGTGGGATGGAATGATTGATAGATGAGAGGAGAAGAGATGAGAACTGTGAGAAATGACTGGAGAAACAATATGAACAAAAGGAATATGGTCAAAATGTGTGGGATTGCGCTCCTTTTTCTTTTTATTGCGGCTTGCAGTAAGCCAGCCGCGGATGAAGGGAAGAAAGAAGAGAGCTTTGGTGCGGCTCCGGTTAAGGTCTATAGAGTTCAGAGACAGAAGATATCGGAGAAGCTCTTTTACACCGGAGTGATCCAAGCCATGAATAAGATCAACGTCACGCCGGATATCGGCGGGAAGATCGCCAAGATTCATGTCGAGGAGGGCGATCGAGTCCAAAAGGGACAGCTTTTAGCCGAGCTGGATACACGGGCTGTGCGGCTTCAGCTGGACCAGGCTCAAGCCGCCTTAGCCGTGGCAGAGGCAAGTTATAGTGATGCCCAGAAGAACATGGAGAGGATGGAGCGGCTGAAAAAAGAGGACGCGGCTTCCGACCAGCAGCTTGAAAAAGTCAAGCTGACCTATGAGGCGGCTGATGCGCAGCTCAAGCAGGCTCGGGCTGCTGTGAACCTGGCCCGCTACAACCTTGATGTCTCGCTGATGAAAGCTCCTTTCAGTGGAGTCATTGCCTCGAAAAATGCAGAGGTGGGGGAGGTGATCAACCCGATGATGGGCGGATTTTCTCCGACCAGCGGAGTCCTGACTTTGATGGATTTTTCCCGGGTGAAGATCGAGATCGACGCGACTCAACAGGATATTGTCCGCATCAAAAAAGGTCAGCCAGCCCAGCTGAGAGTGACCGCCATGCCGGACAGGATCTTCCAGGGGCGGGTATCCATCGTGAACATCACTGCTGATCCGGTGTCCAAGAAATTCAAGGTTGAAGTCACCGTCGACAACCCTGACCTGGCTCTGAGGCCCAACACCTTCGGTGAAGTCAGCCTCGAGGTCAGCACGCATGAGCGTGCCCTGGTCATCCCCCAGAAGGCCGTGCTGGAGAACAAATATGCCTTTCGGGTCAGAAATGATAATACCGTGGAGAGAGTCGAGCTCAGCCTCGGCCTTCAAAATTCAGACAGGATCGAGGTCATCAACGGTCTCAGGGAAGGAGACCTTGTTGTTGTGGAGGGAAACTTCGGCCTTGAAGACGGCACCCAAATAGAGATCAGAGAGGTCATAGAATGAAGATACCAGAAATAGCTGTTAGGAGAAAAGTCTCAACGGCCATGCTGGCCATGATCCTGGTCGTGCTGGGATTCATCGCCTTCGCCAGTCTCGGCCTTGATTTTTTCCCGGACATCGAGTTTCCCACGGTCTCCGTGGTCACCACCTACTCCGGCGCTTCGTCCGAGGATATCGAGAACACCATCACCAGGCCGCTCGAACAGATCATCAACACCATCAGCCGGGTCAAAGAGGTGAATTCGATGACGACCGAGGGAGCGTCGGTGATCATGGTCGAGTTCGAATGGGGGACAAACCTGGATTTTGCCGCTCAGGATATCAGAGACCAGGTCGGGCTCTACCGGAATTTTATTCCGGAAGAAGCGAGCGACCCATTGGTGGTCAAGTTCAACCTTGGCCAGATGCCCATCATTTTCGGAGGGATCACCGCGGACAGGCCAACTCTGGAGTTGAAAGAGTTGATCGAAGACGAGGTGGCGCCGCGGTTGGAGAGGATCGACGGCGTAGCGTCAGCTCAGGTGTTCTCCATGGACGTCAGAGAGATTCTGGTGGCTGTGGATAAGTCTGCCCTGGAGTCCCGCAATATAACTCTAGACCAGATCCTCATGGCTCTCTCGATGGAGAACCTGAACCTTCCTGCCGGACGGTTTACGGAGAGACACTCCGAATACCTGCTGCGAACCCTGGGAGAATTTCAGAACCTGGATGATATCCGGAAGACGATCATCGGCACAACTCAGGCCGGTCAACCCATTTACCTCACGGATGTGGCTGAAGTCAGGGACACTCTGAAGGACACCCGTTTGATCAGCCGAACTCAAGGTGAGAAAGCGGTCTTTTATTTCATCAGCAAGCGTTCCGGGGCGAACACCGTCACCACAGCCCAGGCCGTCAACAGAGAGCTGGATAGAATAATGCCGTCCCTGCCTCCGGATGTGACCTTTTACCCTTTCATGGACCAGGCAGAGATGATCCAGAGAGTCATCCGGCGCACCGGAAACAATGCTCTGGTCGGCGGGATTCTGGCCATATTCTTCATCTTTATCTTCCTTCGCAACTGGCGTCCGACAGTGACCATCGCTCTGGCCATTCCCCTTTCGATCATCACCACTTTCATCGCCTTCTACCTTGCCGGCTACACCATTAACCTCCTCACTCTCGGGGGGCTGGCGTTGGGGATCGGTATGCTGGTGGACAACGCTATCGTCGTTATCGAGAGCATCTTCCGCCACATGGAGGAAGGCGAGAACAGAGAGGAAGCGGCAAAAAGAGGCGCCTCCGAGGTGGGGATGGCCATCACCGCTTCCACGCTGACCACGATCGCTGTGTTTTTCCCGATGGTTTTTGCTCAGGGAATCACCGGAAGGCTCACCCGTGGTTTGGCGCTGGCTATTGCCTTTTCTCTTCTGGCTTCGCTGTTTGTGGCCCTCACTGTTGTTCCGATGGTGGCCTCTGTCCTGTTCAAAGCCAACAACAGGCAGGATGCCGAAAGAAAGAATAAGAGAAAAATCCAGTTTGAAAAGGCCAGAAATTTTTACAGGAATCTCCTGCACAAGGCTCTTAAACGAAGAGGGCTGGTTCTGGGAGGGACGTTTGTCTTATTGGCCCTTTCTTTGGCCATCGTTCCTTTCCTGGGGACAGAATTCATGCCGCCCATGGACAGAGAGATGATCATGCTCCAGGTCAAGATGCCTGTCGGAACATCTTTGGAGGAAACGAACAGGGTTGCGACCATAGTCGAGAAACTGATGGCTCAGGAGCCAGAGGTGGAAACCGTGTCGGTTCAGGTCGGATCGCAGGCTGAGGAGAACCCTGCGGATATGGCTGGAGGGATGTCGACCACAGGTTCTCATGAAGGAATACTCTGGGTGGGACTTGTTCCCAAAAAAGAAAGAAAGCTCTCAGATGTGGAAGTTCTGGAAAAGATCCGGCGCAAGCTACCCAAACTCAAGGATGTCAAGTTTGAGGCTCTCGATCTCGGCCAGGCCATGATGGGAGGAGCCACTGCCCCGATCGAGATAAAGATCTTCGGTAAAGAGATCGACATTCTGAAAGAGATCGGAGATAGCGTGGTCGAGAGAATCCGTGATGTGGAAGGCTTGAGGGATGTCACTCATTCCCTGGCCGAAGGAAAGCCCGAGTATCACATCACTATAGACCGGGAAAAGGCATCGCGAATGGGGCTGAAGGTCAGCCAGATCGGCACCGCCATTCAGACCGCTACGTTGGGGAAGGTCGCCACTCGCTACAGAGAAGGCAATGAGGAGGTCGACATCAGAGTACGGTTTGAGGAGAGGTTCAGAGACAACCTGGAAGACATCAGAAGCATTCCGGTCATGACTCCTTTGAACACCATGATCAGCTTGGGAGAGGTGGCCGCCATCACTCGAGGAGAGGGCCCCATCCGGATTAACCGGGAGAACCAGGCCCGGGTTATCACGGTCACAGGAAATATAGCCGGTAGAGACCTGGGGAGCGTGGTGAGAGACATCAGATCAAGGATAGATGACATCGAAAGAGGGCTGCCACCCGGATATTTCACCGAGTTCGGCGGTCAATTCGAGCAGATGCAGGAAGCTTTCGTCATCATGGCCGCTGCCTTTGCCCTGGCCACTCTGCTGGTCTACATGATAATGGCCTCCCAGTTCGAGTCGTTTCGTCATCCCTTCGTCATCATGTTCACTATTCCCCTGTCCGTCATCGGAGTGATCATCGCCCTGATCGTTTCAGGCAGGCCTGTCAGCTTGCCAGTGTTGATTGGCTTTATCATACTGGGCGGAATAGCGGTCAATAACGGCATCGTTATGGTGGATTATATCAACCAGTTGAAGCAGAGAGGAGTGGAAAAGAAGGAGGCTATTCTGCAGGCATGCGCCGTGCGACTGCGGCCGGTCTTGATCACAGCCTTAACCACGATCATGGGGATGCTGCCCATGGCCATCAGTGTTTCCGAAGGAGCTGAAATGAGAGCGCCCATGGCAGTCGCAGTGGTCGGGGGATTGACGGCCACGACTTTTCTGACGCTCTTCATCATCCCCATCATCTACAGCCTCTTCGACCGGGTGAAATTTAAAGAAAA
>SMTZ1_10005754_pt1 | contig 12471 bp, 8 predicted proteins | sample DeeMarSWOR136_30_FD_25667 | JGI IMG/M metagenome (IMG submission 25667) | reverse complement strand
GAGAGAAGACCTATTGGACGTGTTAGGGGTGATCCTGAGGTAATAAAAAAAGCAGTACAATTAATAAAAGCATCAAAAAGACCTGTTTTATTTATAGGTGGAGGAGCAATCGCGGCTGAAACTAGTGAGGAGATAAAAACCTTATCAGAAAAAATTGGTGCAGCAGTAGTGGTTACCATGATGGGGAAAGACATTATAGATAATTCTTATCCCCTTTATTGTTGGTCAGCAGGCTCAAAAGGTACAACAGTAGGATTAAGAATGACTTCTAAGGCTGATGTCATTCTAGCAATAGGTTGCAGATTTGCTGATGAAACAGCAAGTTCGTATAAAGATGGGGTTAGTTTTTCCATTCCACCTACTAAACTAATTCAAATTGACATTGACCCTCATGAAATTGGAAAAAATTATCCAGTATCTACAGGAATAGTTGGTGATGCCAAAGCTTGTTTGAATCAGATTTTGGAGGAGTTAGGAGATTATTCTAGGGATTATAAGAATACTGATTATTTTAAAGAAATTCAAGAAGAAAAAGTTAAATGGTTCAAATTTCTTGACGAAAATAGAGATGATACAAAAGTACCAGTTATGATTTCAACCGTTTTAAGGGAAGTTAGGAGATTTTTTGATCGAGATGCTGTAATAGTGACTAGTTCTGGAAATGTACAAGCTCAAATGCTTCAAGAATTAGAATTTTATGAACCTAAAACATGTCTTACTGCTGGAGGATTCTCAACAATGGGTTATAGTGTCCCAGCAGCAATAGGTGCAAAATTAGGGTCAATAGATATTGGAAATCCTAATAGACAAGTTGCTGCCCTTATTGGAGATGGAGATTTTATGATGACAATATCAGAATTATCTATAGCAGTTCAACTCGGATTGAACAACCTTTTCTTTATTGTTCTTAATAATCATGGCTGGATTGCAATTAAGGATTTACAACAAACTGCTTTTGGTGAAAATCGGGGTTACGGTACCGCTTTTGAAGATAAAGAGGGAAAAACATATTCTCCTGATTTTGCAAAAATAGGCGATGCATTTGGATGTTACTCAGAAAGAATTTCTAGAAAAGAAGAGATAATTCCTGCACTTGAAAGAGCTACTAACTCAGGAAGACCATCAGTAATAGAAATAGAAGTTCAAAGGGAATATCCTTACACAGGATCTCCAGCTATTGGTTGGTGGGATGTAACAATTCCAGCATATTTAACAGAACAAAGAAAGAAATATGAGGAAGATATTAAAGGAGAAAAACTTTAATTCCGATAAATTGAATACTTATTATCTAACTCTCTTTTTAAATTGTTAAGTAGGTTGAATTTTTTAGCGTAAAATTCAAAAACAGTATCATCAATTGCTTTTTGCTCTTTTATATAATCATACTCTAAGTCTTTTTCCTTGCTTTTTATAATTTTGGCTACTAAATTTTCTACTTTTTTTTTAATTTCATTTTCGGGCTCTATAAAAGGTAGGGCATGGATTCCAGAAATTTGAATACTAGTAGTGTTATTGATAATTCCTTTAGCAAGGTAATTATATAGAGAACTATTTAGCAGACCTAGCATATATGGAATTGATATTGATTTATTTTTGATTATAAATCCAATTGCTTTATTCGAATCCCAATAACACCCTCTTGGCATGTAACGCGCTGCTAAACTTGAACTAACTCCACTTATAACAATCCCTTCTTCCTCAAATGGTACATTTTTAGGAAAATCATAATTTTTTATTGATTCTTTACTCCAATCTAATGCTTCCATAATTGGGCGATAATATTTAGCTTCTCCGCCGCGTTTTAAGTAGGGAATCCATTTATCGTTTTTTAACTGTTCTTGTTTAATTATTTTAAATTTCTTATTAGAATCACTAATCTTTTCATTTCTATTTCTAAAAATTTCAGCCAAATTTGTCCCTTCAATAGCTGCTATATATTTTCTGTTATCGTGAGTGTGCATTCCTATAAAACCTTTTAAATATTTCTCTAACTTAACCGCTTTCTCAAATAAATTAATGATTTCTTCCTCAACATCAGTATAAAATATGTTAAATGGTAAAGAATTATATTTAATTTGCTTTACTTCATTTATAATACTAGGTGCTTTATAGTCATCTTCACTTCTTACTCTAGGAATTATCCTCATTGTGTTATTTTCTCTATTCTTCTTATTTTTTTGTCCTGAGCATTTTGTTAAAATAATAATTACAGGGCTTGTACTTACATTTTGATTAGAGAATAAATTTTTTGGTGCTAAAAGAATTTCCTTTATTTTACAATTATTAAGAATAAACTTCCTCAATTTTTTATGAGTACTTAGAGTTAAGAATGAATCACTTGTGATAAAACCTAATTTTCCTCCTTCTTTTAAGCGCCAAATACTATTAACAATAAACATTGCATATGTTTCATGAGCATTTATTTTTCCATATATTTTTTTCAGTTTTATTTTATTGTTACGGACATAACTACTAGCCTTATTTAGATATGGCGGATTTCCTATAATAATATCATATTCATTATATGAATCAGGATATAATGTGAGAAGGGTATCTTGTTCTTTAAATTGAATACCCAAATTCTCTATAACTTCCTTAAAACTCGAATTTATATCACATGCTAATATTTGTTTCTTAGCAATACCAATTTCTAATAATTTTATTAAAAATATACCTGGCCCCGCGCATGGGTCCAAGATTTTTTGACTTTCTTTGATTTCCCCTATTCTTGACACAATATATTCTGCGGTTTTAGGAGGAGTAATAACTATTCCTAATTCTTTACTTTTATACCCGATTACAAATCAACTCTCAGAAAATATATATTTAATTAATGATCAAGTTCTTTTAATAGGATTGTATAAAATTGACAGAGTTTTATTAAAGTATTCATGTTAATTTTGTCCAAATCATCATTTTTAGAGTGAATATAATTATAAGAGCTTTTATCTCCATTACCAAGTCCTTGAAATTTCTTATTTAAAAGATACAATCCGTCACTATAAGTACCAATGTAAAATCTGTAGGTTTTTTCTAATTTCATTATATCTTTGTTTTCTAAAATATAATTAAAAGATTTAAAATGTTTATTATTAAGGAGACCATGATTCCATAGGTTTACTTTTTTAGCAATAGAGTCAAAATTAATTATAAATGACTTTTCTCTGTTAAAATCTTTAATAACGTTATAAAAATTCCTTATTCCCATAGTACCAGATTCTTCAGCACCTGTAAATACAAACCATAAATTATAATTCTTAAGTCTATTTTGGGGGTCTGAAAAAAAATTCAATAATTCTATTACACATGTTATTCCAGAAGCATTATCTATAGCACCTATTGATTTATTATTAGTTGTATTTAGCCAAAGTAAAACAGTTGCAATACAATTAACAGCTAAGATTAAAACGCCAAAAACATAAAGAAATAAAATTATTTCAACAATATAAAATGACTGTATAATATTTAATATTAGGCTTAAAGGATAAGAAAAAATCCAAATATAATAAAATTGAATTCGCCTTTTTATTGAGAATATTTGTCCTTTTGAATCTAGATGTGAAAAGAGAAAAACATTATTTTCTGAGCTTTTCTTATGAAATTGAGATGGAATTTTCACATACACATTTTGAGAGTGGTATTTCTGTCCAAATTTAATTTTTTCTGGATTTCTTGTGAATAATAACATAATTGTAAAAAAAATAAATAATAGCACTAGATTTACAATGTTAAAAATTACATGCAGATTTAGAATTAATACAATTAGAAGCCAGTTTAATAAAGTCAATGATAATTTTGGGTAGATTCTTGAATAGAATGTACTAAATGAAAATTCTTGAACAGTCGGAGTAAGATTTAATTCTTCTATTTTCTCTCTAGCAATATTAAAGCTTTTTCCTTCAAATTCAGTTCCAGATAATCTTGGAAAAGAAAATTCTTTTAGATTTTTGGATATGCGATTCTCATTAATCATGGTAAATATTATTATTTTTTTTTTTGTAAATAAGCTCCATTCTTCGCTGAGCTTACTATTTTTCTATAAATGTTTAAATAACCAGTATTAATTTTCGGTAAAGTCTTTTCCCACTTCTTTAAACGTTCTTCAAGTTCTTGTTGGGGGATTAATAAATCTAATTTTCGATTATTGATATCAATTTCTATAATATCTCCATCTTGAACAATTGCAATCGGGCCCCCTTCTATAGCTTCAGGGCACACGTGTCCAATACAAGGACCTCTTGTAGCTCCAGAATATCTCCCATCAGTTATTATTGCGACAGAATCTCCCAAACCCATACCGACTAAAATCGCGGCAGGTATTGATAATTCTCTCATCCCAGGAGAACCCTTTGGTCCTTCATATCGTATAACTAAAATATCACCTTTTTCAATTTTTTTTGATAATAAAGTGTCACGCAGATCTTCTTCACATTCAAATACTTTAGCATAACCTTTATGATATCTCATTTTCGGGTTAATTGCACTTTGTTTAACAATAGCACCCTCTGGTGCCAAACTTCCTTTTAAAACAGCAATAGCTCCCTCATTTGCAATTGGATCTTCTATGTTCCTTATAATCTGATAATCATTATATTCTATAGGCTTGAGATAATCTTTAAGAGTTAAACCTAACACTGTGTATGTAGATAAATTCAACATTTTTGATAATTTTTTCATTAAAACTTTAACACCACCAGCTTCATGAAACTCTGAGAGAGTATATTCAGAGCCTGGTTTAAACTTAGCTAATAAAGGCACAGATCTACTAATTCTATCAAAATCAAAATGATCTAAACTACCACCGATCTCATGTGATAACGCACACAGATGGAGTATCATATTAGTTGATCCACCAAAGGAAAGTGCAACTTTAATTGCATTTTCTATTGAATCATGAGTGATTAAATCTAAAGCCTTTATATCTCTTTTAATTAAATTCATTATAGTTCTTCCGGTCTCTTTACTAAGTTTTTCTCTATCCCTACTAACAGCGCTTAAAGTCGCGCAATCTGGTAAAGAAAGCCCCATTGCTTCAACAATACATGCCATAGTGTTTGCAGTACCCATCATATTACATGCTCCGGGAGAACAACATGTTTCTGATTCAATAAGGAAAAATTCTTCTTTTGTAATTAGACCTGCATTATATCTCCCAATTGCTTCCTTAATATCAGAGGTAACAAAAGTTTTTCCCTTAAGTGGTCCTTCTTGAAAATTTTTAGCTAACATAACTCCTCCAGTGAGAAAAATGGTGGGAATATTACATCTAGCAGCAGCTAAGAGCATTCCAGGTATTATCTTATCGCAAGAACATAACATTACCATTCCATCGAAATTATATGCTTTTATTGTACATTCTACGGATGCAGCAATAATCTCTCGAGAAGGTAGAACATATTTAGAAAAATTTCCAGAATTTGCAATACCATCACAAATCGCTATAGTATTAAATTCCATAGGAGTACCACCTGATTCCATAACACCCTCTTTAACAAATTCAGCCAATTTGTTTAGATGAATATGTCCAGGATTAATGTTATTCCATGAATTTACAATTGCTATTTTTGGTTTACTTAAATCTTCATAAGAATAGCCACAGCCACGATATAAGGCTCTTTCATAGGCATTTGATGGATCTAGTTCTTTTCTGTTAGATAACATTGAAATATATAAAAGTAGTTTATTAATGAAATTTCCTAGTATAAATCAATTTCATTATTATAAATCAAATTTTACTTCCTGAAGAATCAAAGAAAATGCATCAAATAATTCATGACTCTTAATTAGTTATTTTCTCACCTAATATTGGCCATATGGTAAATTATGAGGCTAATGAAGATTACATTAAAGTGATAGAAAAATTTACTGAAATATTTAAATAAATCGTTATTAGTCTCAATTTGGAACTTAGTTAATTCTACCCTCAAAAAGGTAAAAGCCATTTATTTGTTATTCTTTGGATTTCTATCCATGCATGGAACATCAAACTGGCAAAATGCACATCCAACTGGATAACTGGTAGGCCTAACTTTCCAATTAATTCGACGATTTTGAGGCTTTAAAATTGAATCAATACGAGTTAACATTTTTCTTTCTATTCTATGAATATATTCTTGACATCTAACTTTATTATGGCCCTTTTCATCAATTGCATTAGCAGGGCATCTAAATTCACATATTCTACAAGTACCTTTTGAATAATACAAACAATTAGCATAGGGGTCCTCACTTTTTCTGGGGGTTACCTCTAAAGGTGCATCAGTTACTACAGAAGCTAATCTTATATTACATCCTATCTCTGTAATTAACCCTTCATGTAAACTAAAGGTTCCTAAACCAGTAGCAAAAGCAATATGGCGTTCTGACCAGGATGAATAATAGCTCTTCTTTAATATTAAACTATATGAATCACTCAGCATTCCAGCTACCGTTTTATAATTATATCTCTTAAAATATTCAATCACTTGTCTACATGTTTCTATTTGAAATGCTGTAGCATAATTACGTCCTACACAATATATCTCAGCAGGGAGAGTGACTTGCAAATATTTTTTCACATTCTTGCTTTCTGTACGAATTTTATCACTAAATGGAAAAACTATTGAAATAATTCTTAGATTTGAGGCAATCACTCTCTCAAAACCTTCTTCTATCCATAATTCGAGTGGAGTTAAATGTTCGAGACCTATAATCTCTTTATATTTCTGAAAAATAGGATCATCTCCTTTAGCAACCCCAATCACTGGGGAAGAAAATATTTTATCTCCTTCATATTTATCAGGAAGTTTATTTAGGTCACTTAATGCAAAATAACCTTTGAGAAATTGAGTTAATTCATCATTATCCATAATTTAAAAAACGTAATATTAACTTAAAATCTAATTCTTTGCTTCATTCATAAGGAAAGAAATGCAAATTTTTAGGGCATTCTCTAAAGTTCCTTTCTTAATTTTATCAGGTGTATCAGAATTTTGATGATAATTACTTGATCGATGTTTCCAGTCAGCCGAATTTAAAAACCCGGCTTTAATATTCTGTTTTGTAAATGAAGCAGCATCGGATCCACCACTTAATTTACCAAGAATTCTTTCAATTCTTCCTGCACCAAACCTTTTAGCTTGAATCCCTACAAATTCTGCTGCTTTCAGTAATTTGAGGCTTATTTCTTCTGAGTGTCTTGTTCGAGTTGTAGGTTCATATTCTATGACATGAAATCCATCTGGAGTCTCTAAACCATCCATATTTATTACAATTGTATTGGAATTGTTTAATTCTTCTAAATGAGCTGAACAATAACGATTTGATCCACGTAATCCACTTTCTTCGCAACCAAAACTAATTAATCTAATTTCGGTATTTTTAGGTATTAATTCTTGATGGTTTTTTATATATCTTCCGAGACCTATAATTACTGAACAGCTACTTAGATTATCAACTGCACCGGGGACTACATTTCCTTTATCACCTACAGGAACAAAAAAAAATAAAAAAATAAAACAAGGAGTTCCGATTATTAACATCCAAATTGTACTCCAAAAAAATATCCCTTTGAGAGAAAAAAAACCTATCAAGATTATACTCACATTTATGAATGAAATGATTAACCATGTTAATATTACTAATATTCCCAAAAAAGCAAGTGGAATGAATCCCCATCCAATTAATTTAAGTAAATTAAATTGAAGAGCAGAATCAATATGACTTGAAAATATTATTATTTTCTTTTGTTCCTCTTTTGATTTAATCCTACCAATAACATTCTGTGATGTTTTTTTGCGAAATATTGGGTCAATAAACTCATTATAATTGAAAAATTCCTCCCACATTATCAAAAAGGACAGAAATGTAAGCGAAAAAGAGATTAAACTAAATATTAATATAAATGGACCAAATACCCATTGCATAAATAGATATAACAACATTGAAGTAAATGTCATAACTAAAATTATCTTAATCCATCCAAGAAATGCTTTTGGATGACATGTAAAGGATTCTACAACTACCTCATCACATGTTTGCTCAAGTTCATCTTTTATTGCTTTTGCCCCTTCAGCTTCCTGTGGACTACATGGCATACGCGGTCCTACTTCATTAACTATTTTCTCTACCAAATTATACATATAATCCGCTAAGTCTTTTGAAATTTCTAAATCCATTTTTATTGGTCTTTAATCATTTCTTATTTTTTAAATGAGATTTATTCTTAAAAAATATAAATATATCTGTAAGACAAATATAATAACTATAAATGCGTACCTAACAAATAATTCATTATTAATGGCATCGGAAGTTGCATTTTTTTGAGTTTAGAAATTTATCAAATCATCATATTATTAGGAATAGGGGCTTTAGTAGGAATTAGTATTAGTTTTGTTGGTCAAACAGGTCAAGGAGTTGTCCTTCCGATCGTCCTACTATTAACAGGCGATGCTTTTTTAGCAATAGCTATAAATTTATTAAATGATTTACTTACATCCGTTTTTGTTAGTATTGGATATATCAGAAAAAAAGAGTTTAAAATTAGAAAAGATACTCTAATTATCATACTTCTAGCTATTCTAATTTCACTTTTAGGAGTTTTTATATTATTAATTACACCTATCGGTAATATATATGGCTGGTTCATCCCATTATTTGTTACTATCTTAGGTTTCATATTTCTTTATCGTGGATTTCCAACAACTGAATCTTTGAAAATGACATCACAAAAGTTATCTCAAAGATTCTTAAAGAAAAGTAAGAAACCTGAAATTTTTAATGAAAAAAAAATAAAGTTTGATAAAGAATTTAAGGTTAAAGGAGAAGACATTCAAGGTTTTATACCAGTTGGATCACGCCTATTTTATATTTTAGCACTTATTTTTGGAAGTATTATCGGGATTAATTCTGGTTTATTTGGAGCAAATTCAGGCTTCATAATTGTACTTGCTTTAGTGATAATTTATGGCTATCCTATTAAAAAAGGTGTAGGTACTGCTTTAATCTTAAGCATTATTATGTGTCTAAGCACATTTATAATTTATCAAATTTTAGGAGTATTAATTAAAAGTCAATTATTTTTTGCTTTTGAGATTTCTCTTTATTTAGCAATAGGTTCAATCGTAACAGGAATAATCTCATCCTTATATATTCAAAAGTTGTCTGCTAAAACTATGGGAAGAGGAGTAGGAATTGTTATATTTATGCTTGGTTTAATTTCTTTCACATTTTACTTTTTCCCCTGAATTTGCGATATTTATTAAGTTTTAATGTAGAGTATTATTATAGAGATGTAGCATGGAAAAATTAAAAGTAGGGATCATAGGCACAGGAATCATATTTGATCTTAATATATTAGGATACCTGAATCGACACGATGTTGAAATCACATGTCTATGCAATAGAACAGTTGAAAAAGCTAAACAAAAGATCGATAGATTTACCTTAAAAAAGAATCTGCCAATATACTCTGACTATAAAGAAATGTTAAATAAAGAGAAACTAGATCTTGTAGAGATACTTTTACCTCACCACATTCATGCTGATGCAACTATTTATGCTGCTCAGAAGAAAGTAAAAGGTATTTCAGTTCAAAAACCTATGGCGTTAACTTTAGAAGAAGCAGATAATATGATTGATGCTTGTAAAAAATCAGGGTCAATACTATCGATTTATGAAAATTTTATTTTCGCACCACATATTGTAAAAGCAAAGGAATTATTGGATAATGATTATATCGGTGACCCATCGTCAATTCGGATTAAGACAGCAATAGGCGCTAAAGGTGGTTGGAAAATACCAGAAAGCGCAAAAATGTGGAGAAAAGATCCAAAAAAAATTGGGGGTGGGCATGATGGCTCTCCAATTCTCTTCGATAATGGATGGCATGCTTTTTCTTTAGCAAGATGGTTTTTTGAAGAAGAAATTGAAAGAGTTTTTGCATGGACAGGTAATTATCGAGGTATAGATGCTCCCGCTTATGTAATGTTTAAGTATAAACAAAGTAAAGAGCATGTAGTTCCTCAATATGGTAATATGGAGTTTACATTACTACCAGAAATGAATTTTTCAGATTCAAAATACTATCCTGTTGATGAATTTATTGAAATTATAGGCAGTCGCGGAATAATGAAGATAAACCAATGTACATCGATAGGAAATAAGATGTCAGATTCTGATATCTTTCCTCCTATTGTGATTATTAGAGATGGTAAGGTAGAAACTTATAAAGATTTCAAAAAAGATTGGAAATATAGTTTTATTAATGCTACGAATTATTTTATTGATGTAGTGAAACAAAATAAAGAACCAATACTTTCTGGTAAACAAGCGAGATCTATATTAAAATTTAATCTAGCTGCTATTAATTCTGTTGAGCAAAAAAAAGAGATATATATAGACTGAAAAATTATTCTAATAATAGATCTTTATCATATTTCAATTCTTTATGAACTAGACCTTCTTTTATGCCTTTTTTTAAATCCTTTCTTATCCTCATGAAAAATTTATGCAACCCTGCTCCATTAATATCCTTAGGCCTCTCCACTAAACAGGATCCACTTTTTTCATTTTCAGCAGTCATTTCTTCCCAAAAAACAGCTCTTTTTTGTTGATCTGAGAGATGTGCCATTTTCGCAAAAATTGATAAGTTTTTTCCCTGCTCCCCATTATAAATTGGTGTTCCAGCACCCTTCATAACTTCAATAAAATGTTCAGTTGAATTTATAAACGAATATTTCCAATCTCTTGGGAGATCATTTCCATAGGTGTTTACTTCTTCATTAGTATATACGATAATAGGAGGGAATTGGGGATTTTTTGAGATAAAATTTCCACCACATGTACATTGATTAATCCACATTAATCCTTTTGTACCAGTTAACTCAATGTATTCATCGCAAACATAATAGTTAGTAGGATAATATAAATTTGGAGCTATAGTAATCTCAAAAATGCCAAATTTGGGAGTTACATCACCACTTACTTTTGGATATCTCCAAAATATATAACTTGGCCCATCAAAAACTGCAGCAAAATAATCAATCCAACTATATACTTTTTCAACACGCTCTTGATCCATTAACCAGAGAGCCACTGAAAATTTATGAATACCATCATCGTAAACCCATGGACCTCCACCACAAATATCAAAATTTTGACGCCATCCTGTGGATTTTAAATCTCTTGGCATACTAGGTCCTCCCGCATTAATCGAGTTGATTCTAAAATTCGATAATTCTCCAATAATTCCATTAGCCAACAATTCCTTTGCTTTTAAATAAACAGGATAGAATCGAAAGTTTTCATATACTTTTAATTTAACCTGTTCTTCTTTACAAACCCTTATCATATTTTCACACTCTGTTATTGTATGTGCCATAGGTTTTTGAACTGAAATACCTTTTATACCTCTTTTAGCACAATATTCTGTCATAGGTCCATGAAGATGATGTGGAGTTAAAATTTCTACTATATCTAAATCTTCCCGGTCAACCATTTTTTGATAATTGGGGTATATCTTTATAGTTCTTAAACCCCATTGTTCTAATTTATCTCTAGCTTTCTTAATGTCAGTATCAGAAACAGCAACAATTTCGGTCTCTTGTGAATGGAGATAACCTAAAACATTTAATTTAGCTATATCACCACATCCAATTATTCCAACTCTAAACATATTTTTAAAATTATGAATTAGTAGTTAATAATCTATTAAATTAGCTCAAAATTATAAATCTTTATAAAGTTTTATACTTAATATTCATAAATGCAATTCTATTAGCTACACCCTTAAATCGTACAAGGCTTATTCTTAAAACTAAAAAAGGCTTCTAATATTTGCACAAACAAAAACAAAGAGTTGTAAGAATAAACTTTTTATCAATTACTTTACTAAAAGATATGGTTGTCATACATAGAATGGTAAAAATTGTTGCTTTAAAAATTGCTATTATGAATCTGTTTTCATTATTAATAAAACCTGTTTCAGCAGATTGTAATCTGCGATGTGATTATTGTTTTTACATCGATCACCTAGAAAAAGTCGAGAAACAACCTCGAATGTCAGATAAAGTCTTAGAGACTATGATAGCAAGTTATATGCAAACAGAACAAAATAATAGATTTAGCTTTGGATGGCAAGGGGGAGAACCTACATTGCTAGGGTTGAAATTTTGGGAAAAAGTAATAAATCTTCAGAAACAATATGCTCCTAAGGGAGCTGTTATTAGTAATGGACTTCAAACAAATGGAACTCTTATTACCCCTGATTTAGCAAAATTTTTTGCTGAATATAAGTTTCTTCTTGGTGTTAGCCTTGATGGTCCCCCTTATCTACATAATTATTATAGGAAAACAATTAGTCAAAAATCGACTCATGATTTAGTTATGCGTGGGATAGAGTGCTTAAAAGACAACAATGTTGAGTTTAATATCTTAGTTTTAGTAAATAATATAACAGTTAATAAAGTAAGGGAAATATATCAATACTTACGA
>SMTZ1_10033554_pt1 | contig 12473 bp, 11 predicted proteins | sample DeeMarSWOR136_30_FD_25667 | JGI IMG/M metagenome (IMG submission 25667) | reverse complement strand
TTACAATTCCTTCAAGATATTTATCCCAGGTCGTCAATGAGTCGCTTGGAACAAATTTTTATGATTTCGTTAACAGCTATCGTGTGGAAGAAGCCAAACACCTCTTACTGGATTCATCCAACAATGAAAGAAATATTCATGAAATTTTCTTCGATGCCGGATTTAATACCAAGTCTGTTTTCAATCGTGTCTTTAAAAAATTTACGGGGATGACGCCTTCAGAATTCAAAAGAATGCATCCGCATTGATCAATTGAAAAGTCAGCTTCCATAATCGAATTAGAATTAGCCGTAATCCTTGATTTGAAATTCAAAAACAAGTACTCTAGATTGGCATATTCGAGCATATTTATCGGAGGATTTTATTCATGGAGCGGACATTGACCCTTGATGGCCTGTGGTGGCCCCGGATCCTCAGCTTTATATCCGGAATCGGGATGATGGCGGCATCCTTCCTCACCATAAGGCACTTTTTTATCGCCAATTACCCCCAGAATATCTTCGAAGGGTCGTTCTGCGATATCAGCGCCTTTCTCAACTGCGACAATTCAGCTTTTTCAGCTATCGCTCAAGTTTTAGGCATTCCTCTTGGTTATTTTGGCCTGGTCGTCGGTGCGCTGGTCGCTTTGGGAGTTGTTTTCCCTTCAGAGAGCTTCGAGAAGACCAATTCTTTTATCTCCTTCCTCAATATGTTGGGAGTCATCGTGCTCTTTATCTATTCTATCTTTTTTCTGGGAAGCATGTGTCTGTTCTGCGCCGGTTTCTATTTTTTTGCCGTTCTGAGTTTCGTCCTTTTCTGGCTGTACGGAAAAGGTCGAGACAAATCCAAGATATTCAGCAAATTTTTTCAGCCGTCGCTGAAGATACTTGTGGCGGCGGCCTGCATCACTGCTCTGGGAGCCTACGGGATGATCCAATACCATGGTGCCAAAAGAGATGCCCAAGCTGCGGTGGCGCTCCGTATCGTCAAGCAATTCCGCGAGCTTCCTGTGGTCGGCAATCCGAGTTTCATATCCCCTTACTGGACGGTCAGGTCTACGGATAACTTTGAGGATGCCCCTATCCAGCTCATCGAGTATTCGGACTTTCTCTGCTCGGACTGTTTGTTTTTCACCCAACAGCTGGACAGACTTAAAGAGGAGTTCGCCGGGAAGATCAACATCGCCTTCCAGTTTTTTCCTTTAGACAGCCAATGTAACAGTGTCGTTGAAAAGAATCTTTACCCTGGTTCCTGTGAGCTATCCTACATAGCCGCTTACGACCCGGCGAGGTTCACAGAGATCCATGACGAGATCTTCGCCAATTTTAATGACGCCCGAAATCCCGAATGGCGACAGGAGCTGGCAGGAAGATACGCAGCAGAAGAGGCCCTCAACGACCCGGTCACTCAGGACATCGTTCAGACCATCATCAACACCGGCATGGAATACGCCAAGACATCTGACCGCTATGCCTACGGAATCCGTTCCACTCCGACCATGATCCTCAACGGCCGGATGATCATCGGAACTCTTCCTTACGAACAGATGCGGGCCATATTCCAGGATCTGGTGGAAGAGTATGAAGGCAGAAAAGAATTCATCGAGCATTGGGTACCCCCAAAAGTAAGAGAAGCCAAACGCTAACACAAGGAATGGGAAATGATCGATACAGGTCTTAAAGCGAAAGTCGCTGTGATCACCGGCGCCAACCATGGAATCGGTGCAGCGACTGCCTTGGCTTTTGCCAAAGAAGGCGCCAAAGTCTTCTTAAACTATCTCCGTCTTTCGCCAGAGGAGTACGGAGGAGTGAGCAAGGAAGAAGCTGAGAGAGCAACAAAGCCCGGAAGGGGATACTATTACAAAACAATAACCCGGTCAGCGGATAAGGTAGTAAAAGAGATTCGTGAGGCTGGCGTAGAATGCTCCGCCTGGGAAGCCGATTTAGCTGATCCCGGCAATATCCCCAAATTATTCGATAAAGCCGAAGTAAAATACGGAAAAGTCGACATATTGGTCAATAACGCTGCCCATGACAGGTTTGATACATTTATACCTCCGGATGAATTAGAGAAAAATCCGCTGTTTGTGGGTGAATATCCCATGATAACAATATCACCGGATTCACATGATGAGCATTTCGCTGTAAACACACGCGCTGTGGCCCTTTTGATCAAAGAATTTGCTCAGCGGCACATCGCCAGAAAAGCCACCTGGGGTCGGATCATCAATATCAGCACTGACGGTGCTTACGCCCATCCTTCTAATGTTTCCTACGGAGCCAGCAAATTCGCGGTGGACTTCTGAATTGGGACCTTACGGGATAACCGTCAACGTCATCTCGCCCGGCGCTGTTCAAACAGGCTGGATGACGCCCCAACTGGAAAAAGAAATTGCGGCCAGTTATCCGCTGAGAAGGATCGGGCAGCCGGAAGATATCGCCAATGCTGTCATCTTTATGGCCTCTGAGCAGGCAAACTGGGTAACCGGACAGGTACTCCATGTGGGCGGCGGAAACAGAATGTGAAACATAATTTTAAAGAGATAGAAGAATTATAAAATGTTCACTGGGTCTGTGTAGCCGAAAAACAAAGTCTTATTCCTAGTAATTATTCCCGCGCATAATATATAATCCTAATAAGGGGGAAACCCACGATACGGCGCTTAATCATCTCTGTTCCTTTCATTTTAACGTTGTTTATCTTTGCCCTAATTCTCAATCCAGCCAATGAACTCACAGAAAAGCCTGTTGAACAGTTACAGAAAAATGAGATAAGGACACTCGAGCTGGTTGAAACAATGAGGATTGATGATGGAGATGAGTTCTTTTTCCAAGCACCTCTGCAAACAGTAATTGCTCCTGATGGTTCAATTATCGTCAACGAGGGCAACAAATTATACAGATTCGATTCGCAGGGAGAATTTATCGAGAATTTGTTTAGAGAGGGCGAAGGCCCTGGAGAAATGAAGGAGATAGGCAGCATTTTGATAATAGCTAACAGAATAATTATTTACGAAAGGACCAAGAATAAAATGATCGAGCTGGAAATGGATGGAGATTTTATACGGGAACAAAAGCTGGAGAAAAAACGCTTCACAGATGTGTTAGCATATTACAGAGATAAATACTATTTTGTCGACTGGATTCCACAGGAATTCAAAGGGAAAGAGGGCATTATATCTTTTAATCAAAATTTATATGTTGTTGGCAAGGATGGGACTGCAAATAAAAGCGGATTGAACTTTCCCACGATGGCTTCGGTAGTGAAAAGGCAAGGTTACGGAGGCTATCAAATAATTAACAAGCTTATATGGGCTGGCAGTAATTCGAGATTCCTGTATATATGCCACACTCCTGATTACAGTATCAAACTGCTTGATTTGATGAACATGAAGATAGTTACAGTTCTTAAGAGGGATTATAAGCGCATAAGGGTGGATGATTCGGACGAGCGCAAGAAATGGTTTCCCGTAGAATTCCATAACGATATTCAGAAACTGCTTCTTCACAAAACGAATCTTTGGGTTGTCACTTCTACCATCCAGAAAAACAAGGGTATTTTAGTCGATGTCTACTCATCAACAAGAAATCTTATAGATAATTTTTACTTGCCGATTGGATACAGCCGTCCTGATAGGATTCTATTTTGGTCAATGACGATATCTGATAATGATTTATTTGCGTTCAGTGAGAATGAAGACGGTACCGTGAGTTTAGTCAAGTATAGTATACCGGAGTCTTTAAAATAGAGTACTCTCTTTTAACTAGATTCTCATATTCTCTCTGAAAGCTCTATTCCACTGCTTGTCATCCTGACTGCAATCCAATAGAATAACAGCGATATTGTCAGCTTTAAGTTTTAAAAACAGAAAGAGCTGTTTTGATGTTTTATAAAAAAAAAGTCAGTGGGGGGAGCAAATGAAAAAACTCATTTATCTTATTCTGATTATTTCTTTATTTCTCTGCTGTGGACCGAAGGAAGAGAAAGCAGAAAAGATCATGATTGACGGAGTAACCCATATCATAAATCCTGAAAAACCCCTAAAAGGAGAAATCACACTCGACATTGAAAAAACACTGGAGATCAATCCCTATCAATATGAAGAAGTGGGATTAGGAGGGTTTGATTATGTCCGCGATACTGACGGTGAGGTGATTCTTTTCGATCCTAATTATACAGAAGCCCAGAGATTTAACCATAATGGAGAGTACCTGGGAAGTCTTGTTCGAAAAGGCCAAGGACCCGGTGAATTCCCTAATGGGCAATTTTTCTATGTAAGTTTTATGAACAACCAGATCTGGGCAACCGGGGCTTTGAAGTTGGCCAAGTATGATAAGAACGGCCAATTTTTAGTCGAAAAAAGATTAGGGTATTATCATCCTATTTTTGTGGATGAAAACACTTTTTTCATAGAAGAGAACGAGTGGAAAGAAGAAGATTGGCTGAACAAGATTTCATTGGTCCATTTATCTTCAGATAAAAAAGGCAAAAGTTCCGTCATCGATTTCTTTCAAGAAAAGAATGTGGGCATGATTCATAGGAAGGGTAGAGATGGAGGGGGATTTTCAGATGCTTGGGGTGTACCGGCTATCGAGTATGCTTATGACCAGGAAAATCAAAAGCTTTATGTCGGATTAAATACCGAATACAAGATATATGTGAAGAATCTTAAGGGAGAAATAACGCATGTGATCGAGAAACCCTATAAACATCTGAAAGTGAGCCTGGAAGACAAAAAAAAGCTTCTGCCCTGGGTAAAAGATGATGAATTTGGAAAATGGGCGCTGTCTGTGTATCCGAACACCTCGGTGGCTTTTAAAGACATAAAAATTCTTCCCAAAGGATATCTGGCCGTGTATCGGGTTTCAGGTGTTAAGACCTTTGAGATTGATGTCTTCGACCCGGAAGGAAAATTTATGTATATCATGAAACCTGCCAAAAAGGTTTCACTGGATGAAGTAAAATTCTATAGTTTTGGATTCGCCACCACGGAAACCCAGGAAGATGGTTTGATTTTTTATGTTGAATACAAGATCAAGAACCTCCCTGACATATTTCAAGATTAGATGTATGACACATGCTTAATCTGAGCGAGCCATATGTTTTTCCTTGACACGAAAATCTCTGCCGTGTAAATTGGTCAAAAAATTCAAGTCACGTTTTTCCGCATATCATCACCGGTGGAAATTCATGACCTAAGGGAAGCCTTCAGGTTGTTCAAAAAACCAAGATTGAAAGGATGTCAATTATGACTGATAAACGCTTAATCAAAAGACGTGAATTTCTTAAGCTGTCATCAGCCGCGGTTGTCGCCGGGTTGACAGATAGATTGACTGGTAAGCCGTGGATTGAGAGCGGGCTTACCATAGAAGAAGCCGCACGTAAAGTGGGAAGGCTGCCCCGCCGGAAGCTGGGCTACAGTGGGCGAGAGGTCTCTGTTTTGATAGGTGCTGGTGACCTTGCCGAGGCTCCCACCGAAGCAGGAATTTTGTGCGGAGTGAACTACTGGCATAAGGTTAATCGCTGGATGCAGGGTGGAGCGCCGGATTCTATCCTTAAGAACCGAGAAGCTCATTACTGCCAGGTAACAGTGGATCGAGTTGGGAGGGATCATTATGCAGGCTTAATCGATGAAGAGGAACATTATGAATTTGTTAAGGAGGCGTTGAAGCGGACAGGTCTCGCTTATTTTGACGACATGCAACTCCATTACGGCTACCTCCATTACGGCTACCACAACACGGACGAGCTCAAAAAAGAGAGAGGTTTTATTCGCGCTTTTGAACGGCTGAAAAAAGAAGGTTTGGTGAAGCATATCTGCCTTTCTCAGCATGGTTACGCTGGTAATTCCAGGGTCCAGGATGGACAGAGTGCTGCAGAAATCCTGACCGCTGTGGTTGAGGACGGCCTCTATGAACACGCCCAGTTCATGTATTCCTACGGTGCCGACCCAGAAATGGACAGGTTCATGGAATTTGCCCGTAAAAAAGGTTTTGGCACCATAGCTATGAAGACCGCACGAGGCATCGGACGCATGAGGCAGGATAAGGCATTTATGGGCAGGCTGCCTGCCGGCGTACCCCCTCACAACGCGCTGGTGCGTTGGCTGACCACACGGACCAAGCTTGACGCTGCAGTTATCCGCGTTAGAAACCTTGAAGAACTCGTGGACACTTATTCGGGTGCTGGAAAGGAACTGCGTCCCCAGGACGCACAAGCCATCGAAATGATGACAGTTCAAGCTGACAGGACAGCATGCCGTCTGTGTACTGAATGTCAACCCCACTGCCCTCAGCAGCTGCCCATAGCCGAAATCCTACGCTTCGAGCGTTATGCCAGGGATGACAACAACTGGAATAAAGCCCGAAAGCTTTACGCCGAGCTTCCCCGAAAGGCTGATGCATGTGTCAACTGCAAAACCTGTATTCCGTTCTGTCCGCAAGGACTTAGGATTCCCGATAAGCTTGCAGAAACCCATGCTCTTCTCAGCTAGGATTATCTATATTATTTTTAACAATCAAATAGGGGATTTGTTTGATTCACATTAAGTTTCAGCCCCCTCTCTGAACTTCACCATTCACAACAATACCCAGAACAAACTTATCCGACATTCCTAAAAACTTACATCAAATTAGACAAAACTCATGGACTTTCAGGTCTATATAAGTGAAGAGGAAAATCTGAATTATATTGTGTGGTAGAATGGTGACAACCCGGGTTGAAAACCAGCATGCATTTAGAAAAGATACTCGATAGCATAGGTGATAAATTGTTTAACTACCTGACCATCAAGTTAAGTTCTCCCGTAGATGCGGAAGATGTTCTCCAGGAAGTATGTTTCCGGCTTGTCCGATACAAGGTGCGGTTTCGATTTATTCGGAATCCTTCCGCCTATGTATTCAGAATAGCCAGAAACGAAGCTCTCCGCTTCTTGAAAAATAGAAGAAGAAATCCTGACAGATATCACTCAGCAGAAGATCTTGCGAAAGTCATCCAGGATAACCTCACAGGACTTGAAAATGAGGCTATGAATCAAATCGCTGAAGCTTTGACTCAAATCCCTGAAGACCAGCGGGAAGTCATCATTCTGAGATTCTTTGAAGATTTGACCCTTAGGGAGATAGCCACTATCTGCGATGTTTCTATTAATACAGCGGCAAGCCGGTTTCGCTACGGGATGCAAAAACTGCGCCAGTTAGTGGAGAACCAAGATGAAAAAGAAAGCTAATGTCCAGGAATTGTTAGAGAGTCTTTCCCCAAAGCCTTTGCCTTCAGGACTCAAGAAAAAACTCCTATCAACTGCGTACAGGAAACAGCAAAGATTCCAGATTATTACGCCCGTCCTCGGGAAAGTATTTTCCATATGCTGTATCCTCACGGTGATGGCTTTTGTCTTTGACCTGATGATTACAGATAGCGAAAACAGGAACCTAACAGCCATAATGGACGGCTATCAAACCTCTGAGACAATGATAGAACAAGAATTAAAAGAAATTGTAGAAGAGCTTTTTAAAAATGAATATGAGAAAAGCCTTAATCAATGGCTGATTCAACACTATAAAGCTCAAAAGAAATCAGCCAAATTCACAAACTGCCAGAGTATTATTGATATACTCAAGGAGTAAATCGATGGGATACAGACTCAAAAAAATAATGGTCTGGATAGGAATCGGCTTGGTGGCTTTTATAGCTGTAGGACTGGTCGTAAGGGCTATATTCAATTATACAAACGGAAAAAAATTGGAGAAGTTCCTCACCCAGATGAAGTCAGAAGGAATCCCTTTGACCCTAAAAGACATCGAGCCAGAATGCAATCCCAGGGAGAATGCCGCCCTGATCTGGAAGACAGCAGAGGCTATGTTTTCCCTCGAGCGGGAAAACAGAACTTTTTTAGGTAAAGTTATCGGAGATTTTTTTGAGGGCAGGCCGCTAAGCGAAGAAGAAAAGCAGCGATCACACGATTTGATGGCTGAGAATCAGGATATTATACGCCTAATTCTGGATGCCTCTACCAAGCCCTGCTTTAAGTATGAAGAGCAGTGGGAGATTCCCGGTTATAACTTAAAGATTGCGAAAGCTATTTCCATGATACAAAGCACCCGACTTCTGGGAATTGATGCCGTTATCAAAGCTGAGGAAGGGCACGTCGAAGAAGCTGTAAACCAGTGTCTCGCGGCCAGACGATTTTTGCAGTTATACCTCCAGGAGCCATCCTTGATTACATATCTTGTGGCAACGGCGTGTATGAAACAAGTGGCTGTCTGTTTCAATAAAATAGTGACAGAGAGAGAGATAGAGACAGATATGTTGAAAAGGATCCTTAGGGAGTGGGATTGCTCTCCATGGCGGGAAGGATTGGTTAGGAGCCTTGAAGCAGAAAGAATTATTAGAATAGAGACCAGTCTTCTCTATTTAAAGGGAGATTATGAAGTGACTTTCGACTTGGGAGGGAAGTTTTATTATTGGGTATTCCGGCCTGTTTATAAAAGTGAGATCATTTGGCTCATGGGGAGCTATGATTTAGTAAAGAAGGCTGCGGGAATGCCGTATTATGCTTCGAGAGACTCCGAAGAACTTGAGCGGAGGATGAATTCAACACCATGGTACTACAAGATGGCTGGATTGTTATTGCCCAATGCAGTTGCTGTCTTATTCAAGAGAGCGACACTCGAGGCCATGTTCGAGACAGCCCGGGTCGGAATAGCCTGTAAGATCTACAAGAACATGCACGGAGACTTTCCGGAAGACCTGTCTGAACTGGCTCCGGAGATACTGGAAGAAGTCCCTGTTGATCCTTTCACCGGGAATTCCCTGATCTACTCGAAACAGGATTCGGGTATCATCATCTACAGCATAGGTTCCAACCTGAAGGATGATGGAGGAAACGGAACCTGGCAGATCACTTCACTCGTCATGGATAAGGACGACGATTGGGCCTGGAAAGAAACACCGGGAAAAAGACAGGGAAAATAGAAAAAAGAAAAGAAAAAAACTTAATAAATTGAGTTTGTCTCAAAGTGAGCGGGGTTATATGACAATGATGAGATTACATGTCACTGTCAGGATCATACGTCATCATCAGGATCATATGACATCATCAGGATCATATATCAAGAACAGGATTATATATAAAGAACAGAGTTATATGTCATTGCGAGCGAAGCGAAGCAATCTCGTAATTAAAAATGTGACGAGATCACCGCGCTGCACCCGCAATTACAATTTTATTTTAAGGGATTGCCGCGCTCCTTTTAGTGGCTCGCAATGACACAGTGGGGCTTTTTTTTAATCGTTATTCCTGTCACTTAGGGATAAAGTTAGTAAATTAAGTTTAAGCCACTCGGAAGTAAAAGGACTTAACGTTGAGGGATTAGAGAAGAGTAAGAATTTAAGATAAGGAGACTAGCATGAAGAAAATCATTCTTCTTTTGGTCACTTTATCTCTGCTTTTTTTCTGCAAACACTCGAAAGATGGGATCGAAAGGTATATGGAAGATGGAGCGGAAGTCATTGTCAATCATTTGGAGCCTTATAAGATAAAAAAAGAATCCAGCACTCTTCATCTTGAAGAAGAATTCATGATTGATTTTGAAAGAGAAGACCTCACAGAAATTGGCATCAAGGAAATCGTAGGTTTTGATGTGGATTCTGATCGTAATATTTACTTCAGGCTATCATCGAGTTCAGAGAATTACATTTATAAGTTCGATGACAAAGGGGATTTTTTATTCTCATTCGGACGGAAAGGCCAGGGTCCTGGTGAACTGGAATCCCCGAGATATCTTAGGGTCAATAAGTTGGATCAAATCGTTGTTTCAGACAACAGGAGAAATAAACTACTCCTTTTTGAAAAAAATGGAGATTTCATTAAGGGCATCTCACTGGCTCCAAATTACCAGATAGCCACTCTTATTGAGAAGGGGAAAATTCTTGTTATGAAGCGCAGTTTTAATCAAGAAGAAGGAAAATTTGATTTCCCCGTTATATGTTTATATCTCGATTATAATGTCTGGAAAATTTCAAGAGCGTTGATCTATGTCGGTAATTATGGCCAAGGGTACGAGTTTTTGATTTACGATACAGAAGGAAATTTATCGCGAAAAATAAGGAAAGAATATCATAAAGTTAAAGTTCCTGATCAAGTGAAAGATAAAATCGTTAATTGGTTGTCCGAGAATTTCGACTCATTCGAGAAAGTAAAGAATAAGATATATTTCCCAGAATTCTATCCTCCGTTTCAATTTTTCTTCCTTGATGAAAAAGGCCGGCTGTATGTGATGACTTATGAGCGAGGGAAGAGCCCGAATGGTTTCCTATACGACATTTTTAATCCAGATGGTCTATTCATCGGGAGAATTGAACTGGACAATTACGGAAATCTGGCGACTTCCCCAATCATAAATCCCTTGCCTTTGGATGTGGTGGCTAAAAACAACCGCCTCTACTGTCTTAGAGAAAAGGAAAGTGGTTTCAAGGAGTTGGTGGTTTATCAAATGAGGTGGGAGTAACATTAAAAATCCCTAAAGTTTCTCTTTAGAAAAGGAAAGCTCAGCGAATTTGTAGCCGATAGAAAAGAACAGATAAGGTTTAAAAGTATTCTTAGAAAATGAAGAAAATCATAGCAGATCAAAAAAGAAAATTCACTAAAACAATCTTTATTCTAATCGTTCTTTTGCTTTTTATGAGCGATGTTTATGCCAGTAAAATTGTATCACTTCCTGACATCTTTGAGCCGTCATCCATTGTTGTTGATAGCAATCAGATTTATATCGTTGAAGGCACAACGATTTATATCTATTCGTTAGAGAATTTCACTTTGAAAAGTAAATTCGGGAGGAAAGGAGAAGGACCGCAGGAGTTCAAAGACGATATCTGGGGCATAGAAGTTAAGCCCGACTCTATTCTTGTCAACAGCCTGAATAAGGTCTCATTTTTTACCAGAGACGGGGATTTTCTGAATGAGAAAATAAATCCCACTGTGCTAGGTGGTTCGATGTTCAAGCCTGTTGGGAACCAGTTTGTTGGCTACAGCATTGAACGAGAAAACAAAACTTTCTATGTCGTTTATTCAATTTTTGACTCCAGCCTAAAAAAAACAAAGGAACTCTATCGAATGAAGTGGATGGTCCAGCCAGGTAGGAAAAGAAAACTCTTTGAGACATTTTGGTATGACACTTTCGATAATAAAATATTTATCGCAAGAGAGGATGGATTTACGATAGATGTGTTTAATAGCACGGGGGAAAAGATTTTTTCTATCAACCAGAAATATAAAAATCTTAAGTTTACAGATTTTCATAAAAAGAAATTTCTAGACTTTTGGAAATCCTCTTTTCCGGAAACATATGAGATCAGGAAAACACGAACAGAATTTCCTAAATACTTCCCTGCAATAAAAACTTGTTTAGTTGTTGATAAAAAAATATATGTCCAGACATATAAAGAAAAGGATGAAGAAACTGAATTTTTTATCTTTGGTATTGACGGAAAATTAACAAAAAAAATATTGATTCCTGTTGTGAGAAAAAATCCAAGAGAAGATTATCCTTATTGGATAAATAATCAAAAGCTTTATCAGCTAGTTTATGACTTAGACAAGTATGTGTGGGAACTTCACATAACAGAGATTAAGTAAATACGCAGAATTCATTTGAGAGATTTTTATGAACAAATTTCTGCCTTCATATGAACCTTCCCGAATCACGCAACTATTAAATGTCTGCCTGTGTTTATTGAAGTAATAGAAAAGAAAAATGAAGACTACCACCAAAATCGTTTCAATCGTCCTGTTTTTTGCAGTATTGGTTCTGGCCATTTCGTCCGGCAACCAAAAGGCTGAATGGAAGGGAAAAATCGAGACTGAGAAAGGCGTCAAAGTCATCAAAAATCCCGAAGAGCCTCCCTATGGTGATATCGAGCTCGAAATAGAGGAAGATATGGTCCTGGGAAGTGAAAAAGATGAGAATACCATGTTTTACCGGGTGTGGGATATCGCAGTGAATAACCAGGGAGACATCTATGTCCTCGATTCCGGAAAATACAGGATTCAGAAATATGATAAAGACGGCCGCTATGTTCAGACCATCGGGAGACAGGGACAGGGACCCGGTGAATTCGAGAGACCGACTGGTTTGTACCTTGATAAAAAAGGCAATATCTATGTTCTGGGACTTTCAAAGATCCACCTGTTTGACCGCCAAGGTGAGTTCGTAAAAAGCTTTGTGCCCCAGGGCTTTGTCACATCTTTTGTCCCAGATGGAGAAGGGAATATCATTACAACCTCCTATGTCAGAGCTGAAAGGATGCGAAATTTTGGAGTCCTGGTCATGAATCCGGATGGGGAGGTATCGAAAAAAATCGCTGAATTCCCCGGGATACCCCTTATTAAAGGAGGATGGACTTTAGCCCACGATTACACGCCTCTTCTCAGGATTGCAGCAGTCGGAGATAAAGGATTCGTCTACGGTTATCCCTTAGAGTACAAGCTGTATCGT
>SMTZ1_10005752_pt1 | contig 12473 bp, 8 predicted proteins | sample DeeMarSWOR136_30_FD_25667 | JGI IMG/M metagenome (IMG submission 25667) | reverse complement strand
TCTTGTTTGATAAAAAGAACCTCATTCCAGCCATTCAGCAACTTCTTGTCTCACATCCCGTTTAGACGGATTGTTTAGTCCCGTTGTCTAACAACAAGTCAGATTGTTACCTGCAAAGCTCCAAGCAATTACCAATAAATGTGGAGTGAGAACCTATTCGATTTGAAAGTTAAGATTGAAACATATCATACCAGTACTTGTGTTAGTCTTCAGGGTAAAGCATGTCTGAGAGCATATTGAAAGAGGCTCTATCTGCCCTCGACAGCAAGCTTATCTTTTATCGTGCGGACTTTCAAAAATGCGTCAACGATGAAAGGATCAAACTGTGTACCAGTATTCCGTTTCAGTTCTTCCAAAGCTTCCGCGGCTGTGAATTTCCAACTACGATAGGGACGGTTTGATGTCATTGCATCAAAACTATCTGCCACAGCTAAAACACGTGCATCAAGAGGAATGTTCTCACCTTGCAGACCAGATGGATAGCCTGTACCATCAAAACGTTCATGATGGTACTGTACACCAGCCAGACACCCTGCTAAATCGTTTACGTGTTTTAGAATTGAGACCCCAAGGCTTGGGTGAGCTCTTATTCCGGCCCAGTCATCTTCACAAAGAGGAGCATCCTTTGAAAGCAGATTGTCTGATAGACCAATTTTACCAATGTCATGCAGAAGTGCGGAGGCACGAATTCTTTCAATTCCTTCTTCTGGGTACCCAAGCTCTTCGGCAATTTCGACAGCGTATTGACTAACCTTCTTAGAATGTCCGTACGTATAGTGGTCCCTAGCATCAACAGTGGCGGCAAGAGCGTAGATTGTGCTTAAAACCATATTTTTGCTCTGCTCATCCCTTAAGGTATCCGTTCTCAACGCTTCTGATAGCACTACTTCGCACGCTATGCTTATTCGATTTCCTCCGGTGTTTTTAGCATGATATAGAGCCGCATCTGCTGACTGGATAACCTCCTCCCGCAGCATCCCATCAGTTGGCCAGGATGAGACACCTACGCTACAAGTCTGGGGTATACCCTTCATGTCAGTTTGTGCTTCGATGCTTTTACGGAGTCTCTCAGCCACCTTCTTTGCATCTTCAAGAGATGTTCCTGGCATTAGAACAGCAAACTCATCACCGCCGTAACGAAAACCAATGTCTACAACTCTAATTGTCTTGTTGATAATTTCACCTAATTGTTTTAATACGTCGTCACCGGCAATATGTCCATATACATCGTTATAGTTCTTGAAGTGATCCATATCTATTAACAACAAAGAAAACACTTCACCAAAACGGCTACTTCTTGCTATTTCTTCATCAATTCGTTCATGACAATGCCGATGATTGTATAATCCAGTTAGTGCATCAGTATTTGCCCTCTCTTTTGCTCTCTCATATATCTGAGCGTTTTCGATAGCTATCGCAGCCTCGTGAGAGAGAGTCATTATTAGATCCAGGTCATCGCTACCGTAAGAGCCACGTGCATACTTTTTACTCAAAGCCAGAATTGCTATTAATTTCTGCTTACTCCTAATTGGACACAGCACCTCTACCTGGGCGCCGTTAAGTGAATCCATATCCTTCTGCCACAGACCTTTAAATACCGGCTCACTTTCGATTACATCTTTGCGGAGTGGTCTATCTTCGTTACTAAGCCAAGTAGGTATTGCACCATCCTGCCTCAAGCTAACAGGCGTAACGGGATATCCTTCTCTCAAACGCCGGGCAAAACGAGAATTGTAATGTCCATTCTCAGCAAAGAGTAGACTAGCTTGACTGGCATTAACAGCTTTCACAATAGGTCTGAGAAGGGCATCAGCCAATTCCTCAAGCTCAATTACATTACTTAGCTTGCTAGCTATATCGAGTACTGTTTTACGGTAGTCATATCGAGTTCCGTATATGATTCTATCAACCAATTTCTCAAGAGCTGATTTCAGTGGATTGAAAACAATAGCCATCAGGACAACTATACCTGTGGAAATACTCAGACCGGCTGGGGAAGACCAAGTTACTTCCAGAACATCGTTCAAACTGAAAAGAGTGGTAAGAAATACTAAGGTGACAAAAGCGGTTACTCCCGAATATACTAGACCCTTTCTTATCACCAGTTTAACATCTGCAAGATTATATCTGATAATTGCGTAGGTAATTACAATCGCGTTGAGAAGATATCCAATCTGACTTATTGGAAATCGTGGTATTGGTGGAATGGTTTCTCTGATACTGAAAAGCGTGAATAGAACGATACCTGCTAATAGATATATGGTCCTGCTACGTTCAATTGGATCTCGCAAACTCTTAAGCCTGCGCGCCAGTAGATATATAGAGAGCCCAACAAGAATGCTACCGGTAATGTTAAGCACGTACTGCAATGCACCGTAATTGATTTCTAAGCCCGAATCAATCAACTGGGCACTCTCTGGAAGATATCCCAAGGCAGCTAGTGGAACCATGACAAACACGACAAATACGTATCCTATCACCACAACTATGCGGTTAGGCGTGTGGGTAAAAGAACAGACGAAGTGATAATAGGCAACTAACGTTGCGATACTACCTATTGGTAGAATTGCACTCCAGAAATGAATCTGCCCTTCGTGTGGATAGGCAAATGTTATGAATGTACCTATCGCGAATAGTAATGATAGGATTATGTAGGTAGCGAATATCTTGCGTGTCCTGGTACTCAAGTCGCGTACGGCAATGGCACCCAATATCCCATAGGCAATTACGCTTATAAGCGGCGCCACACTGTATTCGGTCATCTATCACGGTTCCTTTTAAATTGCAGTGTAATCAACACTCTTCTTACTTATATTGTACTTCTGAAGAAATCGTGATACATGGCAAGGTGAACCGAATACCTGGTATTAACAGACCGAAGAAATGGTACTAAAGTACCAAGCTATTAAGTACTTTCTTCATATATGTGCATCTATAGTAGCTAGATTAGCAGTAAAGAGTCGGCATTGGTCATTCTCGATATTAAATAATACATTCTAAAAAGAAAGTCCTCCGATTGTCGGAGGACTCTTATACTTACCAAGCATCTTTTTAGACAATATATGATATGTCAATGGTATGTTAATGTACGTATTGAGCAATTGATAATGACGATATCGCCCATTAAACTATTATGATACCGGAGTCAGCAATGTATCAACTGCAACAGCCGCAGGATTTATGTGTGGCGGCTTCAGATGGGCTAAATCAGCACCGGCTGCCTGCTGCTTTACTATATAGTTGTTAAATGAACCGACGGGTAAAGCAGTCACTTTCAAAGGCCTCAGATTCAGTATAGTCTCCAGGTCAGCATAGTCACTATCCAACTTTTTTAACTCTTCATGTATCACAGCAGCGACCTGTTGTTCCGATATCTCGGTGCCAATTTTAGGCTCAATATACATGTGCAAAATTGGCTTATCCTCTTGTTGTTCTTTACGAGCGGTCCATTCCTCATAAGCTATCCCTGAGTTCTCCAATGCCTGCCACAGAGACTTTTCCGTTAGCCGAGTGAAACCCGCAATATCAATGATGCCATCTATTCTTGCATCAAAAGTCATCTGAGGAGTCTGGATATTCAGCGTTTTGTTGCGTAAAGAGGTTATCTTAATGACATCGCCGAGGAAGTATCGCACGAAAGCACCACCACGAAAACTGGTAATTACTATCGCATAGCTTTCATCCTCCTGCACTTCATTCAACATGAGGAGTCTTGGTCGGCGTGCCTGGTTGGCAGACCATTTCGCCCACTCATCTAACGGCATGAACTCTAAGAAGTTAAGATGGGGTAAAAAAGTCATACCATCATAATCCCAGGTCTGCATGGCCATGATGACACCCTCACCACACCCATATATATCTAAAGGATATTTCCCCCACATTTCTTTTATTCTCTCGCGGTATATCCCGTTGTCTGCTCCCCCAGCAATAAGGGCCTTTATTGACCATATATCCTTAGGTAATATGGGGCGGCCAGCAATCCTGCTTTTAATCAGAGCTTTCAAAAGGCGGGGAAGTGCCCGTGGTCGCTTCATTACAGATTTGATTCTCCCGAGACCTCCTCCCTGAGAAAATCGGTCCCCTATTGCCACGAGTACGCTGGTTATACCGGGTAATATATCTATACCCTCAGACATACCCATCATTAGACCTTGCTGTGTCCTCTCCTCAAAGGTCATTGCTTCAGCGTCATCAATGGGAGGTAAGAAGTTAAAAAGATCCATTTCTGCAACTCTCCGCAGATATGAACCGCTGATATATGGCGGTGGAGCTAGACCATAGAACAGCTTATCATGTTCCTCAATGATGACATCACCTCTATCTTTGCACGACGCCAAAATAAACACACCTAAAAATGCATCTCCGAGGTCGTCGTACTGTCTTCTCGTAACCGGAACTTTCTTGAAACGATATTCTCCAGATCTCCCTGAAGTATGTTGCCATAGTATTGGTTTCTCAGGAAGCACATTCTCATTCTGTTCCAGGAGATAAGGGGCATAGTCAGCGTACGTAGTTATGGGAACCTGCTCGCGAAATTCTTCAACGCTCTGCGGGTTGTTGCCGCGCATTAGTGTCTTACCCAGTTCACAATTCTTCAATAGTTCTATCTGCTCCAACAGTAACTGGTATTGAATTGTCATGAATTGTTCTATATCGAGATCAACAAAGCCGCAGCACCTTTGCCATAACTCACTAGTTCGCCCTTCTCTCAGAAAGTCTACTGCTACTGCTACTGCCACTTAGCACCTCTTTTGCCCAAATAATAAGCAAATACAATGCCGGTATGAAACACCGGATTAATGGTTGATATTTTATGTCTAACGCTATCTCATGTCAAGTTTTTAGTATCTTTAGCATAGATGCAGTCAGTCTGAACCTGCTAGTAGAAAATACGTGTCTGCCTTCAGCAACAGTTGTTCTTTAATGTTATTTCAGTATTATCTAGTTACGTGCTATGATTGCAGAGATGATGATGCTTCACTACCAAATACTAGTAGATCGTTTATTAAGAGACATAAGGCGCTTTATTCCTATTTTTGCGAATATACAGTTTGGAGCCTCAGCACTTGATTTATGCTGTGGTACCGGGGAACAAGTTCTCGAGTTTGGAAGGAATGGCATCACTGCCACAGGAATAGACATCAATTCAAACATATTGAAGATAGCTTTGAAAAATAAGGCAAAGAGCAACCTCGAGAATGTCTCATTTCAACAGGCTGACGCAACCAATCTACCGTTTCGGGACTGTCATTTCGACTGTGTTTCCATATCTTTCGGGTTACATGACAAAGCAAGAATATCCCGCAAGAAAATAGTCTCAGAGATGACAAGGGTTGTCAAAGAAAATGGGACGCTTATTCTTGTAGATTTTCAAGTCACTTTACCGGCAAACATATCAGGATTAATTGCAAGATCAATTGAATTCCTCATCGATGGTGACCATTATCGTAATTTCAAGGACTATCTTAGAAGTGGCGGATTAGAGAACCTCATCAAAACTCAAAATCTGCGTGAAGGTGAACGGGTAGTACTCAAGAATAGACTAGTTACGGCTATGCGTATGGCAAAATCTTGAAGATAAATCCTAGACGAGTTCCACCGTTATCATTAACGTTCGGCCTATCTTTATATTCGGACCAATCGTGGAACAATCTCACCAAGTATCACAAAATAGTATCTTGTTGAGCTAACAATCATGTACCACATTAGCCTCAAGTCACTCACTTTCTTAGAAGAATGATTTACTCAATTGAGCAAAAGTCTGTTTTCATTGAAGCTATTAGCAGGGTGCTAGGGCACACCAGCGTATTCGGGACATCCACCATCTACGACCATTGGGAGGGAGACCTCCGAGCACCTGCTGAGGCGATTGATATGGTGCTGGAAGAGGTATCCCAGAACAAAGATAATGGAGAAGCATTCGTTAGAAATTCGTTAGATGAGGGGGAAGGGGTTAAGCGTAGGCCGTGCAGGACTCGAACCTGCGACTTCCTGCGTGTAAAGCACTCTTGATAAAAGGCGGAGGCCGCTTGCCTCCTTTCTATATTATTCTACCATGTCTATTAAATTGTTAATAAGTCTTGTGTTTCTAATATTAACGGTGGGTGGTACTGTACGATAGGTAGAACTAGGACGTTCGAACTTAGCTTCAAATTACTAAATGGAAAACCAGAACTCTAATAATTCTGTTCGTAAATAATATCTTATCTGCTTGATTTTTTTAATTTTCAAATGTAAGCAATTCGCCGTTTTTAATGACGGTTGTTTTTTGAAAATCATAGTCTCTGGGCTTGCCCTTGAAATAATATTCTATTACCCGTACGTTTCCAGCGGTAGTAACGATTAAGACGTTTTCCCCTTTATGGTCTTCCATAATCATATCGCAAAAGTCGCAATTCCGTTTCATAAACTCTTTCCAACTTTCCGTGCCCTTATCGCCACTCATGATTGCTTGCATAGCCAGTTTCCATATTTCCGCATCAGTTTCGTCTACGCCCTCAAACTCACCTAAGTTTATTTCGTCGAGTCTGTCATCAAACACAATCGGTCCTTTGTATATGATTTCGCAGGTTTGGCGCACTCGTGTTAGGGGACTGCAGAAACAAACATCAAAATCAACGTTCCTCAAGTTATCGGCCTGTAGTGTTGCCTGCGCTATTCCTGTTATATTCAAAAAAGTATCTGTTACACCGTTTGCCCTCTTGAATAAGTTCCAATCGGTTTCACCCTGACGGACAAGGTATATCATTATTATTTATCCTCCGTTAATATGATTTTTTGAACACATAATATAGTTTTCCTGGATGAGCATTACGATATCATGAGTTCTGTCTATTGTACAGCACCGTTTATTTGAGGCTAAAATGGTGGGCCTTGGTTGACAGTTCCCGAACTTCTGTTTGAGAAGAAACAATTAATTCCGGCTTTGCAGCAGTTGCTGGTCTAAACTGAGAGTTCTTTATTCGAATCACCACAACTGGAGCCGGGGTATCAATAGGTAGAACAAGTAGAGATTTTAAGTTGATTTTCAATCTCAGCATTAGCCCGGTATTTCCCAATCCTATTTTGCTATTGGTGCTCTGGCACATCAACAGATTGTATGCTAGAAATGTTGTCCATTTTTGTATTCGGAGCGCGGAAAGCATCACCTTTGTGTACGCGTGTTTCCACAGTGGTCACAATAAGCTGAATTAATCGGTCTTTGTCTTGCCTTTGAGAGTGTCCTTTATGTAAAGGATCACCCCAACCAACATAACAGCCGCGCCCCAAAAAACTAAATATTGCAGGTATTCTGCCATAATCATTCCATAAGATTATCGATTAAAAATCCTGACACACTAGAGGTTTTCGCTACCGGTTCAGGTTGTGGAGGGTTGACCTGTATATCGGGAGTTGGCTTTATCGACTTCTTCGATGGGCTTCGCTGTCATTTCTACCCAGGCCGGTCTGAACCTGCTCTTTATGGCATTTCTCACTGAACCAAGATTTGACCATGCAGTGCAGTAAAAGGGAACCTTACCCCGGTCGATGATCTCCAGAGCCAGACGGCTTGTCAAAGCCGACGCTATTCCCTGTCTCCTGTATGAAGGAAGAACGTCGACGCCTATCTGCCACATCGTTTCGCAATCAGCAGAACACCCGGCTAATCCTGTCAGTCTGTTCCCGTCGTAAGCACCCACTGCGAGGACATCATGTTCTTTCCGCTTCTCTTCCAGGGCGTTTCTCCATTCCGGTTTATAAAGGCCGGCAAAATCCTGCGGTGATAAAACACTGATTTTACAGGTACAACCGAGTTCTTTCAGCATGGTCGTGTCCGGCAGGAAATACTCAGCCATATTGCTGACCCTTCTACCTTTTTTCTCGAGTTCATCATTCAGTACATACATATTCGGTGCCTCGAAGCAGTGTTCGACGTGATACCTGTCGATATATTCTTTGACGGTTTCCGCAATCTCCCCATTTACGGAGGCGACGATGTTATTACCGTAGGAAATCAGGTTAAAGTAGAAGGGAAGTGTGAGGTATATCCTCGCTTTCGGGTTGGATGCGGAGAAAACGACCTTGTTTTCTTTTGACAGGAAATCATCCGGTCTGCAGTTAGCCTCCAGTGCCGACTGTTTCATCGCTGTTTCCAGGATTTGGTTGTTGTTCAATCAAACTCCTCCGAAACCGTGCCATCTATCTTGTGAACTGATTCCAATAAGTATAATACAATCAGGGGAAAAAAGCCTGAAGTATACTATCAAATCCTGCAATGGTTCGACAAGGGCGTACTACTTGCCCTTAATCAGAGAAGTGAGTGTTCAGTTATAGTTTTAAGTCTCTATTGTTTACCTTTACGTCCACTCGTGCAGGTTGCACTTGTAAGAAATCCATATGAAGGTTATTGAAAAGACTCTTTCTGAAATATATGTAAACAGGCAGCACTATTACCTTAAATCGAGTCTGAATAAGTTAATGATTCGGATGAGGAAGAAAAATTGAAGCTAAAAGGCGGTAATGATGTTACCTTATGGTGGGCGGTACTGTACGATAGGTAGAACCTTCAAACTCACATTCACTTTACCCACTTAACTTCCAGATGGATTGTTACCCCGACGCATTTCGGGGTAATAACTGAGTGATGGATAAAGCAATAATCTAGGCTTCCGTCCAGCCTTTGCCCTTTAATAATCCGCGTAAATAAGCTACCTGCCCAGCATGCTGGAGGTTGTCGCTCAGAACACCGACTAAGTATCCCCCCAGCTTCGGAGGTCGTTCAACGCCAGGAATACTAATCTCGCGGTCGAGGTCGGCAAGCGACAGGTTGAGGAGATACGGTTTTGTTCTCTCCCTTACTGCTCGATGGTAGCTCAGCAATGTATCAACGCTAGGGGATTTAAATGCTCTTACCTCTTCCGAGCTATGACCAAGCCCGGTATCTTTCGGATCATCTGAACGGTTGAACTGAGTGTACCATCTCTCACTCACCCAGAGCTGATTCTCTCCCATGAATTCAGCGATACGGTCATCTTGATACCGAGTCAGGTGCCAGGTTATCCAGCCTATGCTGTTACTATCGGGGGAGGGTTGCTTATCTAGGTCATCTGAAGTTAGCCCATCTAACGCTCTTTCTAGAACTCTAAGCACACTACTAAAGCCATAGTCAAGCAGCCGCTGCCAGTTCATAATTACCTCCTAAAATGACTTCACTAGTCATTATACGACTTAGCCAGAACTGGATGGAAGTACAGTTTTATTATTGGTTTTAAAATACCTTGGGAATGTTCAACCCAAGAAACCAAACAAGGAGTCAGAAAGTAATATTTCAATAACTAGCGAGTTTATCATCCCTCCCCATCAGGCCGTAGTTTGAAACTCTTTTTTTATTTCAGTATGAAACAGAAGAGGTTTTTGTCATATTTGAGAATCTGGCTATGTATTCTCATCCCCCAGAGGATGCGTTATACTTTGATGAACATGACAAGTATAAAGTCTTGCAGAGAGAAGCCTTAGGCACTCGAGTATTTAGGCTTCGCCATCAAAGAGTGCCACGATTTGAAGTCTGGTAAGAGCCACCCCCGGGCGGTAACTACAATAACAGGACGTATTTGTGAATGTTGGGTTAATGTGTTCCCTCTGTGTGGTAGGGGGGAAATTGAGAGTTGACAACTTTAAGTATGTTAAAAATATTAGCCCAACATCTAAGTTAGGCTAATATAAGGACGAAGTGCAGTGGTTAATATTAACTGATTACTTCTTTCTTTCGATTGTCTTCGTACCGCCCGTTACTTTTATCTCAATCTGCTTCTTCTTTTTCTCCTCAGCCTTGGGTATGGCGATAGTTAACACACCATTATCGTGGTGGCATTCGATTTTATCAGCGTAAACTGTGTCAGGCAGACGAAGTGCTCTATAAAATGAACCGGTAGGACGCTCCTGTATCAGGTAAGCCCCATCTTCTCCTTCAATTTCGGACTTTCTTTCTGCTCTCAACGTCAGGATGTTGTCCTCTACGGCTACATTAATTCCTTCAGGATTAACTCCCGGCATAGAAGCTTTTACTTGAATCTCGTCCTTCTTTTGAATAACGTCGATTAAGATATTCCAATCCTCAGAACCTTCGCGTGAGAAGGGTGCACCAGAGAAGCCACGCCAAAGTCGATTCATGGTGTCTTCCATCTGCCTGAGTTCTCTAAAGGGTTCCCATCTCTGTACTACCATTTGTTTCTCCTCATCTCAATGTAATTCGTAAATAACTTAGTCATAATTCTACTTCCTGTGTTTAGTTGCACATTCACGTCTTAGACATAGCCTCACCTCCAAAACTAATCATTTACGCTTTCGATAGAGTAGTCTGATTAATCTCTGAGGTCTTGTTCGAGTCCACTTCACTTTTCTTGTTATAGACCACATCTAGGTAAAGAATAAACGAGCATTGTAGACATTGCTCATACCAACCGTCGTAGTCGTAGTATAAGAATAAGTTACCCCCGCATCTCGGGCAGCGATGTTGGGTATTTGTAGGATTCATCTTCGTATTCACTCACCTCTGCCAGTCTCTATTTAGCAGTCTCTCCCTTAGACTGCTAATGGCATAGCCGAAAAAAATAGCAATCTAAGAATTAGCACTCTAACCTTCCGACTGCTAAATATTATTCTAGTACAAGAATTCTAACTTGTCAATACCTTTTTTATGAGAATTTTATTAATTATTCTCTACTACTTAACTAGTAAACGAATATAGTCTAATATCTGCAAAGAAAATTACCGAACGCGGGAAATTAAAGTTATCGCCAAGATACGGGTACAAACAATACCACCGCAAACTGGAGGAGTCAAGGGGGGCGAACGTTTTTCTATTTAAAACAACAAAATACTACTTTGTTGGGCAACTTTTTAAGTTTTTGTTAAGCCGCCGTATCTAGGGGCAGGTCAATTATCATAGTCTAGGTAAGCTTTTCTAAGTCGGTTATAGAATCCGAAAGCCTTTACCAGTGTGCTTGGGATTTGATTCAGTGGGTATTTCCTTAAACGAGATATTGAGCGAAAAACATTAAATGATTTCATGTATAGTTGATAATATTCGTTGTAGAAATCCTTTAACGGAAGAGTTGTAGGAAGTACCGTATGTATGAAGTCGAAATAATCGTAGTTATTAGTTATCAGCTGGTCTTTTAATTGTTCATATAGGTCGGTACCAGGCAGCGGTGTTAATACCGCGAAACCGGCGAAATTCAACCCAAGATGCCGGCAATATTGCCTGAGTTCCTTGAAATCCTCTTGCCGCCATTCTGGTCTAATAATAAGCGTTGGATATGGCTCAATACCCAGACTCAACAATATTCTTATTGCCTCTTTGTTATCACTTATTGAAGTACCTTTTCCAATAAGGTCGAGGTCTTGATCTCTGAAGAACTCGAGCCCGACAAATACCTTTTCAAGCCCGATCTCTCTCCATATCTTCAGGAGGTCGGGATTTCTGGCAACAGTGTCACTCCGGCCATATAAAAAATAACGTTTCTTTATACCGGCGTCCTTTATTAGTTGAGCTATTATTTTCATTCTTTTAGCGTCGACTAGCGATTCGTCATCAGCAAAAAACACATATTCTTCATTGATACCTGCTAGCTCTTCCACAACCTTCTCAGGAGACCTCTTTAAGTATCTTCCTTCGGTAAGCTTCCAGAGAGCACAAAAATTACATCGAAAGGGGCATCCCTTGGAAGTACGTATTGAAGCAAGGGGCTTCATCCACTCTGAGTAGTAACGCTTTCTATATTTGGCGGTAAGACTTCTGTCTGGAACAGGTATGGTATCGAGGTCCACAACTTTTTGGAATTCAGTCTTTACCAGTTCTCCGTTCTTCCCGAATGCCACTCCACTAATATTGTGAAAACCTTCTCCCTTTTCAAACCGGTCTACGATTTCCTTAAAGGCAAAGACTCCTTCTCCCATTACAATAAGGTCGATAGAAGGTGAGAGAAAATCTTCTGGCATGATGGTGGCATGATGACCGCCAATTACTGTTAGAATGCTTGGATTTAATGTCTTTATCCGTTCGAAGAGTTTCTTAACTGAATTTACATGTACGCTATATGAAGTAATTCCAACAATCTGGGGATTGAATCTTTCAATGGTATATCGCAGATTTTTCTCCAGCCTTTGGTCAAAGATCATAACATCATGGTCTTTTGATACACCTGCAGCTATATATTCCAGGGCTAATGGCTCATAAAGGAATACCTCTTCTCCACCCAGGCTTATGGACTGCTTTGCTGGCTGTACTAATAGAATCCTCATCTTACAGCTTTTCCTTTTAGTTGTAATATCAACTCTATCGTTGTTCCTCGCTACCAGTATCGTACTTTGGAACTACGCAATTGATTCGAGGTCTATGCCCTCGATTGCATGGCGTCGTAAATCGTGTAGGCGCCGAACACTAAAAGAACTACGAATAAAATCCAGTCCAGCCAATCCGGTGTGTTGGCGGG
>SMTZ1_10005751_pt1 | contig 12473 bp, 15 predicted proteins | sample DeeMarSWOR136_30_FD_25667 | JGI IMG/M metagenome (IMG submission 25667) | reverse complement strand
AAGGATATTTTCAAGTGTCTGCCCGGGCCGGATTTCCCAACAGGTGGAATCATTTGCGGCAAAAAAGGGATTATAGATGCTTACACTACAGGCAAGGGCCATTTGACAGTCCGAGGCAAAGCGGATATCGAAACGACAAAAAAAGGTAGAATAAGAATCGCAATAACCGAAATACCTTATATGGTCGTCAAGACCTCGATTGTCTCCAAAATCGCAGAGTGTGTCCATAGCGGCCTGATTGCGGAAATCGCCGACGTCAGGGACGAGTCGGACCGCCACGGCTTGCGGATTGTCGTGGACTTGAAAAAAGACGCCGACGGCGAAGTCGCATTGAATAAGCTGTACCGTTACACACCTCTGCAGACCACCTTCGCTATTGCCAATATTGCCCTGGTCGAAAACAGACCTGAAACCCTGAATATCAGGCAGATGCTTGAATGTTTTATTGAGCATCGCAAGAGCGTCGTCCGCAGGCGAAGCAAATACCTTCTAAAAAGATGCAGGAACAGAGCCCATATTCTCGAAGGTCTTATCCTGGCGGTCAGTGACATCGACGAAATCATTGAGCTGATAAAAAAATCGGCCGATGCGCCGACAGCAAAGCTAAACTTGATGAAGAAACCTTTGCGGTTGGCCGAGACGGCTACGCTGAAAAAAATCCTGCCTAAAGCCTTCGTTAGGGGAAAAAGTAAATCCGACCAATTCCTTACAGGTCCACAAGCGGATGCGATTTTGGCGATGCAGCTGCAAAGATTGACGGGTCTGGAGATGGAAAAGCTTGCCCAGGAATATGCCGAGCTTACCGAGCGGATAGAGGGCTACGAGGCAATATTGGCCAACAAGGAGGTTCTGCTGGACATCATCCGCGAAGACATCTACGAAATAAGGGGAAAATATGGTGACAAGAGGCGGACAAAAATCGCCGCCAAGATTGAGCAGTTTGACATCGAGGACTTAATCGCCGACGAAGAAGTGATTGTGACAATAAGCCACGCCGGCTACATAAAGCGAATGCCGATTGATACATATCGCAAGCAGGCTAGGGGCGGCACAGGCATCATCGGCTCAGATACCAAAGAGGGCGATTTCATAGAGCATCTCTTCACCGCGTCCACGCACGATTATCTGCTTATTTTTACCCATCGCGGCAAGTGCTACTGGTTGAAGGTCTATGATGTCCCGAGTATGTCGAGACAAAGTAAGGGCAGAAATATTGTGAACCTTCTGAAGCTGGGCGACCAGAAAATAGCATCCATAATCAGTGTGCGTAAGTTTGATGACGAAGCCGAGGCCGGTACAGAACAGCGTCAGCTTATTATGGCCACTAAAAATGGCATCGTAAAAAAGACCAGACTCTCGGCCTACGGCAACCCCAGAGCAACCGGCGTTATTGCAATCAATCTCGATCCTGACGATGATTTGATTGGTGTTGCATTAACAACAGGTGGCGACCATATTGTACTCGGCACGCGGGACGGCATGACAATACGCTTTGACGAGGGCCAGGTCCGTTCAATGGGCCGAGCCTCACGAGGCGTCAGAGGGATAAAGTTGCGTCCGAAGGACGCTGTTGTCGATATGGTAGTCGCCGAGGAAAAAGCTGCTCTTCTTACAGTTTGTGAGAGAGGATATGGCAAGCGAACCAGTCTCGACAATTACCGTTCGCAGGCTCGAAGCGGCGTAGGCCTGATAAACATAAAAACAACCGAACGAAACGGCAAAGTAGTGGCTCTAAAAGCCGTTCAGTACACCGATGAGTTGATGTTAATAACCGCCAACGGAATAATTATTCGTACCGGCCTGGACCAAATCCGCTCGATTGGCAGAAATACACAGGGTGTTCGCCTAATCAAGCTCAGGGCTGGCGATAAACTCGTCGCTGCCGCAAAGATAGTGCCAGAAGATATAAACAATTCGCAGAACAAATCCAATATCAATCAAAAACCGAAATCTGAACCTGAACCCAAACCGAAGTCCAAACCAAAACCAAAGAAGCCAAAACCTAAGCCAAAGCCAAGGTCAAAATCTAAACCTAAGCAGAAACCAAAGTCTAAACCAAAGCCAAAACATAGACCTAAACTCAAAAAAAAGAGCAGCAAAAAAACTCGCAAATCGAAATAGCACCCTGTCGCAGCGTGACAGAAAGCGAAGATGGTCGAAACCAGCTCTAGGCCAAAAGAAAGAAACGGGCTAATTTACGTAATCGCCGGCAAAGAAGATTCTCTTGTCAACGCGCGGTGCCAAGAACTTCTTGAGGGGCTTTTGGAGCCATCGCAAAGAGCAACGGGTCTATTTAGCGTCAACGCTGCCGAGGTTTGCGCTTGTGATATTCTTGACGAGCTGCGAACAGCCCCATTCTTGACCGAAAGAAGGGTTGTTGTTGTAAAAGGGGCCGACAAATTCATTTCTGAAAACCGCCAGTTACTCGAGAGATATTTTGACAGCCCGTGCGCAACGGGCATCTTAGTATTGACCGTAAGCAACTGGGACGCCCGGACCAAACTGGCCAGGAAGCTACCGAAGGTCGGCAAATTAATCATTGTGAGCCAGCCGGGGCCCTGGCAACTGCCGGCTCGTCTGAGCCGGTATGCCCGTGATGCACACGATAAAAATCTCACGAAGGAGGCAGTTGAGCTTCTAATCGAGCTAACCGGCGATGACCTGCTGCGGCTGTACGGCGAAATCGACAAGTTGGCCCTGTTTGCACACACCGCGAAGGTCATAACGGCGGGACATGTAGAGTTGCTCATCGGCCATAATCGCTTGTTTAATGCTTTTACTGTGATTGATGCGATTGCTGACGGCAACGCCGCGCAGGCGGTAGACAGACTCAGGAGAATGTTCGCAGACGAGAAATCGGCTGAGTATATGGTGGTTGGCGCCTTTGCGTTTCATTTCCGTAGAATGTTTAACGCGAAAGTGCTCCTCGAAGAAGGCGCCAATACTTTCGAGGTAGTAAGAAGACTTGGAATTCGGAGCAACAGAGAGGGCTTTTTTGCACAACTGCGAAAAATGTCTTTGAAGCAAATAGGCGATATTCTACAGAGGTTAGCAGGAATCGATTATGCGATAAAGACCGGCCGGACAAAACCTCAAGTGGCGGTAGAGCAATTAGTATTAAAACTTGTTGCCAGTGCTGATATACGTTGAAGTGCAACAAACGTTAGAACATTTTCAACTGCTTATCATCTTTTTCTATTTTGGCGTTTTTGATTTCCGCCAGCCAGCGGTCTGATTCGGATTTGCTATAGCACAAAAAGGCGCAGCTTTTATTGTGATTTCTAAACGCCTTGTGGGCCTTGCGTTTGTTTACATTTGCGTAGCAATACACGCAGCTGTGCGGACAGGTGTCATAGGTGCCGATATCCGTGCTTTCCGTACAGCCGCATTCTTGTCTTGTCGGTTTAGAACTGTAAGACAATCCCTCCGGGTAAAACAGCTTCTCAATGATACTGCCATCAATACAGTGTGCTTTTTTAATTCTTCGGGCCCCCGCCTCGCGGGAGCACTTAACCAAATAATCACCGCAGCAGGAAAACATCTCTATTCCATATCGGGCAGCGATGTCCGCAAGTTCGTTTGCCAGTTTAATCTTGAAATCATTGCTGCAATCAAAAATTTTCAAGCTTTCTGTCCTCTCAAATTCGGCAAAATTGCGAACGACCTTGCCATATTTCACCACGAAGCTGAAATAACAGCGCTTAACTATTCCTTCAAACTCGGCTGCAAGATTCTCAAAACCTCTGATGTAAAAATCACGGTCGCAGATACTTGAGATAACGATTGGGTCAAACCGCCAATTTATATGCAGCGGCGAATATGCTCTGCTCAATTGCTTTAAGGTTCCAATCGCCGTCTGTTTTTCCACATTGTTTTCAAAAATGCCCGGCAGGGCGGTAACAGTATAGTTGAAATAGAATTTGTACCCTAAACTATCGATGATTTTCAGGTTCTCGATAAAGGGAGTAAAGTTTTTGGACCAGAACACAAAACAGATGACATCTTCGGGCTTCAGAGAGACGATGTATCTTTGTCCGACAAATGGATGGACCACCCCAGCAAAGCCATCTTTGAGTCGGTCCATGAACCAATCACCATAAAATGCGGGAATATCTGTTCTGCGTGATACCGAAATAATCCTCTTCATTACTCACCAGCTCTTAAAGCGGGATTTGCCCTTTTCACCTCGAATGCATAAAAAACCGGAAGGGGATGGGATTCGAACCCGCTTTCTCCGCTACATTTTAGAAGACAAGGGTTAGGACGCAAGCCTTTTTTCTATAAGGAATTGTGGCTCACTGGCTGGGTTGGTCCATACCTTGTCGAATTGATACTGCGATATTCACCGCGGCGGTTTGCGGGACACATAATAATGCGAATAATTCAAAATGTGGCTTGTAAAGCTGCTGGTGGTGATCGATGAATTCACTGGTGAATGTTTGGCTATAGATGTTAATCGAAAGATCAATGGACCAGATGTAGTAGAAGTGTTAAGGTATTTGTTTGCAGTACGAGGTGCACCTGAATTTATTCGAAGTGACAATGGGGCGAACGCCCCATCCATTCGGTAAAGACTATCTGCTGGTTTTCCCCGATATCCGGTATCGCGTCGACCGGCACAGGCGCACGAGGCAGAGCCCAAAGCTCCCAGTCGAATGGAGCAACCATAACGCCCCATCCGACGACAAATATCACAAGCAGGGCGACTATGAGCTTGTTCTCAAGGCAGAACCATATAAGTTTGCCCGTCAGTCCGGCTGATTGGCCATCAACGTTTCTCGATTGTTCATCCATCGATTGCTTTTTCTAACTGTTATTGCTTGAACTGGGGTAATTTGGCCAAATACTTCTCCGGCTCCTTTTCAAATTTCTCTTTGCAACCAGGGCAGCAGAAATAAACTTTCTTGCCTTTATACTCAGTAAAGATGTTTTTGTTGATAGCTCCTTCCATTACCGGGCAGATTGTCTGCCGGGTAATGTCCGCAGCAACCTCTTCGGTTTCTCTCGATGCAGCAGGCTCTGTTTTTTTCTTGCAGCCAGTTAGCGCAACTAACCCAATCAGCAATAGAATTGCCAGCATGAAAACTATCTCGAATTGTGTTCTTCTGACTTTCATTTTGTTCCCCTTTCAAAATACGTTTTGGTTCATAAACCTTTTTCAATCATAATAACCACTGCAACTAAGACAGCCTGTCGTTTCATTTTTGCCCCCTAAGGGTGCCCCCGGTGTAATTGTCATTCTATTGTACACCGGGATAATTCCATAAAAGAAAATGAGAAATCCAACATCTCTCTGAGCACAGGCCCTTGGCCAAGGCACGGTGTCCAGCCGGTTTCTATGAGAATTTTTATTCTTCAAGCGGCTCAAATTCGTTTTTGTCGGCGCCGCACTCGGGGCAGAGCCAATCCTCAGGTAAGTGCTCAAAAGAGGTGCCCGGTGCAACATCGTTATCCGGGTCACCTACGGCCGGGTCATAAATATATCCGCATATAAGACACTTGTATTTTTCCATCTGTTTAGCTTTTTGTTCCGGTTTTTCTTTCGATTTCTTTTCTATATAGGTTGCTGGCGTTCGCGGTGCTCTGCCGCCTTTAACATTGCGATAGTAGGTGTATGTCATTGGGATTTTGCTATCATCAATAGTCTCACAGGCTGTAACCTTGAGCGTTTCCCAATTGGGTGTTGATTGCAGGAGTGTTCATAACACTATATAAAAGGCGGCAGTCCTCGATTCAAGACAGCTATATGACCCATTTCTTCTTTGATAATTGCCTCGACCTTATCCTTGCCATCCTCGATTGGCACAAAATCCTTCAGGCCAAGATAGAAAACAATGGAATCCTTTTCGGCATCGATAGCTAATTTCAGAATATCCTGCACAGTTTCATCACCTTTTAGCCGTTCGGCTGGGCCCTTTTTAAGGTCGAATACATGACCGTTAGCCATTGCCTGTAGATACAAAGCAAGCTCATTTTCCGGGTCAAAGACCCTTAACTGACGTGCCTCATCGGATAGTTGTTTTCTCATACCGGCAAAAGTCTCTTCATGCTCTGTTTCCATATCAGCCAGGTTAAGCAGCATTTGGCGTACATCTTTGTTAGAAACGCCGTGGGCTGCCTTGCGGTAAAATTTTATACCGTTTCTTTCAATTTGTTCTGCTATTTCAAAGGTTTCAAAGGCATTAAAAGTGATACTCATTATGCACCTTCCTTTTCTGCAGGCGGCGTAAAGAGACGCTTAGCCATTTGGCTATCCATCATAAACAAAGCCTGCGGATCGGCCTCGATGAGCTTTAACTTGCCGACTATATCACTGGCGTTTTTCTCTTCTTCAACCTGTTCATTAACAAACCACTGCAGGAAAGCAGTTGTGGCGTGGTCTTTTTCTTCAGTGGCCAAATTAACAAGGTCATTAATCAAACCGGTTACTTTTTGCTCATGTTTGTAAACAGCTTCGAAAGCAACCAACGGCGATTTCCATTCGCTTTGCGGCTGATCTATCGCTTTCAAAAGAACCCTTCCGCCTCGCTCGTTTATAAAATCATAAATCTTCATTGCGTGCATCAACTCCTCCTGTGTTTGAACCCTCATCCAGTTTGCAAAACCGGGCAAACTCACAGATTCAAAATAGGATTCCATCGAAAGATACAAATATGCTGAGTAAAGCTCAGCGTTAATCTGCCCGTTCAAGGCCTCTTCGATTTTCCTGCTTATCATATAGCATTCCTTTCCATTTCTTTTTTGATACTTTTATCCTTACATAAGAATAACTTTGCATTGACATTAGTAGGGACCAAACGGCAATAACAAATTTACCAAGCCGTCCTGCTCGATTTGGCCTTATGTTTCAATGGGCATGTTATAGCGCTTCCATTCTTCGAAGCCACCTTCAAGTTCCATTACTGGAAAACCACGGTCTGCGAATTCTTTGGCAGCTGCGGCCGCAAGGTGACAGACCTCTGAGTAGCAGTATACAATGTTGACTTTGTTGGTTTTCAGGCCGGTATGGGAACCCCATCTTTGTTTCGGCAGATTAGTCGCCCCTGGGATATGACCCTTGGCATAATCTTCGGCTGACCGGACATCAACGATGTTTATGTTCTCTTTATTCTTTATCATTTCGTTCAATTCGACTGGGCCGGTAGTAAAATTCATCTTGGCTTCAAAAAATTTTTTAGCTTTTTTGGGACTTGTGAGGAACATTGTTATAACCTTTCAAATTTTTAAGATTATATTGTGTGGTTTTACCGAACTGTAGTTTTCACCGCAGTTTTATTATGTATACGAACGTTTTCAGGGCCGAGTACACAATTGTTTTAGTCCATTAGCTCAATTTCAGCCTGACTTTCCTATGTCCCGTGCAGATTGCAGAACAGGCTTCATTTACCAAGTGCTTGTTTCAAATCCATTGCATGCTCTTGTTCGGTAGCGAGGATGGTTCTGAGCTGTTGAGCTAAGGCAAATTCCTTTAGCTGCTCAGCCTGCTCTATCCTCATTTTGTACCTTTTTATGGCATCTTCCTCGCCATCAAGGTCTTGTTGCAGCATTTCAGTATTGTCTTTAGAAGTGCGGATTTTACCCACGTTGACGCTTGGAGAGCCCCCGCGATAATCGATTTGGTCTGCCAGAATCATGGCATGCTGAACTTCCTCGTTTGCGTGGACTTTCAGCTCCTTAATAATATCGCCGTATGCCGCCCCGGTCATTACAGCGGCGTGATTTATGTACTGTATTGCTGCTGAGTATTCCAATTCCAAATCCATATTTAACAAATCCGTCAGTTTTTCTATTGTTACCTCCATTTCCCGTCTCCCTTAAAGTTTGTATTGTTATTAGCTGAGCTTGCCTTTTCACATTTCCAGTCCAGATAAATCCCCACCTTTTTCTTTCAGTTTCTCAAAGTAAATACCGAATCTTTTATTAAGTTCGGAAACAGATTTATTCAGGCTGGCGATATCGTCTTTGAGAGTTTTTGCTTCATCACTTAGTATCTTCGTAACAGGGATATCCTTAAGCTTAGATGTGAGTTTATTTAGTTCGGTCTTCTTATCCAGGATGGCATCTTTGTACTTCACAGCCATCGACCTGAGCTGCTCAACATTCATTTTCTCAGCCTCAGCTTTGACCTCATCTATAGGTTTACTCTCATCTGCCTTTTTGCCGCATCCAACAAGCGATATAGCACAGACAAAAACTATAAAGCACAACACAATATTTTTTTGGACGTTCATTTTCTTACCTCCTACAAAAATGTAAGTTTCTTAATAACAAGTCTTTTTCACATTCTCCAAACTTTCTATACCTTTTCTGAATGGAGATAACAGATGTTGCCTTGGTCACTTTGCATATTCCGGCTCATTGCCCGGTTTCCATTTTATGTTACAGCCTATACTGGGTTCTTGCTGCTCGGAAACCTGCTTTCCCTCGAGGACGGCATCAAGTGCAGCTTTAAGGTCAGCTCCGGTTACGGGTATATTGTTTCCCGGCCTGCTGTCATCCATCTGGCCTCGATAAACAAGCTGTCTTTGCTTATCAAACAAAAAGAAATCAGGTGTACAAGTAGCACGATATGTCTTGGCGACCGCCTGGCTTTCGTCAAAAAGATAAGGGAAGGTAAAGCCGGACTTTTTCGCAACCCCTGCCATCTTCTTCGGGCTGTCTTCGGAGAAATTGGCAACGTCGTTTGAATTGATTCCAACAACTGCGACTCCTTTTGCCTGATGTTCCTTAATCAGTTCAACGAGAACATTTAAGATGTGTTTGACGAACGGACAATGGTTGCACATAAAAATGACCAGAAGAGCTGGTGTTTCTTTGAAATCACCCAATGACACAATATTGCCCTTGGTATCAGGCAAACTAAAATCAGGCGATGATGTTCCTAAAGCAAGCATTTTTGATGCTGTAACGACCATAATGAGCTCTTTTACTATATTAGTGACTAATACATTTATTGGTGGACTTTCAACATGATCTTTCCGAACCGCTTAGCCGTTTCCATTTTACTCATTGCCTCTGTTACCCTCTCCAAAGATGTCACTGAGTCTATGACAGGCTTTAGTTTTGCTGTTGTAACTGCCTTTAGCATTTGACAAATATCCTCGTCCTTGCCGCAAACACTTACCTTTGTACAACCTGTACCGCCAGCGGTCTGTTCGCATTGATAACAGAACATAACTTATCCTCTCACTTCTTGTTCTCAAACAGCCTGCTGCTACTGCACTATTTCGTTTGAACCTTAATTACTTTCGGTTTTGCTTCTTCTTTTTTAACCATCTCTATCGTTAGAACACCATGGTCGTAGGTCGCATTAGTTTTGTTGCCATCGACATACTCCGGAAGGTCTATTACCCTATGAAAGTCGCCGCGGCGGGTTTCGTTGTACCAGCATTGTTCATCCTTTGCTGCTTCTTCGCACGGGGTCCTTTTGCCACGAACCAAAAGCCGGTTATTCTCAATGGAGACGTCGACTTTCCTGGGGTCTACTCCGGGAATGTCTATTCGCACTAATACAGACTTGTCTGTAAGGTGAATATCTACCGGCGGATGCCAAAATCCTTCCCCCGATACAGCAAATACCGGTTTTCCAAAAAACCTTCTCATCATTCTTTCCATTTCGTCTTCAACAAAATCAGTTGGACGCCTTGATAGTACATCAGCCATTTTAAACATCTCCTTTCTTTTCTATTGAATTGTGTATTGCTTCCGCCAGCTCAAAAACTTTGGGCCAAATTCAACCTATAGCCAGCCCCCGCTGCAAATATAAGCACTAACTCTACTTTTTTTGGGCAATTAGGTGCCTTACTAAAGTAGTTTTGCCACTCTCAGATTTTGAAACATTTGGGCTATTTTTTAGGTTCGCACGTACACACTTTGGCAGGCTTATTGCACCCCGAGCAAACTTTGTTCTTTATAGGCCTGCCACATCTCTTGCACGGCGAACATCCACATGACTGACACATAATTTCACCTCGTTTATGCTTTTCTAAACTAAAAACAAAAATAATTATATACGGCAATTCTTTACAATAGGCGTTAACATTTTGTTTATGTTAAATTCTTTTTAGGGTAGTGCTCGGCGGTCATATTTTTAAGCGTGCGACGGAGCCCCAAAGTGCATACCCCATCTTTTCCATATTGCTTTTATCGCAACGATGTCATAGACAGCTGCAAGTCCAACAACAGCGTAAATAATCCTGCTAAAAACGCTCATTTCTCCGAAGATCGCAGCCACCAAATCAAAATTGAATATGCCGACTAAACCCCAATTCAAGCCACCTATGGCTAAGAGCGTCCATATTATAAGATCTAACTTTTTCATTGTTTTTCTCCTTGAAAAATAAGTTTCTAATTCTCCCATGGCAGTCAAGTAATCAACTGACAGACAATAGCAGCTAATTTTTTAATAACTTGACGACTAAGGTCAATTATTAGCTACTCTTCGATCTTGATTGCCCCACTTGGACATCCTTCGGCTGCATGCCTGCTCAAATTCAGATGAGACTTGCTCGTTTTTGGCTGATGTCGTACCTTGATCGTCCAATTCGAAGACTTCAGGGCAGGCCTCAATACAAATACCACTGCCGCTACAAAGCTCTTTGTCAACAAACACTCTCATTTTTTGTCTCCTTTCTTTTGAATGTTAAAAGTTTCGTAATTTTTATCCTTAATACAATTAATCTCTCCAACTGAAGAGGTCTTCCTGAACTGATTCAATCAATACGTAAACAACTATCGGATTACACTCGGCTGGCAAACTGCGCTTCTGAAGGGAGTAACCCTTCCGCAGTTTTTGCAGGCGTATTTCATCTCTGCCACCATTGGCGCACATACATGCCGAGGGTTGCCGGTAGAAACACCACAATATCTGCAGATGTATGTCTGTTCAGCCCTGACAGGGGAACAAAGATGAGAGCGGGTTTTCGTAACTTTCCCGCAAGTTGAGCAAGTATAAACGGCCGCTTTCTTCGGCCTTGCGGCTTTGGTTTTCTTCTTTTCTGTAGTCTTCACCATGAGACATTTCCTTATTACGTCAGTTTTTCTTTCTTAAAATCACTATATCCAAGCTAAATACGAAGAGCATAGCGCGATAAAGCAAGAATTCACTTCCATGCCAAATTCGATAATTGGCGATGATTTTGAGGTCATAGTTTTGGTATCGAGGGTATTTGCACCTCACCGCCAACCTTCTTTTTCAGTTCATCAATCATCTCCTGCAGTTTCTTATTCTGGTCTTCAAGCTCTACAACCTTTTGGAGCTGTTCCTGCAATTGACTCTTTGACCTTTCGACCATAGTTTGTGCATCTGTTGCCTCGGCAATCGCTGTGTCTCGTTCCTTAGTGAGTTCAGCAAGTTGCTTCTGGAGATTTATGGTCTGGTCGATCGCAACTTGCAGCTTATCGCGAGCTTCTGTAACAGTGGCCAGTTCCAATTTCAAGTTGTCTCGTTCACTCGTAATTCCAGCTAAATCAGCCTTAACCTTTGCCAACTCTGTTTTAGCCGCTGCCGCTTCTGCGATGGCTTTTTCTTTCTCAGTATCCTTGCAGCCGGTCAGGCTAAGCGAACTGCACAGTAATATAGCCAGAAATATAATGGTAAGCTTCTTCGGGTTTGTCATTTCCTGCATCCTTTCAAATATAGTGGTTTACTGTCATATCTGTTAAACTGCGGTTATACGCAATAAATTACCAGAACTTCGCTATGTGCGGAGAAACCTGAATGCTAAGTTTTTACGCGCCTTAATTTACTATTTTTGTACTTGTTTTGCCTCTTTGGCAGATAATCATAATAATCTGTCACCGAATGATGGTAGCACTTATAAAGGCACCACGGCGGCAATCGTGCCGTGGTGCCTAATGCAGTAACACTATCCTACTCATATAGATGCGTAGCCTCTGTTTCCTCGACAGGACGAGTAATCTGATCGGTATTCATAGTAACCTTGAAGCGGACGTCTCCGGACTTGACCGCTTGTACAACAACACGCCATGTTGCCTTAGCTTTCGGAGCAAGACTGCGTAAAGGTGTGAATGTAACAGTATTGTCCTTAATTGTCCCTGTAGTTGCGCCGATTGACGATATGTATTGCTCATTATCCTCCAGGGTGCAGACAATACGGATGTTCGTACTTGGTGAAGAGCCCTGATTGGTTGCTATAATCACATACGTCGTTTGGTTACCCACTTCGACAGGGTCATCGATATCTATGACTTCAAGGAGTACTGCCGAAATACCTGCCACCGTAGTACTTGCCGAAGCACGCACACCCTCAGCGCAAGTTGCTGTAGCCATTGCGGTATTGGTTACATCGCCGGCTTGCTGAGGTGACAATGTCAGACTGACCTTGCGTGAGCGACCAGCCGAAATCGCACCCAGCTTCCATACTACTTTACCCTGCATCAAGCGACCTCCATCGCTTGCTGAGACGAACTGTGTACCCATCGGCACTCTGTCTTCGACCACCAAGTTTTCC
>SMTZ1_10005750_pt1 | contig 12474 bp, 9 predicted proteins | sample DeeMarSWOR136_30_FD_25667 | JGI IMG/M metagenome (IMG submission 25667) | reverse complement strand
GTGTTATTGACGGCCGTTGTGACCAGCTTAATGTCAAACTCCGGTGATTGAAGAAGCATAATAAGTGCCCATGTATCGTCGATGTCGCCACAAATGTCAGTGTCGAAAACAACAGGTATCCTGCCGGCCTGTGCGGAAACCGAGGTGCTGCACGACACTATGCAGCTTAGTGCCACAAAAAGCATTGCTGCAATCCCCCAAAAAACGGGTCCAAGGGTTTTTGACGTTGAACCGGATTTGCTTGATTGTGCGTTTGCCAAGTGATTTGTCTTGTTCATAATATCACCTCTTGATTGAAACTTTCTGTCACGATATTATTTGCAAATATAGTGTTATTTTCGAATTTGTCGAAAGAATTTTTCGAAATAGAGCAGGCTTTTCCTATTGATCGGGAGACAGAAAAGGAGTTCTATAAAGGGTGGTTTGTAGGGGGGAGCTCCAAAAAAACTGCTCTATAGTGAACAATGTCGATATAGGACGGCATGCGAGATTTATTTAAAAGCAGCCATGGGCTTGATTTTATCGTTCTTGAGGTTGTTTTTCTATGCTGGCCGAACAGACAAACGTTACACTGACTACGCATTGGGTCGAAAGCGTCGCTATCAATTACAATATATTCTCCGGAATTTTGATGGCCGATATACACGTCGGATTGTGGCTGCTGCATCTGGAGCACGGTGAATTAGGGGAAGCAGAAGAGATGCTAAGGGAAGCTCTTTAGATTGCGGGGCAAATAGATTATGCGGGATGTATCGCAAATGCTTCGGCGAATCTCGAAATAGTTATACCTGGACGTGAAAGATATGAAGAAGCCAAAAAGATGCATATAGAGTCTCTGGGAGTCGATTCACAACTTAACTCGGCAGAAGGAATGGCCAGACAGTTTTTCGATCTTAATCGGGCACATGAACAAATGGGTGATTTAGAGGGGGCAAGGAAGATGGTGTTCAAGTCTAAAAAGCTATATAGCAAAGCAGGAAAAGGAGCAATGGCAAATTACATTGAAAAGCAAATACACCAACTAAAGAACATATAGGGCTATGCACTATTCATCGCTCTCACTCGTTTATCCACCCTCTTCGCTGATTTTTTTTTCTCTCTGAATAGCTTCATAGACCTCTATGCGGTGTACAGGTACTTCCTTAGGGGCTGTTATACCTAAGCGAACCTTATCCCCCCGGACATCAACTATGGTAATCTTTACATTATCCCCTACCATAATGGATTCATCCTTTTGCCTGCTTAGTACTAACATATTCAACTCCTTTTGTCGGCTGATCCTTTTTATACTTTACGTATAAGTTAGGTTACCTGTTCGCTCAGCCGATGGTCAAAAGCCTATATGCCATTATTATAAAACGACTTAGCTAAAAGCCGTTACACCCCATCAATCAGGGGCGGCGTTTTAGACGCAATATTATTTTCGGCTAATTCGGAGACCAAAAACAATCATTTTTGTTTTTTTTAGATAACGAAGGCTATTTATCTGCCGTGAAGCGCACAAATTAAGAAGAGATATAGACTTATATCAAAGAAAAGGGCTTAAAGGAGCGGATAAAGGCCGGAAATTCAGCCTTTTATGCGTGTTTTCGCCAATAATTGTAGCGGATCGCCATCCAGTAGCCGGAAATCGAGCCCAATGTGCCAACTGCGACTATCTGTAAGGGTAATATTGACAGGACTGCATGAGAGAAAAAGTTTGTGGGCCAGTTCGAGTTAAGATGCTGTAGTGCGTCTTGCTTGCCGTAACTAATTACAGCCAAAGCGGTTACGAAGGCGGTAGCAATTACTGGCCAGATATAACTGACATTGAGAAATTTCTTGACCACGAAAGCAGCGATTCCAAAGGAAATAAATACCGCAAAAACAATCTGCCCGGTAGTCGGTTGGGCCACCACTAATCCCAGTTTTTCGTCGAATATCCGGATATTTTGAGCAAATACGCCGATACAGATTTGGCCTAATAGAACTGAGGCAGCCAGTGCAATGATGATATTTATTTTTATATTCGGCTCGGTCTCAGCTTGTTGTCTTTTCTTATCGGCCCCAACCCTTCGATTTATTTTTTCTGCCAACAGCACACCGGCAAATCCAGCGGCTATGATGGCCAGCCAGAAAAGCGGTTCCCATCTAAGTGCGGCGAAAAGTTCAGCTTGTTTGTCCGGGGCTGTTCGACGAATGAGACTGACCATATTGCCTGAACGCAGAGCCCAGATGGTCAATCCGGCAGGGGCTGCCAGGATGCCGATTTCCCGGCCGTAAGGATGGGAGAGAAAGCAGGCGATGAAGCCGGCCAATAGTGCCAGTGCACTCAGGATGACTGCTCCGACAATACTCATCGTGCCCGCGGTTACGGAAACGGTCCCGAAAGGTTCGGCCGGTGCTGCCAGGGGCCAGCCCAAAATGCCTATCAATATGACACCGGTGGCAACCGCACCGGCGATTCTTAATTTCATCAGCCAGGATAGTTCCACAAGAAAGCTTCCTTTAATAGCAAAGCGGATAGACTACCATCAATGCAAAGCAAGGTCAATGAGACTGTTACAATTTTTTATCCCAATAGGGAGAAGGGCATAAGAAAAGAAGAGCAAAATTCGTATCTATCTCGTTACTCGTGAAGCGCATCTCGATGCGAAAAATGCGAAATGCGAAGCTCTAAATCTTCCAGAATGGGGAATTTGGAAGGGAGGGAAGTGGTAAACAATGGCCGGGCCAAGCTGGCCCGGCCTGTTTAGGTCCTCCGTTAAAGGAGGAACCTGTTATGTCAATTTTTCATAGCCGGTCAGGATGAAAAACTTAGCGGCCGGTAATCAGGGCGAATCCTTCGATTTTTCAAGGCAGTGTTATTCAGTTTCCTCTCTCGGAGCGTCCGAGACTTTCTTTAGAACATAATATGCAGGTTTCATGTGGCGAATTGTATAGTCGCCGCTCTTCCATTCGAAGAACATGTAGGTCGAATCCTCGATGTCTTTAAGTATGTATTTGCTGGCAGTTTTAGAACCGGAATGGAATACCATCCCTTTTGTCCAGGTCCACCAGGGCTTAAACGTCTTGCCATCCGGCAGAAAGATAAGCTCTTTGAGATAAAGGTTTCCCTTCCATTGTTTTTCGCCGGGGTTGAACTGTTCCATCTCATCGACGAAATCCACACTCTTCCATGTTCCTATGAGGCGCGGGTCATTAACAAACGGCCAATCGATTTTGTCAACAATACGGCCCTGCTCATTAATAGTACTTGTCTGAGGGATATATGCTTTTTTGTCGAACGTTGGCTCATGTACGGTTTCTGATGAGACTTTCTTTAGAACATAATAAAAGGGTTTCATATGGCGAATTGTATAATCGCCGCTTTTCCACTCATAGAACATGTAGGTCGAACCCTCGATATCTTTAAGGGTGTATTTGCTTGCAGTTTTATCACCTGAATGGAATACCAGCCCCTTTGTCCAGGTCCTCCAACGTTTAGTCGTCTCGCCGTTGGGCAGGAAGATAAGCTCCTTGAGATGAAGCTCGTCTCCTTTGCCTTTCAATTGTTTCTTCCAATATTTCTGTCCGACCTTGAACTGTTCCATCTCAAGGACAAAATCCACACTCTTCCATGTTCCTATGAGCCGGGGGTCATTAACAAAGGGCCAATCGATTTTGTCAACAATACGGCCCTGGTCGTTGATGTAACTTGTCGGAGGGATATCTGCTTTTTTGTAAAATTCTGAGCCGGGAATGGGTGAAACATTTATCTCCATGACCGTTCTGTCCTGTTTGTGGATTTCAAACATGAGGCCTTTATCCTTGTAGGAGAGATAATCTTTCCGCTCACTTTTCTTGAGTTGGAAATCGTTTCCAAAGGCATCTTTGACTTTCTGCTCCGAATCGCCAACTCCCAATCCATCGGGTAATTTGTAAGAGGGGCTTAGCGCGGTAATCTCTTTGACCGAACCGTTAACTATCAGAAAGGAAATATCCTCATAAGGCATGTAATATTTTTCCGGAAGGTCGTCGAGAGTGTACCTTTTATCTCCATAGAAAATCACCTTTGGTTTTCCACGACTTTCCAACACATCCTCTTTAGTCATGTTAAACGTATACTCGCCAACTCTCAGGCCGGGTATGATGATGTTGTCGGCACCAGGTACTTTTTTGTAAGATTCTGAGCCGAGGATTGGAGAGACATTAATCTCCATGACGGTTCTGTCCTTTTTGTTGATTTCAAACATCAGGCCTTTATCCCTGTAGTAGAGAAAATCCTTCCACTTTGATTCCTTGATATGGAAGTCGCTGCCGAAGGCTTCTTTGATTTTCTGCTCCGAATCACCGACTCGCACGCCGTTAGCGAATTTGTAATCAGGGCTTAGCGCAGTAATCCCTTTGACCGAATCGTTAACTATATGAAAAGAAACGTCACCAAAATGCATAAAATACTTTCTCGGAAGATTGTCGAGAGTGTATTTTTGATCTCCATAGAAAATCGCCTTTGGTTCACCGAGCTTTTCCAGTACATCATCCTCGGTCATGTCAAACGTAAACTGGCCAACCCGCTGGCCGGGAACGATTATCCCGCCTACACTGCGGCCGTCCTCAACAGATGCTGCTAAAGCAGTTCGCTCAGCCGGATTGTAATGCATCGGCAATATAACAGCACCAATAACAACAATTGCGATTAATCCAAGAGATCCGAGTTTTGAGCTTTTAGGTATGGGTCTATTTAACATACTTATAATTCTCCTTTCCAACGCCTTTTTTGATTCACTAACACGAAGCAGGCGTAAGTTTAATGCGGGCCGGCTGAAGGTCATTCTTGAAATGTTCAATAGTGACTGAGGGTAATCCTCTGCCTTCTCACCCATAGCCACTAAAACCATTTCATCAACAGCCTGTTCCCTAACCTTTCGAATAGTCACATTTGCAACCCAGAGCAGAGGATTATAAAAATAGACAATCTGCAGTATTGTCTGAATCAAGCTAATCCACAAATCGCCCCTTTTGATATGGGCCAGCTCGTGTAAAAGAATCGTTCTCAAATCTTCGCGTTTCAATCTATGGAGAAGATTTTGCGGGATTATGATTGTCGGTCGAAAGAGCCCGCAAACCGATGGGGCGGCAGCAAAACGGGAAAGCCGCAAGGAGATCGGTCTATGCACTCCCATTTGCTTACGGCATCGCTTAAGGGTATCAATCATTGACTCGCTTGGTTTCCTGGATTTGGTCAGCAGACCTCTAAGAAAGAACATTCGCCGAATCAGCAATAAAAGCATTGCTGTCACAGCGGTTAACCACCCAAGAAAAGCAAAGCCCTGCCAGGATAACGAGGCCGTTGCCGGGGAGACTTCGACTGTAAATTCAGTGGATGTTTCGGCAATAGTCCCGGTTGGAATACCTGTCAGGGGCCGGATAAAGATTTCGACTCCGGAGGTAACAGTTTCACTCACTGGCTTAATTCTTTGTATGATAGAAGTGATTTTTTCGGGGATAGAAGCAGTTTTAGTTATGAAATCGGGTAGTTTGTCACCGAACCAGTTACAAAGGCCTGTAGGAGATGAAAGCGTTGTCGGCAGAACCAATTTGACCAATACCAGCATCCAGATACAGTAAAGGAATACCACACGAACCCTTTTTCGAAGAAAGGCATCCAGTACAAGCAATAGAATGATGAGCACACTGGATTGAACAAGCATTGAGGAGGAAAAAACAACAAAAGATTTACCGGTTGTATTCAGGAATGTTGTTATGCTGTTCATATTATTGTCCTCTTAATTATCTAAGGATTTGTTTACCGGATTATCTTCATGTCTATTTTCGTTTTGAGGCTTTTTTTCTTCGTTTTCTTTTTTTGATCAGCTTTTCCAGATGATTGTATTCTTCTTCTGAAAGCTGATCATTTTCGATCAGGAACTGCATCAGGGGAGTGAAGGTTCCGTCAAAGGCCCTTTTAAGTGTTCTGGTAATTTCGCTTTTACGCGCCTGGTACTGGGTAACCGCTGAGCGGTAGAGATAAATACTGCGAATCTTCTCTGTTTTTAGAAGTCCTTTTTTAACCATTCTGTCCATCATGGTCTTGACGGTGGTGTAAGCCCATTCTTTTTCGCCCTGGAGTGCTTCCTGTACCGCGGGTGCCGCACAAGGTTCGAGCTCCCATACCTTCTGGAGAATTGCCCATTCACTTTCGAATAATTCAAGACTTTCTTTTTTCATAACAAGCTCCTTATATCTACTTGAGTAAAAATTACTCTACTCCAGTAGATATTGCAAGTAAAAAATTAAAAATTTTTGAAAAAAATTGTTCTATCCTTGTTTTTGCCCCAAAAGAAAGGAAAATCCACATCAATTTTTTTGATTTTGTTTTTCTGGTCAATCATGCTTTAAAAGCCCACCATACCTTTTTCGAATCACCCTGTAGCGGCATATGGCTTTGTAAATGTCGATAGAAAAGCCGATAATTTCACATTTCAGACCATCATTGGTCGATGGTTCATACCCTGTATGCTTAAATTATGGTAATGAATAACGAATCCCGAACAAGGAATTTCGAATGGTGAAATTGAGATTGCCACGGCCGGCAACTCTGGGTACAATTCTCCAAATGAGTTTACACAACATAGACGAGGCAGTGAAGCGATAAGTTTACAGTATTATTGGAGGTCGTATTTTGTCGCAAACAGTTGAGACCGAACAGCATTCGTTAACGACCTCTATTATCCTTCATCTTCTGCCGGGGATTTTAATCCTCGCCTTCTTTCTCGTCCTTACACCTGTTCTGACGGGACGGGGATTTCCGACCTTGTTCTGCCTGTTTCTGGCTATAGCAGTCGTTTTGATTCCGTTTGAGCTTGGATATATTCTCTATCAGGCGAAAAGGAAGAACGAAACCTTCTCGTTAAACGGGGTTGTTCTATATCGCCATAGGTTACCTGTATGGCAATACATTGCCCTAATTGTCCCGTTCCTTGCATGGGCCCTTTTATCTTTTTTTGTAATCGCCCCTCCGTTACAGGACTTCCTGAAGGGCGAATATTTCTCCTGGCTGCCGGCATGGTTTTTTCTGGACCACAATCTGGCAGATTCTTCGAAATCCGCCCTTTTAACCACGTGGGTAATGGGCGTTGTCTTTAATGGCATAGCCGGGCCGGTCGTGGAGGAACTTTATTTCAGGGGATATCTGCTGCCGAGAATCTCTCGTCTCAAAGGCTGGGCACCTTTGCTGAACGTTTGCCTGTTCTCGGTGTATCACTTCTTCACGCCGTGGAGGAACCTTGAAAGGATACTCGCTCTGTTGCCGGGTACTTATATCATACAATGGAAGAAAAACATATATCTGGGGATGATCCCACACTGTTTGTTGAATACGACCGGCATGCTTCTGATGACACCTTTGCTCTTTAAATAGCAGATAACCGACCGGCAGGTTTCATTGAACCCTGAATTTACGTTTTTTCTTGCCTTTGGCTGTAAGTTACAATATTTTAGTGGGCTTGGCAGAACCGTAAAACCAGGAAATTACCAGTCGTCATTTGGGGTTGACAGGATGAATCCCGTTAGACATTGCCAGGATAAGGAAATGGGTATCTCTAACGGGATAGATTTGAAAATGGGATAGAAAATGTCTAACGGGATGAATGTACTTTTAATCGGCAGCGGGGGGCGCGAGCACGCCCTTGCGTGGAAACTGGCGCAATCGAAGGACCTGGACAAACTGTATATCGCACCGGGCAACGCCGGTACCGCTCAATGCGGCGAAAATGTTGACATCGGTGTCGATGATGCTGATGCGCTTCTGGACTTTGCGAAAAAGAACGATATAGGCCTTGTAGTGGTCGGGCCGGAAGACCCGCTTTCGGCGGGGATTGTTGATGCCTTTGAAGTGGCCGGTATAAAGGCCTTCGGGCCAAGCGCAGAGGCAGCTCAGCTCGAAGCGGACAAGGCATTCGCAAAACAACTGATGCGCTCAAGTGCCATCTCCACCGCTGAGGGCAGGACCTTTGAGCGATTCGAAGATGCCAAGGCGTACATCGCAAGCAGGGATGAGGCCGTGGTGATAAAAGCGGCCGGGCTTGCGAAGGGAAAGGGTGTTTATGTCTGTGATGACCCGTCCGACGGGATTTTGGCTGCCGAAAAAATTATGTGCGATAAGATATTCGGGGCGGCGGGTGATAAAATCATCGTCGAAGATAAACTCTTAGGCGAAGAAGCCTCCATCCTTGCTTTTGTGGACGGCCGGAATATCTATGTAATGGAATCATCACAGGACCACAAGCCAATCGGAGATGGTGACACGGGTCCCAACACCGGCGGAATGGGCGCCTACAGTCCCGCGCCTGTGGTTACCGAAAAGCTGATGGATCAGATTACCCGCGAAATTCTCGTGCCGACCGTGGATGGTATGAATCGCAGCGGCAGGCCGTATAAGGGCGTGCTCTATGCCGGGCTTATGATGACGGCCGGCGGCCCGAGGGTGCTTGAATACAACGTTCGCTTCGGTGATCCTGAAACCCAGCCGATTCTGATGCGCCTCAAAAGCGATTTGCTCGAGGTATGCCTTGCGGTTTGTGACGGCAAATTAGATGATATTACATTAAAATGGGACCCAAGGCCGGCAGTATGCGTAGTGATGGCGTCCGGCGGATATCCCGACAGTTATGAGAAGGGCAAAGTCATTACCGGACTGGATGATGCGGGCGAGCTTGAGGATGTTGTCGTCTTCCATGCGGGAACCGCTGTTCAGTGTGGGGACATTGTCACCAGCGGCGGCAGGGTCCTGGGTGTAACCGCCCTGGCCGATACCGTAGGAAAGGCAAAAGAAAAAGCCTACGAGGCCGTTGATAAAATAAAATTCGACGGTGCTTATTGCCGTCGGGATATCGCGGACAAGGCGATAAGGAAATGATTATTGATAAAGGATAATTGATTATTGTATTATTGCTCTGTCATAACCGGATCTACAGGTGTCATTGCGAGCGAAGCAAACTATAATCTGACACGGAGATTACCAGGGCCATATTGTGCGGCCTCGCAATGACAGATCCTTAAATCATATTTGGCGGAGCGCTGTGAACTGATAACTATAAACTTAAACTGAAATTAACTGTGAAATTCTTTATTAACAATAGAGCATCAAACAGGCCTAGGGGCCGCAGGAGACTTCTTCGCAGAATTCTCGACTTTTTGATTCTTGTTATTGTTTTATGGCTTGCTTACATTTTGGCCGGCCGGTCTCTGCGTGAGGTTGCCGTCGCCCAGCTTGCCGAGCTGACGAACGCTAAAATCAAGGCCCAGTCCATCGATTTCAATTTTGACGGCTCGGTCTCTATCGAAAAACTTGTAATCAGGCCTGAGCAGAGGGCTGAGTATGACGATGCGGTACTAAGGGCCGAAAAGGTATATGCTCGTTTCGACATAGGCTCACTGCTGCTGGTTCGGCCCCGGCTAAGGGTTGTAACCGTTAATGATTTTCTCTTCAACGCACAGCACGATTTGGATGCGGGGCTGTGGAATACGGCGGGCCTTAAGTTCGATATCCCTAAAGGCGCCGCCGGACAGGTGCCTGTTATTCGCCTCGAAAAAGGCGCACTCCAATACAGCAAGGTCTCAAAAGGCCGGGTGAAAGTCATTACAAAAATCCCTGTTGATGCCACGTTCGAGCCTGCCGAAGAAACGCCCTCCGCTTACAGCTTCAGTATAACAACTGCTGAAATGGAAAGGGCCGGCAAGAACACCTTAAACGGTTCCTGGCAGCCTGGAAGGATTATAATTACCGGCGGGATTTCGTCAACGGATGTCCCCTCGCTTGAAAGGTCCTGGGAAATAAAGGCCCTCGCCGCCGATTTAACTTACGATGCGAACGATACATACTCATTGCAATTGAAAATAAAAGACCTTCTCAGCAGCGCCGGTACGGGTAGTGAAGCATTTGCCTTCGACGGCACGTCATTTTTTGAAAGCTGGCATGTGTTTAATGCCTTGCAGAGATTTTTCGCCAGATTTCGTCCCGAAGGCCAGATTGATATTGACCTTGAAGCATCAGGCAGTTTGGAACGGCTGAGTGAGAGTCGGCTCGCCGGAAAGGTTTATTGTAAGGATGTTTCGATTCGGGATGTCAACTTCCCATATCTTGTGGAACATATCGCCGGCGAGATAGATTTCACCGAACAAAGGGTCTCACTTAATAGCCTCCGAAGCGATCACGGTGACGTTGACTTGACGTTTGACGGCTGGTCCAGAGACTTCGGGCCGGATTGGCAGTACGATGTCAGGATTAAAAGTGACAACATGGCTCTGGATAGTGACCTCTATGTAGCGCTGGGCCCGAAGCAGAAGGAATTCTGGTCGGCGTTTTCTCCGGGCGGCACCGCGGCCATAGATTACACGTTAAGCCGCCGGCCGCGGGAGGAGGAAAAAAGAAGCCTGCAGGTCAACATGATTGAAGCCGAAGCGAACTATGAGAATTTTCCCTATCCTCTCAAAAATCTTGCGGGGGATTTATTGATTGAGAACGATGACATAACAATCTCGGATTTGGTTTCACAGTACAACGGATGTACAATAACCTTGAACGGCAAAGTTACAGGACAAAGTACGGCACGCCCGATTTACGACGTGTCAATCAGCGCAAAAGATGTCCCCCTGGATTCCGAGGTGGCCTCGGCGCTGCCTGCGAAACAAAGGAGCGTTTACGAGCAATTCGATATGAACGGCCTAGTCGATGCCGAAATAAAGGTTTTTACGCCTGAACCGAATGCCGGCCCCACAAGCTTTGCAGCCGATGTATCTGTCAGGGAGACCTCTTTAAAGCTGGAACAGCTCCCCCTGGCTATCGACGACATATCCGCAAAGGCTGTTGTCGGCCCGAATTCGATAATTCTTGAGGATTTCAGGGGCAATTATGACCAGGGTAAGGTTTCACTTACCGGCCGAATCTGGCCGGCGGACCAGGACCGGCAATCCCGCTACTGCCTTAAAGCGCGTGCCGAGCAGATGCAGCTGAACGATAATGTGACGGGACTGCTCCCGCCGTCGCTGAAGAAAATTGTTTCCGACTGGCAGGTAACAGGAAAGATAAATCTTACCGCTGATTTGAATAAGGCCGCCCCTAACGATTGCCCCAATCACAGGCTGGTAGTGGACTGCCTGAACAACAGCCTGGATTTTAGTTTTGCAGGTGCCGCCCCGAACGATGGGACTATTGGCTATAAGCCTGCCCCATATCCGCTAAAAGATGTCACCGGCAGATTGATAATAACGAATGACACTATCAAGCTGGATAGTATTACTGCCACCGCTGACATTGATCCTAACACAGCAACCGCACCAAACGTCAGGCTAAACGGCGAAATGGTGCTGGACGATGATACAATCTGCGGCGGTCGGCTCCGTCTTTCGGCAAATGACGTTCCTGTCGACGAGCGGCTGGGCAGGGTCCTGCCGGAAGACCTTCACGATTTGTACGTCAGCCTGTCGCCCGGTGGCCGAATTGATTTGAACTTCGAAGATATACAGATGTCCGATACAAACGACGGCCGAACCGATTTCGATTTCAGCTGCACTACGAAACTGAAGGCATGCAGTATGGACATCTGGCCCGCGGTGACAGATATGAACGCCGTGTTCGATACGAACAGTGTATACACGACCGGCGGCGGATTCAGCCGGGGCCGCGTTACTGCGCTCGTGGATAGTTTCAAGGTCGGCGGCAGGTCCATAACCTCTTTGAATGCGAATATGAGTTATGATGGCCTGCGCCAAAGCTGGCTGACTGACAGTTGGGTTGCAGATTGCTACGGCGGAAAATTAACGGGCAAACTCGAATTCAAACAGCCAGATGGTAAGCCTTCTCAGTATTTGCTTCAGGTAGGCTTTAATAATATCGACCTGGAACGGTTCCTGTCGGAACCCAATCCCGATGCAGCGCATTTTAGGGGCGGTTCCTTTTCCGATGAAGTGGGCCTTTCACAGGATACACGTCAGGAATTACAATCCAACGGCGTCACCAGCGGGAAAATGAGCGGCTCATTGAGCCTCACGGCAGGCGTTGGCCGAAGCTCTTCACGTGTCGGAAGATGCAGGCTGGTAATCACAGATATGTATGTGGGCAAACCCTCACCGCTGGCAAAGCTCCTGTACGTATTGCAATTGACGGATTCGAAAGATTTTGTTTTCCAGCGGATGTTCGTCGATTCGTATATCAAGAACGACCGCGTGTTTTTTGAAAAGTTCGATTTGTCCGGCGAGTCCCTTGCCTTTAACGGCTCCGGCTCGATGGACCTGCCGACCAGGGATGTGAATTTGACCCTCACCGTCCGCGGCAAACGCCTTGCCGATGCTGAGCCCTCGGTCCTGCAGTCGCTGGCCGAGAACATCGGCGGATACGTTGTCAGAATGGATGTCACCGGCAATGCCTACGACCCCGATGTCAAAATTAAAACACTGCCCGTCATCAAAGATTCCTTGAACATCCTCGGCAAAAAACAAGCCAAAGCCGATTAA
>SMTZ1_10005749_pt1 | contig 12475 bp, 12 predicted proteins | sample DeeMarSWOR136_30_FD_25667 | JGI IMG/M metagenome (IMG submission 25667) | reverse complement strand
CGGTGATCTCCTTCAAGATACCTTCCACATGGGTGTAGCGGCTACCGCGCTTTCCCTGGGCCAAATCATACTCCAGATTGCTGTACCCCCCGGCAATAGACCGAAACTTCCTCAGTGCCCTCTCAGCGAGGATGGACCGTCCCAGATTGGTGTGCACCACAATGCCGGTCGCATTGATGACCGGCCTCAGGCTGGGACGGCTCAATACTTCCAGCCGTCCGCACACTCGATGAGAGATGCTTTCCACACGCAACATGGCAGGATCATCGAATCCCTCACCGGATAGGATTTGGCGCCGGATCTCGTCCAGGACCTGGTTGATCGCTTTGAGAACGAGACTCCGGGGATATGCGGCCAACACCTCCATTAAACCGGGGCTGTTGAGGAGGCGATCGACTGCCGGTATCCTTCGAAACAACTCACGCTTCTCTTTGGCAAGCACAGACAGGTCTCCTTTCAGGGTTCGACAACAAATCGGTCCGGGAAAACGGACAAGTTTTCCTTGCAAAAAATAGAGGGAGTGCTAAATTATGCATACAATTGTGGTGGGTGTAGCTCAATCGGATAGAGCACTGGGTTGTGGCCCCAGAGGTCGTGGGTTCAAGTCCCATCACTCACCCCATCAAGATCATAACGGGCTGGTTAGACTGCTCACCGCTGCTTGGCTATCCTCCCGTATTTTCTATATCAATTCGCCTATCCGTGTCAAATATTTCTCTCTTGCCTCCCCATCAGCATTCCTGCCAGAGTGACAGGGGGCGCCGGTCATGGCCTCCTTGAACGTATTCAGCATTCAGGCGCCGTGCTCATACACCGACCCGTGAAAGCAACAAAGATCAATCTTGCAGGTGCCATGTAACCGCTTTCAAAAGTTACCCGTAGCATTGGTGTAAGAGGTTTGCTATTTTTGTTGTTGACCATTTAGCTAAAATTGATTAAAATTTATAATACTTTATCGTAACAACCATCAAAGAGGTCCGAACTTCCTAGAACCACGACCGGTGATTTTTTTGATCCTGGCACCGGTGTTGTGTGGCTTCTCATTCAGGGTTGCATGACGCCTTTAAACGAGGCGGTGTTTCGATAAAGGGTCTTGAGGAGCGGAGGATAAGACTTCGTTATGGAAACGGAAAGGCGCAAGCAGCCCAGAATAGAGGTGAGTTGGCCTGTCACGGTCATTGCAGACTGGGGATCGGTTCAAGGAGAAATAAAGAATATTAACGTGGAGGGGGTCATGATCCTCTGCGAGGAGCCGTTGCGTCTAAACGACACTTACCAGATGTCTATCCTACCTCCTGACCACAAAGCCATCGGCGTTACCGGCAAAGTGGTTTGGTCAGATGCCTACTGCATGGATGAAAATGATGGTGTGTTCGGTATCGGCCTCTGTCTGGTTGAGATTTCCGACCAAGATCGAAAAGCGCTGAGCGACATCCTCGCGGACTATCAATAGCGAAGCGCTCCGACCAAAGGTCGGGGCATTCTGGCATTTTTCGAAAAACGCTTTTTTGCCGCTTGAAAGAAGGGAGGGGCAGATAGAAGCTATCATGACAGAGCGTTTTGTGGAAAGAAGGTCGGAATCCAGAAGCAATGTCAATGAATTCTACAGCGTTGAGTTTTCGATCAAAGACATTGACTTTGCATACCAATTCAAAATCTGGGATGTTTCATCCCGGGGCATGTGTGTCATGATAAGACCGGATTCCGACATTTTGAAGCATCTCAGAGTTGGCGACATTTTGAATATGAAGTATTACAAAAACGATACAACAAAGGCCGTTGAATTCCTAAGAACCCAGATCAGACATATTACCAAGGACGATACCGGACGCTTCAAAGACCACTATATGGTGGGTCTTTCGATCGTGAACGACCAGTCCTTGAGTGACACCAGGCCCGCTTGAAAAAGAAGCGGTCTTGCCGATTCATTTATGAGCCCAAACCAGAGGTTCGCAAACGCCTCAGGCACGCTGCGGCGGACGAGGTGTGCGGGCCTTTTTGAATGTCAAAAAATGGCTGCCCGCCCTTAAGTTTGGAAATTTCAGATACATGTGCGCTCGCCATACGGCTCATAAGTAAGCCCCCCCTTTTTAATCCCACTGAACAGAGACCCCTTGTATTCCGGGGTTGTTTTTGCTTGACATCCGGAAAAAAGCGGTCCATTTATTGTATACAATTTTGTATGCTAAAAAGGGCACTTTTGGTTTCGATCAAACGTCCTCCTTTGGGGGAAGGCACAAACACGTTCTAGGGATCCGGGGAGGATGGAAAGGGTTGTTTTGGAGAGCGAGGCTTGATCCCCGAGCCGTCTTTGGGGGGGTCCTGAAGGCTCGTGGTATGCGGGAGGAGACGGACTCAGGATTTCCACTGAGGGGGGACGTAGCCCGGTAAACCGAAAAGAGGCAGCCGTTGGTGTAGGAAGGCATGAGAATCCTATTAGGAACCCAAAGGGGGTTGGGTGAGAAAAATGGAAGGCGAAACCTACCGATTTCCAAAAGTTGACCTAAAAGGCAAAGCGGCGGTAGTTACGGGGGCCGGTCAAGGCCTGGGGAAATGGATAGCCCTTGGACTGGCTGAGGCGGGGGCGGACACGGCCGTTGTGGATTTGGACGGATCAACGGCTGAGGCAACCGCAAAAGAGATCGAAAGAATGGGCAGGAAGGCCCTTCCCATTCAGACAGACGTTGGGGACGTGGAAGCGGTTGCGGGGATGATGGCTAGAGCCCACAGAGAGTTAGGGGGGTTGGATGTCTTGGTGAACAATGCCGGCGTGAACGTGCACAAAAAAGCTCTGGATATCACGCCGCAAGATTTTGATCTCATCGTGCGGGTCAATTCCAGAGGGGTTTATTTTTGCTGTCAAGCAGCGGCCCGCATCATGATACCGGCAAGGAAAGGGAAAATAATCAATATTGCATCCGCTGCGGCTTTTCTCGTGAGGGCGGGGGTGCCTAATTCCGTTTACGCAATGACCAAAGCGGGTATTGTCATGCTGACCAAGGCGCTGTCGGAAGAATGGGCAACCCACAATATCCATGTGAATGCCGTGGCACCCGGTTATTTTGCCACCCCCCTTGTGGCGGACAGGATAGCGGATCCGGAAGCTTATAAACGCATCGTCGAGTCTACACCGTTGAAACGGGTGGGAGGCGCAGAGGACATCATGGGAGCTGTGGTTTTCTTGGCCTCTGATGCCTCCAATTTCATTACAGGCCAAACCCTTTGTGTTGATGGCGGAAGAACGGTTCTCTGATCCCTTGAACAAGGAGCGCGGCCATGGACCTGATCGGATTTATCAAGGATAAAGCCAAGGGCGAGGTCCCAAAGGCATTCGTAACGGTCAAGCAAGGATATGCCGCAAGTGAGGACGCGCTACTGGAATGTTGTAAGGAAAACTTGGCACCCTACAAGATACCTAAAATCGAGTTTATGGACGACCTTCCCAAGAACCCCACTGGAAAAATCATGAAGAAAGAGCTTCCAAGAGATTAAAAAACACAGATGGGAGTATTCACTATGGACATCATGCTGAACGCTGAAGAGAAGGCATTTAAGGAAAACTGCCTGAGTTTTTGCAGACAAAAGCTCACAACGATCGCAGAAAGGTATGGGGAGACAGCCGACATACCCACAGAGCTGATTGAATCCATGGCGGAGGCCGGTTTTTTTGAGCTTTTGATTCCGGAAGAACTCGGTGGTCAAGGAGTCAAAGCCCTGAGGATATGTTTAGCAAGAGAGGCATTGTCTGGGTTTTACTGCCCTGCTGATGTAACACTGGCTATGCAAGGGCTGGGTAGTTACCCCATTGTTTTGAGCGGCAACCAAGCCCAGAAAGAAAAATATCTCAGCAAGATTGGTCGCGGTGAATTGCTTACCACTTACGCCTTAACAGAACCTGAGGCGGGCAGTGACGTAAACGCCATGTCAAGCCAGGCCAGGGAAACACCGGATGGGTTTATTCTAGATGGCAAAAAAAGATTCATTTCGAACGGCTATGCCGCAAATATCTTGGTTGCTTTTGCAAAAACGCCACAGGCTGATAATCCGCGGGCAATGTCCGCTTTCATCCTGGAGAAAGGGATGCCGGGTTTTACCGTCACGAGAAGGCTGGAAGCCATGGCACCGCATGACCTTGTGGAGCTGGAATTTGATCATTGCTTGGTCCCGACTGAAAACCTTCTGGGAAAAGTGGGCGATGGCTACAAAACGGCCATGAGGACCCTCGACGTCTTTCGGATGTCCGTGGGCGCGGCGGCCGTTGGCATCGGCCAGGCCGCCTTCGATGCTGCCCTGAACTATGCCAAGAAAAGGGTTCAGTTCGGGAGCCCCATCGCCCGTTTCCAAGCCATACAACTCAAATTGGCTGAAATGGCAACTGAGCTGGATGCTTCTAGAGCCCTTGTTTACAGAGCGGCTATATCAAAAGACAAAGGCCATTCGAACGTGTCACGGGCTGCCTCCATGGCAAAGCTTTTTGCCACTGAGGCAGCGTTCCGGGCAGTAGATCAAGGGGTTCAAGTGCACGGCGGTCTTGGGGTGATCAAAGGTTCTAAGGTTGAGCGCCTTTATCGCGAGATCAGGGCGCTTAGGATTTATGAGGGGACCTCAGAAATTCAAAAGTTCATCATTGCCAACAGCTTACTGAAAAGCTGAAGCGAAGCGTGGAATTCTCAGAAAGACAAGGCCTTTTTGACAAGTTGGATAATCTCGGGAAACCAACCATTGCTGCGGTGAAATGTATTCTTCAAGCAGTCAACAGGGGATTAGAAACATCGATGGAGAATGGTTATGAAATCGAAAGCGGGGATGTGGTTTTGGTGAGGACCGGATGGATCCACTTTTGGAGAGATCGGAAAAAATACCTCTCTGTTGAGAAAGGTGTGCCGGGCGTAATCGAGGATGGCGCAAAATTCCTGGCAGGAAAGGGAATCGCTTTGACGGGTTCGGATACCACGGCCTATGATCGCGTTCCGGCGCATCGCCGATCAGGCCGATCGCAATCGCCTAAAGCGAGAGGGCATGAAAATGCCGTTGAAGCAAGAGGTTTATAACCGATTAAAAGCATTGATTATCTCTGGTGAGCTTGGCCCCGGGGAGAAATTGTCCGAGATTGATCTCGCGAATGCTTTGCAGGTCAGTCGCACACCAATCCGCGAAGCGTTCGGTCAGTTAGAGGTGGAAGGATACATTACGGTCGTATCGAACAGGGGAGCCTTCGTTAGCAAATTACCGCCCGAGGAAATAGAAGAAATCTACAATATTATCTCATTGCTGGAAGGCTATGCAGCAGAGCTGGCATCAGGAAATACGAACAACGCAAAAATGCGATGGTTGAAAAAGCTCCAGAAAGAGCTGTCTGTCTGTGCATCCCAGAAGAAATATCGGGAGTACATGGAGAAAAACACCTTCTTTCACCGATTCATAACAGAGCTGAGTGAGAACAATACCCTAGTAAAAACGATCTCGGAATTGCGGTCCCGGGTGTATAGGTATCGCTTTGTCAGCGTCACCATTCCTGGATATCTTGAAAAATATGCGTCTGATCACGAGAAGATTATTGATGCCATCGGGCGCAAGGATTCGGTTCGTGCTAGAGAATACGTGACAGAGCATGTTCAATTTGTGAAAGGAGTATTGGTCGGATTCTTAAGAGAGCAAAAAGGTCTTTAGAACAGGCAAGACTGCTTTCAGCAATCTAATTGGGGTGGATATTTTGGATGATACCTGAGCGTACCATTCGCCAACGACCTCAAAATTCAATTTGCCGACCATTCGTCCTGCTCAGCGGTGGGTCAACGTTTTCTGCCAGTGAGAAGGGAAAGAAGGGCGACAAAGGCCCCCACGACCATAGAGATCAGCAAGACATCATGAAAGGCCGGGGACAGGGAGAGAAGTCCCGCACGAGCCGGATCTTGGCCGGTTTCGATGAGACCGGTCTTGTGAAAAGCCCTTCTCGCTGAGAAGAGGGCCCCTGCCAGAGCCATGCCCAATGAGAGCCCCACCTGCCTGATGGTGGCGATCAGGGCCGACGCTGTGCCCAGGCGATCTCTAGGGGCACGGGACATGATGGTGCTGTTGTTGGGGGGCTGAAAGCTTCCAATGCCCATGCCCAGCAAGACCAGGACAGGGATGATGACTGCAACGGGGGTCTGGAGGTCAAAGGTGCGCATAGCCCAGAAGGCGGTGGTCATAGCTGCAGCACCTGCGGTGGCGAACCAGCCGGCACCGAATCGATCAGAAAGCCATCCGCTGATAGGGCCGAAAACAATGGTGGCTACGGAGTGAACTGCGAGCAGAAGCCCGGCGTGGGCTGGGGTTAAGCCCAGACCGTGCATGAGGTAGAAGGGCATGATCAGGATAAAGGGCGGCGCGGCAAGAAAGATGAGGAAGAGGGCCAGGATGGCGCTGGAGAAGAGGCGGTCTTTGAACAGGGATAAATCCAGAAGAGGATCTTCCGCACGCGATTCAAGGGCAATGAATACCAGGAGGGATGTGGTGCCAAGAGCCAACAAGAGCAGGGCCATGGACGACATAGAATCATAGGTCTTGATTTTGCTCACCCCGAGGACAACGCTGAAAAGGCCGACCGAGGAAGTGAGGATCCCCAATAGATCCAGTCTTAGCGTTTTGGCGCTTTCTTGATCTTTTCTGAGCAGGCTCAGTGTCATGATCAGAGTCAAAAGACCTACCGGCACCCGAGTGTAAAAAAGGGAACGCCAATCCAAGTAGTGAAGCAGAAGCCCTCCCAGAACCGGACCGATGACAAACCCCAGGGAAACGGAAACCCCGAGCAAACCCAATCCCCGTCCCGTCTCTTTGAGGGGAAAGGCCTCCGTGACAATGGCTGTGCCGCACGCTATGGTCATGGCAGCGCCAAGAGCCTGCAAGGTTCTGAAAAAAATGAGCTGCCCCAGGCTCTGTGCGAGGGCACATGCCAGCAGGCCGGCTGTAAAGATTCCCATACCCAAAGCATAAATTCTTCGCCGGCCCAACAGATCACTGATTTTTCCAAAGACCAGCATGGAACTGGTGCAGACCAAGATAAAGGCCACGGTGACCCACATCACGGTTGCCAGCTCTGTACGAAACACCTCTGTTAGCACCGGGAAGGCGATGTTGGTAATGCTGGCATCCATGGTCGCCATCATCGTCCCCATAGCAACGGTCATCAGGGCCTTCCATTTGGCGCTCTGTTCCTCAGGGACTTGAGGTTTGGATTGATCTGGGTTCATAAATTCTCCTTAGCAGATCCAACAAGCCCCCGTCAATTCATTGGATTTGGCGGCCGCCTCCGTCCACCATCTATTTTAGGCACCAAGAGTGAAGCTAACAGACACTCATTAATTCCTGTGACAGTCCATTGAGCCCCTCCTCACCCCATCCCCTCTCCCCCGGTGAGGGAGAGGGGATGGGTGGGGGGAGTAGATGTCACGCAGTTAAGTGCTTTTGTATTAGCAGCTTATGCACTTGTCCTGATCACCAGCAAGGGATTAGATGCAAGGCGCCGAGGAGCGACGAGTGAGGCGTATGGAGCAATACGCCGCAACGAGGAGCGATCGAAGGCAACGCAGCAGATGATGCCTTGATGGTGGATCAGGGGCCGCCTCCGTGCTTGACTCTTGATAACCTGCCCTGTATAGTCCAAATTTTTCCGCAGGCCACCGTGCCTAAGACGGGGTGATAATGCTGAGTAAACAATCCGGGCAGCATCGATGGGACAAGGCAGCTTGAAATCAGATGCAATTCTTCTTCTCACCGCCTTGATTTGGGGGTTTGCCTTCGTAGCCCAGCGGGCAGGAATGGCCTATGTGGAGCCTTTCACCTTTAACGGTGTTCGATTTGCCCTGGGCAGCCTATCCTTGGTTCCCCTGTTGCTTGTGCAGCGGGGTCAAGGCCGCAGACTCGGAAACACGCAGCCGAGGAGAAACACCAAAACCATGGTCCTGGGCGGCGCTTTGGCCGGGTCTGTGCTTTTTGTGGCAGCCTCTCTCCAACAAATCGGGTTGGTGTATACGACGGCGGGTAAGGCCGGTTTTATCACTGGCCTTTACGTGGTCATTGTCCCTTTACTGGGCCTTTTCCTGAAGCACAGACCGGGCTTTGGGACCTGGATCGGGGCTGTTTTGGCTGCTTTCGGCCTTTACCTTCTGTGCGTCAGCGAGCAGTTTACCATCGATCCCGGCGATTTCCTGGAAATTCTGGGTGCTTTTTTTTGGGCTGTCCATGTTCTTATCATCGGGTGGTTTTCAACGAGAATTGCTGCTCTGCAGCTCGCCTTCATGCAGTTTGCGATCTGCTCGATTCTGAGTCTGGCCACAGCGGTCTTAACGGAAACAATTCTGCTCTCCGGGATTGGCGAAGCAGCCATACCCATCATTTACGGGGGGCTCTTTTCCGTGGGGGTTGCTTACACCCTTCAGGTGGTGGGTCAGAGAGGTGCTCAACCGGCCCATGCGGCGATCATTTTGAGCTTGGAAACCGTCTTCGCCGCCCTGGGCGGGTGGCTCATTTTGAGCGAGACCCTGTCCACACGGGGTCTGATCGGCTGCGCTCTCATGTTTGCCGCCATGCTCCTGTCCCAATCGCCCCTGGGGAAGGATGGCTTTGCCAACAAGGCCTGGGGTTTTATTTCACGCCGTAACGCTCTGGGGCACTCCGGGAGAACCCCCCTGAAATGAAAAAGGGTGCTCATATCAAACACCCTTCTTCAATCCGTCAATACTCTCCACGGTCCTTTTTGAGTAGAGGACCTCAGAGCAAATCTGTTCGGAAACGGGTCACTTGGCCGGAATGTAGGGGACTTCGATACCCCACCATCCTTGCTCTTGGGACTTTTTCCCTGTTTCGGCGGTAGGGTTCCTGTGACCGGTCCAGCTATATTTCAAGTGATCCCAGTTTTGGTACATGGTGCTGTGCTGATAAAACTCCGACTGCGTTGCGGCTGCGCCGCAACCCATAAGAAACATGCCCAGAAACAACAATGCGAGTAACTTCTTCATAACCTAACCCTCCTTTTCACCCAATACAAACCAATCCATGTCTTGATACCCCCCACTCAATTCGCACGAAGACGCACGGCGCATCCGCAGCCGGGGAGGACCCCCCATACCTATTATATATAGAATCGGCGTGGCCGATTGTCTCAGAGAATCCATACTACATCACTAAACTAAGAATCGCCTGCAAAAAAGTCAATACAATAGGGGCATTCCATCATGCAGAAGCCGCAATTTTTACTGTCTCTACCAGGTTGGCGGTATCTGTTTCAAAGCCCGGCTCCGGTGTGACAAATTTTTTACATCCCTTGACATTTTTTGCCCTTTCTGGAGTCCGTTTTTTGTGTACGGCTTTTAATATGCTGTAATCATTGATTATTTATCGTATAGACCGGGTTGCACAATTTTTGCATAAGTCTCACCGATGGAGCCTTGAAGCCCCACGCCAAGGCGGATGGCTTTCCTGAGGACATATGGATCATGGCACGCAATCCACTCAAAAAAAGCCTGCTCTATATAAGTATAGCCAGCCTATTTTGTGCTGCAGGATGCTCCGTGCCAAGACCCTATCGCGCCCATCCAGAATTTGACACCAGAGTGAAGCAAATCAAGAACCTTGCCCTTCTGCCGCCTGTGGTTCAGATCTATGAAGTCTCCCCGTCCGGTGTGGCGGAACTCAGGGATGACTGGAGTGCTCTGGGTGAGAAAAGCCTTGAAAAAGCCTTTGTCGAACAAATGAAGGAAAAGCGCTACGTGGTGCGCACGTTGAGGGCTAAGGACGGCCTTGGAAAAGACGTGCAGCAAATCCAGGCGCTTTACAAACAGGTGGACAAATCGGTTCAGCTCCACAGCTACGGGCCTCAGGTGTTCCCCGAAAAAACAACCTGTTTCGAATACGGCCTGGGATCCCTCGAAGAGGTCCTGTCAGCCAACGGCACGGATTCCATGGTTTTTATCATGGGTTTTGACCAAGTGTCATCGCGCACGCCCAGGACCTACATTAGCGTTGCCGTGGCCGATACGTCAGGGACCATTCTGTGGTACGCCGTCAAAGGCTCCACAGGAAAACAGCGACTCAAGGATCCATCGGGATCGGCGATGCTCGTAGAGGATATCCTTTCTTCCTTTCCAAAGAGGGCGGAATGAAACAACGCCTCATCGCGGGAATAGTATGCGCTGCGGTGGCGTTATGGTCATCGGCCGTGGCAGCCTCATCGCCCGATGCCCGTCCAGGCAAAGGGGAGGAGCAGCGCCTTTGGCTCCGGGCAGAGGAAGAGCAAAGGATCATCAACGAAAGCGGTCTTCTCTATGAAGACCCCCAACTCGAAGCGTACCTCAACGGGGTGGCGAGAAAGCTGCAACCGCCTGATGTCCTGGAAAACCTTCCCTTCCAGATCCTGGTTCTCAAAGATCCCCATTTGAATGCCTTCGCTTTTCCTAACGGGGTCATTTATGTGCATACCGGCATTCTTGCGCGAATGGAAAATGAAGCCCAGTTGGCGACCCTCCTTGCCCATGAAATGACCCATTGTACCCACCGGCATGCGCTCAAGGCTTTCAGAAGGCTCAAGAACTTCAAACCGGCCAATGCCTTTGAGGCTTGCACCCAGGATGCGCCGGGACGGAGGGGGGACCTCCTAACCCTTCTCGGTTCCACCGGGGCTCTGGCTGCCATTACAGGGTATACCCGGGAACTCGAGACAGAAGCGGATACGGTGGGGTTTCAGTTGGTGGTTCGCGCGGGTTATGACCTCAAGGAAGGCGCCAGGCTCTTCGAGCATCTGAAAGAGGAAATTGAACTCTACGAAATCAAAGAGCCTTTTGTTTTCGGGACCCATCCCAAACTCCAAAAGCGCGTAGAAAACTGCAAGCGCTTCTTTGAGCTGCACAATGTGGAAGAAGGTTCAGGGATCAAGAACAGCGAGATATTTCTTGAGAAGGTGCACAGGGTCCTTTTGGACAACGCCCAGCTGGATCTCAAGGCCGGGCGATTTCAAATGGCCCGGAAGGGGCTGGAGAAATATCTTGCCCTCAAACCGGAAGACCCAAGGGCCTACTATCTTCTCGGAGAGGTTTGCAGGCAGCAAGGCGATCAGGAGAGGGCGAAGGCTTTATTTGGAAAAGCCATCGCCCTTGACCCGGGCAATCCCGATGCGCACAAAGCGATTGGACTGATCTATTACAAAGTGGGTGAAAGGGGGCGTGCCAGGCGTTTTTTCGAAACATGCTTGGCCCTCTCACCGAACCTGCCGGATAGGGCCTATATCGAGGGATATTTGGCAGAGTGCAAGAAGGAGTGAAACAAATCCGATGATAAAAAAGTTCTCATGGCTTTTCCTGTTCTTGATCACGGCCTGTGCGCCATGGTTACCGGTAGGCGGCCCTTATGAATCCCCGTCCCATCGTTTCTCCGTGGTCCTTCCTGAGAAGTGGATGAAACTGAGAGCGGAACACGATCTGCTTCTTTCCAAGGACGGGCCTTTCCTGCAATATGTCCTCATCCAGGAACGTCCCATAGACAGGCCGTTCGGACACACGAGAAAGACATTGCACAGAGGCATGCTGGCCCAGGAAGCGGCCCAACTGATCATCGACGAGATCAGCTCCGACAGATCCGTAAACGATTTCCGGGTGATCCAAAACAGGCCCGCCCGTATCAATGGCCAGAGCGGGTTTGAGCTTGTTTTCACTCACAAGAACCGGGACGGGCTCGTCTTCAAAACCCGTTATTACGGTATCATTGCAGGAGATTGGTTCTATGCCATACGGTACAACGCTGCCGAGAGACACTACTTTGACAAAGACATCCAGACCTTCGAAAGCATCCTGAGCAGTTTTGAATTGAGGGAGGAAAAAACAGGATAAGGCCGAACCGCAGAGAGCGCAGAGAACGCTGAGAAAATCACATAAAATTAACTGGTCATCCCTGCGGTCTCAGCGTGCTCGGCGGTGGATTCTTCGTTACGTTTGAGACGGGGCTTGGCTACGTAACAGGATCACCAGGGAGCACCTCGCTGTCGAAAGAAGCCACACAAACGCGCCCCTCGTCCCCGCCGGAAAGGAGCATGCCTTCAGACAGACCGAATTTCATTTGACGGGGTTTGAGGTTTGCCACCACAACCACCTTTTTGCCCACCAAGGCGCTCGGTGCAGGGTAACCGGCCCGTATGCCTGCGAAGATCTGGCGCAGGCGGCCTTCACCGAGGTCCACCAGGAGTTTGACCAACTTGTTGGATTCTTCCACGGGACCGGCCTCACGCACAACCCCGACGCGAAGGTCCAGTTTCTCAAAGTCATCAATCGTGATCTCTTCTCGAATCGGCTCTGGCCCTTTGGCTTTGCCCACCTGAGGGGCTTTTTCCTTTGTAGAGACTTGCGGGCGGTCCATCTCAGCCTTCCGGATTTTGGCCCAGGGGTCGCGTAACGTCACTGTCCGGTTGAACACCAACTTCTTGTCCGAGGAGTCCACGGTGTCGATG
>SMTZ1_10000115_pt2 | contig 12475 bp, 10 predicted proteins | sample DeeMarSWOR136_30_FD_25667 | JGI IMG/M metagenome (IMG submission 25667) | reverse complement strand
CTCCCTTATCCTGGACGAACTCCATAAACATATCTTACCCAGCAAAGAAGGGAAATTTTTGGCCATCACTGGGGTCGATTTGTACGTGCCTCAGCTCAATTTCGTCTTTGGAGAAGCCGAAATAAGAGGGCAGTTCGCCATCATTTCCTTAGCTCGCCTTCATCAGAGTTTTTATGGATTACCGGAAGACAGAGGTCTTTTTCAAGAGCGTGCGGTCAAGGAAGCCGTCCATGAACTCGGCCACACCTTCGGACTCAGACACTGTCCCGATCCAGAGTGCGTCATGCATTTTTCTAACAGCCTTCTCGACACTGACCGAAAAAAGGCCATCTTCTGCTCCCGATGCCAAAAACTACTTGAAGAAGAGACAGGTTTCGAGTGACCCGGACAGACTCTTCAGCGTGCTGACGATCCGTCATTCCTCACTCCAATCACGGAAATAGGGATGATTACCTTCCGTTCGGACATTGGCCAAGATTCTTCCTTCTGTTCTTCGGGCGGGTCCGAATTGTTGGCAATGAAGTAGCCGTTGTGTATTCCGTTCCAGATGTAATCCTCTTTTCTAGAGGAAAAGGCAGATGAGCACTAAGAGATGGGTTCGGGTTTAAATTATTTAACGTCTCTCCAACGAAGCGATTAGGCTCTCCGGGCCACTAAATGTTTCATCCCCTCCAAGAACATGTCAATCTCCTTGAATGTGATATAGATAGGTGTGGACACTCTGATCCCGTAGGTCCCCTTATCTTTGTTCCCGATTGTCCTGATCACGATGTTGTATTTCTCGCGCATGTAATTGACGATTTTCCTGGGTTCGAGTCCCTCGACAGATAAAGCTGTCAAACCGCCACTGAGGTAAGGATCCATCGATGTATGGAGTCTCACTCCGGGAATATCGTTCAGCCCTTTCTTTAGATAAGCCGAAAGAGCCTTGATTCTCCTTTCTATTCTTTCCGGACCGATAGCCTCTTGAAAGTCCAGGGCTTCTCCTAGGGCAATGATCAAAGAGTCGGCTCTCTGACCGACGGTCTCGAACTTCTTCGCACTCTTGTAGGCATCCCAGCCAGAGGAGGCAATTGTCGGCCACAATCTTTCCTGGACATCCTTCTTGACATAAAGCATCCCCACCCCTGTGGGTGCTCCTAGCCACTTGTAGGGGCTGGTCGCCAGGAAATCGACCCCCAGATCTGTCATCGACAGGTTGAGCATTCCCAAGCCATGGGCGCTGTCGGCCAAAACAAGGACATCCCTTTCATGAGCCATCTTGCTCAATTCCTTGAGCGGCGCAATCAATCCTGAGATATAGACAGTGTGACTGATGCTGATGACTTTTGTCATTGGGCTTATGGCTTTTTGGAAGGGAACCACGAAGTCCTCAACACTCTTGGGAGGCAGCCCGATGGGAACCTCCTTAATCTTGATCCCGAACCTTTTCGCCTGCAGGTTCCAGGGATGTCTCCCGCCTGGATGCTCCATGTCTGAGAGGAGAACTTCATCTCCTTCTTTCAGGCCCAATCCATTGGCCACAAAATTCATCCCTTCGGTCGTGTTCCTGGTGATAGCCACCTCGTCGGGGGAAGCATTCACAAACATCGCTAATTTGGTTCGAACCTCCTCTTTCTTCCTGGGGATGAAATTATAGCAATCAAAAGGATTGGTGACCTGGAGCTTGCAGAATTTGATCAGGGTGTTATAAACAGGTTTTGGCATCGGCCCGAGAGTGCCGTTGTTCATCATGATCAGCCGGTCCTGGAACAGAAAATGCTTTTGGATGCCATCCCAGTAGATTCCGTCCGGCGCTTCGTCCTCGATGTACTTCTGGTTGAGCGAGTGGATACTCTGGTAGACGCCTGCGTTCAGTTTTTCCAGGGCTGTTACCGAGAGGGCTGCGCCCGCCAGAAAATATTTGACAAAATCTCGCCTGGTAAGATTCTTAAGGAAATTTTTTTCACCGATCTGAGAGTCTTGATTCATTGCGTCCTCCTCCGCACAAATTTGCTCCATTTTATTCACAATTTTTTAATCATGTCAAACAAGAAAAGAGGGGGGGCAGCCCTTGGATTTAGACAAAAATGTCCTCATTCAAGGGCTGACCCCATCTTTTCGACCCCATCTTTTCGTCTTCCTGCTATCCTCGGGCCTTCATCACGACTATACTCCCCATCTCCACGCCGATATCACGAGCGATCACAGGACATTTCGCTTTGAGCAGAAAATAGATTGGCCTCGCTTCCTCGGAAAGCCCTTCATAGTTACCCTGCCCCTTGCTTATGATCAGGTCCGATGACCGGTAGACATCCAGAAATTCTTCAGAACAGAGGTCCAGGATTGTGCCGGGCGCGTCGGTACCGGAAGAGATGATTTCAGCCACTCGGTCAATCCCGGCTGCCAAGGCATCTCGGTGGACGGCGTCATTGATGACCGGCTTTTCCCTGACAACATAGACAATCCTCTTCCCGATTTCTTCGATGAAAAGCTTATCAAAAACAGTTTCCCCAGCGTTATCGGCGACATAAAGAACGTTTTGAGCTTCATCTAGAGCCCGGCAGAGCGCTTCAGAATGATCGATGGCCAAATCTTGAGACAAAATAATATCGATATCCCTCTTTATATCAAATTCCGCGTTGGCGCCAAAATCTATGATGTTCCCAGCAATCGCAACTTTGAGAGCTGACAAAATCCGGTCCTCCGATGATTCTATCAATCTTTTTAGCTCTGGGTAAAGGGAGAGGGCCTGGCGCGTGCAGCTCTCTTTGAGGTGACGATAGGGATCATCAACACCTGTCATATCGGAGATAATCCTGTAGACCTCCTTTCCGATTTCAGGTGGTGTGGCTTCGAATGAAAGAGTGGGGAGAACTCTGCTGACTTCGACGAGTATGCTATGGATTTTCTTTTCATCCGCCGTGATCATCCTCGCTGTCTTCAGAGCCTGGCTGAAGAAACAGGGATAACAATCGAGATAGGCTTTCATAATTAATTTTTATTCAGTCCGTCGCGGATGATCTCTTTATGGCTGGAAAAGGCAATCTCAGGAATTTCATCCGCAGGAAAAAACCTCGCCTCTAAAGAGTCCGAACCTGGAGAAAGATGCCCCCACGCTTTCACCTCATAGCCGATGATCAGAACCTTCTTGTAAACCTCGGACTTTTGTGAATAAACACCCACCAACCTGAGGACTTCTCCTTCCCAACCTGTCTCCTCTTCCAGCTCGCGCAGACAGGCCTTTTCCGGCGTCTCCTCTATCTCGATAAAACCAGAGGGCAAAGCCCATTGGCCAAAACCCGGCCTGACCCCTCTTTTGACAAGAAGAATCTCCCCCTTGTCGTTCCGGACAAGGGCGGCCGCGCTCGGCAGAGGATTCTCATAATGGATCCATTGGCAGGCCGGACAGTAAAGCCGTTTCCGACCCTCACCATCCAGAGAGCTTAAACCCGAACCGCATAAGGGACAGTACCGAAACATTCTCCATCCCATTCTAATGGATGTCCTGCCCAAAAGCCAGGCCTTAAAATAAGACAACAGGACTTTATTATGGAATTCCTCCCAAGATTCTTAAGGTAGGAGATTCAACCCACTTCTCATTAGTTCTTGACAAGAATTTAATCTTTTTAATATAAAATCCTTATCTTATTTTCCTGAGGGAGGTCAACCAATGAAGTCCGAAGTCACAGAAAAAATGGCGGCTTTGATCACGGCGGCCTTCGGTTTGATTGCCGCTTTGGCCTGGAACGGGGCCATCAAGGCCATCTTTGCCAAAGCCTTCGGAGACCCAGAAGGCATAATCCAGATGATTGTCTATGCTGTGGTCGTGACCATCATCGCTGTTATCGCTACCATCTGGATCGGGAAGGTAGCCGAGAAGAAAAAAGGAGAATAGCCTCTCCGATATTTTTCCCTCTGACTGCCTTTACCCAGAATACGTCTGCTCAGGTTATTCAAAGACTGCCTGCTTCTGGCGGAGGAGTTCGGCCTATTTTCCGGGTGAATATTCGATGACTTCGATGTTAAGCTTACCCAGAATTTCTGAGATGGCCTGAGCCATTTCTTTGAATATGTTTTCGTCCAGGTTGCTGCGGCCGAACTTGATGTGGGTGGCATCGGTATAATATTCACCGCTCTGCTCATCCACCGCCAACCACTTGGGATCGAGTCCGATCCACCGGCCGACAAAGACCTCTGGCCACATATGGTAGGCGAACAGGCCCTGGCCGTACATGATTCCTAGGGCCGCCCGGGCCGGAATGCCTCCAGCCCGACACAGGGCCACAGTGATGACCGTGTGCTCGGAGCAATCTCCCTCCCTATTCTTCAAGATCTCTTTGGCTGTGGCAAAACCGACATCATAGTTGGCTGTCATCTCCTGGTTCACCCACTCAGCGATCCTCTTGGCTGCCCGCCACGCATTCCTCTCCTCTCCGATAATGCCCCGAGCTAAACCCATTAGCTCAGGATCGTCGGATTGACAGAATGGCGAGGGTTTTAGGTATTCATTAACCTTTGTGTCCGCAATCGGCAGAATGATGGAATCCTGTTCGCGGAACACCTGGGCGGTTGTCTGGATAAGGACCTGATCCTCTTCGAGCTCGAGGATTTCTTGACTTCCGTCATCATAAGGAAGGTTCCGTATCTTTTCAGAGGAGAGGCCGCTCAGTTTGAATTTGGCTGTCTTAACGCGCCGCGGATTCTCGATGGTTACGCTGGGTTTTATGACTGTCGAAAAGGCGATATCAAAGTTTTCTTCCGACATCTCCAAGGCTCTTTTTTTGGACATCCGGATCGAGGTCGTGGCGAGAAAGCTTGTTTGAATCTCTGATCTCCAGAGTTGGCCCGCTTCATCGACCCATTCATCAGCGACCAAAGGAATGATATAATCAACCTCTGTTCTCACATGCCACAACCGCATCTTTTTGCCTAAGATTAAAACCTCCTCCTCTCCGATGACCTCGAAGCGGGCCTCGCTGAGGGAATAGGAAAAAGGATCTAAAAGTGCATAAACGTATCGGAGGCCAGGATTTAAGCCCTTATCCTGGATGATGATTTCCAGCGGCACCTCGAGGAACACATCCCCTTCGTAAGAAAGCTCCTTTATGATTTTATCTCCGAGCTTGAACAGGATTTTCTGGGTCTCTATCTCTGCCTGAATAACGGTCTCGCTTTCTGCCATCTTCATTCTCATCACCGTTTCCAGGGGCCGGTGGCGAGCATCAGACAGAGATTCTTGAATCGTCTTCAGCTCGACAGCGCTTCCCCCCAGACGGGAGACCCTCATCCAGGATTCGCTTAAGCGTCTTCGATAATCCTTTCCATTTTTCTTGAAAAGCGTTTGCTTGATATGGCTGTAGCCAACCTTCACGCCTCCCATATAAACTCCCATCCACAGCTCTTCTGTTTTGTTCTCGACCGGAGCTTTCCTAAAATGCTCCTGAAGAGGTTCCCCACTCCAGACAGAATTCACTCCCAAAAGTGCAGCAAAAACGATAAGCCACAGGACCTTCAATATCGTCTTCATTTCACTCATCTTAATATAAACGATTTTTATACTTTGAGGAAAGGGAAACGCCTTTATATTTCCTAATTACTATCTTATTTTTTTGATTTCTTTTGTCCTCTTTCTTTGTTTCGTTCCATATTTTTTACGATTCAAGAATAAAATGTTCGGGGATGGATTGAGCGACATCGGAGGATTTAGCCTTCACGAATCAAACTTCGAGGGAATCCGACGGAGTCGGACCTGAGGACTGTTTGAGCACGTTATAACTTATGGGATATCGCTGAGAAGAGCAGGGACATCTAGGCGAGAAGAGTGGTAAATATGCGGAGTTCCGCAGGGCCGAGATGTTTGGTGAGGGAATGGCGTGAAAAATCCGACTGGAGCGAAAACATCCCCGAACATTTTTCATCCTCTATCCAAACAATATACAAAAGAATCCTTTTTTAAACTCTTTTTTCGTTTTCTTTCTTCGGGCAAAGAAGAAAATAAATAGAGTGATTCAAAGCATCCAAATCCAGAGGTTTGACAAAAAAATGTTTGATGGAGAGACGGGACAAATCATCCAGGTCGATCAGATCTGGATAGGCAGAGATAAGGATGACTTCGCCTTCATAACCACCCTCTCTTAATTTGGTTATCATCTCCATTCCGTCTGTGTCCGGCAGCTTAAGATCAGCGATGATGAGATCAACCTTGACTTTTTTGTAACAGCTTAGGGCTTCTTTTGAATTCTTGGCCAGATAGACTTGGAACTCTTTATTCAGAATCAAGAAAAAAGTTTTCCTGATAGATTCATCATCATCGACAACGATTATCTTTTTCATGATCATCTTATCCTTGTCAGAATTTCGAAATTTCTGCAGATAAAAGCAGGAGCAGTTTTCATGCCAAATCAGGGGAAAAGCGGGAGATTTAGGGAAGATAGGGGTGGAATTTTTTTAAATTATCTGGCTGCGAGCAAATAAATTTACATCGCCGAAAAGCATTTTTACAGCACTTGGATAAAACCTACTCGGGTTAAATTGTAATTTCGTACTCTTTTATTTTCTTGTCCAGGGTTGGCCTGGTGATCTGCAAGATCAGGCTGGCTTGAGTCTTATTCCCCTTGGTGGTTTTTAAAACATGCTGAATGTAATCCTTTTCAATCTCTTTCAAAGAGACGAGCGTCTGGGGAAAGGTTTTTCCCTCACTCCCTTCAAGGGGCAAATTTTCCTCGAGGATGATATCTCCTTTGGCCAGGATGACGGCCCTAGTCAAGGCATTCTCCAGTTCTCTGACATTCCCCTTCCACGGAAAATTCACGAGGTATTTCATCACCCGGGGAGGAACCTTCCTGACATTCTTGCGGAGGTCTCGGTTAATCTTCTCCAGAAGATAAGCCACCAGCTCGGGAACATCCTCCTTCCTCTCCCTCAGAGGAGGGAGGTTTATCTCCACCACCTTCAGCCGATAATAAAGATCCTCCCGGAACTTTCCTTGATGAATCAATTGTCTGAGCTTTTGGTTGGTAGCGGCAATGATTCTGGCTTCGGTTCTCAGGACTTTTTCACCACCGACTTTCATAAAATCTCTGGTTTCGATCACTCTGAGCAGTTTGGACTGGAGGTTGGGCGAGACATCTCCGATCTCATCCAGAAACAAAGTGCCCTTGCCGGCGATCTCAAACTTCCCCTTTGTCTCACAGACGGCATCAGTAAAGGCTCCCTTCACATGACCAAACAGCTCGCTCTCCAGAAGAGTGTCCGAAATAGCCGAACAATTGATAACGATGAACGGCTCTCCCCGAAAAGGACTGTTGTAGTGGATGGCCTTGGCCACCAATTCTTTTCCCGTTCCGCTTTCCCCCTGGATAAGGATATTCGTCCTGGTATCAGCCACAGATCCGATCAACTTGAACACCTCTCTCATCTGAGAAGAGTGTCCGATGATGTTATCAATAGTGTACTCCTTTTGCTTCTCCTCCACAAGATAGCTCAGCTTTTCTTCTAATCCCTTCATCTGGAAGGCCTTTTCGATGGTCAAGTCCATTTCCACATGATCCAGCGGCTTGACCAAATACTCAAAGGCCCCCGACTTAATGGCTTCGACCGTAGTCTTCATGTCATCGTAGGCGGTCATAATGATGACCGAGGCTCTCTCATTTTTTTCCTTGATCATTCTCAAAGCTTCAAGGCCATCCATATCGGGAAGCCGGATATCGAGAATGACCAAATCCGGGCCTTTCTCCTCATACATGTCCAACCCATCCTTTCCATCCTCAGCCAAGAAAACCTCGAAGTCATCCCTCGAGAGGTGTGAAGAAAGAGTTTTTCGGATCAACGGATCATCATCTATGACTAATATCGATCTCATGGTTCCTCCCCAAGAGGAAAAAGCATCTCAAAACACGCCCCTTTCTCCTCTTTCTTCTTGACTTTTATCGAACCTCTGTGCTGTTCGACGATTTTTCGGGCATTGGCCAAGCCTAGTCCGATTCCCGTTGTCTTCGTCGTGTAGAAAGGTTCAAAAATGTTTTCCCAATCCTTCTCAGGGATACCACACCCATTATCGGCTATCTCGATCCTGGCCTTCTGAATCGAGTCCACCTGAACGCGGGAGAGAGTCACCCAAATCTGGCCTCCTTCGTCGACTGCCTCACAGGCATTATGGAGAATATTCAAGAACACCTGACGAATCTTATCGGCATCGACGCAAACCTCGAGGAGCCGATCTTGGTAATCTACGTTTAGCTGTATTCTTTTCATGGCCAGGGATTCTGAGATCATTTTCACGGATTCTTCCAAGATTTGTCTGAGGTCGAACCGGTCCAACTGCAAGTCAGGAACACGGGTAAAATTGAGGAGCTCCTTGACGAAATTTTCGATCTGTCCGATTCCTTCCTGGGATATGCCGAGATGCTCTCTCGTTAAGTCCTCTAGCTGACGATTTTCGAGAACCTTCTGGATATTGAGTTTAACAGAAGTCAGAGGATTGCGGATCTCATGGGCGATTCCAGCGGCGATGCGGCCGATAGAAGCCAGCTTTTCCGCCTGGATGAGCTTTTTCTGGGCCACTTCCATCCGCCCCTGAGTCAGTTGAAGTTGATTGCTCATCTCGTTAAAATTTCTGGCCAAATTCCCGATTTCATCTTGAGACTCTATCTCGATCTCCTGAGAAAAGTCTCCCCTGGCAATTTTGACTGTACCATCGGCTAATCTCTTGAGCGGCTCTGTTATCCGGCGGGCCAAGAATGTGGCGCCAAAAATCCCGAGGAAAAGGCCCACGAATCCGATCAAAATCAGCATCAACCGCGTGCTGAACATTTCTTTCCGGATGTCCTCAAGAGAAAGGCCTATTTTGATGGACCCCCACCGCCTTGGTGATCCTTTGGCAAAAATCGGTGTTTCAATCTCAAGAATCCTAAGCATCCTCCCTGTGCTGACTTCCTGCAGCTTTCTCGACGCGAAGATATAATCGCCCTCCTTCTCCTCTCCGCTGAGGTGGGATTGTTCATAAAACTTCGTGTGTTCTTTGACGAATGAATTCGCCGCGAGCGGCCGGTTTCTCCGATCGTAGATGACAACATAAATCAGCTTATCATCAATCTGCTCTTCGAGCGTCTTTTCGATCCCGACAGCATCCCAGTAGAGAAGGGGCTGCAAATTCATTTGAGCAATTTTCTCAGCAATCAGAAGCCCTTTCTCTTTCTGCTGTTCAAATATGGCTTTGACCTCTCTTCTCTCGATCACGAACAGGATCAATCCGACGAGAACGATGAGGAGAAAAATCACCGAGGCCATGAATTTCGTACGAAGGGTCATCCTGAGTTTCATTTATCCAACCAGATTTTCTTGGCTTCAAGATAATACAGACCGAGAGGGGGCCAGTCGACACCCATAACATAGGGCTGGATAGCCACATTGTTCTCCTGAGAATATAAGGGAATGGCAGGCATATCCGAGGACAGCAGGTCTTCCATTTTATGGAATAGAACGATCCGTTCTGTCCAGCTCTTCTCCACCTCGGCTCTGTACAGGAGATTATCCAGAGCAGGGTTATTGTATCCAATAAGGTTAGAAATGGATTTCGAAAAAAAGAGGGGGCGAATGATATCCTCGGGATCGGGAAAATTCATCAGCCGCTCCAGGATGACCAGATAGGGCCGCGTCCTCTGCCGAATCTCCTCTGGGGACCTGTAATATTGAGACCGTGTTTTTATTCCGATGGCCTCGAGTTGACTTTTTATTTCCCTGTCAAGTCTATTCTTAGAGGCTGTCCTCGGCCCTTCGAGGAATAGATCGAGGCTGGGAAACTCATTCTCGGCAGAGAACCCGGCCTGCTGAAGCATCTCTCTGGCTCTGTCCGGGTTGAATGTTCTCTCGTCTTCTGAGGGGAAAAAACCCGGTAGACGCGGTGGGATGAAGCTGTGGGCCACTTGTTTGAGAACCCTCGCATCTCGGATGGTCAGGGCCAGCCTCGTTCTATTCACTCCATGAGAAATGGATTTCCTGACTTCCAGCCTATCCAAGGGCGGAAGATGACAGCTCATCCCCAAAAAGACCTGATGGAGGGAACCATCTTGGTATATTTTATAATGAGATTCGAGCAGTTTCTCAGAAAGGACGGGGATGGAATCGATCTCGCTGTTTAAAAAATGATCGAGGGTGAAATAGGGACAGAATTCCACGGCACTCAGGTAAGGTCTTCCCTCGAAGTACTCCTCATTCCTCTTGAGCCGAACACCGACGATTTTCAGCTGCGAATCCCTCAGCCAATATTCAAATTGAAAGGCTCCTGTCCCTTGAGGCTTCTGGAAAAAGCCGCGGCCCTTTCCCTGGACTTGATCGGCAGGAAGAATTTTACAAAAATGCATACTCAAAAGATACAAAGCCGAGATAAAAGGTCTTGTCCAATGGATTTCTAAAGTGTGTTTATCCAAGACTTTAAAGCCGCTGACCTGAGTCGCATCGCCCTCACGAAATTCCGCAGCCCCCTCCACCCTGTTGAGAAAGAAAGAAAAATAGGGAGAGTCAGTCTTTTTGTCGAGAAGTCTTTCAAGAGAAAACTTCACATCATCGGCAGTCACGCCTTGACCATCATGAAACCTCACATCTTTCCGGAGATGAAAGACATACCGGCATCCATCATTGGAGATTTCCCAGTACTCGGCTAAGGAGGGGACGACGTTTAAATTTTTGTCTAACCTCACCAATCCATCATAAATTTGCTCGGAAATGAAGATGAAAGAGTCTGGACTGGCTGGATCCAGCTCAGGCTTGAAGACATCCGCAAAAGACCTCAGCCGAAAAACTCCTCCGTAGCGTGGTTCCTGACGGCTGACTTTCCACTGGAAGCTGGGATAGAGACAGGTCAGAGTAAGGGAGAGAAGAAGAGTAATTCTTAAGAACTTCTTCACCATCAATCTATGCTCAAATCTTTATAATCTATCTCTATCCAACGCAACTTTTATGCCAAAAGTGACAGCCTGCTAACTCTATTGATTTCAACGATTTTTTTCAGGCTCCCCTCTATTATGTAAAATTTTTTTACAGTTTTCAACATGAATTTTTAACGGATGGAGATGAAATGTCGAGGGATTTGAATCCACTTAAGATAGAGGACTGAAATCCTGGTTTAATCTGGCGTTTGAAATTCCTCCGCCAAATCCGCAACTTTTTGGAAGACGCGCATCAGGTTCCCGCCCCAGATTTTTTCAATCTCTTCTTCAGAGTATCCCCGTCGGAGAAGCTCCTTGGTGATTTCCGGCATTTGGCTGACATCATCACAGCCTTCGACTCCCCCTCCTCCGTCGAAATCGGTTCCGATGCCCACATGGTCCACTCCAATGAGGCGCACCGCATAGTCGATATGGTTCACGATCTCCTCGACTGTGGCCTTATCCTCAGGGTGCTCGTCGCTAATCTTCTCATACTCTTGATACATCCTCTCCATTTGAGCTTCATCCTTGATATTCGACCAAGACCCATACTTATCGCGGAGTTCAGCCAAGGCTTTATCTCTTTCAGGATTGGGGGTGGGTTTTCTTAGGAAACTCGAAACAAAACAGATCTGGATGACTCCTCCGTTGCCGGCTAGAGCCTTGAGCATCTCATCGGAGAGATTCCGAGGATGATCACATAAAGCCCGAATGCTGGAATGGGAAGCGATGACTGGGGCTTTGGTCACCTTTAGGACGTCAAAAAATGATTTGTCTGAGACATGCGAAAGGTCGATCATGATACCCAGACGGTTGCACTCTGCAACAACCTGTTTACCAAACTCACTCAGACCATTATCTTCGGGATTTCTCCTATCTGTAGATGAGTCACAGATATCATTATCTTGAGAGTGACAGAGGGTGATATACCGGACACCTTGTTTGAAATACTCACTGACTAACGAAAGATTTTGACCGATCGGATACCCATTCTCCATCCCGATAAAGATGGCCCTTTTTCCTTCACGCTCGAGGCGGTAGGCATCTTCGGGAGTTGTGGCCAGCTCCACCAAATCCGGGTAATCCTGGCCCATTTTATGAATCAGACTCAACAAATCTTGGGCTCTCTCTCGCGCCTTTTCATATCCTTGAGAGGTTCTCTCTCCCTGGCCGACAAAAACCGCAAAAAAGGCTGCATCGATCCCTCCCTCTTTCATTCGGGGAAGATCGATCTTTCCACTTCTCCTCTGAGTCGGCTCGTGCCTGATACCGATATCCCATTCTCCTCTCAACATCATCAAGGGTGTGTCACAATGGGAGTCAACGGTCAGGACGCTTTCATGAATTTCTTTCGCTTCGCTCTCTAAATCAACCTCTTTCTCTCCACCCGGACAGGAAACGAAAATGAGAAAGATCAAGATTGAGATGGTTGTGAAGACAATGTTTCTGTATTTCATCTTGACTCCTTTTTTGGAAGAATAATTATATAAAATATTACGAACGTAATAAATGATGTAACACACTAGGATCGGTGCTGGGGCCGCCTTCAAGCCCCCGTAGCGGAGGGG
>SMTZ1_10016562_pt1 | contig 12476 bp, 11 predicted proteins | sample DeeMarSWOR136_30_FD_25667 | JGI IMG/M metagenome (IMG submission 25667) | reverse complement strand
AGCTGGTCAAGGGGCTCAATCGAGAACAGGGGGTCACTGTTCTCGGCGCCATGCACGACCTCAACCTAGCGGCGCTTTATTTCGACCGCTTAGTTCTGCTCAAGGAGGGCGCCATCTTCTCCCAGGGACCCCCTGCCGCAGTCTTGACCGAAAAGACCATCTACGATGTCTTCGGCGCTACGGTGCATATCCAACAACACCCCTCAGCTGAGGTGCCCCATATCGTCATCCTGCCCAAGGAAAACAACCGCCGATAGACCGATAGACAGCTCATGGCACTCAGGTTATAATTATTATCTGTGCGAGGCTTGAGTATGGCCAAGATAGAGCTGCCAAGGGAGGTTGGATTCGGCGGGCTCAGCGTGGACCGAGCTATCGACAGCAGGAGGTCGGAGCGCGAGTTCAAGGATATGCCTCTATCTTTGCTCGAGCTCTCACGGCTTCTTCATTATGCCTATGGCATCACCGAGAAGCGAGAGCAGCTCCGGGCTGCTCCATCAGCGGGAGCTCTTTATCCTATCGAGATCTACCCTGTGGCGAACAATGTCGAGGGGCTGGCCCAGGGAATTTATCGCTACTTTGTTGCTGACCATTCCTTAGCACTGGTTCGTGAGGGTGATTTCCGCCACCAGATGAGGCGTCATGCCTTGGGAGAGGAGATGATGGAGCGAGCCAGCGTCGTCCTGGTGCTGAGCGCTGTCTTTGAGCGCAGCGCGTGGAGATATCGGGAGCGAGCTTATCGCTATATCCTTCTGGAGGCAGGCCATATCAGCCAGAACATTTATCTGGTGGCCACAGCACTGGGGCTTGGCACCTGTGCCGTAGGTGCCTTCGATGACCAAGAATATAACAAGATAATGGGGCTTGATGGCAAGAAGGAGAGCGTGATCTATCTTATGCCGGTGGGCAAGATTTAAAGGAGGCTCCATGGTTGAGACTAGAGTCCTGATCGGCGAACAAAAGGTGATGGAAAAGGTGGCCGAGTTGGCTGGCATCCTGAAAGAGGAATACCGAGATAAGCATCCGCTCATCATCGGCATCCTCAAGGGGAGCTTCGTCTTCATGGCCGATCTGATCCGGATGATGGGCATTCCCGTGGAGATCGAGTTCGTCGGCCTCTCCAGCTATGGCAAGGGAGCTACAGAGAGTGCCGGCAAGGTGAAAGTAGTGCAAGGGCTCAAAACCCCGGTCAAGGGCAGGCATGTCCTGGTCATCGAAGACATTGTCGATACCGGCCTCACCATTCGCTTTCTCCTTGACAACCTGAAAAAGAAAAAGCCGGCGTCGCTCAAGCTCTGCGCCCTGTTAGACAAGCCATCCCGGCGCAAGATCGATGTCCCCATCGATTACCTCGGCTTCAGCATCCCCAACGTCTTCGTCGTCGGCTATGGAATCGACTGGGATGAGAGATTTCGCTATCTGCGCGATGTTTGCTTTGTGGAAGTATGAACATGAACTTGGAGGGATTGATCTCCACGGCTCGGGGGGAAAGCCCCGCCGACCTCGTGCTGATCAACGCCAAGATCATAAATACCCTCAACGCCGAGATCGAGGAAGGGAGTGTTGCTATCTATCAAGGCCACATTGCCGGCGTTGGTGATTATCACCAGGGCAAGGAAATAATAGACCTCGGAGGCAGATACCTGGCGCCAGGACTGATCGACGGGCATATTCATCTGGAAAGCACGATGTTGCACCCCGCTGAGTTTGCTCGGACGGCGGTGCCCCGAGGCGTTTCCGCTGTGGCTACTGACCTTCACGAGATCGCCAACGTCTCTGGGCTCAGGGGCATCAGATTCATGCTCGATGCTGTCAGGGACTTGCCCTTAGACCTGTACCTCATGGCCCCCTCCTGCGTTCCGGCGACTCACCTGGAGACCGCCGGAGCCCAGGTCGGCATTGAAGAACTCGAAGTCGCTTTGGGCTGGGACAATACCATCGGCCTGGGCGAACTGATGAACTTCCCCGGGGTTCTGTTCCGCGACCCAGCGGTCTTGGCCAAGATCGAGCTATTCAATGGCAGAGTGATCGACGGCCATGCCCCAGGGCTCAGCGGAGAGGATTTGAACGCCTATCTCTGCGCTGGCATCCGCTCTGAGCACGAAGCCACTGCCTTTGAAGAGGGAGAGGAGAAATTGCGCCGAGGGATGTATCTCATGATCAGAGAGGGCTCACAAGCGAAGAACCTCGACGCCCTGCTCCCCTTGGTCACAGATAACACCTATAAAAGGTGCCTTTTCGTGACTGATGACCGCACAGCCTCTGACCTATTGCGAGATGGCGATATCGAGGCCGTGGTCAGAAAGGCAATTCAAAAAGGGCTCGACCCTGTTCGCGCCATCCAGATGACGACCATTAACCCCGCTGAGCACTTCAGGCTCCATCGCATTGGGGCTGTGGCCCCGGGGTATGTGGCCAACCTCATTGTAATCAGCGACCTCCACTCTTTGCAGGTTGATATGGTCTTCTACCGAGGGAAGCTCGTGGCGCAAGATAGCGAGCCACTGTTTTCAGCTCCACTTCTCGCTGACCCAGAGCTGACCCATACCATGAATATCAAGCCCTTCGCTGTTGAAGCCCTGAAAATACGCGCCACGGGGGAGACCGTACCCGTCATCGAGATCATCCCCGACCAGGTACTGACGAAAAGAAGGGATGAGCGAGCGAAAGTGGAGCAAGGCTTCATCGAGCCCGATATCGAGCGTGATATTCTCAAATTGGTGGTAGTGGAAAGGCACAAGGCCACAGGCAACATCGGCCGCGGGCTGGTCAAAGGCTTCGGCCTGAAAAAGGGAGCCCTGGCCATCTCCGTCGCCCATGATTCCCATAACATCGTTGCTGTGGGCACGAACGACCAGGATATATTTCTCGCTGTAAAGGAAATCGAGCGGCTTGAAGGTGGGTTGGTGATTGCTGCCGGGGGCCAGATTTTGGGCTCTTTAGCTCTGCCCATCGCCGGGCTTCTCTCTCAGGAACCAATTCATGTCGTTGTCCGTAAGCTGGAGGAGCTTGAGAGCCTGGCCTCACGCCTGGGCTGTGCTCTCACCTCACCCTTCGCCACTTTGTCCTTTCTGGCGCTGCCGGTGATCCCAGAGCTCAAGCTCACCGACCTGGGGCTGGTGGATGTCATACAATTCAAGCTATTGAAACAAGACTAAGGAGGTGCGAAATAGGGGAAAGCGATTCGCCTGCCATCCAGACCTTTGAGTTAACCAAGGAATTCAATGGCCTGGTGGCAGTAAATGGGATCGACTTGAGCATCAACAGGGGCGAGCTCTTTTCCCTTCTCGGTCCCAATGGTGCCGGCAAGACCACTACTATTAATATGCTTTGCTGCCTGCTGAAGCCCACCAGGGGCACTGCCTCCATATTGGGCTATGACATCATGAAACAGCCTTACCAAGTCAAAAGAAGGATCGGGGTCTCACCTCAGGAGACCGCGGTCTCGGATTTGCTCAACTGCTGGGAGAATCTGAGTCTTGTGGGCAAGGCTCAGGGCATGCAGTCAGCCACGCTGAGGAAAAGGTCCCGGGAGCTACTGGAGACGATGGGGCTGGTGGACCGGGCCCGGGATCAGGTGCGGAAGTTCTCCGGTGGGATGAGGCGCCGACTCAACATGATAATGGCGCTGGTTCACGACCCTGAGATTCTGTTCCTGGACGAGCCTTCCTTAGGGCTCGACCCGCAAGCGCGAAGGGCGATTTGGGACTACGTCACACAGCTTAAAGGCAAAAAGACCATCCTGCTCACCACCCACTACATGGAAGAGGCTGACACCCTCTCCGACAGGATCGGAATTATGGACGAAGGCAGGATTGTAGCTTTGGGCACATCCGATGAGCTTAAGCGCAGCTTCACTGAGACCCGCACCATGATCGTCTCCGCAGGTAATGTCACCCCCACTGTGTTGGCCGGACTGCGAGCTAAATATTTGAGGGTGGAGGCGAGTGATGAAGAGCTGAAGCTCTCCGATAAAGACTTGGATTTCAAGGAGATCATAGACTATCTCCACTCGCAAGGGGTTACTGTTTGTTCTGCAGCCCTGGAGCAGCCCACCCTGGAGGACGTGTTCCTCAGTATCACAGGAAAGGCGCTTCGAGAATGAGGGTTTTCGAGCTGGCAAAGAGGAACTTCAAGGAGATTATGCGCGATAGGATTCTCATTGCTTTTCTCATCGGGTTGCCAGTGGTTTTCATGCTCATCTTCGGCTTCGCCTTCCGCGGCATGGACATACAAGAATTGTCCCTCGGTGTGGTGGACCAGGATAATACACCAATATCCGAAGCATTTGCCACCGATTGCCTAGAAAACATCCCCGCCTTAGAGACCTCGTCCTATAATAGTGAATCAGAAGCTATGGAGGAATTAAGGGTTGGCGATTTGGATGGCGTGTTAATTATCCCTGAAGGTTTTGGCGCTGCCGTGCAACACAAGACGGGGATTAACTTGACGGTTTTCTATGATGAAACGGATCTGGCGGTGGGGGAACGCCTTACCTCCATAATAGGCTCCGCCGCCATCGCTTTCTCGGGGGTCGACATCCCGGTGCATATCGACGACCATCCCAGCCAGACCGAGGAGATCGGCTATATGAACATCCTGGGGCCGGGGATGACTGTCTTCGGTCTGTTGATACTGATCCCCACCGCTGCCTCCTTAATCGCCAAGGACAAGGAAAAGCAGATGATGCCTCGCCTCCTCACCACGCCGCTGAAACCGTGGGAATTCATCGCCGGCTATTCCCTCCCCTATATCCCGGTGCTCATCATCCAGATAGGGATTTACCTCGGCATTGCCTATGCTCTGGGGCTCAAGATTGTGGGCAATTTCGGCTTAGTCCTCCTCATCCTCTTCCTTCTCGGGCTTAGCGGCGTCGCCCTGGGGATGATCTTCGGCACCTTGATAAAGCGCGAAAGTCAGGCTCCCATCTCCTGGCTTCTCATCATCCCCATGGCTATGCTCTCCGGTGCCTGGTTCTCCACCGAAGGCATGAATTCTGTCATGGTAGGCATCGCCAAAGCCTTCCCCCCGACCTATGCCATCCGAGCGGCACAGGATGTCATCTCCAGAGGCTTGGGCTTCGAGAATATTGCCACCGATTTCTACATCCTCCTCGGCTTTGCCGTCGGCTTATTCGTCATCGGTGCCATGCTCTTCAGGAGGCGGATGCTGGCATGAAGGCAATCGAGTGGGTTCAGGGCAAGATCAGGCTCTTGGATCAAACCAGGCTGCCCTGGGATGAGGTTTTCTTGGAGCTTTCCGATTATCGCGAGCTGCTTCAGGCAATAAAGGAGATGCGCATCCGCGGCGCGCCGGGCATCGGCCTTGCCGCTGCTTACGGGATGGCCTTGGGCGCTCAAGGGATTGAGGCCAAATCGAAGGAGGAGTTCCTGAAAGAACTGGACTCCGTGGCACAGACTTTGGCCGCCACCAGACCCACTGCCCGAAATCTGTTCTGGGCTTTGGAGCGGATGAACCGGGCAGCTCAGGCAGGCGATGTGGCTCAAATCAAGGCCGCGCTCCTCAATGAAGCCCGTGAAATAGAAAGGGAAAACGAAGAGGCGGATAAACTCATCGCCGCATTTGGCGCTGAGCTAATCCGAGATGGCTTCACAGTACTGACTCATTGCCACACCGGCTCTCTGGCCACAGCGGGCTATGGCACAGCGCTGGGCGCAATCAAAGAGGCCGCGAAACAGGGAAAGAGGATCCGAGTCTACGCCACTGAGACCCGTCCCCTGCTCCAGGGGGCCAGGCTTACCACCTGGGAGTTGATGACGGAAGGCATCTCGGTGACCTTGATCACGGACGGCATGGCCGGGCATTTCCTGAAGAACAGGGCAATCGATTGTGTTATCGTTGGCGCTGACAGGATTGCGGCCAACGGTGATGTGGCTAATAAAATCGGCACTTACTCGATAGCGGTTTTAGCTATGGAGAATGCCGTTCCCTTCTACGTCGCTGCCCCCCTAAGCACCGTCGACCTTGCCCTGGCCTCGGGCGATGAGATCCCGATCGAGGAGCGGAGCCCTGAGGAGGTCACCCATATCCGTGGAGTGGCAATTGCCCCCGATGGCGTGGGCGTGGCAAATCCAGCCTTCGATGTAACGCCGCACTACTATGTATCGGCGATAATCACCGAAAAGGGTATAATAAGGGAGCCTTACTTGGAGCGGCTGAGAAAGTTGCTGAGCGAATAATTCAATGGTATAAGGTGTTGGAGCAGGGCACTTGATCCAGCAAGACGAGAAGGAGGTAAATGCCAGAAACCTTTTTGGGACCTAAAATCGCAATTATCGGCGGAGGAAATCTGTTTGATTTAGATATTTTACAGGGCGTTGACTTAAGAGAGATCACTACTCCTTATGGCGAAGTAAATTACTATCTAATCCAAAATCATGTGGTTATTAATCGTCACGGACCTGAGAAGAACATTCCTCCTCATCAGATAGATCATCGGGCAAGCATCTCAGCTCTCAAAAGGTTAGGCGTGAAGTATGTTTTTTCTTTTAATTCTGTGGGCTCCCTAAGGAGAGAAATCGAACCTGGCCAATTTGTGATCCCTGATGATTATATTGATTTTGATCCTGTAACCTTTTTTGATACAGAATTGGAGTTCATAACTCCGGGGATTTCCCGAAAATTGAGACGGATTTTGGTTGAAATTCTAAGAAAACTGCAAATGGATTTTCACAGCCGAGGCGTTTACTATCAAACCAAGGGGCCCAGATTGGAAACTAAAGCCGAAATAAGGATGATTAAGAACTTTGCCACCGTCGTTGGTATGACCATGGCCAAAGAAGCAACCCTGGCCACGGAGATTGGTTTACAATACGCCTCTTTGTGTTTGGTTGATAATTTTGCTCACGGCTTAGCTAAAAAAGCTTTGACCCAACAAGAAATCAAAAGGAAACAAAAGGAAAGCGCGTCAAGCTTAAACGAAATAATCGAGGAAATTTTAAATCTGGAGCTAAAATGAACATCCTTATCAAAAATGCGATTTTGGCAGGAAAGAGAAGGGATATCTACATTGAAAACGATATCATTAAGAAAATTGGCAGCAATTTAGATTACAAGGCTGAAGAGATAATAGATGGCAGAGGAGAAAAGGCAGCCATGCCAAGTCTATTCAACTGTCATACTCATGCAGCAATGACACTGTTTCGAGGCTACGCCGACGACCTATCTCTCAGAGAATGGCTGCAACACAGAATCTGGCCTTTAGAATCGAAATTAACCCCGGAAGATGTCTACTGGGGCACAAAATTGGCAATTTTGGAGATGATAAAGTCAGGAACTACCTGTTTTAATGATATGTATTGGTATCCAGAGGCAGCAATTTTGGCTGCCAAAGAAATGGGAATAAGAAAGGGAAGCAGAGAAAATGTCGAAGAAATGTATAACCGGTTTATGACAAGTGAGTTAAATCCTATTCAATTAGCAGTTGCCCCCCATTCGATCTACACCGTTTCCAATGAAAACCTTATTTGGGCCAAAGACTTTGCCCGGAGTAACGACTTAACTTTACATCTCCACATCTCTGAGACCGAGGAAGAGGTCGTAGATTGCCAAAAGAAATGGGGTGTGAGACCGGTAGAATATTTGGAACAAATAGGCTTTCTGGGTGATAATGTGGTCTTAGTCCACGGGGTTTGGTTATCTGATAAAGAGATTGAGATTCTAGGGAAAAGAAAATGCAACTTGGTATACACTCCCTGCTCCAATATGAAATTAGCAGTGGGAGGAGTCTTTCCCTACAAGAAATTAGCGGCGAATAAAGCCAATATCTGCCTGGGAACCGATGGCGTAGCTTCTAATAATAGTTTAGATTTATTCGAGGACATGAAGATAGGAGCTTTGCTGCAGAAACACAAAGAGAGAAATCCGGTAATATTAAAGGCGCCAGAGATGATAAAATTAGCCACCGTCAATGGAGCCAAAGCTTTTAAGATAAATGCTGGCGAGATCAGAGAGGGGAAAATAGCTGATTTGATTCTGATTGATTTAAACCAGACTTACTTTTCCCCTGGTCATAACCTGGAATTGTGTTACGGATGTTATTTGTAATGGCAGAATTCTGATGCGGGAAAGAGAAGTTGAGAATGAAACGGAAATAACACAAAAAGCAACCGCCAGAGCCAGAAGGTTAGTCAAATCGGTAAAATAAACACCGCAGGTTAAGCAGAAATTCGCCTCTTGAACAGGAAATACATCTCATGAATCGATCCCCAGAGGCTTGGCCACCGCTGTGGGCAGCATGCCCCAACAGAGCCCTGAGGAAGCATGCGCACTGGTTTTGAAACATCTGCCTGAGATCCCTGCCTGGCCTCAGCTGCCAAGGCGCTCCTTCCTGGAGAATATGTATGTCCAGTTCAGCGAAGGGTTTCCCGGGGTGATAGTCGAGCAAGATCGCATTTATGTCGATCGATCTCAAAACCTCGATCAGGCTTTGGAACGGCTTTACCGCGCTTATCTGGAAAACGATGTAGAGCACCACGGGATAAGCCCCGATTATGCCACCGGGCTTAACAGCTTCCTCCGCAGCAAGCTGGGGACAGCAACTGCAGTTAAAGGGCAGGTCACGGGACCAGTGAGCTTCGGGCTTGTGGTTGCAGATCAGGAGCAGCGCCCGATAATCTACGACCCCGTTCTCGCCGATGCCTTGGCCAAACACCTGAGGTTGAAGGCAGCTTGGCAGGAGAAGATGCTGAGCGCCATCTGCCCTAATACCATCGTCTTCGTCGATGAGCCCTATTTCGCCTCCTTAGGCTCGCCTTTTATCTCTCTTACCCCAGAGCATGTGGTCGCTTTCTTAGAGGAGGTGTTTCAGGGAATAGAGGGGCTGAAGGGGATCCACTGCTGTGGCAATACCGACTGGTCTGTCTTGCTCAGCACCTCTCTCGATATCCTCAGCTTCGATGCCTATAACTATGGCGAGTCTCTTACTCTCTATCCTGGTGAAGTGAAGCGCTTCCTCGAGCGCGGGGGCATCATCGCCTGGGGGATTGTGCCCAACGATGAGCGGGCCTTAGCCGAGGAGACGGTGAATAGCCTGCTCCAACGCTTAAGGGAGACAATGGAGTCACTTTGCCACAAGGGCATCGATTATGGTATGCTATGGGAGCGGTGTCTGGTCACCCCATCTTGTGGCTTGGGTTCGCTTACGACTGAAGGGGCGACAAAGGCTTTACAGCTTTTGGCTGCGTTATCACAAAAATTGAGAACGGAAAGGACATACAGGACATTATGAGAGAAGTTGTCATTGTTAGCGGAGTCAGGACAGCAGTAGGAGCATTCGGGGGCTCGCTCAGGGACATCCCTGTAGTCCAGCTTGGCGCCATTGTCATCAAGGAGGCGCTGAGGAAAGCCAAGCTCAGACCCGTGGTCGGCAAGGAGCTATTGCAGTATGCACCCGATGCACTCAAGGGCGTGGGACTGACAGAATTAGAAAAAGCCTGCTATGACTGGGATGAATCCTTTCAGGAAGTTCAGATTGATGAAGTGATCATGGGCAATGTTCTTCAAGGGGGACAGGGACAAAACACCGCCCGACAAGCCACAATCTATGCCGGGCTACCCAAAGAGACCAACGCCTTTACTGTGAACAAGATTTGCGCTTCGGGGCTGAAAGCAATTACCCTGGGAGCAGACGCGATACAGACCGGCGCGGCAGAGGCAATCGTTGCCGGGGGCATGGAGAGTATGAGCTGTGCCCCTTATGTCCTGCCCAAAGCTCGCTGGGGCTATAGAATGGATGTTAACTCCAAAGGGGAGCTCATCGACCTCATGGTGTACGACGGATTGTGGGAGATATTCTACGGCTATCACATGGGGCTTACCGCAGAGAACATCGCCGAGAAATATGGCATCTCCCGCCAGGAGCAGGATGAGATTGGACTGTTGAGCCATCAGCGAGCACGGGCGGCGATAAAAGAGGGCTTATTCGGCCAGGAGATTGTGCCCGTCGCCATCCCGCAGAGGAGGAGTGAGCCTGTAATATTCGACGTCGATGAGCGTCCCATGGATACTACACTGGAGAAGATGGCCAAGTTGGGCCCGGCATTCAAAAAGAATGGCACTGTTACCGCCGGCAATGCCTCCGGCATCAACGATGCCGCAGCAGCAGTGGTGCTGATGTCGAAGGAAAAAGCCGAGCAGCTGGGACTGGAACCGTGGGCAACCATAAGGTCCTATGCCTCGGGGGCAGTTGACCCCGCTTACATGGGGCTGGGGCCGATCCCAGCGGTGCGGAAAGCCTTGACTAAGGCAGGGCTTACCATCGAGGATGTGGACGTCATCGAGCTCAATGAGGCCTTCGCCGCCCAAGCTATCGCCTGCATGAGGGAGCTGAATTTAAGCCTGGATAACACCAATATCCACGGCAGTGGCATCTCGCTGGGGCATCCCATCGGCTGCACCGGGGCCAGGCTCACCGTGACCATCATTCACGAGATGAAGAGGCGAGACCTCCACAGCGGCTTGGTCACCATGTGCATTGGTGGCGGGCAAGGGATGGCTATGGTGCTTGAGAGATAGCCAAAGAGCTTGAACCGGAGATGAACAAGAAAAAGAGAGTGGCTTGGCTGAAACACCGCCGCAAAAGGGAGAAGTTGAAGGAAAGGAGAGGAAGGCAAAGAGCCCAACCGGGTGACTAAACTGATTATGTCTCAACTTCCGGCGTTGGTTCATGCGTTGCTCAGTCCAAAGGCATACCCCGACAGGCCTCGGGAAATCGAGTTAGTCCAGACACAGATCTCCTTCGTTTTCCTCACCGGGGATTATGTCTACAAAGTGAAAAAGGCGGTCGATCAGGGCTTCCTCGATTTCACCACCCTGGAGAAGCGCCGCTTTTACTGCCATCAGGAGATAGTGCTCAATAGGCGCCTTTGCCCCGATGTTTATCTCGATGTGGTCCAGATAGTGCGCGATGAAGACGAGATCCTTATCGGAGACCAAGGTGAGGTCATCGAGTATGCGGTTAAGATGCGCCAGCTACCGCGTCACCGCACCATGGACCAACTGCTGCAAAATGACCAGGTGACTGGGGAGATGATGGCTGGGGTGGCAAAGAAGCTGGTCGAGTTCCACAGCAAGGCAAGAACAGATGACGAGATAGCAAGCTACGGCAACCTGAAGGCAGTCAGGATCAACACCGAGGAGAATTTCGCTCAAACCAAGGACTATATTGGCATCACCATTTCGGCAGAGAGATATGAGCGGATCAAGGAGTACACCAATTCCTTTATGGAAAGAAGTGCCCAGCTTTTTGAAAAAAGGGTGAAGGAGGGCCGCATCAGGGATTGTCATGGCGACCTGCACGCAGCACACATCTGCTTCGCCAATGATATCTATATCTTCGATTGCATTGAATTCAACGACAGGTTCAGATACTCGGATGTCGCCAGCGAGGTCGCCTTCCTGGCTATGGACCTGGATTATCACGGCCGTCCTGACCTGGCGCAGCAATTTGTCGCCTCTTATGTAGCCGGCTCGGGCGACCGGGATTTGCTGGAGCTGCTCAATTTCTACAAATGCTACCGGGCTTACGTCCGGGGCAAGGTGGAAGGCTTTGAGCTCAATGACCCCTATATCTCAGAAGAGGAAAAGACAAAGGTTTTCGCTCGTGTCAGGGGGTATTTCGAGCTTGCGGAATCGTATATATGATATATACTGAATGGGCCGAAATAAATCAGATTAGGCGAATCGAGAGTTCGTCTATATAGGTGCTAGGCGCAATGCGCTATAGCATGGCGGAAGACCATATGAGGCCAAAATGGGTGAATAGGGCAAATGGCAGAAGTAGAGAAACGAAATAAGCAGATAAGAAGCTTTAAGTTCCTTCCTTTAAGTCTGCGGATAGACACTCTTGGAGGCATCGCAACGCCGCTTGTTCTCCGTGGCACACCGCTACCTGCACGGAGGAGTCAGGTCTTCTCCACGGCTACTGACAACCAGAAAAGCGTTGAGATTCGCGTGCTTATGGGTGAAAGTCCGATTGCTAATAACAACGTCCAGGTGCAAACTTTTCAGCTCAGTGGGATTCCCAAAGCCGCACGCGGCGAGCCTCAGATCCTAGTTACCTTTGAGGTGGATCAGGCTTGCAATGTGACCGCAAGTGCCATGGAAAAGAGTTCGGGCCTCAAGGTTGCCGTTGAATTTGATGACGCTCAGCCTCATTTGACTGATAACGAAATTAAGCGGTTGCTCCAGCAGAGCGAAGCGACCAGGGCAGAAGATGAGAAACTCTTGAAATTAATCGAAGCGAAGAACAGGGCCAACTTAGTCATCGCTAGGGCTGAGGCTAGGTTGAGAGAACACCAAGAGAAAGGTCTCACCACTGAGAAAGATAGCGAAATTGAAAAGGTTTTGGCGGCCGTGGGCCTTGCACTGGAGACAGAGGATGCGGAAAAGATACGTGCTAGCGTCGGCGAACTTGAGAGGCTTGTTTCTGTGACTGCCTTTGGCGACTGGCAAAG
>SMTZ1_10006604_pt1 | contig 12476 bp, 11 predicted proteins | sample DeeMarSWOR136_30_FD_25667 | JGI IMG/M metagenome (IMG submission 25667) | reverse complement strand
CAAAGAACATCTTCACGTGGGGAAGACTCAGCTTGTGTTGGCTCAGGGGTCGAAGGTCGATACTCCAGGCTACGAGCATTTTCTGGCAGAGGGAATCGCCCAATTCATGGGTAGCACCCACGAGGCAAGAATAATGAACGTTATAGGCGGAAGCAGCGGTGATGGAGTGATTGCCAAGCTTTGCCGTCAATTCTATGGGTCACTGAAAGGACATCCACAGTTACAAGTCCTTGATGGAGAGGCTGTGTGTGCATTGATTCCCAATTTGTGTGAAACATCTATAGGTCTCGACGTAAATGCTATAACTAAAATCGGAAGGCAACACACCTTTCATTTCAATAGTGAAAAGGAACCCTACTACAAATACGTCAAACGTATTGGCAACAAAGATCCCTTCACTAAGTATGCTGAAGTGGTTTATGAGAACGAAGTCAAACTGACGAAAGAAAAAGGGCTTCCTATGCCTAATAAAGAAGCAATTTTGGAGGCAGCGCAACTTTCTCGAGCACGGAAAAGGTTACTAATATTCAACCCGGTTGTTGCCAGATACGCTTTTGCATTCCCTTTTGGCAACTATACTTGCGCTGCGGGTATGCGAATTGTTGAGGACGACATTGAGCTTATGTTTCCGATCAGAAGTTATACTCCCGAGATGCCTGGCTACATCATGATGGGTGATGCTGAGAAGGTGCGAAGAGGGGCTCGTCGCGTGTACAATATGCTGAGAGAAGATCAAGGGTTCTGCAGAAACGATGCCACTTTCCTCGTTTCATGTATTAACAGGAGGATCGTTGAGCTTATGGCTGGAAGCAGAACAGGAACGGAAGCTGAGATATTTAAGGAAGGACTTTCGTCAACCCAGGTAATAGGGTTCTTAGCGTATGGTGAACTGGCATTCACTCATCTTATGCAGGAGCCTTACTCCCACGCCTTCAGCTGCTGGGGAATCACTCTTCATTCCAACACCGCCTATACACGTGAATTGATCTCAAAGTCCGAAACACCAGAGATTCCAGCTTCTGGTCGTATCACGACTGGCTATAAGAAAATCGACAGGTTGTTGGGTGGAGGAATACCTAAAAAGTACACAGTTGCATTAAACGCACCTTCGTGTGACGAAAGAGAATTGCTGATAAGAACATTCCTTGAAAACGGAGCAAGACAAGGTGAAACTATATTTTACCTCGCTGCCGACCCAGGTGTAATGAAAACTCTGGCAGAAGAGTTTCCAGCAAACTTCTACCTCTTCGTTTGCAACCCTAATGCAGATGCAATAGTTAAGAGCGCACCTAACGTGTCCAAGTTGAAAGGCGTCGAAAACCTCGTAGACATTAGCATTGCTTTGACGACAGCCATTCGCAAATTAGATCCCTCCTCGAAAAGTCCGAGAAGAATCTGTATTGGCTTAGTCTCAGATGTTCTGTTGCACCATCATTCAGTTCAAACCAGAAGATGGCTGAGCGCACTCATTCCAGAGCTGAAATCGGCAGGATTTACAACCCTTGCAGTAGTAGACCCCCAAATTCACCCTCCAGAAGAGCTTCACGCAATCCTGGGAATGTTCGAAGGAGAAATCAACATCCATGAGAAAGAAACAAGGAAAGGTCTGGAAAAATTCTTGAAGATCAAGAAGATGACCAATCAGAAATATTCGGACAGTGAGCTGATTCTAAGAAGAGAAGATCTGCAGAAGCGGAAGTAGAGTGCGCTCTAAATATCCATTTAGATCTCCCAGAAGTTCTTTCAATTGTGAGATGATATTATCAACATTTTTAGCTGAAATGCTTTTGGCGAGCATGCATGCTTGTTGCAAAAAAAGGGGAAATGCGAGAGATATCTCCACCAACTATTTAATCTGTTGTTTGTATAAACGTTGTAAGTGAAAAGGTCTACGCATTCTTAGGTAGCTACTCTTAAATAGTTAGGCTTAGAGAGTCGACCCTCTACGGAGGGGTCAATTACGCACTTCGAGAGACGCGCAATTAAGATTGCTGGTGCTGCTGTGTTAGCAGCGTTGTCGGTGATCATGCAGATTCTGCCACCTCTGTTTGTTACGCCATGGTTTATGCGAATAGATCTTGTTGCTATTTCCTGGGTTTTATGTTGGATTCTGTTTGGATTTAAAGCTGGTCTTCTTTGTTTACTGATCAGCGTACCCCTTGTTGGGGTTCTTGGTCCGTTTGCTGGGGGCTGGGTTGGAGCAATCATGAAATCGGTTTCGAGCGTCTGGATGTTCGCAGTTCCAGCATTTTTTGCATGGAGAAAAGACGGAGTAAAGTGGCTTCTGGAAAACAGGTGGGCTTACATCTTTAGTGGCATTCTTGCAATCGTTGTGAGAGATGTTGTTTGTGTACTTTTCAACTTTTACTTTGCCTTGCCCGTTTTCTTTAACATAGATGCGGTGGGGCTGTTCTCAGATCCTCAGTTCTTGAGTTTTGTCGGGCATTCACTGGGTCTAGCTGGTCTTGGAGCCTATGTTGTGGAGATTGCTTTCTGGAACAGTATACAGGGAATATTGGACATTTATGTTTCTTTGATAGTCGGAGTTATCATTTTGCGAAGGTTTCCTAGGATAATGAACAAATGAACAATTAGCGTGAATGCAAAGCTGAAAGTGATAGATTAGTTGGAATCATTTGATAACCTAGCTGCTTCCATGTATTCAGTGAATAGTAGATCATCTTTTTCTGGAAAATAAACAAAAGCTTGTCCAACTTTCTCGTAGAGTAACTTCATTATCTGAATTTCGACAAGTTTGGCTCCATGGCCGAAAATTTGTTCAAGAGCGGTGGCAAATTCCTCAATCTTCTTAGGAATCTCCGATCTCTTGATCTTGAAAGTTTTTTCCAGATAGAAGTAGATCGCCTGCTTCGGCGAATCTCCTAATGAAGACAGCCCCGCATCTACTGCGTCTAGCACAAGTTTGTTAAACTCACGGTTGCACAGCGGTGATACTTCTTTGGCATGGACTCTGACGTTAGTATCACGTTGCAGGTCAGGCTTGGTGGGTATTGAATGCAGACATGCTCTGTATATGTACCAGTTGGTCGTGAATTCACGCTTCATCAACTTCGCCTCTCTTTGTAGTCTTGTTGAACTGTTCATATGTTCCACCTTGATACATATTGTATCGTATGACTTAATATATCAATTACTTCGCTACCTGATATATATCGAAATTCGATATATGAACACTCGCATTTACTCGACCGTGGTTCATAGGATTGTAGAGATCGCAGGCCTTGAACAAGATGTTAGCATTGTGAAAAGAGCTCTGACTTGTTTTACAGGCCTATTGATTTTTTGAACACCTCTAGGTTGACGCTTCCGGCTTTGAAGGTGTTGCCCGTTGTAGCGTTGTTGACTATCAAGACTGCTGGGGCGAATAAGTTCGGATCGATTCGACGAAAGTCGTAGTCAACTTCCTTGAAGAGTTCAATGAATGGTTTTCCATAGCTTTTTGAGGCTGAAGATGACGCTTTGTTCACCAGTTCTCTCAGTTTTTCATCATCGTCGTAGCGTATGGTATAACAAGTCACACCTGCATACAAGATTGCGTCATTCGTTCTTCCCATGGCTTCAGCAAATTTAGGGTGTACCGGTGCAATAGGTGCGTGTCCCCACGCGTGTGTTATCAATTTCGGGTCAAGTCCTAGTTTGGTTAACTTATGTATCCCGGTTTCTACAATTCTTCCAGAGATTTGTGTAGACCCGCTCACGGTTGTTGTCGGAACCAAAATCACGAATAAATGGTCAGAAGTGACGCCGCATTGACTAGAAATATAGGTTGTTACACTTTCGGGTGGCTCTATATTTGTTTCAAGCACAAGTACTGTCGCATTAGCTTTGTCTCTGTAGTTTATCTTTTCATAAATTTCTTTAGGCTTCAAAGCCAACGCACGAGCGGGACCAGAACCTATAGCAACGTAGTTACCCATTTTTATGTGCCATCCACCAAATTGAGATCCCAAAGTCGCTATCGATGGATGGTCTGTGTATACAAATATTGAAGGGGCTTCAACATCGCCATACTGTCCACAGAAAATCTCTGCGCGACCACACCCGCCGAGGCATATCTCTGTTATGATTCGGCCAGCGAGGAATCCTCCTCTCGCTTTGATTCCAGCGTCAATCAAAGTTGTACCTGATTTCGTCTCTTTTACTGCAACTCCATACCTTTCAGTGTCGTCGCAAAGTTTCTTTACGAGTGGCCATGCGGTGTGATTCACGCTTAGTCGAGGTGCAGACATTTTTTTCACTCTAGATATTTTTCGTAGAATTTTAGGTGCGGGTTTTGAATTTGCGAGACGAACAACTTTCCATTGCCGCCTTCAGCCAAGTCACCAGCAAACTTGTAGAACGGTCCTTTAACATCTTCCCCGTTTATTTTCACTTTGGGCTTGATGCTGTCAATTGTGAACGTGGGGAGAATCGAGGGTGTGTGACCGCAAACAACGATTTTTCCCCCATTCATTTGAGCCCCATCTCGTCCTTTCGAGCTTCCTTGTACAGTTATTGTTCCGTTTCTCATGTGGATGCCCACAAACTGTCCAACGTTTCCATCTATTCTGATTAGTCCGCTTCTCATGAAACACCCAACTTCATTTCCAGCATTTCCATGTACAACGATTTTTCCCCCGTTCATTCCGTGGCTGCTTCCGCGATAGGCTGCTCCAATGTAATCGCCTGCATCTCCTTTGATTTGAATAAGGCCTTTTTTCATCATGCATCCGGTCCATGAACCTGCTCTACCCGTCACTACTATGGTGCCTCCTTGCATCTCTTCACCGAGGTGCATGCCTGCGTCGCCGTCGATAATTATTTTACCTGAAGACATTTTAGCACCGATTCTTCGAACCTTTCTGGCATCTCCCAAAATCTGTATAGTCATTTCTTTTGATTGGTTCTTTGTGTTATATTCTATTTTGAAAAGTTGGTTGAGATTTCTTTTTCGATTTCCTTCCCAAATTTGTAACTCAGCTATTTTACTGACTGATTTTTCAGAGAAAATGTCAGGGGTGATGCATTGGGCGTCCAGGGGAGCTTTGAACAAACGTTTCGGATAGAGTGTAATCATGAGTTCTAAACCTCAGCCTTAACCGAGATAGGTGCAGAGGCTGTTAAGAAGCCTTCTGGGATAGAATAGTTTTCATACTCTACCGTCCAGTATTCTCGAAATCTTCGTTTCATATCATCTGCAACTTCTATCGGCGATGAAAGTTGCGGGTTGACCCAGAATGTCTTCCCACGAACCGGCTTTACGATTTTTCCATCTTTCGCCACGATTTCGCCGTTTTTGATCGTGTAAGCAGTGTTTTCGAAAGCTTTGCGAACCGCTTTGTGTTTTCTAGAAGGATCAACTAGCTCAGGGTTTATGTTGTATATGGCTATGTCGGCGTCTGCCCCGATTCCAAGATGGCCCTTCTGTGTTAGGTTTAAGGATTTTGCTTGACCAGCACGTGTAACTATAGCTATCTCATAGAAGCTATATTCTCGCTTAATGCTTGGAAGCAGACTCTTGTGTCTCGCTCGTTTACTGATTCTTTTCATCGTTAAATCCCTTGCATTTCGGCTCATTAGCCACGAAATTATTCGGGGGTAAGTGATAAATGGGGCGGCGTTCGGGTGATCGGTTGTTAAGTAGATTCTCCATGGGTCTTTGACTAAGAGAGCGAGTTCAAGTCCGATTGACCATTGGATGGCGTGGACGTAGCTTTTGCGCCTGTACCTGAAAGGCACGATTCCAGAGCTTGTCTCGGTTTCCACATCGTGGTTAACCCATTTGTTGCTGGTCAGCTGGTAGAGACCGTATTGGAATGGGCCGTCAGCCGTCATCGTAGTTGTATCGGTGAAAACCACCTGTCCAAGGTCAAGCGTTACATGGCGGTGATGATTAACGTATTTGGCGATTTCTTCAGCTCCTGACGTTAGCGTCCTCCAATTAGATCCTTTGAAAGCGCTAAACTGACAGTGAGTAATATGTATTACTGGTTTATCCTCTGAGGCTAGATTTTCGACGCACTTCATCGTGTCCAAGGCTGTAGCATAGTTGCCAGCTTTTCCAAGATTGTTGGTGTGCACGTGAATCGTGTGAGGCATATGAAGGAGCTTGTTTACCTTGCATAAGCCGCGAATAATCTCTTTCGGAGTGATGTTAAAGCGTGGAACAGGGTCGTCAATGTTTCTGACATTTTGTCCAAAACCCCAAGCTTCCAGCCCACCCGGGTTTACGATCTTTATGGCATAACCTTTCGTGGCAACCATTATCCAAGCTACGTGAGTCGCACATTCCTTGATCATTCCGTCTCGAAGGTATTCTAAGACGAACCACCAGTCTCCAAGTAACGGATAGCTGGCCTTGTCAACCATGGGTGTGTCATCAAGCTCCTCATGGGTGTGCCGAGCCTCAAGTGGAGGCATCGAAGGATTCATGATCGTTGTATATCCCATTTTTGCATAACGGTAGCCAGTTGTGAATGTTGACGGAACAGAATATCCCACCCCCGACCTGGTAATGGCTGTCTTTGCTTCCACGTCTCTAAAGTGGTCTTCAGGTCGGAGAAGACGACCAGTATTGACTTCCGCGCCAGCGATGTGACAGTGAATATCAACTCCACCAGGCATAACAATCATTCCAGAAGCATCAATCGCGTTTGCCTTTTTCTCATCCACTTTTCCAACGATTTTTCCGTCACTGATTGCAAGGTCCATTTTTTCTCCGTCTACGCGATTTAAAGGATCGTAGACAAACCCATTCTTAACAATAAGCTGTGTCATTTTCGCTTACTCCTTAGTCTGCGAACTTCATGGAGGATTCTCTGCAGTATCTCAACATCAGAAAGACAGTTGGTTGGTGGTTCCACAATCTTCTTCAGCGGCAAAGGAACGTGATCCATGCGGTAGGCAGTCCCCTCTGTCTCGATTCCCACGAAAGTGGATGGAAACACCACATCCGCCATTAACGAAGTAGGAGTTGTTTGGGGGTCAATCACAATAAGAGGATTTTTCACCAAGTTTTGTGCTGCTTCTTTCGGGAAATGCGCGACCGGGTCTGAAGCGATGACAAGTCCAGCATCCGCTTCCTCTCGACACAATATGTCAATCACCGATGTTTCACCAGGGTTATATTGTGGATAGCCCTGAGAGAAATCAATGGCAAAGGGAAATCCAGTTTGCCAAGTGAATACGACGTTTGCTCCAGCCACATTGAAATGCCCTCGCATAGGCATAATCAAGAATTTTGTGCGCTGATTCAGATCACGAACTAGCGAAATTGCAGCGTCGATATTCCGGAGCTTTCCTTCAGTCATAGTCAGCCCTAGTCCGAAAAAGATAACTCCCAATTTGCATCCTATCATGACATCAGCAATTTCGTCAAGCGTTTCAACAGGCACTCCAGCAACATGGTCAACATCAAGTTCTTCATTGGCAATGAGCATGCGGAAGGCTTGTAGAAGCTCGTAGTCTTTGTTAGGTTCAACCTGAAGGAAATAGTCAGCTGCTTCAGCTGAATGGGTCTTACGAACATCTACGACGATCATTTTTCTCTTCTTCTGAAACATAGTGTAAGGGAGTTCACGACTGATCTCAGGTGTAGCGAATATGTCACGTCCAAGGACTAAATTGATAGCCCTTCGCAGTCTCTTTTTAGACAGAATGCCGCCCAATCGTGAGACATGTGCTCTCCACGTACTCCTCTGAAATCTGCCATTCGAAAATGTGGTGTATCTTTCTACGTGGCGGGGATGAGCACTCCACGGGTCGCATCCCCAGTAGAAGATGAGGTCTGCTCGATGCCGCAGTTGCCCCAAAGTGCAAGATGCGATGCCGACATCTTGGATGCTCAGAATAGATGGGCCATGACAAATTGTAGAGGTGTTGTCGATGACTCCGCCAACCTCCTCGGCGAGTTCCAGCCCAATGCGAATTGCTTCGCAACTTGTAGAACTCCAGCCATACAATATGGGGTAATTAGCATCTATCAGAATTTCCGCACTTTTTTTTATTGCTTCCCCTAGAGAAGCTTCAGCCAACTCGCCATTCTTTCTCACAAGCGGGTTCGCAATTCGATGATTAGCGTAGTCCAAAAACTTGGCTGCTCCAACAGCGCAGGCGTTTCTGACACCCATTATAACATTGTCTTGTACTGTGACTTCAATGTCATCACAAAAAGAACCACAGACTGGGCAGGTCACATGAGAAATGACTGGCACTCTTATTTCCTCTTGTAGTGTTCTCTGAGCAGATCAGGTATGCTTAGCACTCTTTCTTCAAGAGCTGGCTCAATTTCGGCAGGTATCCCTTTTAGTGATGGCATCCCGGTCCCATGGGTTTCTGGGTTCATGACAAGACTTGCCCAAGGGCCGTATGGAATGAAAATAACCTTGGGATGCGGTGCTGCTGGCGATTTGACCAGTCTTACAACTACAGAACCGAAATTGGTGATGATTTTGACATTGTCGTTTTCTCTTATTTCAAGTAATTTCATGTCTTGTGGATCCACGTGGCAAATCGCCACACTCTCTTGGTACTCCTCAGATAGCTTGCCGTGTTCCTTTCCCACACCTTGATCGACTGTGCGACCGGTCAACAGTGAAACTTCAAGTTTAGGCATCAGGTTGTCCCAACCGAAGGAGTATACTTTGACTCGTTATTCAGCTTGAAACGTCTACTAAGCATGATTCAGCCTATTAATGTTATTGATGTTACGGGTTTTCAATGATTTCCCTTCTTTAACTCCATTATACTTTCTGATGTTGTTGAACATTGACAGCGCTCTTCTCATCTGGGCGCAGGCAGTTACATGAATCGCATCGCAACTGACACAACTCAATGAACCTATCGCTTTCATACAGCGTTCTGATTCTTCTATTTGTGTCATATGTTGGACAATGGTAGACTCCGTGACATGTGTGGGCCTATGCTGGTAGAACGGTCTCTCCTGAAGCTAGTTTCATTAAGTCTTCTTCACCCTCAGCGTAACCCGAAGCTATTAGGATGTCCCCAGCTTTTATCACGACACCGGGCTTAGGGCGTATCCGTTTCTTCCCTCTTCTAATGCTTAGTACCCACATCCCTGTCTCCTCTGGAATCTGGATCTCTCGCAAAGTTTTGTTTACTAACGAAGATTTTCTTGTTACTTGCACGCGAGTTACCGTTTCCTCAGCTTCCTCAATCACAAGCTTCAAAACAGGATGCGGCTCTAGCCCTCTCAAAACAACCCCAGCTATCTCCGCAGCAGCATCCGCTATTTTTTCCGTAACAACTCCCAATCTTATCAAACCGAGGAAATCCTTGGATTCTTTTCGCTTGAATCCACTTGACAAAACTAGCAACTCAAACTCTGTGTGCAACTCATCTATATGTTCTTCGAGTTCTTGCACCTCTTCCGCCAGCTCATGGCTGTTAAGAAGAAGTGAGGAGTATGCAAGGTCCATCATGAGTTCAGAGGTGTCTTTCAACTCCACGAGCTTGTCTACAATCTTTTTGAAGGGTCTTTTAGGTGATGCCATAGTCTAGTCCTCTAGTTTTCGAACAGTTCCATCAGCAAGTCCTTTGAATTCTTCAATGCCCAATGGGGCCCCTCGGGCAACAAGAACATCCTCCTTATGAACTGCTTCGTCCTCTTTTGGGTTTATGATCCACTTCTTTTCTCGACGAATTGCGATAATGTCGACCCCAATCTTTGTGGCCAACTCTAATTCTCCTAATCTTTGCCCAACTAGGATTGAAATGGGCTTAACCTCGGTGCGAGCTAGCCGTTCCTCAACCTTTTGGAAAGCCTCACGAACAATGGGATGAATACCGATTTCCTGCAACACTATTGCGGCTATGTCAGCAGCAGCGTCAGAGATCTTGTTTGCGGCGGCAGCCACCACGGACACTCCGACAAGAGCCTCAGCGTCTTCTGCGTCTCTGGCAGCCAACATGGCGTTCATATCTAGAAGGTAAGCGAGCGTGTCAACGTGTTCCTCTAATTCTAAGACATCCTCAGCAAGTTCGCGACTGTGAAAAAGAGCTGCAGAATACGCTAAATCAATCATTAACTCGGATATGTCTTTCATTTCAACGAGTAAGTCTCGAACTGGCATGGGCTTGTATTCAATTTTTTCTAGGCGCACCATGCTGTCAAAAACTCTCCAAACGTAACACAATCTCGCTACTTAGCATTAAATTATGCGTATATTAATGTTAGTGTAGCCTGTTATTAATTTTGCAGGAGAGTCAAGGCAGTTTATTCAGGAATAAATCATTGACTACTAGGCATAGTGCAATAAGATGCATAAAAAAGACGAATACACTTCGAAGCTACGCAGCATTCCAGAATTCTTTAGGGGTCACTTCAGCTTTTCTTGCTGAGGCTATATTGTATGGACAAACCTTTATGCATGTTGAACAATCTATGCCATTTTGGCACCAGTAAAGGTAGCATCGTTCAGCGTCGACATACCATTTCAATGCTCCTGGATTATTGGATCTGCATGTCACTTGGAAGTTGGGTTCATCATCCATAGAAATTGCAGCCGCCTTGCAATGTTGAGCGCACAACTTACATTTTTTACAGAATTCTTTTACGCCGAACTCTATAGGTTTGTCAGGTTCCAGCGGAAGGTCCGTTAAAATCTTGCAAAGTCTCACTCTTGGGCCGTATTGAGGTGTTATCAATATGCCATTGCGACCTAGTTGTCCGAGTCCAGCGTCAATTGCAAGTGGAATACTTAAGGCTGTGTCATTTCCGCACTGCATTGCTTCGTATCCTAGGTTTCGGATAAACTCGCCCACGCCTGCAAGTGTAAAAGCCATTTCTGAATATCCCACCCCAGAAGTGGCTGCAGCAGGAGCAGCTGGAGAAGTTGCAATCCCATCTGCATCCATTTCAACCGCCATGACAATAGCATTTTTAAACTTCTCCGAAATATCAACATCCGCATACAGCCAGTCTCTATTCAGCTTGCAGATTCCAACCAGAGATGCACCGAAAAGCTTTGCTGCTCGCTTGGTAAAACCGCTCATCTTGTTTGGGTTATTAACTTCATATTTCATTTTTGTCCAATCAATTCCAATAGTAGCTGCTGGGGTTCTATACAATTTGATTTTCTCCCAGGAAAAGCCGCCTTCAAAAGCGTCATGCACTATCCAAGAGGCGTAAGCTAGCGCAAAGTCGACTCTTGAATAACCAGGTTTTCCATTTGCAACGATGTCAAGCACTTTTTCATCATACATTTGTTTGTAGCCTTTCCATGATGAATCCCACATTACTCTATCAAAAACTGTATTTTTGCCGTCGAAGTTGCGAAGCTTAGATCGATCAATAACGTAAGGAGGTTTTTCAATCTTTTTTACTTTAACTTTGGGATATCTGTCTGTTCGATTTGAATTCATAATCCAGCACCTAAAGACATAACAGACTAGAGGATTTAAGTTGATTTTCTTTCTTTTCCCAATTCTGTTTGCTCTTCTATCATGAAAAGTTCTTGTCATAATGTTTCAAAAAACCTTGTACTGCTCCTGCACAAGTTTCAACTTTGACGTGAGAGTTTGATGCATGTACACATGTTCATTATTACATACATGCGTTTTCCGATAAATTGATGGTTACATATAAAACTGAGCGATGATTAGGAGTTCATGTTTAAACTATCTTCAAAGGTATAACTTTGATTGGAAGAGCAAAGGAAGTTGTTCTAAATGGTTAGCAGTATATCTACATGTCAACAAGTATTATTTCTCCATTTATGATGTAACGTTATGACACAGACAATGGAGTATGTGAGCAGCGATGGGAGATAAGTTTGTGAAATCTTGGAAGATGAAAAGCCCAAATGCTAAGCACACATTGGTAGTTGAGCTTTGGCAGAGACCTGATGGGAAACGTTACAGAAAGACATTCAAAAAGTAACATGTATGCAGTGCCCAACGACAGTGTAGAGTTTACGATAGTGCTTCACTGCTACAACTAACCAAACGTAAATCAAAAACCCTTCTTTTTTTCCAATTATGGTAGGCTATAGGATTCATGCATTTATTCTATTACTCCCTCCTTTGTTAGGAGGTTGAGGGTTTTGCTGACTAACCTTACCTCTTTCATTGTGGGCACCCTTGTATGACTTTTAGGGTCGCGATTGCTTGTTTCTTTGAAGAAGGCAATCGTGATCAGATTTCTACCTTTGGCTCCCGTCTCGACTTCTATTCGTATCACATTGCGCATTCTTACTTGAATACCTTCAAGAGACAAATATATGCATGGATCTTGACGTAAGAGTTTAAAAACTCAGAAACCTTCATATTCTAAACCTTAAGGAAAAAAGGGGAAGCGCACAACATGGGGCATTGGAAAGGGTTGCGTTACTATCAGAATAGGGACACATTCGTGGAAATCGACGATACCTTTGCTGAGATGTTTCCGATGTGGGCTGGAAGAATTCTGATAACGGCTCACAACCAGAAATGGGCGTTAACAGCAGCGGGCATGGCAA
>SMTZ1_10006640_pt1 | contig 12477 bp, 11 predicted proteins | sample DeeMarSWOR136_30_FD_25667 | JGI IMG/M metagenome (IMG submission 25667) | reverse complement strand
GTTGATTCTGATAGTTAAATACAAGTGCATCAAGATAAGAATTTAATTGAGGAAATGAAGGAAAATCATAGGTTTCATAATTATCATCAATTAAGTAGTTATTACCTGCATATGAGTGAAGGTAATCATCACTGTCATTAAATAAAATATTATTAGTTGTTTGATGATAATTTAGTATTTGTGCCATAGCAACAGAAGGACATCCAGCAACACTACGGTCCCCACTTGCTAAATCAATAGGACAAAAATCATTAAATGGAGAATCTTGATGCCATTTTGTCTCCAGCCATCCAGCAGAAGTGGTTGCTCCTTCTTTTGGCCATTGATAAATAGTATCTTTTTCTAAAGATAGAGAACCGAAATTTAGATAGGAATTCCATAAGTTTTGGTTTTCATTTTTAATTGTTTCAGAAATTTCTGAAAAATAAGTTAATCGTAATTTAATGTCTGCTTTGATTAAATCATAAAAAGGATTGTTTTCTTTTGGAAATGAACTTGTAAAAGAATAAGCAAGAACAGGTGGAAGAATTTTATATGCAGATACAACAATATAACCTTGAGGAAGTAAATCAAAGAAATAACATAGAATATTACCTTGTTCGTCTAAAATTTCATTTGATTCTAAAATTGGATAATAAGTTTTTTTCGTATCTTTTATTTTAGCACAAGCAACAAGATAAGCAGAATTATTATCGATAAAGTCCAGATGTTTTTTATCATTTTTTATACTAATTCCAGCAATTATAGGTTGAAAACTAGCACATATAACAATTAAAATAGCAATAAATAAATATATTCGACTATCAATTTTTTTCATTTTATCAAATACTCCTAATAATAATATCCTACTTAATAATATAAAAGTTTCCAAAAAAATTAATTTTTTATCCTAAAAAAATGTTTTATAAACAATAAAAATAAAAAGAGAAAAATGTAGAAGAACTATGAATAATTATATTCTTTAAGTTCTCCATTGAATTTAAGATATATAGTATCTTCTATATTTAGTTCTGCTAAAGCTTTAATCATATTTCCTACAGTTGGTGCATAATAAATTGAACCTAATAAACCTTCATAAAATGCAATATTATATGCACTAAACGGTCCAGGGTCCACTGTTATAGTCTCAATTGTTGCATTATAAATCAACTCAGGAAGCGCCATTTCATATTCAAAGTATATTTCTGGAGGAATATCTGGTTTAAAAATATTTAAAATAACCAAAACTATGGATTCAACCTTAATATTGGCAGAAACAAATGATTCTGCAACAAAACCCATTTTTCCATCAAAAAGTGGAAAATCAATTAAAGATCTTGGTATGTTATTTTCTACATTAAAGGTGATTGTTAACGGTATAGGTATAGGTACAGGTATAGATAATGGATGGTCTCTTAAAAGTGCAATTGATTTAAGCACGAGATTTCCATTTTGTAACGAAAGGTTAGATTGATAAAGATTAATTTCTCCTGAAAACCTAGTGAAATATAGATTACCTGAAATTTTTAACCCTGCTCCGTCATCAAATAAAAAAGATCCAGCAATTTTCCCAGAAACATCAAGAACATAAATATCAGAAACTTTTGATTTTACTTCTAACTTTAGATTTTTTACGGTTAAATCGATATTTATTATTTGTCCGGATTCGTTAAATTGTACTGTCAAAGTATCAACTTCATAGGTCCAATAATTTCCTACCGCCCATGTTGGAACATCATCATCCATATTCAAAGAATTGATTTTTTCTGAAACCTGATTATAGATATCGGTTTTTGCAACAGTAGAAAAACTGCATATTACTATCATTATTATCGCTAAAACTATAAATTTCTTCATTTTATTATCTACCTCCAAATCATAATATTATAAAAAACTTATAAAATATTATAATATAAATTTTACGATAATAATTATTAATTAGTTTAAAAATCATAGGACTCCGAATCTCTATATACTACTTTTCAAATTATGTTTTTTATAAAATACTTATATAACTAGGTTAGTGGGGAAAATTATGAATAAAAAAATAACTTTGATAATTGTTCTATTATTAATTACAACATTAGCACCATCAATAGTGGATGCTCAAAGTGAAAAAAACAATTTATTTATACAAAATTTAAAAAATTTTGATATGATAATAATTGCTCCTTCATCTTATAATTCTTCTTTAACTCCTTTTATAGAACATAAAAATAATCATAATATTATAACAAAATTTGTTTCCCTTAATGATATATATACAAGTGTATATTTTTCTGTACAAGGTCGTGATGATCAAGAAAAAATAAAATATTTTATTAAAAATGCTATTGAAAATTGGGTTATTACATATGTACTTTTTGTAGGGAGCTCTGATCAAATACCTATACGTTTTTGTTATAATTATGATAATTATTCAGATTACCCTGAATTCAAATTTATAAGTGAACTATACTACGCAGATATATATGATACAGAACAAAATTTTTCATCTTGGGATTCTGACGAAGATGGTATATTTGGTGAATGGACAGATGATGTAGCTGAAGATAAACCCATAGATCTAAAACCTGATGTTTGCATAGGTAGATTAGCATGTGTAAATAAAAAAGAAGTATCTGTGATGGTAAAAAAAATTATTAATTATGAAAAAAAACCTGCGGATTTTTCTTGGTTTAAAAAAATGATTGTTGTCGGGGGAGATACATATACTCAATTTGAAGGATACGAAGGTGAAATATACAATCAGATGGCTTTAGATGAAATGTCAGATTTTGAACCAGTTAAACTATGGTCTTCAATAAAAACCTTATCAAAACATGGTAAAAATATAAATAAAGCGATAAATCGTGGAGCAGGATTTATTTATTTCTCAGGTCATGGTAGTAAAAGAATTTGGCAAACAAATTATCCTAATGGTTCATGGACAGGAAGATTCGCACCACTAAATATGTTGTTTTTATTTAACAAAAATAAACTACCAGTATGTATTGTTGAAGGATGTCATAATAGTGAATTTATAACTAAATCAAATTTTAAACAAAGTAACATATATTTTCCTTTAAGTATTCAAACAAAAATTAATGGATGTTGGAGTTGGATTTTAACTAGTAAAAAATATGGTGGTGCTATAGCAACAATTGGACCTACTGGTTTATGTTGGTACAGTGCTGAATATGCAGGTGGAGGAACAAACTACTTAAGCCTACAATTTTTTAAAGAGTATGCTAATGGCACAAATATTTTAGGAAATTTATGGAAAAACGCAATAACAAGTTTTTTAGAAAATTATGTAATAAATTGGGAAACACCTGCAGGTAGTGCATCTTCTTTGGATGCAAAAACTGTTCAACAATGGGTTTTATTAGGTGATCCCAGCCTGAAAATAGGAGGATACAGTTAGAAATTTATTTTAAACCAATTCAACAGTAGTTATTTCACTTAGATTATCTAAGTTGTTCATTTTCACCATTTTATTAGAAATTGTATAAAGAATATTTTCTATGTATAACGAACGAGTAATGTAAGAATTTGCTTCACCCCAATACCACCAGTTTTCGTTATTTTGTTTCTCTTCATCACTTAAATGAGTGATTCTACCACGGTATTTAAAACCATCAAGGTTTAACTCAAGTATATAAGCACCTTGGAATGTAAACTCACCGTAGTCAGGACCAGGAAAATCTTTATATTTATTTTTTGTTTCCTCGTTTATTTCATATAGACTAACAGGTATAACTAGTAACTCTTTTTCTTTAGAAAATAAAAATGCTTTATGATCATACAAAGCAGGGCTATCTGTTCCTCTATCACCAATTATTATCTTATCAACCTCAACGGGATTTTCAAAATCACTAACATCAAAAAGTGCGATTTTAAGTCCCAAATACCAAGCAAAATTTGGATTGTTAGATTCAGTTGTTTCTTTACCTATACCAATTATATGATTTGAATCATATGGATGTAAATAACTTGAATATCCTGGTATTTTCAGATATCCTAGTATTGTTGGATTATATGGATCAGACATATCTATGGTATAAAATGGATCAATATTTTTAAAAGTCACAAGATATGCTTTTTCGCCTAAAAATCTAGCTGAATAAATCTGTTCACCTGGAGCTATATCTTCAATAGAAGATATTTGTTCAAGATTTTGATTCAGAACAAATATATTATTTTTAGATGGATTGTTTTCATTCCAAGAATAACCCAAGGTTGTGGCAATTCTGAAAAAACCATTATATTCATCCATTGAAAACTGATTTAAAACATGACCTGCAACTTCTCCTTTTGTAATATAATTAATATCTCCATTATCAACCTGTATCTTATGAATAATTGTTGTCTCTTCAATAGATGTATATGTTTCAAAAAATGGACGATTGTTATAATCATAATTCGTGTAAACAAGGTAGATGTTATTTTCTGACATATACATATTCTCTGAAACACCAATTAAAAAACTTTTTTCATTAACAGCTAAATCTTCAAGATTAATTGAAATTATATGAGTCATTGTATCAACAACTTCAGGAGAATCAATATAATAAATTTGGTTATATGATATTTTAGTAGTAACATCATCAACTATTATTTCAGGTATATTAAGTGTATAATTATCATTATAATATCTGTAAATATAGTAGGAATATTCTGATGATACAACATAAATATAATCACCTATCATTCTTGAATCAAAATAAGTTCCATCAATTTCTATATCCTTTACAAGATCAGGATTTGCTCTATCAGAAATATCATATATTTTAATAACTGAGGAGGAAACCTCCCAGGAGTTCTCCTCATCAGTTATTTCCTCACCGGTTCTATCATCTTCTAAAATTGCTTTTCCATACAAAATAGGATAATTATACGAACTTCCAAAAACAATTAAATAATCATTATTTACAAAAAGCTCACTAACATAAACATCATCTTTTATTGATATTTTAGATAAAAGTTCAGCATCCTCTACAGCATAGGCCTTCAAAATATACAGGCTCTGATCCGCTAAAACATAAATATAGGTTCCATCTGTTTTAACTATATCAGGTTCATCAACACCTTCAACTTGAATATTTGTTTTAGAGTAATCAACCGAGCCATCACTTGAGGTTTTAGAGTCCAAAGAACTACCAGATTCTGCTCTTGTTAGAATATCGCTTGTATATTGAAAATAATCATTGTAGTTTTCATTTTTTGTTTTTAAAAAATCAAGTAATTCATCATAAGATGAAAAAGTTTTAACTTGATAAGAATATTTTTCATTTGAAAAATTTGTAATTAAATATGCTCCAGCAATAGAGGCTGCTAATAAAACTATTAAAATAATAAATGCGTTAATTTTTTGATTTCTTTCTTTCATATTTACACCTATACAATGGATTTTAGTAATTGTTATTTTAATTTATGTTTATATATTGTATTATAATGTTCGGGAAAAGCCAAACGATAAAATTAATTTTTTATTTTTTTAAATAACGATATAAAAAATATATCGCCCTTTGGTAAAAATATAAATGCTCCATAATGTGTTTTATTTAGAAACTGTGAATAAGCAATACTATTTAGATTTGAAATTTTAAAATCTTTTTCCTTTAAAAATTTTTTAACAACTTCCTGTGTTTCGTCAGGGGTAAAAGTACAAACACTATAAAATAAAAATCCATTAGAATCTACTTTTTGTGCTGCTTCTTCTAATATTTTCTGTTGTATATCTGGATATTTTCCTGGCCCATCTACATATTTTGCCTCTGGATTTCTTCTTGCTGCACCTATTCCTGTACAAGGTGCATCAACAAGTACTACATCAAATTTTTTTTCAGGTGATTGTTCTGTTACTGATATTTCTGCGTTATATTTCTTTAATCGCTGCTCCAAAGTTAATCGTTTTTTAGGATTTATATCATATGCATAAATTTTTTTACTGTTTCTTGAAATAGAAGCCATTGCAAGTGATTTACCTCCATTACCCGCACAATAATCTAAAATATTATCGCCTAAAGAAACTGCAATATAAGAAATAAGTTGGCTACTTTCATCTTGTACATGAGCAAAATTTTTAGTAACCACTGATGAATAACGACCTATAGAAGATGTAAGAATTGCCGTTTCAAGATTTGATTTTTCTGCAGGTAAATTATCCATTTCAAGAATATTAGTAACTTCTTCAATAGTACTTAAATTAAAATTAATACAAAGAGTTGTTGGTGGTTTTTCATTTAAATATTTAATCCAATTTAATTTATTTTTTAAAATTGAATGTAAATAAGTTGATAATGAGTATTGTATTTCAAAATCATCAGAAAACCAATCATTTTGCTTACTTTCCAAAGCCAGATTTACGTAAAATTCAGGATTTTTATCAAATCCTTTCTCTTCTAAAATATAATCATACAGTTTTTTCCATCGAACAACATCATGAGCAATTTCTGCTACATTTTGACGTTCAATAAGAGATAAACCACTATTAGGTAAAATATCACGTAAACACATTGCCATTTTATTTTTCTTCAGATACTTAGCAATGACTCGAATAGCTACAGATTTAAAATCCATTATTTACACCATTATACAATTAAGGGTAAACTAACAATCATATCAAAAATATTTCCAAAACAAAAAAATTTTTTTTTTAAAAAAATAACAAAAATTATTGAGAAAAATATAAAAACAATTTATGAATATGCCAAAAACTATGGTAGCAATCGTTGATGAAGAAAAATGTACAGCCTGTGGAACATGTGTTGATACATGTCCAGTTGAAGCAATTAATATTAAGGAAAAAGCAGTTATTGATAAAGAAAATTGCATAGATTGTGGTACATGTGTAGATGGATGCCCTGAGGGTGCTATTTCATTGTAATAACATAAAAAAAGATATTTTATAACTAACTCAAATTTTTCATTTTTTTATCAATCCTTAAAATCAATTTATGCAATAGTTATTTCATCGCATAGATAAACATTTTGTATAGTATTTAGAAGCTTAATACCTTCTTCCATAGATCTTTGGAATGCTTTTCTACCAGATATTAAACCCATACCACCTGCACGTTTATTTATTACTGCAGTTCTTACTGCTTGGGAAAAATCATTTTCTCCTGACGGACCACCGGAGTTTATTAATCCAATTCTTCCCATATAACAATTTGTTACTTGATACCTTGTTAAATCAATAGGATGCTCTGAACAAAGTTCATTGTATGCTTGTGCACTCATTTTACCATACTTAATCTCATTGCGATTAAGAGCAATATATCCACCGTTTATTGTTGGAAGTTTTTGTTTTACAATATCTGCTTCGATTGTAACGCCTAAATGATTTGCCTGGCCTGTTAAATCTGCAGAAGTGTGATAATCTTTACCATTTATCTTAAAGGCTGGGTTTCTTAAGTAACACCATAAAACTGTTGCAAGACCTAGTTCATGAGCATATTTAAAAGCCTGGCTAACCTCTTGGATCTGACGAGATGATTCTTCAGATCCTAAATAAATAGTGCATCCAATCGCTGCAGCACCCATATCCCATGCTTGTTTAACAGAAGCAAACATAACTTGGTCAAACTTGTTTGGATAAGTAAGAAGTTCATTATGATTTATTTTCACAATAAATGGAATCTTATGAGCATATTTTCTTGAAACTGCACCAAGTACACCAAGGGTTGATGCAACAGCATTACAACCACCTTTGATTGCTAACTCAATTATGTTTTTTGGATCAAAATAGATTGGATTAGGTGTAAAAGATGCAGCAGCTGAATGTTCAACACCTTGATCAACAGGAAGTATAGATAGATAACCTGTACTTGAAAGTCTACCATGATTAAAAATTAAACTGAGATTCTTAAGAACATTATTGGGTCTATCTGAATCAATAAACACTTTATCTATAAAATTTGGCGAGGGAATATATAATGATTCTTTTTTGATTTTAGGATTATTAAAATTTAATAAATAATCAGCTTCACTTCCAAGATACTCTAGTATACTATCAATATCAATACTCATATTATTTCTTTTCTCCTCTAATTCTTGAAAAGTAATCTTCTCACCAAAAAAATAAATATATTTAAGCACAAAAACTTTCTGGTGTTTTTTAATTAAAGTTTTCCATTTTTAAAACGCTTACTAAGTATCTCTATCATATCTTTTGTCATTGATGGTAAATCGTAAGAAGCTTTCCAGTTCCATTCTTTTCTAGCAGGAGTATCATCTATAGATTGAGGCCATGAATCCGCTATTTCCTGTCTAAAATCGGGTTTATATTCACATTTAAACTCGGGGATATATTTTTTTATTTCGTCGGATAACTCACCTGCAGAAAAACTCATTGAAGCTAGATTAAAATCACAGTGATGTTTAAGATTTAATATATCTGCTTCCATCAAATCAATTGTTGCTTTTATACAATCAGGCATATACATCATAGGAAGAACAGTATCTTTTTTCAAAAAACATGTATATTTTTTATTTTTAATAGCTTCATAAAATATTTCAACTGCATAATCGGTTGTTCCACCACCTGGTAAAGTTTCACTACTAATAATACCAGGGTATCTAATGCCTCTAACATCAAGACCGAATTTCTTGAAATAATAATCGCCCAAAAGTTCACCAGTAACTTTTGTAATACCATACATTGTTTTTGGCTTAAGTATTGTTTCTTGAGGGGTATTTTTTCTCGGAGTTTCAGGTCCAAAAACAGCAATAGAGCCGGGAATAAAAACACGAGTTATTTTATGTTCACGAGCAATTTCAAGAATGTTATAAAGACCATTTATATTTACATTCCAACAAATAAGAGGATTTTGTTCACCAATTGCAGAAAGTATAGCCGCCATGTTATAAATAGTATCAATATCATGTTTTTTAACTACCTTCTCAACAACTTCTCTATCTGTAATATCCATGAATTCAAAAGGACCTGAATTAAGTAACTTTTCACTCGGCTTAGTTTTTCTTCCACAAGCAACAACATTATCGTTACCATATTTCTCCCTTAAAGCCATTGTTAATTCTGAACCAATTTGACCAACAGAACCAGTAACTAATATTTTTTTCATAGAATTCTTTACCATAGATAATCTCCCATATTTTTCGAATTAAGGTAAAACCGGTATGAAAATTGTATATACATACTTTACTATATTAGTAAGACAATTTAATGGATAAAAAAGGTATGATTTAGATAAATAGAACACAAATATATGTATAATTTAAGTCTAAGGTCTAGGAAATAAACCAGATTCTTTAACTAAATCTGGAATGATATCCTCCCAAAAAAGAGCAGTAATATGAAGACCATGAACTCCTTTTATTTTTTTAACTTCATTTATTAATTCTAATGAAATATTATACCCTTCATTTTGAGGATTACTAGAGTTTTTTATTCTATCATAAATATTATCTGGAATATCAACACCTGGAACAAAAAATTTCATACGCTCAGCCATCTTAACAGATTTAAGTGGTGTTATACCAGCTAAAATATGTATTTTAGTATCAAGACCTCTAGATCTGATTTCATCCATCCATAGATTAAATTTATCCAAATTAAAAACACTCTGAGTTTGAATAAAATCCGCACCAGCATTAATTTTTTTTTCAAGCCGATCAATTGTAAAATCAAATGGATCTGAAAAAGGATTTGCCGCAGCACCAATAAAAACTTCAGGTTTACCTGCAATAATTTTTTCTCCATTTTGAAAAATACCTTGGCCGCTCATATCATTAACAACTTGAATCAACTGTATAGAATCTAGATCATAAACACCTTTTGCACCTGGATGGTTACCAAATGATTGATGATCACCAGTAATAAATAAAATATTTTTAATTCCATTTGCTGTTGCACCTAAAACATCGCTTTGAAGAGCTATCCTATTTTTATCTCTACACGTAATTTGCATAATTGGTTCTAATTTCATTTCTAGAAGAATAAAACAACCACCCCAACTAGACAATCTCACAACAGCAGTTTGATTATCAGTAACATTAAAAGCATCTGCATATCCTCTTAAAAAATCTGCTTTCGTCTTTATTTTATTTGGATTAGAACCTTTAGGTGGACCTATTTCGGCAGTCACTGCAAATTTATTTTCAGAAAGAATCTTTTCTAAATTACTAATATTAACCATATCAGATTGTCCTCCTCGTTTGAATGGATTTAGACCAATCTTTTGGTTTTTGAATTTCTTTTAATCTGTATAATTGACCTTTTTTCTTAAGATCTTTATAAATAATATCCCAGATACAATCAATGTCGCTACTAATTTCACATTTACCATTTTTTACTCCTCCACATGGACCATTTAACATACTTTTTGGGCAACGAGCAACTGGACAAAAACTATCAAATATATCTTGAATACATTCGCCACATAAAGCACATCTTTTTTCAAAATCATTTGCATGTTTAACCTCACCTAAAAATAATGTATCACAACCAGGAATAACATCAATATCTCCAATTATTTCACCAACAGTTTGTGCACCATTGCCACATGCTAATACAAGTATTTTTTTTGCTTTTCCAATATTATCTTTATGATTCCTTAAAAGAAGCTTATCTTTTTGAAGATTACACGCTGGTTCTAAAATAACCCAACCAGTGACCTTAATATTTTTTTCCTCTAGAGTTTTTTTCATTGATAAAACTTCTTCCTCTCCACCTGTATGACATAGTGTTGCGCATTCATTACAACCAATAATAAAAATAGGACCTTCAGAAATACTTTTAATTAAACTACTAAATTCCTTTTGTTTAGTTATAATCATATCTGAATTAGAATAAAGTTTTACATTTAAGTATTTGCATTAAAATGAAAATATCTTTATAGTAATCTACTTTTACAAGATTTACTCATTAGAGGTAGGAATTCGGATTGAATAATTATGCTTGATGATTTAAAACTAATATCAAAAATAGATAAATCAAATATACTTGATATAGTTGAAAAATTTCCTGAACAAATAAAAACCTCATTTGCTGTAGAAAAATCTTCAATTCTTGGATCATACCTAAAAATAGATAATATAATAATAAGCGGTATGGGAGCATCTTCGATATCTGGAGATATTGTTCAAAGCTTGTTTTTAGATAGAGTTGATATACCCATTTTTGTAAATAGACAATATTATCTACCTAAATGGGCAAATAAAAATACACTTCTTATATCACAAAGCTACTCGGGAAATACTGAAGAAACATTAAATACATTTAAAAACGGTTATCAAAAAAGATGCAAAATAATTGGTATTTCATCTGGTGGAAAACTAAAGGAATTATGTGAAAAATCAGGAATTCCTTTTATAAAAATCCCTTCAGGTATTCCACCAAGAACCGCTACAGGCTATATGTTATTTTCTGCAATATTTGCAATCAAAAAAATAGGAGTTTTAAAAAATGATATGGAATCAGAAATAGAAGAAACGGTTTCAATAATAAATGATTTAAAAAATCACATTAAAAAAGTGATTCCTGAAAAAGAGAATATATCAAAACAACTTGCACAAAAAATTTTAAACACAATACCACAAATATATGGATTTGAATTTTATATACCTATAGCAAAACGATGGTGCACACTGTAGGATGGTCTTTAAATCCAGAAGTTTCAAAAAAATTTACTTGTATTTTATTTAGAGATAGTGATAATGAATCAGTTTATATTTCTAAACGACTTAATTTCATGAAAAAACTTTTTGAAGAAGTATCTGGAAATGTTATAGAGATACAGGTAAAGGGTAAAAAACGACTTGCTAAAATGCTATATGCTATGTATCTTGGGGATTTTACAAGTTGTTATCTTGGTATTTTAAGAGGAATTGATCCAACTCCTGTTGATGCAATAACTGAACTTAAGAATGAACTTGCAAAGATATAAAACTGTATTTTAACATACTAAAGTAAATTTAAATATCAACAATATATTCATTTAATATTGCATAGAATAAATGGGATGCATATCACGTGATGTGTTATGAGTATTAATTCTAATAATATTGTAAAGACCGCTAAAAAAGAAAATTCTTTTCAAACAAAGGATGGAAGATATCAAACCTTATTTCAACAAGTTAATGCAGCAGCTTTTTTATCAACTTTAGAAGGAAAAATTCTTGAAGCAAATTTAAAATCTTGTGATTTATTAGGATATAACTGGGAAGAAATAATTAAGTTATCAATAAAAAATATTTTTTCTCCGTCTACAAATTGGTCACAATTTATTGATGAGCTATCAGGTAAAGGTGGTTTACATTTCGAAGCTGAGAACATTAAAAAAGATGGTTCTTGTTTTCCCGCTGAAGTAAGTACATCTTTATTTATTTTAGATGGAAAACCAGTAATATTAACATTAATCTGGGATATAACTGAAAGAAAACAAGCAGAAAAAAAACTACGTGCATCAGAAGAAAAATACCAAGGTTTGTTTGAAAGCACAACTGACGGAATGCTTGTTTTAGATGCTCGTGGTGAAATTCTTGATGTAA
>SMTZ1_10035758_pt1 | contig 12478 bp, 13 predicted proteins | sample DeeMarSWOR136_30_FD_25667 | JGI IMG/M metagenome (IMG submission 25667) | reverse complement strand
ATCCGGACGATGGGCGTTGAGATTGCCTGGTGTTGGTTGCGTTTTCAACCCCGGAGTAAGCTTAGTCTGTGGTTCAACAAGAGGTTCGCCCAAGGAGGTAAGCGAATGCGGCGTATCGGTATTGTGGCAATGGCACGAAGGCTATTGATTGACCTGTGGCGATATCTGGAACATGGGATCATACCTGAGGGGGCAGTCCTGAAGGCCTAGTCATGATATGTACAGAGTCTGGAGGACAAGCACAGTCGATATAGGACATAGACCCTGGTGATTGGCACGTTATGGTTGGTAAAGGCGCCCGTATAACTGCTGGGTGCTCTAACAGACACCGTTCGTATAGAGGGGGCGCCTTTCAAACCGGTTCTGCAAAGCGCAATCCAAGCGCATGCAGCATTAGGTGTTCGACCAATGATGTCGGCACGGATAGAAGTTGGTAAGGAGGGTTTTCACCCCCGCGACTTCAAGGAACCAGCCAACCAAAACAGACCAAGCATCAGAAATAGCTATAGCCCTGGCGCCAAGTGGGTTCAGTCGACAGGAGCCCCCTGGCCCGCAGGGTTGCCAAACACGATCTCTGGAGGAGAAATTGGGATTCAAAAATAACACTTGACAAAGGTGACCCACATAGAAGCAGTTATCAAAAGTGTGCATATTAAGAAGGCAGGGCCATTTCTGACCCTGCTTTTAAGGAGAGATTGTAACTACCCACCGATTTTAAATCGGAGTACCCCCACTCAAACTCCATACCTCTCCTGGTTCGAGGTCATCAGCACTGACATCCTCCGTAAATTCGGAATCGTACTCAGAATCTGGATCAAAATCTATTCCAACTCTATAATCTTGATTAGGTACAAGCCAGAATATGTTAAACTCTGTAAACTCTGCTCCATCTTCATTTGATTTTGAAACCTCAATCTTGGTGTATTCTTCATAACCAGTCTCAGGGTTAAAAACAAACACCGTCACTTCTGCATTCTGGCCATCAACAAAAGATTCCTGATCAATCTTTCCATTAATTGTAGCAGCTTCTGAAGCATCAACGATGTGCAGCACCGGTTTAAGTTTGTAGGAAGGTGTCCCTGATTCATCAGTCACTACAATTGATTGACTCAGGTCAAAATCTACAATGATGTCCACTGCCCCACCACCTTCCACATCAAAATCGAAATTCTTGTCCGTCTTTAAGTTTTCTGATGAAATTTCAACTGGTGTGTCCGTATTAGGTTCATTATTAAACCTAATTGTTGCTTTACTGACAACAATCCGAATTTGGGTGTATTTACCTGATGAAAGACTGACGGGAGGAACCAGTTCTGTTGTGTTGCCATCATAGAATTGAAGCAAATCAATAGAATAGGGAGATTCAAGCAACGGTAGTGAAGTCCAACCACCTCCCGACTTGTGAGCCAAGACTTCTGTGAATGTTATCCATAAATTTGTGGCCCCGTCTGGCAACACAGGCTTTGCATCAGTGACGTCAATAGCCACTTCCCCAAAACTGTCAGACCCTCCACCTCCACCACCTCCACAGGCAGTAATCATTAGGAATGAAGATAAAATAAAAAGATAGATTAGTAGTCTATGAACTTTCATTGATTAACCTCCAATTAGATTTGTCATATTCCTTAACCGAAAAAATATTTTCAAAAATCATGCCGGATCTAAAGTTCCATTTCGGGAAAGGGAAAAATATATAGATTATGAAGGTTTAGTCAGTATGATCGATTTCTCAGATGAACTGTGTGTGAATGACAGATGACAAATATTGTCAAATAAATTGCCATATTGGGGCATGTCCTTTACACTTCTGATACAATAAAAGAGAGGATAAGAGGGGTGTGGTTGATTACAGATACCTTGCCAACTGTTACACTCGCCCACGAGACGATTTTGTCAAAGATTTGTAATGGATATCGCAAATCCTGTCAAGCGGTTCTGGCTGATTTTGGCGAACTGATGTCAACAAGAGCTACCATATGGGCAAACAGTGCGATCTAATCGAACCAGTCTATCCATTCGGTGGAGAGCCTTCGGTGTCAACAGGGCCTTCTTTGATGATGAGGGTGTTTGTTGGAGCGTAAGGTACAATGCGACCGTCCTTTGATAACAACGGGGCCAAAACAGAGGCGAGATGCTCAGCATCTGCATAGTTAAGGTGTATAACCTGGATGACTATTGGATCCCGTAATGGGTTTGCGGCCCGGGCATGAGACGGATGTAGGTGAATCGATAACACAAATATGAACAAGAACAATACATAGAACCTATGATTGTAGTTGGGTATCATGAGATTTTCGGCTTTCTAGACTCAAGATGCATGGCAATTTTCGAAGCTCGGTGACGATGTCCTTCAGCGGCCAGAGTTTACGGAGGTCTGCTCCAAGGGGCTTGGTCTGCTTCCTTCTCTCGTGTAATGACTTAAGCTACCAAACAGGGCGTAGTAGGCATCAAGGAAGTGGTCGTCCTCATATCGGGAAAGCGCAGGGACGAGTGCGTCGCGCTTGAACTGGTCGAGTTCATATCCGTATTCATAGGTCAGAATTAAGGAGAATCCTTTTCCCTTCTCCCACAGATCGACCTCGAGATCACCTTCGTAATCATCATACCAGGCTGGCATGTTGCTTGTCGGTTTGTCATCCCAGTGGGGGCGCCGGACCGGCTCGCCAGACTCCGAGAGAACAGAAACCGAACCACGGCACTCATCGATTTTCTCGATCTTCAGACACAAGCCATCCTTACTCACCCAGCTTCCAACGTACCTGTCGATACCAAAGATCATATGTTACTTGCAGAATCCCATGCGTCAGGTGCCTGCAATGACGCGCAAAGCGCGGAATCGCTGGTCGCCTGCAACCAGATTTTAGACGATCTTCAATTTGAATCTGTTGTCAAAATTCATTTTCTTAAGGACCTTCTTGCATTCCTTCACCTCATCATCATCAACAAGACGGATGTTCACATTGTAGGTCCGATGAGTGGTCGTGATGTTGACTAGATCACCGGCAATCTCGATTTCCTCAAGAAGGTCATCTTCATCTTCGGGAAAGTCGTCATAGGAAACGTTCACGCCACGCTCAGAATCGTAAAGAACGAATTCGTACTTGGGTGTGCGAATGAGGGTCAGGCTTTTAACATCAAAATCGTCATGCTCCTGAACGGCGAAAGATACGATGAGATCATCACCGTCTTCGGTGGTTATGAATGATACGTTTTCCATTGTTCAATCGTCTGGCATTATATGTTGAGCAGACTCTTCTTCTTGGATGAAGACCACACCTACTGTCCATTCGCTTTGCATTCGTGTGTCCTGGGGTCTCTGAGAGCAATTCGGAATCCAATGTGTCTTGCCATAACGGCAACTCGTCAAATGCGCAATTTTGTCATAGACTTGTAATGGATATCGCCGGTTTTGTCAGGCTCTTGGCCCAGAAAAAGGGGTATACATGGGCCGTGACAGTAATGTGCCTCCCTCGAAGTGGTGTTAGCATTGCATCATTCACTCGTACTCAAAGACATAACGGTCACGTGATCTTTTCCGTCAATTTCCTGAATATGAGCGTTTACGATTTGAACCCTCACCTCGGGATACAGGTTCTCCTTTTGTTTTATGAGTAATCTGAGGTCTTCCTTGACGTCACGTAGATCCTGTTTGTTGTGCGTTGGATTTAGCTTTCGATATTCTTTCATGTATTTCTTTATCGCTCTTTTCCTGTCTACTTCATCAAGACACGCGATGTTTCATGCACTCACAGCACCATTGAGATATTCTTGCTTCTCTTCGATATCCTCGCCCATAGCAATATAGTCACCCGCGAAGCCCAGTACCATCTCTGACACTTTCTGCTTTGACGATTTACTCCTTGGAAGATGTTTTTTTCTAATCATTTGTTCTCAAATTGTCCTAAAATGCTAACTTTGATTTCGACTGCCTAATTTTTCTTACATTATTGTCATTTGTTCTGGATAGACCGCAGCCAGTTTCCCCGCTCATAATGCCATCATTCAAGAATCGGCCAAAGACTTCCTTATGCTCCGAATCAAGAAGTTGCGAAAGCTTGCCAACATCGATATTTATCCCAGCCCCAAATGCTGTATACATAACACACAACACTAGATCATGGAAACAGAAAGGGCCTATAAAGAAGTCGTTCTGATATCTGTGGCTCAGGACAAGAGTTGTCAAAACACAGATGTCCTTGCAGTTTCGAAACTCAAGTCGTGCAGAAAGCGAGTAAAGGAAAGCTTGCCATTATCGCAAACCTCAAGAAACTTACTGTATCGAAAGGACATCAAAACCACAACAAAGCAACTGCAAATCAGCAACATCAAGTCTACTCCACTATACACCACAATTGGCATCTCTCAATGGACTTCCGCGGGCATAATACGTATCTTGATGTTCTGTGTTTTCGGTGGATAGCCCGGGCAACTTAGAGATGGACTCTCGCCTCCGCCATTTTTACGATCTGACTCTCGGCTTCTGGATATAGCGCGTCGATCTCTTCCTGCAAGGCGATGGTTCGCTGAATGGCTGTAACAATTCGACAATAGGTTTTGATCTCTTCCAGGCTGAGCACCCTGTCCCGGCGGTCCTTGAGCCACTTTGCCAGCACCTGATAGCCGCCTATCTGGTACTCCCACAGTTCCAGGGGGACGGGCTCAAAGTACTGGGTTTTGTTGACGTAGACACGTTCCTCTTTGGCTTCGTATCGAAATCCCTTGCTTTTGGTTCGAGCGACGCGGTCGTCTCCCTGGCCCTGGAAGCGGGTTACTGGAGAATCGAGTTCTTCTGACCGAAGAAGATGCAAGTCCACCAGATGCCTTCCCAGCTTAGCCAGAGTTTTGAAAAGTGCAAAGTCTGTGGTGAAGGGGATTCGAGGGAAATCGATCTTGAGAAATTGTGCGTACTTCTCGCGATAAGTTTCTGCATACAGGACGGAGTAAATGTAGTGGAAGATGTCCTCCGGCCCGGGCTCTTTCCCGTAGGCAGCCTTCAAGGCCTCGACGACCTTTGGGTTGAGGTTCGGCTTTCTCTCTCTATCTACCTTAAGATGGCTGAAGAGGTCCGTTTTGCTTGTATCAGGGTAGAGGTAGAGGGGAAAAAGATAACCGCTTCCAAATCTTCCAGCAGTGTCGATACTGTTAAAGTTGGTTATTCTACTTGCGGCAAACACATGAAGAAACTCTCGCAGTACCTGTCTCGATGTAATCAGGCCCACATTCTCTCCAATCATGTGCCGCATTACCTTTTCGCGACCCCGCTCGATGACATCTGGGTGATAGAAGATCCAGCGGACGTCAAAAGGCCGATAATGGCACCACATAATCTTCTCCTCCCACGCGTCGTCCTTCTGCAACCGCTCGCGCTTCTCCGGCAGCGCCCACCCCTTTTTGTCCTTAAGACCAAAAGCCTTTCGGAGCAAATCGTCCGGCATCTTCTTATCTCGGAACGTTCGAATCCGGCGTTTGAGGGTCTCCCGGTCGAAATCAATGACGAACCGGTCGCGGGAGGTCACGATGCCCACGCTATGGACAGGGAAAACTTCGGTAACCGAGACAAACTCGTTGTAACGTTCCAGGGCTGCCTCGTCGCGGGGCACGAAGAGGTAGAACTCTGATTTGGGGCGGAGCTCCTGCCAGTCTGTAGTTCCCACATCGTGGTCCAAAAGCCAGTCGTATTTTGCCGCCCGAAGCCCCCAGAGATCTACATGGAGCACCTTTGCGAGACCCTGGTTTCCTTCATTCCGCTTGACAAAGAATGCAATCGCCACGCCCTGGCGGATGTCGAAGACGTTTTCGTCCTTGCTTCCATCAGGGCAGGTTTCCCTTTTCAAGGAGTTGCCGTGTAGGTCCAGCACATAGATCTCGTCGAAGGTCTCCATGAGGCTCCGGCGCATCCCGCGGAAGGTGGGGTTGTCCAGGTAGGAGTGGTTGGTGATCATGCCCACGAGCCCCTGACCGGTCTGCTCGATTTTCCACTGGGCAAAGCGCAGGAACTTTACGTAATCGTCCTGAAGCCATTTTGGGTTTTTCTCTCCCATGGGTTTACCATCAACTCGTTTGTAATCTTCTATCAGCTCCAGAATCCAGTCCCCCCGGTTGGAGGAATGACCGGAATACGGCGGATTTCCCAGAATCACGAGGATGGGCCGTTGCTTCTTGACCTCCCCTGCCAACCTCGACTCCTCTGCCAGCGAAGCCATCCCCGGCAGGTATGTTTGTTCCAGTTCCTCCATCTCCAGGGTATTGGTAAGATAGAACTGGAAGCGCTCATCATCGCTCAGACGGTGCCCCAGCTCCTCCAGGAAGAAGGACATCTTGAGATGTCCTACGGCGTAAGGGGCCATCATCAGTTCGAAGGCGTAGTAGTTTTTGAGAATGTGTTCACGGATGAAACCCTCCCGGCCACCCGCACCGTATTTTTCCTTAAACTCCCGGACCGCCTCCTGGGAGGCACGGGCAACAAAGGTCATGGTACCTTGCCCCAGGGTCGAGCAAGGTCACGCCCTCGGAGGCCAGACCGTCGCTACGGTCAAACTTCGTCTTTAGCAGCCGATGGAGAGAACGAACGATGTAGGAGACCACTGGTTCGGGCGTATAGTAAACACCGCGCCGCTCACGCTCTTCCGGGTCGTACTCGGCCAGAAAGGTTTCGTAGAAATGGACGATGGGATCGCTACCTTTGCCCTCGTGGTAGAATCGGTCTAGGATGCCCCCTGCGTCGGCCACGGCTAGGACCCCTGAGATATCATCCACGATCCATTCAAGCTGTTTGGGCAGGTCGCCAAGTGAGATGAATTGGAATACATCCCGCAGGATGCCGATGGTTCGGGGGATGTTATTAAAGGCCATGCGGCGGTTGAATCCGTCTCCGGCCCGCGTGCGGGCGGCAAAGAGGCCGTAGGTTATCGTTTGCGCATAAAGGTCGGCGAAGTCCTCCAAGGTCAGGTTGGCGATCAGGTACTTCTGAAAGGCCTCGTAGAATCCCAGCAGGACGCCTTGCTTTATCGCCTTATTTTCTCGCAGCTCGTCACCCACCACATCCCGGAGAAAGCGGGTGCGTTTGGCCAGCTCGACCGCCAGCGATTCTGCTGTGTAGGACTTCGGCAAAGAGAAGGAAAAAAACTTTTCCATCAAGTTGAACAGTTCATCAGTTTTCTCAACGGGCGGTACTGTACCGAGTTTGTGGAGGACAAACGGCCTGGCCGCCATAACGCGATCCACCAGTTGTCCGTTCCGGAAAAGGAGGAACTCGAAAAAGTTGGTCAGTATCAAGTTGGGGAACGTTTCGCGATAGCGTTCGAGCTGCTCGGTCGATGTAATGTGGTCGAGGTTTTCTTCGGTGGGCTTTTTTGCCTCGATGTAGCCGATGATATGCTCCTGGCCATCCCATACCCGGAAATCCGGATTGCCGGCCTCGGTCTTCTTGGGCAGGGTGGTTACGTGAACTTCGCTTCTGCCGCTGGACGTGGCAAACTGTTGAAAGAGTGCCTCCATGCACGAGTAGAAGCTCTCCTCCCGCGCGTCCCCCTGGCTGGCGACATCGGTGATTGCTTTGAAGTAGTCCTTCAGTATTGTCTTCTTTTTCATAGAGCCTTAATTGTAGTCACAAACACCGTGTTAGCCGCTGTTGTCTGTTTTTTCTTCGAAACCTGACTCCTCTCCTTCTAGTTGATGCACCCGAATCCGGCCAACTTCGACGATCCAAAGCAGTTTTTCCACAGACATTTGAGTAAGCGCTTGTAAGAACTGGCGAATCAATTTTTCCAAGAGGGGAAGGCTTGGATTTCTTGGGAGTTTGAATTTCATACTGCCGCCTTGACAGGGATTTCAACATACCGCTCCCGTGCCATCTCTGCACCATAGGCGAGGGCCGCGTGAATGTCCTCTTTTGTCAATTGAGGGTACTCAGTGATAATTTCCTCGATTGTCATGCCATTGGATAGAAAATCGAGAATCAGAGATATCCAGATTCGCGTGCCTCGAATGCATGGCTTGCCGAAACAAACATTTGGATCAACAACAATCCGTTCAAGAAGTGGGTTCATCACTTGCCTCCTCTTTATGTTTATAGACTCTGATGACCTTTTTCATAAGAGCCAATTTGCTTGGAGTTGGGAATGTAAAGCCGTCAATCTTCCCTGATAAGTCGAGTAAGTTCTTGCTCATAGATGATCCCTGCTGTTTCGATATTCCTGGCATCACCAGTAGCGAGTAAGTCCGCATAAATTAGGACCGGGGGGGGTCGGTTCACTCGCTCTTCTTGGCCCCCGCACGCACTGAACGAGGTTTGCGGCGAGCAAGCGGCCAACCTGAGATTTCAATCATTTATAACAATTAAGAGATGTTGTCAATGATTCGGCCTGGTACCTGGATCCCTACAGGGCATCTTGAGGGATGAGAGTTCGGACGGACTGGCGGCGTTGTTGACCTTGTTGAATAGGTCTGATCGAAAACGGGAGTAGTTGACTGGGATGAGTGATCTATCCATCCGGGTCGGCGATGGTGCTATCGCGCAGCATGAACCGCGGGCCACGGTTCGAATCGGCCACGTTGCAGACCATTTCAAGGACCTTAGCGCCGCTTATGATGAGGATCCCCGTGGCGTTCGCCCCTGTCACTTTGTTGCGGTTGAGCTTGAGCGCGGTGGCGCCATTGATCGCAATGCCTGGGCCCTCACTACCTGAGACGATGTTGTCCTCCAGGATACCGATCGCGGCGTTCGAAAGCCCCATTCCTATGTGGCCGGCGTCATACACGAAATTGCCCACAAACCGCACGGGTGTCTGCATCGATCCGCCCCCGTTGCATGAGATTGCCGGCCGGAGCGTTCCATTGCAGTACACCACGTTCTTGGCGACCGTCGGATGCGTTGGACGGTCGATCGGATGTGTGCCCTGGGGTGCGCCAACCTTACTCAGCATTCCTCCGCCAGGGTTATCGTGCACGATATTGCCGATGATCGTGGGCGCCGCGCCGTGCTTGGCCCCCAAGCCTGGCGAAGGCTTTTCGCCCAACTCGGTGTCGTTGTTAAGCAAAACCTCGTTGCCGAGGATGTGCGGGGCGGAAAAAAAATGGTTGCACCCGATACCCAGCCCCAGGTTGTCGCTGACGATGTTGTGGTAGATTACTGCGTCAGACCTGTGCTTTACGTTTGCCCATCTGAAGTCTCGTTGTGCAATCCTGCGCTCCTGATCCGTATACACCACGTGACTTCCGATACCCGTGCTTCCGTTCTTTCGCACGTAGCAGTTCATGATGACTGGGCTTGCGCCCCGCACATTGATGGCGTGGGCGTGCCCGGGGATGTGGTGGTCCTGCTTTGGGAGATTCTGAATGGTAAAGCCGTCGACGACGGTGTTTCGGCCGACGCCCGGGTTGAAATCGATCATGCCGTGATGCGACGATTTCGCTTTTGAACCGTCGATAATGGTGCGTAGCGTCCGGCGCGGAAGTTTCAACCGTGCGCCCTCCACGGCTACGAGGTCGCCGCCCTTCGCCGAATCGGACACGAGCTTCACGCTGTCCTTCATCACGATCAATTCGAAATAGGTGCCAGGCTTGACGACGACGACATCGCCGCGCTTGGCGGAATTGATTGCACTCTGTATCGTCTTGAAGCCATCCGGAACGATGAGATGCCTGCCTTTGTGAAACCTCGTGTCGATCAGTGGATGCGCCGCCTCCTGCGCCGCCTTAAGGCCGATAGAGACTGCTTCGTCGATAGAGGGCGGGTTCACCCTCGCGAGGGCCTGACGCTTGAGGATCTTTTCGGGAACGCCGCAAGCTTTGTCTTGCGCCTCGCGCTTGCGGATTTCCCAAGCCTCCCAGGCCGGGTCCAAACGGTCCTCCGCTTGGCCGATCACAACCAGAACGACCACCAGCGCCAAGCTTGTTGCCACGATCCTGCCGATCCGGTTCATCGCAGTCCTCCCCTGATGTGGGTGATCAAACTATCCACACGACTATGGTCCGAGTGAAGCATTTGTAACACTTTACGTGTCAGAAAAAGGGCCAAAATCGCTCACAGGAGTGAGCAAGGTCCGGCCTTTTTCAAAAATCTAAACTCTTAATGAGAACTCGCTTTTGTATCCAACAACTATAGTGAGAACTGGCTTGTGTGTCAAGGAGAACAAAATCTTTTGCGGAAGGAGAAAAAAGAAAAAGGGGGAGATTCGAACGCACGCTATCAACGAGCAAGACTGACAGAATTCGACCCTCAAGCAATCAGCAATTTCCCCTTGGGATGTGGACCAGTCACCTCAGCGATGATAGCCGCTGACTTGACACCTTTGTCTTTTAATTCTCTAACGCAGGCGTCTGCTTGATCCCTGGCAATGGAAATCACCAGCCCCCCTGAAGTCTGTGGGTCAAAGATAAGGTCTGTGAAGAGCGTTTCCACCTCGGGTTTTATCTCCACGCTCTGCTCGCAGAAATGTTTGGTGGCATAACTTCCGGCCGGTATCAGGCCCATCAAAGCATACTCTTTGGCCTCAGGCATGATGGGGACCCTCTCAGTGTGGATAGCGATCTCGACACGACTCGCTCTGGCCATCTCCAGGAGGTGTCCGCCCAGGCCAAAACCCGTTACGTCGGTGCATGCATGGGTCTCGTATTTTTGCATAATCTGCGAGGCCTTGTCGTTAAGGGTCGAAGCAACCTCGATCATGGTGTCCAAGGCCTTTTGGCTGGCCAGTTTCCCCTTTATGGCTGTTGCGACGATGCCCGTCCCCAGCGGTTTTGTCAGGATGAGTTTATCTCCAACCTTTGCAGCTCTGTTGGTCAGAACCTTGTCAGGATGCACAATGCCTGTCACAGAGAGACCGTACTTAAGCTCCTGGTCATCTACACTGTGTCCACCTACCAGGACAGCGTTTGCCTCGTGAATCTTTTCCAGACCACCTCGAAGGATTTCTTTGAGGACCTCCTTGGGCATATCTGTGATTGGAAAGCAGACGATGTTCATAGCGGTTAGCGGTTTGCCACCCATGGCATAGACATCGCTCAGGGCATTGGCTGCGGCAATGCGGCCAAAGTGATACGGGTCGTTTACGATTGGTGTGAAAAAATCGAGGGTTTGTACCAGGGCCACATCATCGCTGAGCTTGTAGACGCCTGCGTCATCAGACGTCTCAATCCCCACAAGGAGATTGGGATGGCTGTTCACAGGCAGGGCCTTCATTACCTCTTCCAGGTCCCCCGGACTCAGTTTGGCAGCTCAACCCGAGGCTCTGACTTTTTCGGTTAAGTTGAAATTATCCTTTGGCATAGACATGAATTTAGGCGATTGAGAGAGTAGGTTTCCCCGTAAATAGCGAATAGCGAATCGTAAGTCGTAAATCGAACCCCGAACCCCGAAAACCGAATAACGGATAACGAATTCCGAATAACGGTTCCCTATCCGTGGGCGTACCGGGTGGTGGGGCATGTTTGTTCTTGGGCCTTTGCTGCATCGTCCAGGACCGCCTCCAGGGCCTTGGGGATCTCCTTGATGATTTCAGCTACCTGCGTGGCAGGCGTAGGGTTGGCGAGCTTGCCCGCCAGGCGATTTGCCCTGGCAGCCATGGTCGCCGCCCGTGCCACAGAGTATCCCCCATATGTGAGTGCCGCTACCATACCGGTCAGTGTATCTCCTGTGCCCCCAATGGCCTCCAGGGTCTCCACATTTGGGGTGTCAACAGTAGCCAAGATCATTTCCTTAGTGCATATATAATCTTTTGATCCCTTGATCAATAATGTCTTGGCGGCATTTTTCCCTTCAAAGGCCTTTTTGATCAAACTGGGGACGTTCTCTTCTTCATGAAGGATAAAGCCACGGGTATAAAATGGATGGGGAGCCACCTCATCGGCCAAGAAGGCCATTTCTCCAATATCGGGTGTAAAAAGATCGTAGGTTGCGGCAAAACCGCTCATCTTGGCTGCGTACATGAACCCCGCGTCAGCGACCAGCACCGGGAGCTTGCCTTTTTCTTCCAGTGCCAACAAGATCTGGTTATGCCAGTCAACATCAGGCTGAAGATAATGAAAGGTGATCACCTTGGCTCTGAGGGATGTAAGCTGGGCCTTGAGATGCCCGTATAACTTTCTGCTGCCGTCTCCCAAGCCCTCATCTCCCGCGAGAAAGGAAAAAGGCATGGAGAGGCCGAGCGTGTCGCACGCCATGACTGCTGCGGCGATCAACGCGGGTGTGCCACGATTCACCGTTATTTGGTGGCCATCCAAGAACAGGAAATCACCCTTCAGCGTACCAATTCCCGACACCAGTGGGAAATCCTTATCTGGGATCGTTCCGATTAGAGCGAGCATTGCCGCTTTATCTCCTCATAAGCCAACTGCAGGGCATACCCACAAAGGGTGTGGCCAATTTCCCTCGGAGGCGGCGCTTGCCGAAGGTCTTTTCCGACAAGTCTCGCCCCCAGATAGGGCACGTCCGGGCAACCGCCTCCGGAAATATTAACAATCCTCAGGGTCTCTTTTT
>SMTZ1_10007914_pt1 | contig 12478 bp, 6 predicted proteins | sample DeeMarSWOR136_30_FD_25667 | JGI IMG/M metagenome (IMG submission 25667) | reverse complement strand
AATTACCTCAAGTTTACGAATACCAAATTGTACCGAAAATTGATCCAGGACCTGATCTGTACCCTCAATAGTTCCCAAAAACTGATACAAATGTTGTTCCCCCAATCCATTGGTCCACCATAGTCTGGGTTTATCAACCTGGAAATGAACAGTATAGGTATGTTCTCCTGTTCGGATAATAAATTCTTTAGCCATCAGCGTCTGGTCAGTATCACTTATTTTCAGGTATACGGTTATATCCTTCTCGGCTGCAATGTAGAAGTCTGCTCTGAGCATAGCTTTTTCTGGAGATACAGATTCCTGGTAAATCTGAAGGTCTTTTATGTGAGCAGTGTTCCAGGCCTTCAGTAAAACAGGTCGCCAGATGCCGCAGGTAACAAGCCGGGATCCCCAATCCCAACCGAAATGAAATCCGGCTTTGCGGGAATACATATTAACCTGAGTATCAGCCTGATCATTGTTTGCAAAAGCCAATAGCCGAAAGGGAGCATTCCTCCATTTGGGAATATTTTTCTCAAACACCGAATGGAAATAAATCCTTAAATGGTTATCACCTATTTTCAGAAATGGTTTGGCTTCAATCCCCCACCAGCGAAACATATTATTTGCACTGAGTAACAGACTATCATTCAGATAGACGTCAGCGTACGTATCCAGACCCAGTAAAATCAGTTCAATTCTTTCATACCTGAGAAATTCCTCTTCAACTTTAAAAGTTGTCCGGTACTCCCAGTCTTTTTCTCCAATCCATTGCAGCTCTTTTTCATTGGTACGGAAAAAAGGATCTTCAATGAGTCCATTATTTATTAAATCAAGATGGACATTTCCCGGTATCTGGGCAGGATGCCATAAAGATTCTCCAGCCTGCCGGAAATGCCATTTCTGATGAAGATAACTTTTAGTCGGTTGTCCTAAAGCAGGTATGATCGTGTAAAATAATATCATAAGTATATATCCTTTAATGGCCATTTGCATATTGAAATCACCCTGGTTTCTTTTAAGTCGAAGCCATGGTCATTTTTGGCAACTATGTAATTATATTTTATAAGACTGGTATTTGTAAACGAGCTCTTTTTGAAGCGAGCTATTTAATCGCATTTTTAATATATTTATGGCTATCCAAGGTGTCAATAGGTAAATTTAATTGAAAGTTTAACGAGCTTCTTAAATTCATAAAATTATTTTTTTTAGTTGAATTAAAGTTAATAAAATTAATATTTTAACCTTGCCAAGGTTTTTCCCGGCGGGATTCCTGTTGGAAAAAACCATGGCGAGTGAAGAATGAACAATTATTTGATTACTTTCTATTTTATGAATTAAGCAGAACAAACAGTATATAAGGGATTATCTAAAAGGAAGCCTTCAGCATAAATCTTATTAATTCATTTTATATATATAGTTTTTTAGAATATACAAATTACCTTTAAAAATAACATAAGGCGTAATAGCTACTGTATTATAATAATATCATCCATTGCTTGTTGGTTAAAACTAATAAGGTGATTGGTAAATGATAAAGATTACAACTGACATTCGGAGCTATTTAAATTTAAAATTGGGCAAGAAATTTAAAACTTAATATCAGTATAGGACCGGACCATGAAAGTTCACTGGATCGATCTTACGATAATTATTCTTTACCTTTTAACTACCATTTCTATTGGATTTTTATTAAAAAAACGTGCAGCAAAAAATCTCGATTCCTACTTTTTAGGGGGAAAAAGTCTGCCCTGGTACTTTCTGGGTATATCGAATGCATCAGGAATGTTTGACATCACAGGTACCATGTGGCTTGTTTATCTTCTCTTCGTTTACGGTCTGAAGAGTGTATTCATTCCGTGGCTCTGGCCAATATTTAATCAAATTTTTCTGATGATTTATCTCTCAACCTGGTTGCGGCGCTCCAATGTACTAACGGGTGCCGAATGGATTACCACCCGTTTTGGCACAGAACGGGGAGCCAATTTATCCCATATAAGTGTGGTAATTTTTGCCTTGGTAAGTGTGGTTGGTTTCTTGGCCTATGCGTTTCAAGGTATTGGAAAATTTTCTTCTGTATTTTTGCCATGGGATTTATCACCCGAAACCTATGCACTCATATTTATGGGTATTACCACAATTTACGTGGTGATGGGCGGTATGTTTAGTGTGGTTCTGACCGAAGTTATCCAATTTTTTGTAATGACCATTTCCTCAATTATCATTGGTATTATTGCCTTCAATCAAGTCTCCCCAGAAGCATTAGATGCTGTTATTCCGGCAGGATGGAAAGATATTTTCTTCGGATGGCGTCTCGATCTGGATTGGTCTGGTATCATGGACTCAGTAAATACCAAAATCATGGAGGATGGCTGGTCATTATTCACAATATTTTTTATGATGGTGCTTTTCAAAGGGATACTTATCAGTATAGCAGGTCCGGCACCAAATTACGACATGCAACGTATTTTAGCTACCAGGAGCCCAAAAGAAGCAGCCAAAATGAGTGGTTTAGTTTCAGTGGCATTATTTTTTCCACGTTATCTGATGATTACAGGTCTCACTGTTTTAGCCCTGGTATTTTTTAGTCCGCAATTAAATGCCATGGGCGCTGATATCGATTTTGAAATGGTTTTACCATATGCAATCAATAATTTTATCCCGGTGGGTCTTATGGGCGTGTTATTGGCTGGCCTGCTGGCCGCATTTATGTCCACCTTTGCAGCAACGGTTAATGCTGCGCCAGCTTATCTCGTGAATGACATATATAAACGTTACATAAATCCGAACGCCTCAGATCGACGCTATATTTTTATGAGCTATGCCGCTTCCATCCTTATCGTTATTTTAGGGGTATCTTTTGGTTTCATGACCGAATCCATAAACACCGTAACACAATGGATTGTCTCAGCCTTGTGGGGTGGATATACTGCTGCCAATGTTTTAAAGTGGTATTGGTGGCGTTTAAATGGTTACGGATACTTCTGGGGCATGATAATTGGCATTTTAATGGCACTTATTATGCCCAGAGCATTTCCTGAACTTTCCCCTCTTAATGCATTTCCATTCATTCTGGTGGGATCAACTATCGCCTGTATTTTAGGTAGTTTACTTACCAAACCTGATGATGAACAGGTGCTGAAAAAGTTTTATTCTCAGGTCAGACCATGGGGATTTTGGAAACCGATCCAAGACAAAGTTATGAAAGAGAATCCGGACTTTCAAAAAAACCAGGATTTTAAAAGGGATATGGTAAATATCATTATAGGAATCATTTGGCAGACTTGTTTGGTAGCACTTCCTATTTACATTGTTATTAAAGAACAGGTGCCGGGTATTACAGCATTTATAATTCTAGTCATCACCTCTATCTTTTTAAAGAAAAATTGGCTGAATAAACTAAAAGATGAATAGCAAATTTGGTAAAAATTATTAATCTTTTTGGGTTTTTTAAATTTATCGTGTCTCACATACAATCGGCACTAGCCGATAAATTTTTTTGCTATACAATTTGAGCATAACTCATGAAACGAACAATTTTTATACTGTTATTCATTAGTTTAAAGGTCTGGAGTGCCGAAGCTCTCTTCAAACGTGGTGTTAACCTTACAAATTGGTTACAAACTTCCACTGCACAGCAAATTCAGTTTACTAAATTCACCAAACAGGATTTTATCAACATTAAAAGTTTAGGTTGTGATGTAATTCGATTGCCCATCAACTTACACTTTATGACCAGTGGTTCACCGGATTATACAGTGGCTCCTCTTTTTCTTTATTTTCTCGATCAAATCGTTGACTGGGCCGAAGAACTGGAGATTCACCTTATCCTCGACAATCACACTTTCGATCCGGCAGCCGATACTGATCCAAACATTGGAGATATTCTGGTTCCTGTTTGGATCCAAATGGCTGAACATTACAAAGATCGTTCTACTTTTCTTTACTATGAAGTACTTAACGAACCACATGGAATTTCGGATGAAATTTGGAACAAAATTCAGCAACAAGTTATAGATGCCATTCGCACAGTTGATCAAAAACATACAATCATTATTGGTCCGGCAGGATGGAACAGTTACCATAACCTAAAAAATATGCCTGTTTATACGGATAACAACCTAATATACACTTTTCATTTTTATGATCCTTTCTTGTTCACTCATCAGGGTGCAAGTTGGACTGATCCATCATTGATACCACTTTCCGGAGTACCCTTTCCATATAATGCTGCTGGAATGCCCGATTGCCCACTAGAGCTTTTAAACACCTGGGTAAAAAGTGCATTAGATAATTATATAAACGAGGGTACGGTCCAGCATGTTAAGGAATTAATTGATATTGCCGCGGATTTTAAAAACAATCGTAACGTCCCATTATTCTGTGGAGAATTTGGGGTATATATACCTAATAGTAATACTGAAGACCGTGTCTACTGGTATGAGGTGGTGCGCCACTATCTTGAAGAGAAAGATATTGCCTGGACAATATGGGATTATACTGGTGGTTTCGGACTATTTGAACCGGGAAGCAATGAAATGTTTGATTACGACCTTAATATTCCTCTTATTGAAGCATTAGGATTTAATGTTCCCCCTCAGAAAGAATTTATCCTTACACCTGATACTACTGGATTTAATCTTTTTCAGGATTTTATAGGCCCACAAATAATCGAGTCCAGTTGGGTAAGTAATGGTATCATTGATTACTATTCCGAGACTGATCCTATCAGTGATAAATACTGTATTTACTGGACAGAAGTTGACCAATATAATAAAGTAGGTTTTAAATTTTTACCGATTAAAGATCTTTCAGTGCTTGTTGAAAAAAATTATGCGATTGATTTCTGGATACGTGGAGATTCCCCTGGTTCTCAATTTGATATTCGCTTCGTTGACACAAAAACAGACGAACCTGATGACCATCCCTGGCGAATGCGTATGACTATTGATGAAAAATTGGCGACGTGGAATGGTAAATGGAATTACCTGCAAATCCCTCTCAATGACTTTACTGAACAGGGTTCATGGGATAATGGTTGGTTCGATCCACAGGGCGACTTCGATTGGACCGCAGTGGACTGTTTTGAAATTGTATCGGAACATCATGATTTCAAGGGTATTAAATTTTGGCTCGATAATATCCGGGTCATTGATCCTCAAGCAGTGAGTATTGAAACTGAAAAGAGAATAAGAGCACCAAGAGTATTTGAGCTTTATCAGAATTATCCAAATCCCTTTAACTCATCAACGATAATATCCTATCGAATACCTGAACGAACAAATGTTGAACTAAAAATATTTAATCTTCTTGGGCAAGAAATACACACATTATTAAGAGAAAAACAAGATGGGGGAGATAAATCTATCATCTGGGAAGGAAAGGATAATAATGGATTACCAGTGAGTTCGGGAATTTATATATATATGCTTTCAACCGAAAATTCGAATCTTAGTAGAAAAATGCTTTATATTCGTTGAAAATATATGAGTGGTTTCATATAATCCATTTAATCCGATATCAGAAACCGAGTTGTTTTATTAATAATGAACGGTTAAATGAAATTTACAGCATCGGGAAAGATACAAATGAATCAACTCTATTGTCATTAAAAATTGTGTCTTTGTAATACCTAACAATTTGACGCCGGAGTATTGAGCCGTGAATGAAACAGTCAACCAAATAATTGAGAGGGGATCGATCTTATGAGCAAAGTAATCCAAAAACTCACATTCAAAGAAAAAGCCGGATACGGATTTGGTGATTTAGCCTCAGTTCTATATTGGCAAACGATTACCGCCTATTTACTATACTTTTATACTGATGTATTCGGAATTACAGCCGCAGCGGCAGGAACAATGATATTGGTATCAAGACTATGGGATGGAGTAAATGATCCAATGATGGGTATTATAGCCGACCGGACGAATACACCTTGGGGAAAATTCAGACCATATCTATTATTGTTATCAATCCCGCTGGCGATATTTGGTGTTCTAACCTTTACCACACCAGATTTTGGATATACGGGCAAATTGGTTTATGCCTACGTTACATTTATATTATTAATGATGACATATACAGCAATTAATATACCCTATTCTTCATTATTGGGTGTTATTACGGCCGATCCAATAGAGAGAACCAGTGTATCATCATATAAATATGTCTTTGCTTACATAAGTGGAATGACTGTATCATTTCTTGCTCTTCCGATGACAAGATATTTCGGGAAAGGCGATGAAGCAGCTGGATGGCAAATAACTATGATAATTTTCGGAATAGCTGCCGTTATATTCTTTTTTATTGCTTTTATATCAACAAAAGAACGAGTTAAACCTCCTAAAGCTCAGAAAACACCTATTAAACAGGATATAAAAGATTTATTCAGCAATAAACCATGGGTTGTGTTATTATTTGTTACATTACTAATGATATTATTTGTGGCAACAAGGATAAGTGTAACTGCTCATTATTTCAAATACTATGTTGAAGATCAAACACTCAGTTTTTTCGGATACACATATACTTTCGGTTTTATAGAATTAACATCTGGTTTTAATGGTATCGGACAGTTATTTGCCATAATCGGTGTTATATGTACAAAATGGATCGCAAAAAGCCTCGGTAAAAAAGGAGCATTTAACTTACTTTTTATAATTGCAATTATATGTACTGCAGCATTTTTTGTATTAAAACCAGAGAATGTAATGCTCATGTTTATTTTTCAGATTTTCGGCTCCTTTACCGGGGGACCACTGACCCCATTAATTTGGGCAATGTATGCAGATACTGCTGATTATTCAGAATGGAAAAAGAAAAGAAGAGCAACTGGATTGGTATTTTCAGCTTCAACGATGTCTCAAAAAATTGGTTGGGCTATTGGTACTGCCTTTGCAGGATGGTTATTATCAATATTTGGATTTCATGCAAATATTGCCCAAAGTATCGAAGTACAAACCGGACTTCGCGCACTCATGAGTATCATTCCAGCATCTATGGGTATTTTGGCTATTATTTTAATGGTATTCTATAAATTAGACGAAAAAACCATGGAAGCAATAGAGACAGATCTGGAAAAGAGAAGAAAAGAAGAAGGGGAAGAATCAGCAATTGCATAATAATTAGTACAATGAATTATAGACAAATATTGATTGTTTAATTACTGATAATAAACATTGTTGAATTTATGAAGATTTCTTCCCGCTAAGCAAGCTGTTGCAGTAAGGTTTATTATGGGCTAAAGCCCCAATATGAGTAGGAGAATTCTTTCCCCGAGCTGAAGCTCGGGGCTATTGAAAACTCTTGATTTATTCATATCCGGGTCAATAGCCCCGATTTTTTCCGAAAGGAATCCCTTCGGGATAAATCGGGGTATATGAGAAATTTTCCCTTATTTTCGCACTTTAGTGCCAAAATAAGGAAACCGCAACAGCTTGTAAGGTGGGACTCGAAATGACAGTTTTATTAACTATAAAAAAAATAACATGTTATTATAATTTTTTTAGAACTAAAGTACTAATCATATTTATAAAAATAAACCATTCAAGCAGGTGGGTAAATTCAACAAAGTCATAGTATGTTAAATTTTGGAAGGCTATAAATGAGAAAAACAATAATTGGTGATCCACTACCAAATATGCCCTGGCAGGAAAAACCAGAAGATTGTCCTGATATCATGTGGCGATATGATAAAAATCCAGTCATTGAAAGAAACGTATTGAAAAACTCGAGCAGAATCTTTAATAGTGCTATCATTCCTTATCACAACCAATTTATTGGTGTTTTCAGAGCCGATCATAAAAATGGATATCCTAACTTACATTTCGGTATGAGCAAGGATGCCATCCATTGGGAGATTGAAGAGGAGATCATTACCTTTATCAACGAAGATGGTAGTCCTGCAGCACCTATTCTTTACGGATATGATCCGCGATTACTGAAAATTGAAGATATATATTACATTACCTGGTGTAATTATTTTCACGGACCAACAATCGGTATTGCCAAGACAAAGGATTTTAAGACCTTTATCCAGCTTGAAAATGCGTTTTTACCATTTAATCGTAATGGGGTCTTATTCCCAAGAAAAATAAACGGTAATTTTGTGATGCTTAACAGACCAAGTGACAATGGACATACTCCATTTGGAGATATATATTTAAGCCAGAGTCCGGATATGACCTATTGGGGTAAACATCGGCTTGTTTTAAAAACAAGTCATTACTGGTGGAAAAATGTTAAGCTTGGTGCTGGTCCCATCCCCATCGAAACGACTGAGGGGTGGTTGATGATTTATCATGGAGTTTGTGCTTCTTGTAGCGGATTTATTTACAGCATCGGGGCGGCGCTTTTGGATATTGACGATCCATCTAAAGTCATATCTGATTGTGAGAATTACATTTTAACCCCTGAAAAACCGTATGAAACAACCGGTTTTGTTCCAAATGTTGCTTTTCCTTGCGCAACAGTACAGGATTCTGAATCAGGAAGAATAGCAATTTTCTATGGCGCCGCAGATACATATTGTGCACTTGCTTTCGCACAGGTAGACGAATTAATAGAATATATTAAAGCCCACCCCAACAAACCGATATAAGTCTGTGATGTATTGCCGGGAGGATTTTTTATATGCAATATGGACATTTTGATGACAGAAACAAAGAATATATTATTGATCGTCCTGACACGCCGAAGTCATGGAGTAATTATTTAGGGACGACAGAATATGGAGCTATTATAACAAATAATGCCGGCGGCTATAGCTTTTTCCATTCAGCAGCCCAGGGGCGTTTTATGCGTATGCGCTTTAATGCGATCCCAACAGATCAACCTGGTAGATATTTTTATATTTATGATAAGGATCGAAAAGATTATTGGTCAGCCTCATGGCAGCCGGTTGGGAAACCACTGGAGAAATATAAAACCATCTGCCGTCACGGAACAGCTTATACCATAATCGAATCGAATTATGATAACATAAAATCGGATACTACATTTTTTGTCCCCTTAGAACGGCATTTTGAATGCTGGTTACTGAAGGTCATTAATCAGGATAAGATAAAACGGCATTTACGTATATTCACCTTCGTAGAGTATGCCAATAATTGGCATCTCTGGCAGGATTTCATTAACCTGCAATATACCCAATTTATTTTAAGAATGGACGTTATAGACAATATTATTGATCATGGTATTAATGTAATGCTACCGGACGATAGCGGGGATTTTGAAAACCATGATGGAAACCGGCATACTTTTTTGGGAGTAGTCGGGGCAAATATTACTGGTTACGATACCGACCGAGATATATTCTTAGGAAATTATCGATCATACAACAATCCCGAAGTTGTTGAAAATGGGCAATGTACCAACTCATTAGCGGTGGGAGACAATGGTTGTGGCGTTTTGCAGGTAGACCTGGATCTGGAAGAGGGGGAATCGCGAGAAATAGCTGTACTTATGGGTGTAGGGAAAGCCGCTATTGAAGGCAAAAAAGCGGTAAAGGAGTTTCAAAATCTTGATAAGGTGCATCAGGAATTCAGGAAGGTGAAGGAGTACTGGCATTCTCGATTGGAAGGAATGAGCGTTGAGACACCTGATGCCGAATTTAACAGTATGACGAATATGTGGAGCCCCTTTAATTGTCTAATGACTTATGCCTGGTCCAGGGCAGCCAGCCTGGTTTACAGCGGCGAACGCGATGGTTTGGGATTTCGCGATACCGTTCAGGATTTGCTTGGTGTTTTCCATACCATTCCTGATGAAGCAAAAAAACGTCTGGAGTTGATGATCACCGGCCAGGTTTCCACCGGCGGTGCCATGCCAGTTGTAAAACCTTTTGCCCATAAACCGGGGCAAGAAATTCCTCCCAAAGAAGAAGAGTATCGGTCCGATGATTGTATGTGGCTCTTCAATACAATTCCAGCCTATGTCAAAGAAACAGGTGATATTCACTTCTATGAAAAAGTCCTTCCCTATGCTGATAAAGGCAAAGCAACTATACTGGAACATATGAAACGCGCCATAGAATTCAATCTGGAACGAAGCGGTGCTCATGGTCTGCCCTGTGGGCTTTACGCCGACTGGAATGATTGTCTGGAGCTTGGTCACCATGGAGAGACTGTGTTTGTTGCTTTCCAGCTTCGTTATGCGATAAAAACCTATATAGAAATTTGTGAACTGTTAAATAAATTAAAAGAAAAAAAATGGGCAGAAAAACATCTGGAAACACTGGATAAAAACTTACAAAAACATGCTTGGGATGGTGAATGGTTTATCCGTGCCTATCGTTACGACGGAATGAAATTCGGTTCAAAAGAAAACCAGGAGGGAAGTCTTTGGCTCAATCCGCAGTCTTGGTCGATCTTAAGCAGACACGCCTCACCAGAGCAAGCAAAAAAGGTAATGAAAGCAGTAAGAGAACACTTGACGACAGAATTTGGTGTTATTATTGTAGATCCACCTTACGAGAAAACAGATCACAGAAAATATTACCGAACTTACATGCCGGCAGCCTATAACAGCAGAGCAGAAGTTCGCCAGATTGAACCCTATGTATATTGTCAGTTTACCCATAGTAAACATAGTCCCCGGGTTGGTGCATCACGTTTACCCTGGCTATCCGGTGCTGCTGCCTGGTCATATTATGCGGCAACTCATTACATTTTAGGTATTCAACCGGATTATAATGGATTAAGAATCGATCCCTGTATCCCTTCCTCCTGGAAGGAATTTTCCATTAAACGCAAATTTAGAAAAAAAATATTCGATATCACTGTATATAATAAGGCTGGCGTGCAAAAAGGGGTGAAGAAAATATTTATTAATAACGAAGAGATTACTGATAATTTGATTCCTTTAAACAAAATGAAAGAAAACAATGAGGTTCTGGTAGAAATGGGATAGCATTCTAGAAAGTATTAAAAGACATGAGAAATTTCATTCAAACCATAAATAAAGAAAGGACGAATTTAATGAGAAAATTGACTTTTTTATTTATTCTGTTTTCATCGACCTTAATTTATGGTCAAAAATTCGATAATCTGGCATTAACACCTCCCATGGGTTGGAATAGCTGGAATAAATTTGCTTGTGATGTAGATGAAAAACTCATTCGAGAAACTGCCGAGGCAATGGTTTCTTCAGGCATGAAAGAAGCCGGATATCAGTACATTAACATCGATGACTGCTGGCACGGTGAACGTGACAGCCTTGGATTCATTCAACCGGATCCGGTAAGGTTTCCTTCCGGTATGAAAGCGCTGGGAGACTATATTCACTCTTTAGGATTGAAATTTGGGATTTATTCAGATGCGGGTTGGAAAACCTGTGCTGGTAGACCTGGTAGCCGTGGTTACGAATACCAGGATGCCATGAGTTATGCCGAGTGGGGTGTCGATTACCTCAAATACGATTGGTGTAACACAGAAGAGCTCAGTGCAAAAGGTGCTTATTTGACCATGCGGGATGCACTCTATGCAGCAGGACGTCCGGTTGTTTTCAGTCTTTGTGAATGGGGCAATCACAAACCATGGGATTGGGGTAAAGAAATTGGGCATCTCTGGCGAACCACCGGTGATATTACCGCCTGTTTCGATTGTGTGGTGGATCACGGGACGTGGAAATCCTGGGGAGTTATGCAGATATTGGATATGCAGGAAGGACTGCGTGTGCATGCCGGTCCGGACCACTGGAACGATCCAGATATGATGGAGGTTGGCAATGGCATGTCAGTAAGTGAAGATCGAGCTCATTTCTCTATGTGGTGTATGTTGTCCGCACCCCTCATAGCGGGTAATGATTTGAGAAACATGATGGATGAAACCGTTGAAATTTTAACAAACAAGGAAGCTATTGCCATTAATCAGGATCCACTGGGAATTCAGGGATATAAATTCTTGGCAAAGAATAACCTCGAAATCTGGTTTAAACCTTTGTCGAAGGATGAGTGGGCTGTGTGCTTCTTAAATCGAGCACTGGAAGCGAAAAATATCAAATTTACCTGGGAAGAAAATTACCAATCAGACTCATTTTCAAAAAGGGTAATGAATTTTAAGGAAACTAGTTATAAAATACGTGATATATGGGCTAAAAAAGATATCGGCACCACACAGAAAACTTTTACCGGTCTGATACAAGCGCATGATGTCATTTTACTGAAGCTAAGCCCTGTTAAATAAATTAATGTGGTTATTGTCTTTGCTTTTAAAATATGGTTCTTCACAATAATGAGTACTTGCATTATAATAATTGATCTAGAATTCCTTTTTTTATATAGGTGAAGTATCAAAACAATTTTTTACTAAATAATAATAACCATTAAAAATCAAAGCTAATTCTTTTTTCTTTTAGAAAGCGTTATCATTGAGTAATATTTTATCTTTTACCTGAAAAATGACTATTTCTTTCTTTTTGCAAAATTTATTTTATTGCTACTTTTTGAAGGACCAAAAAGTAGCCCAAAAGTCCTCCGGCGAAATAAACTCGTCCGGCAGCT
>SMTZ1_10005747_pt1 | contig 12478 bp, 11 predicted proteins | sample DeeMarSWOR136_30_FD_25667 | JGI IMG/M metagenome (IMG submission 25667) | reverse complement strand
CCGTGCTCAAGGTGACCTTTTACCCACTTTAATTCCCGACCAATCTCAACTACGTCCTCGACGGTGCGCTTGGTCAACATGCGGATCTTTTTTGTGGATTCCTCTAGACTGAACTTAAACTCGGTTAGCCTGTCGTCTATTTGTGTTTCAACCATCGTTACCATGTCATACCCCCTTATTTATCTGTATTTCTGCACCCTCTTTAGCTCTTTGACCCTGGAGCACTAGGGACCACCTTGCCGAGCCGCACACTGAGTAGCACATTAGAAGTTGTTTTGGTTTCATCATGTTGTGATGTGGCATGACAGTGAGGGGGCTACTACTCTTGAGAATGGTAAAGATGCTCCTATTCTGGTGCTAGATAAATACACAAAGAGCCTGACTAGCCAGTGGGCTAACCGAGTATCTCAACCAACCACTTCGGCTATGCCTTGCTTTAAAAACATAGAACACCTGACCACAGGCACTATGGCAGAATTTCTAGATAGTACTGGGAAGAAACGGTTTTTAGACAAGGCTACTAAGTTTCAAGCCACTTTAGCTAAAATGGGGGCAAGCCAATGCCTTTACCAAGGAATAATGGGGGCTCTGGGTTACTCTAAAAATAAACTCCCCTTCTTGGAGCTAGCCCGAAGGTTACCGCTTCATAAATTAGTGACTCAAGGTAAAATGTCAGACGAGGAATGCCTTGTCCAACAACAGGCTCTACTACTGGGCACGGCTGGGCTACTTCCCTCACAGCGCTCCCATTGGCACCAGAAAGGTGAATTGGGTGGTGAATGGATAGACAAATTGGAGAGGCTATGGGGTTCTTCTCCACAGACTGAGGCAATGTCTCCTGATGACTGGCACCTGTTCAAGGTCAGACCAAATAATTTCCCAGTTCGTCGCATAGTAGCCATGAGTTACCTCATAGTCCGCTACCGGCAAGAAGGGATATTTGAGGGGGTAATTGATATGGTAAAGGAGGCAGCTCTCAGCCAAAGCTCCTGCAGATTAAAGAAGGGATTAGTGGTTATCGCCAGTGGTTATTGGGCAAACCACTTTGATTTTGGCTCAGGTAGTAGAGCGAAAAGTCAAACTCTTCTGGGTAGTAGCCGAGCCACTGATATTGCCGTGAATGTGCTCCTTCCCTTCATAGTTGCCTGGAGCCGGCTTACCTCCCAACCAGAGATTGAGGGGAAAGCCTTTGACCTTTATCACCGCTACCCTAAGCTAGTAATAAACTCAATAGAAAGGCATATGACCAACCAGTTTAAGCTAAGCAGTAACCTAGTCAATTCAGCCCAGCGGCAACAGGGGCTAATCCATATTTACAATACCTTATGCACTCAGGGTAGGTGTAACTCCTGCCCGTTAACCCAGCCTGAGACTGGGAATCACATCCAAGTTTAAGCCGTCCACCTTGTCTGCCTGGAAGTGGTAATACCCACAGGCAGCAATCATGGCTGCATTATCAGTGCATAGTATAGGCTCGGGAACCCGAACCGGAATGGGTGAATTTCTAGTTAGCCATTCGCGAAGTAACTCATTTGAGGCTACCCCACCCGCCAGTAAAATCTGCTTCACCCGGCGCTCTGTGGCTATAGCCACCGTTTTGGTAACTAGGACTTCGATTACTGCCTCCTGAAAGCTAGCAGCGCCATCAGCCCGGGATGAAACCTTACCCCCTTCCACCAAGCGCAGCAGGGCTGTTTTAACCCCACTGAAACTGAAGTCGCTACTCCCTTTTAGCCAGGCGCGAGGTAGTTGAATGAAGGTAGCATTCCCATTTCTAGCTGCCTGTTGAATGGCTGGACCACCGGGGTAGCCCAAGCCTAATATTCTGGCTGCTTTATCAAAGGCTTCACCGGCAGCATCGTCCCGTGTCCGCCCCAGCACCACATAATCGCCGTGCCCCCTCATCAGCACCAAATCACTATGCCCTCCGGAAACAATAAGACACACCAGGGGGAAGAGAGGAGTAGAATTAGTTAGCCAGTTAGCATAAATATGACCCTCAAGGTGATTAACCCCGGTAATTGGCAACCCATGAGCTAAAGCAATAGCCTTAGCCATATTTACCCCTACCAGCAGTGAGCCAGCCAGTCCTGGTCCAATAGTAACCGCAATGCCATCCAAATCATCCCAGGTAGTTCTAGCCTCGGTCATCGCCTGCTTCAGTACTGGGATAATAGCTAGAATATGTTGTCTGGAGGCTACCTCAGGTACAATCCCCCCGTAGCGGGCATGGATTTCTACCTGAGAAGCAATCTGATTGGACAGAATTCTGACCCCATCTTCCACCACTGCCGCTGCTGTTTCATCACAGGAGGTCTCAATACCCAGGATTTTCATATAACAAGATTATAGCATAGACAGCCTTTGTGAAATAGGCGCAGATGTTGTTTATCTATCTTACTCCCTTCTTCTGTGAAATCCTAAATCCTAAACAAATTGTAATTTTAAATCTCAAAAGCGTTTTGGTTCCTTAGGTTTTAGTCATTAGTGCTTTGAATTCTGGATTTACCATGTGCTTCCCCTGCTCAACGACCTCTGACCTGGTGAAGGAGGTAAAGGGGATAGGGTTGTTAAACAATCTCAAATAGGTGTTTTGACACACCTAGTAGCCAGTGATATGATGATGGTAAGGGATCAGTCAGGGTCTTAATCAATATAAAGAGTGGGGTGATGCTGTATGCTTATTGAAACACTATATCTGGTGTTTCTTTTTGTTTGTCTTCTTTTATCAGCTTTCTTTTCCAGTTCAGAAACAGCCTTTATTGCCTTACAGAGGATAAGGATGGAGCACATGGTCAGCACCAAGGTAAACGGGGCAGACCGAGTAGCCAAGATGCTCCAGCGACCGGAGAAGCTTCTATCCACCATCTTGCTGGGCAATAACTTGGTCAACACTGCTGCCGCTGCCCTGGCTACAGCCCTAGCCATCTCCGTCTGGGGGGCAGAGCAAGGTATCCTTATTGCTACCATAGGTATAACCATCATTCTACTGATATTTTGTGAGACTACCCCTAAAACCATAGCTACTCAGCACGCTGAGAGGCTATCTATAATATTTGCTCGACCGGTAGAAGTAATATCCTGGCTGTTTACCCCCTTCGTGGTAGTGCTGAGCTGGATAGCCTCAGGATTTAGTAAACTGGCTGGGGGGGCACCGGTGCCTAGGTCTCTGGCCAGCGATGAAGAAATCCGTACCATGATATCAGTAGGACACAGAGAGGGGACAGTAGAGGAGGCCGAGGCTGAGATGCTGCACAAGGTGTTTGACTTTGGTGACCGACCAGTCCGTGAGGTCATGGTGCCACGCCCTGAGGTTGTATGTTTAGAGCAAGGCTCTAAACTAGCTGATTTCCTGGCTCTCTATGCTCAATCTCCCCTATCCCGTTTCCCGGTATATCAAGATAATATGGATAATGTGGTCGGTATTCTTTCGGTAAAGGATGTGCTTATGGCTCAGGCTAAGGGCACTACCAATGACCAGAGTGCCGTTGACGACCTAGTCCGCCCCGCTTATTTTACCCCCGAAACCAAGCACATCAACGAACTCTTTGCCGAGATGCGTGACAAGAACTACCGGATGTGTGTGGTTGTAGACGAGTTCGGTGGCACTGCTGGTATAGTTAGCCTCAGCCGGTTAGTCGAGGAAATTGTCGGCCCGGTAGGAGATGAGCTAGCCGCAGTAGAAAAGGAGTACGAAGCAATTAATGCTTATACCTTTCAAATTGACGGCAGCATGCGTATTGAGGAAGCCAATGAAGAGATGCAGTTGGAGTTGCCCGAGGGTGATTATGACACTGTAGCTGGCTTTGTGCTTGACCTTTTAGGATACATACCGAAACAGGGCGAACAGCTAAGGTATAAGGACTTGAAGCTGGTGATAACAAAAATGCGTGGGGTAAAAATTGAGGAGATTCTACTGACTAAGGAAGCACATGCAGCGTCTGAGGATTAGGTTTAGCCGAGGACAAGAGATAGAGTTCATCTCTCACTTAGATATAATGCGCTTGTGGCAAAGAGCGCTTCACCGAGCCGGGATACCGCTGGCTCACTCAGAGGGTTTTAGTCCCCACCCCCGAATCTCACTAGCGGTACCCCTCCCGATAGGGGTAACCAGTGAAGCTGAGCTAATGGATATCCTTTGCACCAAATGGGTCTCTCCACACTTCTTTACCGCTGCCGTAAGCCAGCAGCTACCGCCTGGCATTAAAATACTGCAAGTATATCCCATAGCCCTGACCATGCCGTCTTTACAATCACAGGTTGGCTATAGTGAGTACAAGGTTGAGGTAGAAACCGAAAAGAACCAAAAGGAAGTAGAGTCAGTCATTAACAGCTTGCTCTCGCTAAAGCACTTGCCGTGGCAACACCAGAGGGATACTGGTCTCCGAAAGTATGACCTGAGGGCTTTAATTGATGACCTGTGGCTTATTGACTGGCACCGTGGATATTGCACTGTAGGTATGAGGTTATATTGTGATAACAGGGGTTCAGGAAGACCAGAGCAGGTTACTACTGCCCTAGGTTTTACCAATCGCCCCCAATCCATCTACCGCACCAAACTTATCCTGAAAACAAGTTAACTAATATGTCCCATCCAAATGAAAGCCCTATAGAAGAACCAAGCTTGAACCAGCTAAGGCAGGAGAAGGCAAAAGAATACGCTAAAGCCAGACAACGCCTATTCTTGGCTGACCTAGTGGTGGGTGGTATCCTGCTGTTGCTCTTAGTATTCAGTGGTCTTTCTCTGAGGCTAGCCGGACTGCTTACCTTACCAGTAGTCCCAGCAGTTACTATCTACTTTATTATTCTAATGGTGGGCTACGGAGTACTGTCAGCCCCGCTAAGCTACTATCGTGGCTTTGTCCTCTCCTGCCGCTATGGTCTCTCCACTCAAAGATTTGCTAGCTGGCTAAGCGACCAAGCCAAAGCTGGTATACTCAGCCTAGTATTAGGCGCTGGACTTGTGGCTGTTGTCTATTGGTTTATTACTAGCTTCCCATCAACATGGTGGTTACTTAGCTGGGGTATAGTAGTTATATTCAGCCTAATACTGACCAATCTAGCTCCGATTATTATTGTGCCCCTCTTTTTTAAGATGAAGCCTCTTGGTGACGCTGACCTTAAGCTGAGGCTAGAACAACTGTCACAGCGAGCCCAGATAAAGGTTCACGGTATTTATGTTATAGAGCTGAGTAGTAAAGGCACTACAGCTAATGCTGCTTTGATGGGATTGGGGAATACCAGACGAATTGCCTTGAGTGATACCCTGCTTCAGCAATACTCACCCTCAGAGATTGAGATAATCACCGCTCATGAACTAGGACATCACCTCCACGGTGATACCTTCAGGCTTTTGGTAATACACACAGCTATATGGCTAATTGGATTCTATGTCGTTGACCTTACCCTAAAATCCGGTGTAGTGCCTTTGGGCTTTAGTGGTATATCAGATATAGCTGCCCTTCCCCTGCTGATGCTCATAGTCGCCGCCTTCAGCCTGCTGGTAGCACCGGTGGTCAATACTTACAGTCGCCGCCTAGAAATGGCTGCCGATGAATATGCCCTGAGGTTGACTGATGACCCTAAATCATTTATTACTACTATGACCAAGCTTACTGACCAGAATCTAGCTGAAGCACAGCCCAGCCGCTGGGTAGAGCTTCTAATCTACGACCACCCCAGCTACACCAGACGGGTGGAACATGCCCACTACTATTCAACATACCACTGAAGGGGGATTAATGGTAAGAGTTATATTGGTAAGACACGGTGAGACCGACTGGAATAAAATAAGGCGTATTCAAGGTGGTGGTAGTGATACCCAATTAAACAGAAGAGGAGAGCAGCAAGCAGAGAGTCTAGCCTTTAAGCTGAAGCAGGAAAGGATTCAGGCTATCTATTCCAGCTCACTGCACCGTGCCCGAGATACAGCCCGGGCTATTACTCGTTACCATCAGCTAGAAGTAGAGATTGAGCCGTCTCTGAACGAAATTAATGCTGGTGAACTGGAAGGGACACCTCTAGCCAAGGTAGGTAGCCGCCTTGACCTGCTTTTAGCCAGCGAGGGTCAGGGCGTAATAACCTTCAAAATGCCCGGTGGGGAATCACTATCCGAGGTACAACAAAGGGCGTGGTGTACTGTTCAACGCTTGGTTAATCAGCATCCTGACGGGGTGCTAGTAGTAGTCAGCCATTACTTTGTTATCTTGACCATTATTTGCTCTGTGCTTAACCTGTCGCTGTCTCAAATAGGCAGGCTCAGATTGGGCGAAGGCAGTATCAGCACTATTATATTTGATGACCAAACCACACGCTTAGTCCTATTCAATGATACCTGCCACCTCACTGCCGATTAATAGTTGCTTTTCCGCTCCAGCTAACTATAATGGACTGGTATGGTAAAGAAAAATAAGCAGTCAACACTGGAGCAGCGGGTCCTGCACTTCATTCGGCAACATCACCTGGTATCAAGCCAGGGCAAGCTACTGGTGGCGGTATCTGGTGGACAAGATTCGGTCTGCTTGCTCAATATCCTGGTTAAGCTCCAGGAGGAGCTGGATATAAGGCTACATATAGCTCACCTTAACCATCTCCTGCGAGGGGCTGAGGCTGAAGCTGATGCCCGGTATGTTTCTGAGCTAGCCTACCAATTAAGTATTCCAGCTACTGTAGAACAACGTGATGTAAAGGCTTATCAAGTCCGGCAACACATTTCACTGGAAGAGGCAGCTCGTGAGGTGCGATATACCTTTCTGGCTCAGGCAGCCAAGTCTATTGGCGCTGACCGGGTAGCAGTAGGCCACACCATTGACGACCATATAGAAACCATACTGATGCACCTAATCCGGGGGACAGGAACCAGGGGGCTTCGCGGACTGCAACCGGAGCAAAGTAGAAATAGCCTTACTATAATAAGACCTCTGTTGCCAGTAAGACGACGGGAGACGGCAGGCTATTGCCATCACCACCGGCTTACACCCCGGGTTGATACCTCTAATTTGTCACTGTCGCCACTAAGAAATAGAATCCGACATCAACTACTGCCCCTCCTACAGAGCTACAACCCAGGGGTGTGTGAAGCCCTGCTCCGAACTGCTCACATTGCCAGTGATGACCTTGCCTTCCTTGATAAAGAAATCGCTCAGTTATGGGGTGAAGTTGCCCAAGAGCAAGAAAATACAATTATTTTAAACAAGGTAAGATTTCTCGGCTTACCTTCTGCCCTGAAGCGGCACTTGCTTCGAGTCTCTATAGAAAAGTTACTGGGCAACCTCAAGGATATTGAGACACGCCATATTGAGGAAATAATGGGTGCCTTAACCAAGCCAGCCGGGAAAAGGCTTAACCTGCCCGGGGGTTTAATCTTCTCTATAGAATACGATAAATACCTGATAGGTGCCGACCCAGCCGCTTTATCTCCCTTTCCCAGTCTAGGTGGTGAATTTCAACTAAAGATACCTGGGGAAACACTACTACCTGGCTGGCGTATAGAGGCAAACATTCTGAGCCAAGAGGACTTTACCACCGCTTCGTTCATCAAGGGTAGGTTCAAGGGGCGGAGCCCCTTTAATAACTATTCTTCTCCCTCTCCTTCCAAGGAGAGGGAGGCCGAGGGGGTAAGGTTGATAGATGAGCTCTTTACCGCCTACTTTGACCTTGATAAAACTGGAGATAGACTAACAGTGCGAAGTCGCCAGACCGGTGACCGGTTTCAACCACTGGGTCTAAGCCAGCCTAAGAAGCTAGGGGAGTTTATGATAGACGCTAAAATTCCTCATGCCTGGCGTCAGCGAATCCCCATTGTCTGCTCACCTCAGCATATCCTGTGGGTAGTCGGCTGGCACATAGATGAGCGGGTAAAGGTTACCGATAATACCAAGCAGATTCTGCGTTTGAAGTTTGAGCAGGGCTAGACCTGTGATTTGACTAACTCGACAGGTTTTTTCCACTGCAACCACAGAACTACTCCGAATATTATGGCGGCGAAGACGGCAGTGATGATTTCTATCTGAAAGGGGCTAACCATCCTATTGCGGGGAAAAAGGGAGAAGTTATTATTTTCCGCTTGATTCTGGGCATTTATTTCTCTTTTGCCAGATAGGTATTTCTGGTGTCGGCAACTTGCGCTCCAGGAGGCACTCCTTCGCTACCGGTGAAGGATGACGTCAATCACTTCATTTACTCCCGTCCTGTTTACCACTGATACCTCAATAAACCGTGCCTTTTGAAGTTGTGGTATCTCCTTGATTATTGCTTCCTTGCATTCTTCAAGCTGAGCCTGGTCAACCATATCTGCCTTTGAGATAATCACAAAATCAGCACCTTTGAGCTGTATTTTGACTAAAACCCCCATCCGCTCATCGTCCAATAGTTCCTCCGAACGGGAGGAATCAAAAAGAACCATAGCTGGACCGGCTTCTACCTTAGATGTCCCAAACATCCTGACAACGTCTTTAACCTGACTCGGAATAGCCACTCCGGTAGGTTCAACCAATACCAAATCCGGTTTAAACTCTGAGGCTAGAAAACTTAAAGTGGCGGCAAAGCTTGAGGCTACTTGACAACAAATACAGCCACCACTGATTTCCTTGACCTTTATGCCGCTTTGTTCCAGAATTTTACCGTCCACCACAACTTCGCCAAGTTCGTTAACCACCATAGCTACTTTTTGTCCATGGTCTTCCGATAGTATGCTAGCAATTGTTAACAGCAATGTGGTCTTACCACACCCTAAAAACCCAGCAATTTGAATAATATCCATCCTGTCCTGACCTCTACGTTTCTATATGACCTCGAAAAGTTATGGGCAAACAGAAAAGCATGGCGTGGAGTGGAAATAACCGGGGAATTCGAGGTCTCCCATTTTTATAGGTAACTCCGCCGAAGCTAAACTTAAGCCATTGAATTAACCACTTGTGAATTTCTCTTAATGTACTCATCAGCATCTACTGCACCTGCTATAAATGCTAAATCGGTCTTCCTTATTTTTCAACATCTTTGTTTACATTTAACCTCATCTCATTATTCTGTCAAACCACCGATGTAGAAAAGAGGGATGAGGTAGAGAATAATCTCGTTTACATTATGCGCTTGAGCCTGGGGTTGGGGGTAATGCCCGGGATTCTGCCCCGTTTGGCAATTGGCTTACCTTCTACCTCATGCAGGTCAGCGGTAAAATCTATCGGCTTAGCCCCGCTGATATAGCTACCGATGCCAAAGCCATCAACCGGTGCTCCACTCTCAATAAAGTAGGTAATTCGCTCCGGGTCAATACCACCGCTAACAAAAATCCCTACCTTGTTGAAGCCAGCTAAATCAAGCCTGGCTCTAACCTCCTTGACCAGGTCAGCGGTAACCCGTCCCCGCTCACTGGGAGTATCAAGCCGCACACTCTTGAGCTTACCACCCAGTGCTTGAGCCACCAGCAGGCTTTCCTCAGCCTCGTCCTTAAAAGTATCAACCAGAGATACCCGGGGCACTCCAGGCGGCATGTACTTATCAAAGGCGATGGTCGCCTTAACCGTATCACCCATAATTATAATCAGGGCGTGAGGCATAGTCCCCGATGGTTCAATACCAGCCAGCTTGGCACCAACTATGCTGGAGCAACCAGCACAACCGCCAGTGATGGCGGCGTAATCCATCACTGCCACTACCGACGGGTGAACATGGCGGACACCAAAGCTGATGACAGGTATTCCCTGGGCGGCTTCCATACACTGCCTGGCGGCTGTTGCCCAACCACTGCAGTGGGCTAAAATACCATCTATAGCTGTTTCATAAAGTCCATAGCTCTGATAGGGAGCCGTTATGCGCAATACCACTTCCTTCTCGCTCATGGTTTCACCCTCAGACAGAGCCCATACCTCACAATTACCCTCAGGAAAAATCCTGGACAGCAGAGCCTTGACCTCTTCCATACCACAGAGAATCCCTGACCGACTAGAGAATATCTCCATAGTAGCTACTGGATTAAGCTTCTCGTGGCGTAATATCTCTATAGTGCGGGTGAAGTAAATATCGGCTGTCTCCCCGGAGAGAACAGCCTCAGTAGGTTCAAACTTGGGTGGCTGAACCTGGCTAACCCTAAAGCTGGTCAGCTTTGCCCCATGTATCCTCTCCATATGCTGCAGGGCAAAATGGTGTGCTGCTTCATTAAAGGAGGCAACACAGTCAACTGGCACCTCTACTTCATAACCGCGGATTCTGGCATCAGCTACAGCGTACAATACGCAGATGTGAGTACATACCCCACAAACAATTAACTTATCTGGCTTGAGCTGTCTCAACTTCTCCTCAAGCGGGGTGTTAAAAAATGAGCTGTAAGTCCTTTTTGGTATTATTTCGCCCTCATACTGGGCTAATTCTGGAATGACCTCTGCCTCGGCGGTGCCATCAATGCAGTGCGGGGGAAACATTTTAAACTCAGGGTCATCAGGAGCGTGATGGTCACAAAGGAAGAATACCTTGGAGCCTTGAGCAAGCTCCTGCTCCAGAAGACCTTGCACATTGGGGATTATGCGACGGGCTTGAACTCCACAATACAGGGGATAGCCCTCTTCTAGGAAACCTCTGAGCATATCGGAAACTAATACTACTTTAGTCATAGCCTTCCTCCGTCTTTTAATCTAGACACTGCCGCAGTTGCCGGGCTAACTCAAAAGGGTCGCTAGAGACAACACTGGAAGCATAAATCTCCATACCACCCACATCTGAAGCCTGAATATTAGGGTCGCCTCGGTCTATTACCCAAACTATTACTGGGAAGCCTTCCCAGCTCTCCTCAGTTTCGCCGAGGGGCGGTGTTACCATGCCAAGATTAAACGAGGTTACACCCATCTTGTCCCTAAAGCAGGCGAGCACCTCATAAATTCTCTCTTTAAGGGAGAGATTTGGCTCCTCCGCCATGAGTATAACCTCATTATCCTTGAACGGAGTCAAGTGGGCAAGGAGTTTGACTCCTTCCTTATCTACAGCGCAGCCTATGGAATGGTGAACCTGAAACATATCTTTGAAATAGTTTGAGCCATAATCTTGCTTGTAGCTCAGGGCAGCCCGACGCAGCCCCTCAATCTTAGCATAGTGCTGAGCCCTGGTCAGCATTACCTGAGCGTGTCCATGGTATATAGAGGCACCAGCCCGCCACAAGCAGTTCCAGATGAAGAAGAAGTACCTGGCTTCCGGTTGTTTAACCTGCACTCTTTTTGCCCATTCCTGGGCAACATCAATATAATCAATAACCTGCTCTCTGGAAAAATGAAGGGGATTGAAATCGTTAAAAATGACCAAGCCATGTAATCCATCATATTTGGCAATATTACTAGCGGTAACACAGTGCTTTCCCACCACCCTGCCAAAGAGGTCTTCGGGGGTAGCCTCTTCGGGGTAGCTAAATAAATCATTTTCACTGGCATTTATAAGCTGAACATCAATATTCCCTTTTTCTTCAGCCTCAATGGGGCGGAAGGCTCGTAGTCTATTAAATAGCGTTCCCTCATAGGTTACTATATTGGTCACCCTGACAATCTTCTGCCTGGTGACAGCGTCTACCGAGCCAAATTGCTGCCTAACCCACGGCTCCATACTCTGCGGGGCGTGTAGTTCACCCACTGTGGCAGTAACCGAGTATATCCGCTGAAACAGACTCTTTTCCTCGGCGGGTAGTGAATCTACTATTTCCTCTAGATTGGTTACCATCATTATCTTTAATGCTTAAAATGCCTGATGCCAGTAAAAACCATAGCCACATTGTACTCATTGGCTGTTTTAATTGCTTCTTCATCTCTTAACGAGCCGCCGGGCTGGATAATGGCGATTACTCCACACCTGGCCGCCATCTCCACACTATCAGCAAAGGGAAACATAGCATCGGATGCCAGAACACTATCCTTAGCCCTATTCCCGGCTCGTTGCAGAGCCAGCTCAACACTAACTACCCGACTCGGTTGCCCTGCCCCCATCCCGACTAGTGTCATATTCTTGGCTATCACGATGGCATTAGACTTTACATGCTTAACTGCCCGCCAGGCAAAGAGTAAATCCTTCTTCTCGTCTGCTGTTGGCTCACGCCCGGTTACCGTCTGAAGGCTAACGCTATCCTCAGGTAGAGAATCTGGAGCCTGAGCAAGGAATCCACCCTCCACCCTGCGGAAATCAAGGTAGTCCGCCTGAGTCGTATCATAGGCTAGCGGTAGTTGAGCGACAAGAATACGAAGCTGCTCCCTACGCTTTAATACTTCCAAAGCCTCAGCCTCATACTCGGGAGCAACAACTACCTCATAAAAGGTCTTACTCATTTCCTCAGCAGTGGCTAGGTCGATAGTCCTGTTTGACGCAATAATCCCACCAAAGGCGGCCACCGGGTCACCGCTCAGAGCCCGCCGATATGCCTCAACAATGTCTTCACAGCTAGCCAACCCACAAGGATTTGTATGCTTAATGATAGCTACGGTAGGTGCTGAGAAATCGGTGACTACCC
>SMTZ1_10005745_pt1 | contig 12480 bp, 12 predicted proteins | sample DeeMarSWOR136_30_FD_25667 | JGI IMG/M metagenome (IMG submission 25667) | reverse complement strand
GGCCGCTCTAAGACCCGTGCAATCCGATGCGCGAGCCGTAACGATGGGTTATACTTTCCTTTCTCCAGAAACAAAATGGTCTGCCGGGTCACTCCCACCATCGCCGCCAGCTGTTCTTGGGTCCATTCCCGCAGTTCACGGAATTCCCGAATACGCGTCTTCACCGTCAGTCGCCACGCCGATCATAGATTGCCATCGATACGCCCCACACAGCATAGCCCACAGCCATCACAATCGTCAGCCACGCAAAGAAGAGCAACGAGACTGGCGAACCGCCCAGCCACACCCAGGTCACAGCCACGCTGACGCCGACCAGGGTAGTGATAAGCATCACTGCAAAAAACCCGTTCCTTGCTGCACGATTGAAATTGCTTCCTAAGCGTTCATCACTATGGGCCCCGACCCGAAAGAACCCAAACCACCCAAAGAACCCCAAAAAACCGAGCCAAGCAGGCGAGCCGGTCACGGGATAGAAGAGTCCGAGAAGTCCGAGGAATCCTACTAGTCCCAGATAATAATATTTCATGCTTATTCACCTCATGATGTAAACTATTTCTAACGTTAGAAATATTTAACATTATCGGTAGGCGACAACAAAACCCATCTCGGTTATACGCTGTCAAAAACTTGAAACAAAAAGTGGCATATCCCCCGGATCCTCGTATGTCTAATGGGGTTCTGTGCACAAATTGGGTGCATCGAGGGTCAAATTGCAACCTGAGCAATTATCCTGTTATTCAATTTGCTGAAGTCATTTGGTTTATGTACTAGCCACACCTAGGGTGGACCACACCAAGTACAGGTGAGCTACTATGGGAACCAGCGAAGAAAAGGTGCATTACACCGAACTGCTTCCACATGAATTCCAACAACGTTTACAAGCAAAACCTGTTGCCTATTTGCCCCTCGGCACCCTAGAATGGCATGGCCCTCATCTCCCCTTAGGCTCGGATAGCATCCAAAGCGAAGGATTAATGGTCGCCTGCGCCCGCCAACTGGGAGGAGTTGTACTACCCCCCCTCTATCTGGGACCCGACCAAGCCATCACCACACAAAACGGGCAAACCTTCTATGGAATGGACACATTACCGGACACCCTCCCACCACAACAACTCATAGGAAGCTGTTACTGGGTGTCAAATGGTTTCTTCAAAGTACTCGTTGACACGATTCTCATCCAACTCAAACGCGTCGGATTCCAAGGCGTGTTTGCCGATGGCCACGGCCCCTCCCGATGGTCTTGGGTCAAAGCCATCCCTGAACGAGAAGCCCGATTCGGATTGAAGCTATTTGGCGTCACCTCCGACATCACACGGAAATGGAAATACCAAATCGATCACGCCGGGCAAAATGAAACCTCAATCATGCTCGCCCTTCGCCCCGACCTCGTTGACCTAACCCAACTACCACCAGACCCATCCCCTCCACCCGAAAGAATCCTAGGAAAAGACCCACGACACGCCACCGACAAGCTGGGCAAACAATACCTAGACGCAGCCATTAACATTCTCAAAGAAAAATTCGCCAAAGCCGGGTTATAATAAAACCGCGAAAACGGTCATCCACCCCAACCAGCTGAGACAACACCCGCGTTTCCGATTTTACGCACCCAAACTCCAAATCCATGCCATCTGCTGACCAAGACCCTACACAATGACTTTCTAATTCAACAACCTTCTAAGCGGTGCTCGCTTGCTCCACAGCAATCAAAATCCCGGCGACGAATATCAACACACCACCAACAAGATACGAACCAATCGCTGCGATCACACCGAAAATAATGAAGTAAAGGGCTGCCGCCTGACGATCCCTGTCAATCCTTGGCACACAATAAAACAAAATGATAAAACCAAAGACCACCGCCACGATAGCCAATGAAAACCACAGAATACTCTCCGCCGCAATCCCACGCGGTCCACCAAACTCCTCATACATCACCAGACCATTCAACACCGTAGCCAGAAACCCTAAAATGATACACACAATGGAACCCGCTCTCGCCAAGATTTTCGCCGTATCAACTAACGCCATACCAAATTCCACCAAACCATACAAAATCTATAATCAACTAAGCTTCAACAAAACTCATGTAGATAAAACTTCTTCACCTGACAAAAACTGAATCCAAAACCTGTGGAATACTGAGGTAACCAGAAGTAATCGTCCACCCTAGCTAATACGTTCAATACCTAGGTTTCTTGTAATCCACAAGAATAGTGAATCCAATCTATTATAGAGTCATCAGCCCTATCATTCATTGATTCTACCTATTGCTGAAAGGTGAAAAAATGTCCAAAGGCATGAAATGTCCAAAATGTGGTGAAAAATGGAAACTCCGGCTCATGTTGTTAGATACTCCTGAAAACAGAAAGAAGGAACAACAAGACCCCGATGGCATTCTCCTAGTCGCATCAAAGGCGCTTGATGGAAAAATGGAATGTCGAAAGTGTGGGCACTTTTGGACCGCATAGGTTAATTCTGATGAGCTTAGAAGGCGTCCCCCTCATAAGTTCGCGTCATACCCGTTTTTCTAATGAAACACCCAGCTCCCGATCCCCCACTCCAAGGCGCCTCGAAGGGCGTCTCAGAAGAAAGGAATTCCTTGGGGGGTGATCCTGCAGTCGTGATTTTGTTTAGAAGAGTTAAGTCACAAGTCACTGAGTATATAACCACATACATCTAGTCAATCAACGACGATGGAATGTGATAAGATGCCTCTACGCTTCGGAATTCAAATTGGGAATTACTTCGGTTTTGATTATGACACAATAAAGGAAATCGCACTGACTGCAGAGAAAATTGGCTATGATGCTTTGTGGATTAGCGACCACTTCTTCATTGATAAGAATCCAGAAACGACATCGTGTCTAGAAGCGTGGACTGTTCTCTCAGCCTTAGCATCCATAACAAAGAAACTTAGGCTGGGCACATTGGTGACATGTAACGGCTTTCGATATCCCCCCGTCCTTGCTAAAATCGCTGCAACAGTTGACGTGATTTCCAATGGTAGAGTGGAGTTTGGAATTGGTGCGGGCTGGAAAAAGAACGAACACGTTAACTACGGAATTCCTTTCCCAAGTCTCAAAGAGCGAATGGATCGATTGGAAGAGTCCGTACAAATAATCAAGAAGCTGTGGACTGAACCAAGTGTCAGTTTTGATGGAGTATACTATCAAATCAAAGACGCCTTCTCCTATCCAAAACCTGTACAACAACTACCGCCAATCTTTGTTGCTGGACGCGGTGAGAAGAGAACTCTCAGAATTGTTGCAAAGTATGCTGATTATTGCAACTTCCTATCCTCAGTGACACCCGAAGAAGCAGAAAGGTTACTTGGAATCCTGAAAGCGCACTGTAGAGCAGTAGGAAGAGACTATGACGAAATTGGAAAATCCTATTTCGCATATGTGATCATGGAGGAAACAGAAGACGACTTGAATCAGCTCGTCGAACAGATGGCTGAGAAGCGAGCGATTTCACTTGATGAACTCAAAGGCAGGCTTCCTAATAACGTGTTTCTGGGAACCCCAGATGTCATCGAATCTCATTTTCACAAACTAATCACCTTGGGGTTCGATTACTTCCAGATTCAATTCCCATATCGAGATGACCTAGAGCAATCCAAACTCTTCGCAAAGACAATGTTTTCAAAGCTGCGGTGATTTCAGTTTAGAATAATGGTGACATCGACGCCTCCAATGTCACTTCGGTTGCCGCCGCATTCCCCATTCGCAGTTGGTTGACCAACGCCTCCATCTCCCTACTCACCATCATCTATTCACCTACTCCTAGCATAATCTACCTTGACCGAATCGCAAATATCGCTATTCAAAATCAAAACCGTCCCCACGCAGAGAACCCAGCCCAAACCATAAAAAAATACCGCCAACCCACCACAGCATCCACTCACACACGAACATGAAAACGAACAATGGTCGTCCATCCCAGCCTGGGACAACACCGGTGTTCCCGGTTCTCGTGCTAGATTTTTATAGCTTCGATATAGTCAAACCCACTTTAGGGAATATAAAATGAAAATTGAAGCTGTCAGAGTTATCAGCTTTTCTCCAACTGGAGGCTCTAAGAAGGTTGCCGAAGCTATTGCCAAAGGAATCCAAGCTCCTGTAGAGTCCATAGATTTGACCCCGCCCAGTGCACGAACCCAGGATTTTCCAGAATTCACCGACGAGCTCGTCATCATCTCTGTACCCGTCTATGCAGGGCGCGTACCCACTGAAGCTGCCTACAGGATACGCAGGCTCACAAGCAAAAGAGAGCCCTACGGCGCCAAACGCCCACAAAAAATCCCTGCCGTCATCGTCGTCACCTACGGTAACCGCGCCTACGAGGACGCACTATACGAATTAGGCGACATCGTTTCGGAAGTAGGATTCCAACCCATCGCGGCAGGTGTCTTCTTATGTGAACACTCGTTTAGCGTCCCCGAGATGCCCACCGCGCACGGACGACCCGACGCTAAAGATCTCGCCAAGGCCAAAGCGTTCGGCAAACAGATTCGGGACAAGTATGCGAAGGCCGATAAGATAGAGAACCTCTCACCCGTCACTCCTCCCGGCACCACACCGTACTCGTTATCAATGCGTGCCAATCTCACCTGGTACGACTACGGCGCATTAGCCACCCCCTCCACCAACGAGGACCAATGCACAAAATGCGGGACCTGTGTCGATGTCTGTCCTACGGCGGCGATTCGAATCCAGCATGTTGCCTCCAATCCATCCCCAATGATTGGCTATAATCTTCGTTTGATTTCAACAGATCATAATGCGTGTATCTGGTGTTGTGCCTGCGTCAAGAACTGCCCAACCGGAGCACGGGTCATGAGCAAACGCGTTCTAAAGTCACAAAGCGACCTGAACAAAGGCTACCCGGACAGAAAAGAACCGGAAACCTACCTCTAACACCTCGTACCCGCTAATTACAAGAATAAGAAAAGTTGTCGGACAAGGCACCAATCTTGTTCTACTCGTTAGCCGACAAAATCTGGTTTGTAGCCGTCGTGTTAGCCATCATCGAAAACGGACTGTTCAACACCGCAATAGTCATTGGTCTCATAATCGGCGTATTAATCGCCCTATATCGAATTGGTAAAACCTGAAATACATCAACTACATCCTAACTCAATTCATGCCCTGCGCTAGGATTATCGTTCTCCGACGCTCCTCTGTATGTATCGTTGAATTGTCTCTTGGAGCTTTTTCTCCCGCTCGATAGGACTCAGACTACGGAAATAGTGGATTCTTTCTTCAATTACATTTTGAGGAATATACTCCTTATAACGCCGAAGACGCCGGTTCTCCCTACTTTCCCGTTTTTCATCATCAAACCCCCGTTCTGCCACAATTAGAATAAAGACAACTATCAATGCACCAATTACACAGGCTCTTCCCACTGTGTGCGAGAAATATTCAGCCGCGTTGAATGCGAGTATCATCTGGGTTACTCCAATGAACAATAAAACAGCCATCAGGATTCCCAAAGTCAGGATAGCAAAGGGGTGCCGAAGTCGATTCCGCCACTTATCAACTGTCCTAAGAGGAGGCCGTTTCCTGCGCTGAACTGGATTCCGTTCAATTATAAGGATGTGAATGATGAACCAACCAAAACTAATTCCTAATAACCCAATTCCCCACCAATGATATTCTGGGGGACTCCACGAGAGGGAAGGGAGCCAGGCCCAAACAAAGGCTTCAATACCAACAATGAGGGCAAAAAGCCCCTCAAAAGTGAATATCCATATCGCAAACGCCGCTAAGAAGAATGGAATGAAAGCAATCAGATAAAACAGCCAGTCGTCTTTGATGTAACGCAATTCTCCCAGGCGATCCCCAAACTTCACCCGAAAAGTTGGTTTTAGAATTTCTTTCTTAACTCCTGGTCTATGGTGGAAGATGAGTGTTAAGAGAACAATAAACGCTCCTATTACGCACACAGTGCCCACAATAACCATTGTGAGGGGTTGTATCTGAATGAGGAACCACGTTGGGTCGGTGAGTGTTCCTTGACGAAGCGGAGAAGATTCCAAATAGAACAGAAAAGCTTGATGGATGAAAACCCATACACCAACCCAAGAAACAGCAATGAAAATAAACGCCAGTATATAATAGGCATCGCTATTTTGGGCAAACCACGTAAATTTCCTCCACCAGGAAGCGTCTTTCCATATGAAGCGCGGCTTTTCATCACGATGTCTAACGACTAACCACACAAACATAAACACAAACGCAAAAAAAGACAGAAAAATTCCCGCATCATGAATGGCTGCAATGGACGCAGGCCACCTATTGGTCATGTCGATGATGAGTTGGGCTATCCACAACCACTCCGGTGGAACGGTTCCAAGAATAATAAGAATGACAACGTGCAATGCCAAATGAGCAAACCATAAACAAAGAAGAGCGGCAACTGACAAAACAATTGCCCCATACGCAAACCCTTTCTTCCACGTTTCCTCTTGCCAGCCCTTGATTTCGGGAACCATCCACTCCAACCTCACCACATAATTGCCCTCAACCACCTAAAAACCATACCTCTACTCATACTTGCCATCAATATTGGACCAAAACAACCCATATAAACCAACTAACCCTAGAATATACAGGGATGGGAATTGCCAATCAACCAAAAAGCTCGAAGAATTACAAACAAGATCATTCCAAAGATCGAACAACTACTACAAACCAAAGATTATAAAAAAACCAAGGCCTTGGCAAAAGAAGTTTACGCCGCGTTCGATTGGTACCGACAAGGAATCGAAAACCTTACGGTCTTAGACTTTTTCCACGATTTAACAGATTATCAAACCAAATCCTTCGACGACCTCACCTTCTACATGTGCCTCGACACCATCATTCGAGTACTACGAATCGCCACCTTTGACGAAGCCGACACCTGGTGGCAATCAACCTTCCAAAAAACCCTCGAAGATCAGTTCGCAGATTTCGAGCCAGAAGAAAGAGTTCCTGAAATGTTAAAGCTACTTAAAGAAGATATCAAATAAAATAAGCAAATTCAGTTTGATTATAGAGACCAAGACCACTGATCCAAGCAAGTGGTTGTTCATATTAGTTAATGAATGCAGAAACTAACTCCCTGAATCGTTCAAAGATGCATACCTATGAGCCAAGCTCTATTTTCCTTATGGACCGGCTTCTCCATTTTAACATTCGACTTCTGATATCAGCTTAATCTAAGCCTCCACTTCAGACCGCATACATTTACATCTGTTTATGTAAACGGGTTATACGTGTAGCTGATATCCTCAATTTCTGGCCATCCCGGTATGTCAAAATGAATCGCTATTAAGCGTGCTGGATGGTAAAAGATTTCTCCTTTATTTGAAGGTAGTATTTCAGTAGCGGTCCACAGACTATCATCTAAGTCATCCCAACCCCAAGGTGGGTTAGCTGCATTCGGTATTCCATCATTGCCATCAAAGGCAAAGCGGCTGGCAAATGTACAGCCATCACCAATGTTAGACCGTCTGTTCCACAACACCTCAATGTTAATCAAAGCATAACCTGCCTCATAGATGTTAGGATTGTCCTCCCGTCGCCTTGGTTCTTCCGCAATACCTGATGGATAATAAATAATTCCCATTCCTAAAGGGAAGTTCTCACCTTCCCAGTTTTCATCGTATCTTTCATCTTCACTTGTGTATGCATCTTTTCCTTCTCCAAATACTCCGTGACCTCTGGATTCGACAAATATTTTCAGATGGGTATGATCGTTGAAGAGAAAAGCTAGGGGATATGGATCAATAGATGCCCATTCTACATCCCCATCAATATCCTCAGAGTAAATAATGTTTAATCCAGACCATTGCTCGACACTATTTGATGGTGCATTTTGCTCATCAATGTATTGCCAGAAATTAGTATGTGCCTCTGTTACCATACATAGGAACTCACCCCATTCCACGCCCTCAGTCTTGTTAATTACTAATAATACACCTTCCATATCATTCTCATGCCAATAGATTGACGGTGAATTCCAGTCTAACGGATGATAATCATAATACCCGATAAACCAATGTGTCGCCGTCTCAACGACCGAATAATAGATGTAGGCGGGCAATGGAAACTGACCAATATTATCCGAGTTATTGTTCCCGGCCCAGTCCCCATCGTAATCAAAGTTCGTAATGTAATCACAAATCGGTCCAAACTCCCCGTCAATTTCAGGATACGTGTTCTGATACCAGACTGGTGCCCAATAATACGCCAAATCATTATGGGCGCGCTCAAGAGCCTGGTCCTGGGCAACTTGAACTATTATGGGGCTTCCTCCTATTACACCGATCAGACCCAATATCCCAACAATAATTACTGCAATAGCTTTTCTGAAATGCTGTTCACAATCAGTTGACAACCGAAATCTTCCCTCCGCGTACTATTAAGTATGAACAACATTTTAACTGCTTTCGTAGAGCTGCATCGTGTGTTTTTTAGACTTTAATCCTCCAATCCTATACGCTCTCCGAACCACTCATTACTGATACGATAAACTATTACCACGGTTCAGATGAACATAATACCTTCATCAATCCTTGAAGCTGAAGGAAAAAATTGCCTTGTTTTTAACAATCAACACAAGCGAAAGTTGAAAGAATAAAGTGGTCGTCCATCCCGACTCTAGCATATCTTCATAAAGAGAAACCTGGTAAAAATAGATGACTTGTGGAACCCGAATTGCTTGGGGTGTTTTCATGGGAATTAATGTAGCTAAGCTTCGAGCAGAGTATGAGAAACCGCATTATCTCATTCCCACATCCGACGGCCAAATTCTATTTTTAAGTGCCTGGGAACCTTCCAAACCGTCAAAAACGGCACTCCTCATTTTTCATGGAATTACAGCGAATAGTGCCGTGTATAGCATGCTTGGAATCCCTGTGGCTGATGCGGGATTTTCGACCTTTGGCTTAGATTTACGGGGACATGGACTTTCTGATGGGAAACGTGGCGATTATCCCAGCAAGGCGAGACTCGTGGCGGATGTGTGTGAAACCATTAATTTCGTAAAACAACAGGGATTCGAAGGAGTAGTTCTTTTGGGGCACAGTTTGGGAAACTTGGTTGCCTTAGAAGCGCTCAATGCATGTGATGAGCATGTTGCCGGATTGATTTTGCTTAGCGTTGGGAGGACGGTTAATCCTGGTGCGTATCCAAAAATGTCAATGGGGCAGAAATTGAAAACAGTTGGGAAGCTTTTGTTTGCATACAATCGTCCAGTTATTGAGTATAAGCGGGAAGGTATGATAGGATTAGATGATCCGTTATTTACATTCAAGTATACGCCCCGCTTCCTGCGAATCTTGGATGCCCAGAAATTTGCGAAACAATATCAGTTTCCAGACCACTTAGGGTTTCCCGTTTTTGCAGGAGTTGGGGAACATGATGAGATCTTTTCAGTCGAGACAACCCGGGCGTTTTTTGATGAGGTGCCCAGTGAGACTAAGGAATTTCAAGTCATTCCTGGAGCCAAGCATGCGGAATATCCCAAAGGGTGTTGGAACGGATTAATCGCGTGGTTGAAACAGCATTTTACGTAAGCTTGTACTTTCCCATCGGAATTGCTACTGTGTGTTAGTTACGTACTGTTCGCGTAAGACTCGCTTAAGAATTTTACCTGATATGCTGCGTGGAAACTCATCAAGAATAAACACTTGGCGTATTCTTTGAAACTTTGCCCCCACCCTTTCATTCACCCATTGCACCAGTTCATCAGGCGAAACCGTTTTAGGCTGCCTTAATGATACCGCAGCAACAGGCGTTTCTCCCCATTTTTTGTCAGGAATCCCAAAGACTGCAACCTCCTCCACTGCGGGATGTTGGGCGACTACCTCTTCGATATCTTTCGGATAGACGTTCACACCCCCTGAAATGATCATATCCTTTTTTCGGTCCACCAAATAGAGAAAGCCATCCGCATCGACATAACCTAAATCTCCGGAATAAAGCCACCCCTCTTTGAAAGTCTCTGCCGTCAACTTGGGTCGTTTATAATACTCGGTCATCAATGTGGGACCGCGTCCCACGATTTCACCTATTTCACCCACCGGAGCATCTTCACCCGAATCATCCATAATACGGATTTGGAAAAACGGAGGTGGAATACCAACAGATTGAGGTTTGCGTGCAAAATGGGTTTTATCTAGAATCGTGAGGAACCCTTCGGTGAGCCCATACAGCTCATAAAATCGATCCGGTAAGAGTTGACTGAGCTTCTCTTTAACCTCCATATGTAAGGGCGCGCCCACAGAGCAAATCATTTCTAAGGATTCCAAGGCCTTAACAGAAAAATTCGGAGCGTTTAAGATTGCTATCAGTTGTGAGGGCACCATAATTACGTGGGTCGCCCTTTCCCGATGGACGGTTTCGATAAATTCTTCGGCAACAAATTTTGTTAATAAAATATAGGAGGCCCCCACCAGCATGGCAGGCATTAGGGTTACAAAGGCTCCATTGAACACAATGGACCCCGCATGAATGACCACACTTTCCGGTGTCATACGAAAACTCGACGCAAATAAAGTAGCATAGAATGCCCGAACATAATGGGAGAGTACAATTCCCTTAGGTAACCCAGTAGTTCCACTACTGTAAATGATATTATAGGGATCATTCTCGTCCACCGCCACGGCTTCCGGTTCTGCATCGCTGGCGGCTGCCTTGAGCGCATGATAATCACGGTACCCTTTCCTTGACGGCTGCTCTGTGAGAATATACCCCTCCGAAGCGACATTGGGCAATTCTGGTTTAATCGCATCAAAAACGTCAATAAACTGACCATTCGTTACAACCAGCTTCGCATCCGAATCAGTGATGAGCGATTTCAATCCTGCACGCATGAGCAGCGGACTCAACGGCACAGCCACAGCACCCAATTTCGCTATCCCCCAATACAGTTCTAATAACTCCAAACAATTCGGCAACACAATAGCAATCTTCTCTCCTTTACCAATCCCCAAACCACGCAACGCATTCGCAATCCGATCCACATTCTGATTAAATTCCCGAAATGTCAACCGTTCATCCTCGAAGACAATTCCCAAATGCTCCGGGCGACTCTGCACATTCCGCGTCAATAACATCCCAATATTAATCGGATGCACAACAGAACCTTGCGACATACTGCTTCACCAGTGAAAACACGCTTCATCAAAGATGACATCTCCACAGCTTTAAAACTGATTACTGGATGAAGCCCTTAATCCTCACTTGAAGCAAGCTAAACCTGAAAGAAATCCTCTGATTTTTTAACGCTCACTTAAACTGTGGCAAGAAAAAGAAAAGTGGTCGTCCACCCCAGCCAATCGTTACAACACCGGTTTTTCCAGATTCTTGCGATGCCAATCGCCCATTTTTCTTGTAGCCAATCGAAATTGGGATTAGAAGTATTAGAATTTTGAGGTAACACCTTAATTGATATGATGAAATGAGCTTAGGAACGGCAGGTAACAACTTTGAGTACCGAACAGTTGAGCATCGATCATCCTCAGCGTAGTTATGCCTTGGTGTTAATCGCCAATTTTCTATGGTTCTTTGGTCTAAGCACGTATCTTAATTTCCGTGGTTTGTATGCCCGACTGTTAGGAGCTAATCCAATCGAAGTGGGATTATTTTCCTCGGTCTTCTTAATAAGCGCCCTTGTATGGACAGGCCTCAGTGGTCCACTTTGTACCCGTTTCGGAGTGAAACGCGTCCTCATTCTATCATGGCTGATCATCCTTCCCGCGCCAATTATCTATATCTTGGCCCCGAGCTGGCAATGGATGCTGCTAAGTGCCGTCTTTGAAGGCTCCTCTTGGTTATCAACACCACCACTTCGAACCTATATTGCCCACGTCTCGGAGGGAAAAAGTCGAGGAACAGCATATTCCTTTATCGTCTCTTCTATTGCCCTTGCGGGAATTCCTGCACCTGTTCTGGGCGGATTTCTTATTCAGTGGTTTGGCTATCAGGTGATTTTCCTGCTTGCCGGATTGATTTTCGTGATTAGCACGTTTTTTCTGTTACCGATCAGCTCGATACCTCCCCAACAAACTGAGAGTCAACAAAAACGTCAACCGAAGTATTTCTCTAATCGAATTTTTATTCTCTCCACCGTTTTCATGGCCATAATCGTTTCCTTAAGTTTCTTCACAAGGGATTTCATTCCCCTATTCCTAGAGGATGTTTGGGGGCTTCAAGAAGACATTATTGGTATTCTCATAGCCATTTTTAATGGAAGCGCTGTTCTGGTAGCCCCGCTGATTGGAGTGGCCGGCGACCGTGTTGGGTATACAAAAATTCTTCCTCTTCCCATTTTTGGGCTCCTCGGTTCTCTTGGATTACTGGTGATCGCTCCCGGTTTTCTTTGGCTCTACCCTATCTTTGCGTTACGAGGGACATTCTTCGGGGTTTTTTCATTAGTGAACGCCCTCGTCTCAAAACATCTATCTCAAGGACAGTTGCAAAG
>SMTZ1_10022763_pt1 | contig 12481 bp, 12 predicted proteins | sample DeeMarSWOR136_30_FD_25667 | JGI IMG/M metagenome (IMG submission 25667) | reverse complement strand
ATCCAAAAAGGAGCTTAGTCTATTAGACGTGGAAAGGGAAATTCTTAGTTACGGCATTCGGCGCCTCTACGAAGCTCAGGCTGAAGGAAAGATAGACGAGAAGGAGCGAGACCGTTTAGCAGAGAATTACAAGCAAAGGATGCGAGAGATCAAAGACTCCATGACCGAGAAAGAGTCAATTGTGGCTCTCCATGAACTTGAGTCCATGCAAGAGGACCTTATCAAACTATTCAATGAACGCTTCGATGAGATAAACAAAAAGATAGGGGGCTTGAGGGTGAACTTGGACATACAGCCAAAACCAGTGACCCCCAAACCTGCAACAGCTGTTCCGTCTTTCCGACCTGAAGATACTGAGAGGAAGCTAAGGAAGCCCTCGAAGCCGAAGAAAACTGAGGCTGAAGAGAGAATTGACCAGATCAGAGCTGAGGTAGAAAAGGTTTTGGAACGGCTTGGGCAAATGGAAACTGAGGCCTGAAAAGGTGAGTTGGAGAGAAGAAGCTAAGAAACGTGTAGCTTTGGAGGCAGTTAAGCACCTAGAAGACGGTTTTGTTGTTGGGTTAGGCAGTGGAAGCACAGCTGCTTATGTGATTCAGGAGATTGGACGGATTATTCTGCAGGATGGCTTACGGGTTCTCGGAGTGCCATCTTCTAGCCAGGCTATGATACTGGCTGTGCGTTCAAGAATTCCCCTTACGACTCTAGACGAATATCCTATTCTGGATTTAGCAATAGATGGTGCCGACCAAATCGACAAGCAACTCAACGTGATTAAGGGCGGGGGCGGAGCATTGACAAGAGAGAAAATTGTTGCCTCAGCAGCTAAACAGTTTGTTGTAGTGGCGGACGAGACGAAACTGGTGGAAAAACTTGGAGTAAACTGTCGGGTTCCAGTGGAGGTTTTGCCCTTTGCCTTGGCGACAGCTACGGCGGATATAAAGGAGCTGGGTGGGAAGCCGCTTCTGCGGGAGTCTAAAGGGAAGGTTGGTGCAGTTGTGACTGATAACGGCAACTATATCGTTGACGTGGATTTTGGTCCTTTAGATGATGCTGAAGAACTGAATAGGCGACTCAAGCTTATCCCCGGAGTAATTGAAACCGGTCTCTTCATTGGAATGGCAGACATAGTTTACCTGGGTAAACCCGACGGAATTATCAAATTGGAAAAGTAACTGTTTTGCTGCAAATGCTATGCTGCGTCTTATAAACAAGAAAGAGAAGAGAGAATCTGGCAAAATGATGTTGAATGAAATGCATTTCACGTAAAGCATTAGGGTTGTTTCATCAATTGAGGGGATGAAGAAAAAGAAGAGGTGAATAAGGATGCAGAAAAGAAAGAGATTGGCTCTGTTGAGTTTTCTACTGTTGTTGTCAGTTGGATCGGCAGTTGTAGCCCAAGCGTCGGGGGTTTTGCAGATTTTAGCTAGCAACGTCGAAGAGGCTGAAATAAACATTCAAACCGCATCGGTGTCGCTCATACTTACTCCAGAAGATAGGGAGAAGGTCACTGACATTGTGCTTATGGATTCGCAGATACAAGAGCTGCTGGAGGGCGCAGATAACTATACAATTCAGGTTTCCGAAGTCTTTGATATACACGAAATTGACTTTGATGTGCACGAAATCAGCGGAGGAGGAATAGAGCTTGTTCCAAAAGAGGGGCTTGCACAAGCTATCATAGAAATCAACAATGATTATGGCGAAGAGTTTGGCGTCCAAGTGGTCACAGTTACTGTTGACTTGGTGAATGAAGAGATAACGGAAACTATAGTGAATCCAGAAATACGTAAGCCAAAAATCCATGAGGATGTCCTGTCCCCAAGTGAACTTGTCCAAAATCCTTCCGAATATGAGGGTGTACTTGTAACGGTGTCTGGAGAAGTAAGCCTGCTAGGAGAGGTCTTCGGTTACTTGTTTGTGCTCGATGAAACAGTGACAGTGTTCTATCGTCACGAAGAAGCAGACGTGGACGTATCTAACATTGAAAACGGAGACACTGTGACAGTTACAGGCAGATTCTCCTCGCCCGACACGATATACGCCCTAAAAATCGAGAAAACATGAAAGGAGATGTAATACAATGCGACCACATAAAACTCGGACACCCCCACCTTTTTTCCTTAACCTATTAGTTTATGGTGGGTTGATATGAGGACAAACAGAAAGATTGCGATAATGGTCATATTGTTTGCTGTGTCAGCTTTTACTTTAGCAGGCAAGGTTTTGATGCCTACTCCAATTCAGATAGTTATTCAGGGCGAAGAACCCATCGTTGTCGGTCAAATCTTCAGGTACACCCAAATTGACGTCACAATTATCAGCGTTTCCGCAGTTATCTTGGCAATCAGCAGTTTCTATTTGCTGTTCGCAAGCTCTATTGAAACCCGAAATGTCTCACCAACCGATGAGAAAAAGGACACTTCAGAACTTGAGATAGCATTTGCCCTTCGTCTCTTAGACGGGGACAAAAGGAAACTATTCAATGAAGTAGTTGAGGCAGGAGGAGAGATTCTGCAAAGCGAACTGTATTCACAGACGGGCTTTTCGAAGGCAAAGATTACCAGAATTCTGGATTATCTGGAGTTGAAGGGGCTAATAGTCAGAAAAAGCTACGGCATGACCAACAAAATCATCATAGACAGAAACAGGCTAATGGAAACTAAAAAGTAAAAAGAAAAAGAGGGGAATGTTACCAGCGGCTACCGCAAAAAGCGCAGACACTTTCTTAGCACATTTGAAGTTATATGGCTACTAGCCAAGTTCCCGCAAACATTAAGGCTATTGCAGAAATCTTCAACACAATTACGCCTTTGCTTATTTCCTCTTTGAGGAGTTTTGGCACAAATAAACTTGAAAATAGCACGTAGATGAAAACAAAAAAGTGCTGTAAGCCAGCAAATGCGGAGACTAAAGAGACGTAACCCATTGATGCGGCGATTAGCCAGCATATTGTGCCTAAAAAGTACACTCCCTCTCCTACAAACACTACAAGAAAGGTTCTTTTTCCAACAACAGGAACCGTTTCAGCAAATTCTCTGCGTGGTTTAGAAAAAGTTAGCAAGACTAGGATGCCGCAGAAAGCGCCCAGTATGTTCCAGAAGAACACTGACCAATAGTCTATGTAGCTTAGAAGAAATTTTTCTAAAATCGCGTGTATAGAAAGAACTAAACTGAAGGGTATCATGAATTTAAGCGCAGAAGATAACGACTTTCCCTTTTTTGAGTTTCTGTACGAAATCAGTATCGAGGCAATTACGATTATGGCAACCCCAAAATATCGTTGCACATTTAATATTTCGTTCAAAAATAAAACAGACAACAAAACAACGAATATGGGTATAAACTGGAACAGAGGCGTTATCCTTGATATCTCCTCCACCATAAGCGCTTTAGAGTAGAACCAAAAAGCCAAGAGCGGCATAAGACCAACCGCCATAGCAAAAAGAACATAGGGAAAAATGAAACTAACAGGATTAACTAAACAGACGGTGACAGCAAGAATCAAATCTATTAAACATATAAAAGACAGCATAGAAAAATAGCCCCTAAACTTTTTAGTCATAAGAAATTTGTAAAAAACATTGTTCAGACCCCAGAACGCCGGGCACAGCAAAGCAAACACAAGCCAATCCATCGTTGCACCAAACCAGAATAGTGAATGAATGATCTTGTTGATAACCTTTCACAAACCATAAAACATGATCATATTAGGAGATAAATCCAATGTAAAACCTATATTGTTGGATGCCACCACGGTAATCTCTATAAGGAGATGAAAACTCGATTTTCCACTTGGCACTCCAGCATTTTCTTATATTAATTAATTTAGAACTGTTTTTAAGCGGATAAAGTAGGGAAGGTTCGGACCCTTAACTGAGTGAAGACATCTCCCTAATTCTGTTTTGTTCCAAACTCTAATGAGAATCAGCACAAGCTAGCGCTCATTGTTGGGGTAATTGGAATGCTGGCATTCTAAGCAACTCCTGATACGCGTTGCCGTGAACGAGGTTTATCTGATTCTGTTTTGTGGTATCGCACACGCTTTTCTTACATTTGTTGACCGAAAATATTTAAAGTCTATACATCTCACTTATTTGTCTGAAAATCCTTTGGTGGGATTAGGGATGGCACCATTCGGAAAGTCTCAAGACACTGAGTTTCAGAAGAGTGTTAAACTGATTAATGGATACCTGAAAAAACTTGATTCAAACATACCTCCTCTTTCAGAAAGGGAGATGGGCGATTTCCCGTTAGCGAACACGGCACTCTCATACGCGAACATAAGATCAGAAGTTGCTGTGATCAAGCCACAGGGACAAATAAATTCGGATTTGATCTTCAGCACAGCCGTGGTTCCGCTACCGAAGAATAATCTCCTCCCCCTCTTTCGGCAGTTGCTTGTTTGGAACAACTTACAGACTGACATAGCTCACCTTGCAATCAACGACCAGCAGGGAGTAATCTACATGGTTATGAGAAGACCTGTTATAGGCCTCGACTACTCAGAGTTCAGACATATTGTAGACAAGATATCAGCAATTACAATGAACGTCCTCTTCATGTTGAAACAGCAGTTCGGTATATGACTAGCGTCGAGGAGACGGAGTCATGAGTTCAGGCGATAGGGGACAAACTGAGGGAAGAGTGGTCTGCGACGGGTGTGGCAAGACCATGCCATACTTACTCCAATATTGTAGCAATTGCGGAAAGAGGTTGCCTGCCGTTGATCAGCAAAAAGAAGCAGAGCCCCCGCCAAGGAGCTCACTGAGCGAGAAAGACTGGCCAATGCTCAGACGCGACGCCGCCTATACGGGAAGCGATGGGACTCCTGTTCTCGCCCCGCTGATAAAGGTTTGGGAGTTTCGAGCGGGCGGAGACGTAAAATCCTCCCCAGCCGTGGCTTACGGCATGGTCTTTTTTGGCTGCAATGATAAGAACGTCTACGCGGTAGACGCCGCCACGGGACAGAGAAGATGGGTTTTCAAAACGGGTAGTTCTGTCACCACATCTCCGGTTGTAGCAGAGGGAATCGTTTATGTTGCAGGCGACGACAAGAACGTCTACGCCATAGACGCCCAAACAGGTCAAAAACGCTGGCAGTTTTCCACGGGCAACAACATCTCCTCTAGCCCAGCGGTTGGCAATGGAATGGTCTTTTTTGGCTGCAAGGACAAGAACGTCTACGCCATAGATGCCCAAACGGGTCAAAAAAATTGGTCATTTGAAAGTGGCTACAAGGATCATTCTGCGCCGACAATAGCCGAAGGAAAAGTATTGATTTCAGGGAAAGGCTTCACTAGCAGTAAGCTCTACGCCATCAATGCCGCTAGCGGAGCTCTCATGTGGGAACTGAAGAACTATAAAGGGGATCCTTGTCCCATCGTCATTGGAAATATTGTCGTAGCTATCGACTCTAGGGGAAGACCTAGCAAGGTCGGTCTCGCGAGGGGGGAGGAACAGGGTTGGCTATTTAGTTCTGAATATAAATCTGTCTCTATGAGCGGAATAATGATCTTTGCCACGTTCCATTCTTCAGTATTAAAAACGGCAGGACTGTGCGCCTACAACCTATCCAGAAGCGCACTGGCCTTCACGGGATGGGACTGGGTGGCCGTAGAGGATGAACCCCTCAGCACGCCAGCGGTGGGAGGTGAATTCGCCTTCACAGCTGTTCTAGGAGGGAAGAAACTCTACGGGATCAACGTCTCAAAATTCATGAAGAGATGGGAGTTCCAACTAAACGAAAAAATCAGATCTCCTCCAGTGATTGCAGATGGAATGGTTTTCGTGAGCAGTGAAAAAGGGAAAATCCACGCTTTTAGAGGGGCGGAAGACCCCCGCACTACATCTATTCTAGAGTATGTTGCGGGAGAGGTCGCTAAAGAACCCAAGTTCAGGGCGATACTTTCTCAGTCACGCGTAAATTGGCCAAAAAGTGGAGAAGCAAACGGAGATAACAAGGACCGAGGGAAAGATCATATACACTTTGCCAAATCTGCCCTACTGCACACCTTGCTATAGCAGGGTAACTAAAATATTCAGGTCGGAGAAGCCTGGAGTCGAGATTCTCAAGGGCATTCCGATGATCCTTGGCTTCAGAAACGAAAGGTACTGGTCCAGTTTCATGGAGGCAAACTTCCTGCGATAGGAAGGGGCGTTTTTGAGAAGTTAATTTTCATCACATGCTGGCAATAAGTTTTTGGCTTTGTTGAACAGCTTTTTCGTTAAACTCACAAGAAACAGTTCCAACTATGTTAACTAGAAATTACTACATCTTTATTAAACAAAGCACTAACAGAAAACAGAAGAAGCTCCACACAGGAACTATTCTTATGAAGCAAGAGAATCTGGTTGAAGCAGAGAATCTAACCAAAAAGTTTGGTGACCTCGTTGCAGTAGACGGTGTCAACTTCGAAATCTTTAAAGGTGAAAGTTTTGGGTTTCTTGGACCAAACGGTGCAGGAAAGACTACAATAATGAAAATGATTCAAAGCGTCTCTCCCCTAACTGGGGGCAAGCTAACATTAGCTGGAATGGACGTTACAGAACATGGCAGAGAAATAAAAAGCATTGTTGGCGTAGCTCCCCAAGAAGATAATTTGGACCCAGATTTCACAGTTTTTCAGAATCTCATAGTCTATGCCCGATACTTTGACATTCCGAAAGAAAAAGCGAAAAGAAAAGCGGAAGAACTCCTCAAGTTTGTGCAGTTGGAGGAGAAGAGAGACGTCATAATAACTTCCCTTTCTGGTGGCATGAGACGCAGATTAATTCTCGCTAGAGCCTTGGTGAACGAGCCCCAGATACTGATTCTTGATGAACCGACAACAGGTTTGGACCCGCAGGCTCGCCATCTTATATGGAACAAGATTCAGAACATGCAAAAACAAGGGGTTACGGTAATATTGACTACTCATTACATGGATGAGGCAGCTCAGCTCTGCGACAGAATAATCATTATGGACAACGGAAAAATCATCGAAAAAGGCAAACCTTCAGAGCTTGTTAAGAAGCATGTAGGAGAAGAAGTTCTTGAAGTTCTCTACAGCGAGGAAGCAAGGGAGTGCCTGAAACAGACTTTTCCTGACGCCAGAATAGATGTTGTCGGTGACAAAATTCAAGTTTTCGCCCATAAGCCCAGAGGCGTCCTAGCCAAAGTGCTTGAAGAAGCTTCCTTTAAAGGTGCCTTGATAAGGGACAGCAACCTTGAAGATGTCTTCTTGAAATTGGCGGGAAGGAGCTTGAGGGATTAAAGATGAGTGACATAGTTGCACTCTTGCGGGTTCCTAAACTTAGCTCCCGCGTTTGGAAGGTTTGGATGCGAAACAAAGATGTTTTCATGAAAACTTACAAAACCAATTTTCTTCCTTCACTGTTGGAGCCCGTTCTTTACCTGCTCGCCTTAGGTTTTGGACTTGGAGGTTTTGTTCAACCAATCAACGGTGAGCCTTACATCAACTTTATTGCTCCTGCGTTGGTTGCGGTGTCGATGATGTTCTCCTCGTTTTACGAATGCACCTTCGCCTCCTTTGTGCGAATGTACTTCCAGAAGACTTTTGACGCCATAATAGCCACGCCCGTCACCATCGAAGAGGTCATAACAGGCGAAATCCTGTGGGGCGCAACAAAGAGCCTCATCAATTCATCGATAGTTTTGGGTGTCATATTTGCTTTTGGTGTGGTTCCTTCTCCGCTGTTTCTGCTGATTCCTCCAGTATCATTCCTTGTTGGACTCCTCTTCTCAGCCATAGCCATGTGCTTCACAGCCATCGTTCCAAACATTGATTCCTTCAATTACCCAAGCTTTCTCTTCATAACTCCCATGTTCCTCTTAAGCGGAACCTTCTTCCCCCTAACTTCAATGCCTCCGTTTCTTCAGGTAGCTGCACAAATTTTTCTTCCTCTCACCAACGCTGTGGCGGTAACGAGATCCTTAGCTCTTGGCAACATTCAACTTTCCATTCTCTTGAACCTAGCCTGGATGCTGATAGTGACTCCTATCTTCTTTGTCCTATCCATAAACCTGATGAAAAAAAGACTCATAAAATAACACCGCATATTAGGGGACTAATAATACTTCATTGTTGAAAACAGTCTTTTTTCAGAAAAAACAAAGCACAACCAACCATCAGTTGTCTCTTGGAAAGTATTATATTTGCATATAGCCAATAAAACAAAAACACCTTGTCCGTGAATCTAACCACAATGCATTACCTGCTAATATTTTTGATCATAGTCATAGCCGCATTCATAATAATCCTCTTGTTGCCAGCCATACTAGAGCTAAGAAAACCAAAAGATGCTGGACCACGCAAAATAACTGAGACCGCCACTGAAGAAGAAGAGAACCACAACTAACAACCAGAACAACAAAAAAACATTCTCTTTTCGTTTGACTAGGACCCACGAGTTAACAGCCCGTTGCTCTACCGAACTGAGCTACGGCGGCTCAATCAACAATCTGAGTGGTGCCGCTATTCTGAGAATTTGTGGCGCTATTTAAGTTTAATCGACCAAAACCCAGCTTAACCCTCTATCATCCACAATTACAGGTAATTGGGACATAGAATAGAATAAATTCCGCCCCGAAAAATACACTGACAGAGCACAGATGAAAATCGAAGTCAAGTTTTTCACTTCCCTGCGAGAGATAACAGGCAAGAAAGTGGACGAAGTTCAGTTGCAGAACGTCATCACTGTCGAGGAACTGCTGACTCTGCTTTCTGAGAAATACGACAAAAAATTCAGAGAATACATCTACAACAAGAAAGGAAAAGTGCACGGTTTCCTCTCATTTCTCGTAAACGGCAAAAACATCAACGTTCTACAAGGCTTCGACACAAAACTGAAACAAGGAGACATCATAGCAATTCTTCCCCCGGTGGGCGGAGGCTAAAGCCTCTTCATAATACCTCAGCTTCAAGATAGGTGGAGAAAGCATTAACCACCCGAACCTGAACAAACCTTCCCAACAAAGACTCGCATACCTTAACCACAACAGGCTTGTAAGCGAAGTTTCTTCCCATCCAAGACTCCCCCTTACCTCTCTCATCAAACAGAACTGTTCCCTCCCAGCCTATCCACGCCCTGTTCTTCTCAAAAGAAATCCTCTTAGTCAACTCCGCCACCTCCCTACTTCTAAGATTCACCTCCTCTACAGGAAGAGAAACCATCCTCTCTGCTGGAGTGCGGGGTCTAGAAAAAAACTTCGACACATTAACAATATCAGGCTGAACCTCAGCTAATAGCCTCCTTGTACGCTCAAAAGCCTCCATGCGCTCTCCAGGAAAACCACAGATAACATCCGTCGAAAGCGTTAACCTCGGAATCTCATTTCTGAAAGCCTGAACAACCGTCTTAAAATCCTCCACAGTGTAACGCCGATTCATACGCTCCAGAACTTCATCGTCCCCACTTTGGACAGGCAGATGCAGAAACTTGAAAACCTTCCCATCCTTGTAGGCTTCAACAAGCTCATCAAGCATACCCAACACATGATCAGGATTCATCATCCCCACCCGAACAAAAAAATCACCCTCAACCTCACAGACTCGCCTCAACAAACCCGCCAAACTTGTTCCAATGTCCTTCCCATAACACGCCGTATCCTGAGAAGTCAACCACACCTCTTTGGCACCAGAAACCAAATCCTGCTTCACCCGCTCAACAATCTCATCAACCAGATAGCTCCTCAGCCTCCCCCTGGCAAAATGAACACAACAGTAGGAACAACTCCCTAAGCAACCATAGTTGATAGACACAACACTTACAACAGGGTTCACTGGAATCCGGGGAAGACATAAACTCGGTCTAGAAACGCCCCCCAAAAAAACAACCTTTTCTCCAGCAGCTACACGACGCAAAACCTCAACAATTTTATCGCCAAGCGCTGGACCCGCCACCCCATCAAACTCTACTTCATTCTTCAATCTTTCAAAGTTTATCAGAGGCAGACAACCTGTAACTATGAGGCGCTTGCCTCTTGGAACCTTTCTCAAGATATCTATAACCCGATTTTCGGTTGGAGACTTGACCGCACACGTATTATAAAGCAAAATTTCTGCGTCTTGAGGCTCGTCAACGATCTCGAAGCCAGCGTTTGAAAGGCAGCCGGCAATAACTTCTCCATCTGCAAGATTTGCCGAACAACCAAAACTTTTAACGTAAACCCGTCTCGATCGCTCAACCATCAAGTTTCAGCCCAATTGTCATAGCCATAGTTACAGAAGGCATAATCTGAGTTATACGGTTTTAATCGTACGAGAGAAACATAAAGATTCTGCAAAGCAGTTTTTTTACATGAAAGCGCACAGGATTCGAGAAAGAGAAAGAGAAAACCTTATAAAGAGTAGTCTCTTCATATTTGAATCATATTTATTTCTTAACATTAAGACATATAAGACGCAAACAATCTCTGCTTAGTTAATCACCACAACGGAGAGAATAAAAATGAAACTGATTACACTACACCTACCTGAACCGTATATTCGGGCATTGGATAGCCTAGTTAACGAAACAGAGCTGAGGCCATCCGCACAGCGGTTCGAGACCTCCTCAGCATAGAGGCCTGGGGAAGAAGCAGAAATGGCTAGAAACATAGAAAAACTCATAAAAATAGAAGGGTCGAGGGAAATTACCAAATTGACCTTTGACACAATTGAAGTTATTCCCACCAGTCTCACATTAGACCTCGTTGACATAGAACCCTACACAGAATCCGAAATCACCCTCAACATCGACTTAGGTCTAGATCAACTCGAAGAACCAGAAGAGTAAACCCTTTCCATTCTCAAATTCTTCTTTTCAGCCCTAACGCAGTACGTTCGAGCCTAATTTTCCAAGGTATCCCATTTCCCATAGGAAATGCAGCACCCTTTTTGATGGCACATACAATTTCGTCAACATCAGAATCAGCTTCAACAATCGTGTAGGCTGCCCCAATTTCAGGAGCATAATGGGAGTCGCTTCCGCCAGTCTGTGGAAGACCTAAACCAGCAGCAAATCTTTTACTCAAATACGCGAAGGCATGGAAGGGGATAGAAGACGCGTTCATCACTTCGATTGCATCATAGGAATTTATCCGTCGGCTCGGCGGCGACTTATAAAATGTGGTAGGATGGGGCGCCACAGCGATTCCTCCAGCTTCATGGATTCGATGAATGGTCTCTTCGATGTCCAGTTTTGCAGGTATCTGCGTGGTTACATTGAGACCAAGAAGATGACCGTTCAATGTGGAGATTTCTATTCCAGGGACAACGAGAATCTCGCGGGTTTTCAGCTTTAGGGCGCCTTTGATAGTGTTGTGGTCTGTGATGGCAACTCCATCCAGTCCCCGCTTCTTTGAGTAGGCAACAACTTCCTTGAGGGTTATAGAAGAGTCGCGGGAATAGCATGTGTGAACGTGAAGGTCGATTTTCAGCCCCAAAAGCTTCCCTTCATCTCACCAATCTAAAGTTGATTTGTGCCCCCTCACTTTTTCCAGCTTGGCTTGAAGCTCCTCTTCGGTAGCGTCAATTTTGCTGAACAGAGGCTTTGCCTTGTTTATCTTGTGATTGGGCGGCAGCTCTTTTCCTGTTTCGTTCCATGTTTGCTCATGAACAGAACCGGGCAGATTGAGGAGCCTCCAGAGCTTCTCGGCTGTGAATGGAATGAAGGGCTCCAGAATTATTGCCAATTGTTTGACGATCTGGGCAGCAACATACAGGCTGTTTGCTGACTCTTGGCGGTCTGTTTTTATGGTTTTCCATGGCTCCTTCTCGTTGAAGTATCGGTTTCCAAGGTGACTTAGGCTTATGGCGTAACGTAGAGCCTCTTGTAGTTTGAAGGCTTCCATTCGTTCTGCAGTCTTGTTCACAATTTCTTTGGCCTCTTCGAGAACCGCTTTGTCTTTTTCATCTAGGCTGCTTGGCTGCGGCACTGTGCTACTGAATTGTTTGTTTATGAAGGTTAATGTTCTGTGGACAAAGTTGCCCAGTGTGTCGTTCAGGTCACAGTTCACTTTTTCGACGAGTGTTGTCCATGAAAAGTTTGTGTCTTTCACTTCAGGGCGTATGGACAGCAGAGTGTATCTCCAGTAGTCTGCAGGAAAGAGTTCCAGAGCCTCGTCGATCCAGATGCCTATCCTTCGGCTCTTGGAGAAGGCTTGACCATCAAACATCAGAAACTCCGTGGAATGAACTGTCCAAGGCAAATTGTAGTTTTCATGGGTAGCTAAGAGCAGGGCGGGCAGAATAATGGTGTGGAAGGGAATGTTATCCTTTCCTATGAAATACAGCGTCCTCGCTTCTTTGTCGAACCAATATTCCTTCCACCGCTCCTCCTCTCCCATTCGCTTGAAGTATTCAACAGTAGCTGAAAGATACCCTAGAACAGCCTCAATCCAAACATAGATTGTTTTGTCCTCAGACCCCGGAAAGGGCGACGGAATCCCCCACTGGTTATCGCGAGTTACCGGCCTAGGTTTCAAACCGTCCTTCAGAAG
>SMTZ1_10017872_pt1 | contig 12486 bp, 12 predicted proteins | sample DeeMarSWOR136_30_FD_25667 | JGI IMG/M metagenome (IMG submission 25667) | reverse complement strand
GCATGTATCCTCGGATCAGTTTTCGCTCAAGCTGCATGGTTTGGCGTGCTTGCGTTCTCTGCGTCGTTTTTTAGACAGAGATTTGGTGTCGGAGTTGACCAGGCGTCACTGTATCTCTCTGCTATTGCTGGTTGTTTTATGATAGGCTCGTATCTTAGTGGACGAGTTATATACTTGTTTGGGCGTAAACGTGTTACCATTTATGGGGTTCTCTTTTTCAGTGTCTTATCTATGGTCTATATGCTTCTGTCGAGTATGTGGATGGCGTTACTTACTGTTTTGTTGATTAGTTTGTTTTCTGCGTTGAGGTTTACTTCGTCAATCAGTCTGACTCTTGAGCAAGATCCTAGTCTGCGTGGTACGTTGATGTCTCTTAATACGGCTGCCTTGAGTTTTGGGAGGGTGATCGGTGCGGCTGTTGGTGGGTTTTCGTTGGTGTTATTTGGCTGGGTGGGTGTTGGGTTTTCTATGAGTGTTTTAGGATTCGTAGCAGCCTGTTTTTATGCGTTCATCGCCATCGATCCATTAGCTAATGAGAATTAGTGTCGCTACATATTCAGGCATAAATAACTGGTATCGTTCATTGAGAGATAAATCCATAAATAGCTGTCCTGTTTAGCCATTCAAGGTTATTCATACAACAACAACGGTAGCCCACTAACCAAGCTCCGAGGTGGGGAGCGTTACAAGTACCAAGAAACAGGAGGTGAGGAGAAATCACCCACGTAATTGCTGTACACGAATGGCCGCCAGAGGAACAAATCACCGTAATAAAAGAGATGATAGCAGGCTTCACTGACCTAATCGAAGGATCCTCTCCAGAGGGAATAGAACTCTGCTATACCTGGGCGAGAACCGACATAGGGGCCTTCTGCCTATGGAACGTGCCCAGCGTGGAGGCCCTTGAGAAGTTCTTCAAGAAGTTTGGGCCCACTATGCTGAAGACTACCAGGTTTTACCCTGTGCTTCAGGTGTATCCCGGCACCATAGAGTACGAGTTGAGCTTGTTACAGAACATTGTAGACATGGCGACAGGGTAACATAAATTCCCTTTTTTCTATCATGCATACAAACTGTCTTGCTTGAGATGCCTGATTTTAAGAGGGCTTACTTTTAGTTGAGACTTCTTTCACCTACTGTAAACAATTAAATATATTTCAAACCCAATTAGAAGCAGTTTCATCTGTTAACATTCATTAATAGATGGACCTAGCTTCGAGTTGGGGAGCGTTACAAGTACCTAGACCAATGAGGTGTAGAATAAAATGACTGAGATAATAGAAGATTGTTCAAACTCTAAACTAATTAATGAAGCGATTCAAAAGTCATGGTTTAATAGCTTTGCATTCTGGGGATCAGCCCCAGGAAGGGAAGTGTATGAAGACCAGTACTTGAAACGTGTCACACTATTCGCGCCCGAGCGCGCCCCATTCAATTGCGTCCACCTAGCACGGCTAACGCCTGAAAATGTACAAATGAAAATCGATGAGACGGTAGAATACTTCAAATCGAGAAAGCTACCAATGCAGTGGAGCACTGGACCTTCCACTCGACCCATTGATCTAGGGGAACATCTTCAGGCGCATGGATTCATCAAAGTATCGGATACGCCTGGTATGGCGGTCGAATTAGAGTCGATGAACGAGGACTTTCCTGAACCGCCGGGTTTTACGATTAAGCTCGTGAAAGATACTGAAACGCTTAAAGACTGGATCCAAGCTGCGACTGAGGGCTTCAGTTTGAAACAATCGACCAGCGAGTTATTATTTGATATCGAATCAAAGTTAGGGTTTAGCGAACATTTGCCGAGACGCAGTTACGTCGGATATCTAAATGGGAAACCCGTTTCAAATTCGCTGTTGCTGATGACCTCTGGCGTTGCAGGCCTTTTCGCTGTCTCAACCATACAGGATGCAAGGAGAAGAGGCATAGGCACATTGATATCACTAGCCCCTCTGAAAGAAGCACGCGAAAGTGGGTACAAAGTGGGCGTCGTTCACTCTTCCCAGATGGGTTACGGAGTTTATCGAAAACTCGGCTTTCAAGATTACTGTAAGATTGGAATGTATCAATTATCTAGTTATGTTTAGTCTGGTATACCCTATTTTATGGTGAATATATTTCGAAGTATCATAGATTTAGATAGGTTAGATTTTATGTCTGAGAAGAGTGAACTGATTGGTAACTAGGTTTCCTTGATAAATTTCTTGATCACTGTGATCTAAGTTATGTTATGTCATTTGTAAAAAGATAATAGATCAACGCAGCTACCATACCTAAGAGACCAAGACTAACACCCAAAACACTGTAATCACCATAAGTCAGAGCTAAACCTCCAATTGCAGAACCCATGGCTGCTCCTAAACTGATGAAACCTGAGTTTAAAGACATCATAGAGCCACGATACTCGGGAACCTGTTCCAAAGACAAACTATTGGAAACCGAATGCCTCAAACCAGCAAAAAAACTCGCAAGAAGAGCAAAGAAAATAGAGACAACGAAACTAGCTAAATATGTAAACAACGCAGCAGAAACCCCGACTATTAGAGCCCCAACCAAAGACAAAGGCTTCCTCCCAAACAAGTCAACAAGACGTCCAGTTAATAGACTACCAAGAGTGAAACACAGAGCCAATCCCGACCATATAACACCAGCATACTCAGTGGGTACAAGATACTGTTCTCTATAGAAAGAGATACCATAAGACATCACACTAATCCAAGCTGCCATAGCAAGAGAGGTGGCAAATAGACAGGATAAAGCCGACCTGTTTCCCAATATCTTCCTAAAGCCATCAATGATGCTCTTCTCTTGCCCCGTTCTCTCCTCCTCTCCAACAGAAGCGAGTCCAAGGAATGATAGAATGAGGCTGGTTAACGCTATGGGGAGAACATAGATTAGATACGCTGTTCTCCAACCAAAACTCGTTATTCTGCCTATGATTAGTCCTGTTAAAGTTGAAAGCATTGGAGTACTTGCTACAATTAACCCAATTGCCCCTGATCTTTTCTCTTGAGACAGATTCTCACCTATCAACGTCATAATCATGGGAGCTACCATTGCCACTCCTAACCCATTCAAACAGTATGAAAACAACATAGCGAGGTAGGTTGTGGAAAAAGAGCATCCTATGGCTGAGATGGTTATTAACACGATTCCTGTCGATAGAAGCCTCTTTGGTTTTATCTTGATGCTTAGCACTGCGAGGATGGGTGCACTTATCATTCCAATTATGGATGAAGCTGTGAATAGTTGCCCTACGACTCCAACCGTTGTATTAAAGGTCAGGCTTATCTCGATTAGGATGAAGCCTGTGAGGATTCCTGATGGCCTTGTAGCTAGTTGTGAGAAGAACAATGAAGGTATGAAGAATCCTGGAACATTCTCTTCTTCCATAATAAATCAAGTATATCTATAGTATTTATTGTGGATAAAATTATGCTCAAATTTTTTAGGAGAAACGGAATCGATGATCACTCACTCGATATGAGTAACATCTGATTTTATGGCGATACCCAGTGACCTAACCTGTTAGACTCCTTTGCTGCATCTATCACCTTTTGAGCCTTATACCCATCATAGAAACTCGGCGTAATCGGCTTATCCTCGAGGATAGAATCGACGAACAGGTAAACACCTGTGAACTGACTTCGGATATCAAAAGGATTCTTACTGTCCAGGCCCTCTAATAACCGATCGGGAACGGAGAGCAAACGAAACTCCTTTTTTCCATCTCGAACGCCACGGATCTCCGCACTAGAGAATGTGGCTCTGGCCTCCAGCGTTCCCGACTCTCCATGGATTGTGATACATTGATCCCAATTCCTATTGCCAAGGTATGCCAGGGAACTAAGTTGCATAGACCCCTGTGCGCCGTTTTCAAACTCGATGGCCATCAGCACCGAGTCATTCGTTGGATCCAATGCGCCTCCATCAAGCCCGGGCCGGTCCAAGAACATACGCAGATGTGCGTTCACTTTTGCGATATCACCGATGAGCCACCGCGCCTGATCTATCATGTGCGCGCCATATTCACTTAGCATGCCGTTTCCATGATTTTGATCGTACCGCCATGAGTATCCTCCTCCAAGACCGCTCCCAGTGAAAAGGGTGATGTAGCAATCGAAGCAGCGTCCAATGTAACCATCGTCGATTAGTTCCTTCAGGTATCGGTAGTGGGGAGGCCAGCGAAAAGAGAAGAAGGTCATGTGCTTGACTCCCATAGTTTCTGCCTTTTCATACATTTCCCTAGCTTGTCCAGAGTTATGCGCAAGGGGTTTTTCACACATCAAGTGCAGACCGGCGTCTAGGGCGGTCATTGTGATGGCATGATGTGTATCGTCGGGAGTGACGACGAACAGCGCGTCCAAGTCACCCTTTTCTATCACTTCTCTGTAATCTGTGGAGACGAAGGGAATGTCATATTTCTTGGCCATTTCCTTCGCTCGGTCCTGAAGAACATCACAGATTGCGACTGTCTCTGCATGAGGGTGACTCTTGAGGGCGGGCAGATGTCTAAGATCTGAATACCAACTAGCGCCTATGACGCCAACACGTAGCTTTTCGACCATATTCAGATTCTCCTCATATTCATCTAATGCATATTATGCATCGTTTTAGGTATATTCCACTCACAGTAAATAATTCTACTTTTCCACCCATTCGTACACCAAATATCATTAGGATGAAGTAAAGAAAATAGTCGGGATGAAGAAGGTGAGCTACGGTGATTGTCTTTTACGCCATTCCGCTTCTTTCTTCACCATTGCCACGTAGTTTTCCTTCCAATTAGGACCGAACTCCTTTTGCCATCCACGAACAATAGGCTCAACCTTATCCCATGCAAACGGAAACAGATCGAAGACAAGGTCCTCATTAATCACCTTATACTTGACGAGGACACCGAGGAACTCCATGAAAGATAGATACATGCTCAGGTATCTGTGCCCTTCACTCCCAACGGGATACTTCTCCTTGTATTGTTCGTAAGAATCAACGTCCAGTTCCTCGACTGCGAACCATAATCCGTTCTTGATATCGTCTACGCTTACCATGGTATTGTAGACTTTGATGAATAGGTCTGCGTCTTCTTTCGTAGGCTTAGTCATGTCTTATTCAGATTCTAGTATTACATCAATCTAAAGAAAAGAGTTGGGATAAAGAATGGGTAAAGGTTTATTTCTCTACTATCTTCTAGAACGAGTTTTTCTTTATTATCTTGCTTTCGTCATTGAACTCAAGATGATCCGTGCCACAAACCTCAACACGTTCACCCGATGGAGATGTTCCTGTCAACGTCCACTCTGAGAACCCCATATTACCAACAATAAAATGACGATCTTTTCCATAATGAGCGTCAGGATGACCCTTGAAACGACTGTTGCATCCTTCTTTGACCTGTTCTTTTCCGACAGTTCTTCTTCCCCAAGGGTCAGAGCCTCTCGGTAAATCCATGACACAATCATATTCAAAGAACTCCAGTATTGTATCTGTGTCGTGTCGATTGAATGCTTCAAGGAAAGATTTCAAAGTCTGATAAATATAGAGAGGTTCTAAGAATGTTTCTACTGTTTGTACTTCTATGTGGGTTCCTAAGTGCCGCCCGCCCTTCCCAGGCTGCGGTGGGGAAGAGCATGTTTAGGGTAGCTCAGGGTAGATGCCTTTTTCTTTTAGCTTCTCCTGGTACCACAGCCACGAATCGCTCTCGATGGATGTCTTCGGCGGCTTCAATAGAAGCTCAGAGTAGTCTCGCGGAACCCTCCCGAGCAGAGACGCGTGAAAAAGCTTCTTCGCCTGCTCCTCCAGAAACGTGGTCAACATACACGCCTGCTCCACGGTCTCCCCTACCGTCACGACGCCGTGGCCCGGCAGCAATATCGCTGAGTCGCCCCCGAGGGCTCTGCCCAGGGCGTCGCCGTCCTCATCCGACTCTACCTGAGATCTCCCCGAGAAGAAGACAGGGAGCCCCAGGAGCGGGGCCTCGACGAGGCTGAAGACTGTGCACCAGAAGGGGTGAACGTGGATGACGCAGTTCACGTCTCTTCTCGCCCTGTAGACACCAGTGTGTATCACGTTCTCCCCGAGCAGAGGCTGGGTGCCCTCCAGCCTCTCCCCTGTCTCCATGTCCACGACGACCAGATCCTCGTACCCTACGTCGAGGGTGGACCTGCCCTCGACATGGGTGTGGCCCGCGACGACGAAGCTGTCCCCGCCGGGCAGCCTTCGGGAGACGTGCCCCGAGAAACTCCCCTGGACGTCAGTTACCCCGTTCGGGGCGTAGAGGACCCTGCTTGCGATCAGTATCTTTTGCTTGAATCCGTCGACCATTGACATGACGTTACCATCTGCTCGCAAGTATTTATCACTTCAAGGCACATGAGAATAAGATCAAGGCTTTATAGGATGAAAGGCGGTTGCGAGACTAGCTTCCGGGTCGTCAAGCCCAAGCCCGACGCCGACACAAAAGGAGTTCCTCAACTATGATGCGTATGGAAGACACAGGCTAATCGACCACAAGTTCAAGGATCAGCAGTTGACGGCCCATGGGCTGCCCCCGGGCATGTTCCCCACCTTCGTCGAGGGCGCCCGGTTCCTTCAGATACACGACTGGGGGGTACATATGCTCAAGAGAGTAGAAGGAGGAGCACGACCTGAAGCCGGCGCACGAAACACGGAGAGGTACTCGGCATGGACCTTAAGAAGTCGTCCCAAGAGAACAAAGCACCAGAAATACTGAGAGAGTTCAACCAGAACCCTTTTCCCATTTATCCATCTGAACACTTAAACGGGAGTCCAAATCTCACCCGGGAGCCACCAATCTAGACATATGGGGGGGGATGTCTCGCCATCGATACTATAACCGCTTAACTACCCTTTCCATGAACATCCTCATGTTCCTTATCTCATCTCCGAAGTGGAACCTGAGGATGAAGTGGGTCACCCCGACATCCATGTAACATTTGATCCGTTCAGCCAGTTCCTTAGGTGTATTCACCATGATCGACCTCTGCCTACTGAGGTACCTTAGGTAGCGTTCGTCCCTCGCAGGCTCCGCGGCCCCCGGATCGTCCACCAGCCTCGTCATCAACCCGGCTGACTTCCTTATATCATCGAAGTCTCTGCCTGCCTTCTCGCAGTGACACCTCAACACTCTGAACCTTTCCTCGAAGAACTCAGGGGGGTGGCTCCAGGCGAAGTTAACTGCGTGTGCGTGTTTAGCAGCTACCCTAAGCGTCTTGGTGCCTGTCCCCCCTATCCATATGGGCAGCGGCTCCTGAACTGGCTTAGGCATGCAGAGGGCGTCCTTCACCCGATAATACTTACCCATGTACGTCGCCTTGGGCTCGGTCCACATCCTTTTAGCGATCTCCACAGCCTCGTCAAGCTGCCCGATCCTCCGCCCAGCGCCCGGGAACAAGTACCCGTAGGCATTGTACTCGACTTCCTTCCAGCCTGCGCCTATCCCATAGTTTAGCCTCCCCCCTGAGACGTGGTCGACGCTCGCCGCCATGTTAGCCGACAGCGCCGGGTTCCTATAGCTCTGGGACGCCACCATGGCCCCCAGTCTTAGCCTCGACGTGTCCCGCGCCAACGCGGTGAGGACCGTCCAGCACTCCAAGCAGTTAATTTCCAGTGAGTCGTCGGTCATGAAGAAGTGGTCCGAGACCCAGATGGACTCGAAGCCGAGGCACTCGGCCTCCGACGCGACCCTCCTAATGTGCTCGTACGTGAAGCCGTACTGGGGCTCTATCTGGACCCCGAAATCAACGGACTCCATGTCCAAGACTAGGCTCCCAAGACATTAAGACTTTAGATCCGTTGTGCAGGAGCTACATGAACTTGAGGAGGTAGAGCAGGGATAACCCGAGCATCATCAAGGCGAGCTGAACGAGGCTGCTGGAGAGACGCTTCTCGTCCTGGAGCTCCGGCACCAGGTCCGAGCCCGCGATATAGATGAAGTTACCCGCAGCGAAGGGAAGCAACAGGGACACCAGGTTCTCCACGTAGGCGCTAAGAGTCAACGCCACGACTACGCCAAGCACAGCTGTCAACGCCGACGCCAGGTTTAGGAGCAGCGCCCTTCTGCGAGTCATCCCCGCGTATACGAGCACCCCGAAGTCCCCTATCTCCTGAGGTATCTCGTGGAGGCAGACGGCGATGGTTGTCGCCACACCAAGGCTCGTTGAGGTCAGGTAAGCGCCGCCGATGATTATACCGTCTATCATGTTGTGGATGCCGTCGCCGATGAGGTTGATGTACGCGAAGCTGTGTGGGTGCTCGTCCGACGTGGGGATGTGGCAGTGCCGCCACTTCAACACCATCTCCAGTATGTAAGACGTGAAGATGCCAACCAGAAGCCATGTCGACACCATCAGAACTTCGCCGTTGATCTCTATGGCCTCGGGGACGAGGTGGAAAAACGCCCCACCCAGGAGCCCTCCCACAGAGAAACTCACAAGGTAGAGAACCTGTCTCTTAGACAGCTCTCTTTTAAACAACAGAGCCACGGCGCCGACCAAGGATAAAGAACTAACTATTAAGACGCTGATTAGCGACGAAAACCATACCTCCAGCATTGTAGCTCCGACATGTATATGATGTTGGCTTGAAATATACGGGTATCGAACGCATCCGACACTGTGTTCGGCTCACCTTGGACACCAGAGTATTCACTAGGCTTATTATGTTCTAACAAACGCATCCGATGAACACTGTAACATAGGAAACAGATGAGTGAGAGACCCTAGATGAATTACTCCCCACTCTTTTCGATCTCCTTCCTAACCTCTTTGACGTACTCGTCGATCCGGGCGTCGAGCGTGTGGAAGCCCTCCTCCTCGATGAGCCCATCCTTGAACCCGGCGATTACGTCACCCTTTATCCTGAGGAGCTCCGCCTCGCACCGCCGCGCGTTCATTTTGAAGTGGCTGTAGACGTCGTCGATCTCCTCCATCATCTTCTTGAAGAGAATCCTGCTCTTCCTACGGGTGCTCCTAGTCCTCGTCATCCACCCGACGATACCTAAAGCCGCGGCGCCGATGGAGATGATGCCCGCGATCAACTCCACCGACCAGGTCATGCCTGCGAGGGAATCAAGCCCGTCACCTGATGGATCGGCGGGCTCCCCAGGCTGGGCCGCGGCGGCCTTCAAGATGGCGTCATTTATCAGGGCTTCGGCTCCGGAGAGGTCCTCCTCCTCGATCTTCACCCTGCCCTTCTCGAGCAGCTCCTCCGCCTCCCTAGTGTCGGCATCAGCCATTCTGGCGTCGTTGATGGCGTCCTGGGCGTCCTCGACCAGGTACGACAGGTACAGTTGATGAGAGGTGTAGACCCTGACATCGTCGAAGTGGATCACGATGTCTTCGGAGCCTTCCAGGCCGACTCTCCCGCCGAGTACAGGGTCTTCCGTGTCGCCGTACCCAATCTTCAATTCACCGTCGACATAGACCGAGAACGTGTTCCCCTCGCACGTGACCCTGAGTAGATGCCAGGCGTCGACAACTAGCTCAAAGTCCATGTACGATAGGTCAGTGAACTCTCCCAAGTATTCCTTGGTGAGGTACAGCCCCTCCTGGGGAAGCCTCACAAAGTATCTGGGGGCGGGCTCACCCATCCTGACGTTAAGATGCCCCTCCCCACGCCCCTCCTTGATCCTCACCCTCGCCTCGAGAGTGTAGTTGCTCCAAGCCGGGTCACCGATTATCGCGATTACACTGCCCTCAAGGCTCAGGAAGTTGTTGCCCGCCTCATAGAGCACGGCCCAAGGTTTCTCAGGCGGGGCGTCCGGGGGCGCCCACATCTCCCAGGCATCCGATAAGTCTTCTTCGAAACCGTCCTCGAAGATTAAGTGTGTGTGCCCAGCGTCCTCAGGTGCAGCTTGGATCAAGGGGTTACCAAAGATGAGGAACAAGGAGGTTATTAAGTATAGAACGGTGCAGCTTCTTAGAACTCCATGTATTGAAGCCATCGCCGCCTCCGACCTGTACACTAAACCTTAGTTAAAATTAAACTAGTTTAAAGAACTATCCTCAACTCAGCTTCTCATCGAGGCCGCCCCTGTCTAATCGGGCTGTCTCCTGCCATGCAGATTCAGAGACGAGGTATCGTGTCGAGGACCCGCTGCTTGGTGAGCCTCCGAGAAACCAGTTGCCGAGAGTCGCCTCATAATTTTCTTTTACCAGTGGAAACAGATACCCTTGTAGTGAACATTATGAGTGCAGTACCGAGGCTCAGGGACGGGGAACAGCAGGTCTTCTTCAAGGCGGGAGGAGACTGGTGCTACCTCTGGACCCCCAAGTCGTTCAAGGCAGGTAAGCCCACCGCCGTGGTCATACACCACCACGGCAACCGGGGGTACGTGAAGGAGGACACCGCCGACTGGCTGGAGGAGGACCGCAAGACGGCGTTCCTCAAGGCGGTGATGAGCAACAACGTAGCAATCGCAGGCAGCCACGCCTGCGGCAACCACTGGGGCAACCCTTGCAGCGTCGAGGCAAACGGCGCCCTCCTCGACGCCCTCGCGGCCTCCCCCCACGTAGACCCCAAACGTGTCGGGTTGATGGGCGGAGGCCTCGGCGGTCTGCTCATATGGAACAGCGTCCTCGGCCCCATGATGGGGCGGGTGAAGCAGGCGGCCGTAATGCAGGCAGTTAGCAGCATCGAGTCCATCATAAGGGACCACAAGTTCAAGGATCAGCAGCTAGTAGCCTATGGGCTGCCCCCGGACATGCCCGACGACGAGGCCGTGGAGAGGCTCGCCGCCTCCGACCCCTTACCCCGGCTCCGGAGGCTCAGGAAGGGTGTGCCCCTCCCCAAGACCGCCATCTACCACGGCGCCGTGGACGACAACGTGCTGCCCGACGCCAACGCCGTGGCCCTCGCGGATGCGCTGAGGTCCGCTGGGGCCGAGGTCAAGCTGGATCTCTTCCCCGGGGTGGGTCACAACACCTACGGCATGGGCAAGGAGATGGAGGACAGGCTCAAGGCCTTCTTCTCTACCCTATAGTTATTCCGCGTAACACATAACAGGCGTGACACGGATTCTTCTGGGTACAGGTGGTTCCATGGAGATAGAGTTCGTCACAGAGAATGTGGGCTACATCCCGGGGCCGGTAAACGTGGGCGTCGTACGACGCGGCGGCAAGGCAGTCGTCATCGACACTGGGCTAGACAGGGACTCCGGCCGCAGCATAAAACGGGTTCTCGAGGAGCAGGGCCTTGAACCCGCGGCTATAATAAACACCCACAGCCACGCCGACCACTTCGGAGGCAACGACTACTTGGCCCGTAACACCGGGGCCACCGTATACGCGCCGAGCGTTGAGTCAGGGATAATCCAGAACCCCATCCTGGAGCCCGTGTACCTGTTCCACGGCGCTGCCCCCATCAAGAACCTGAGGAACAAGTTCGTGCTCGCCAAACCGTCCCCAGTCCACCACATCCTTGAGCATGGCAGCGTCACCATAGAAGGCATGGAGGTGGAGGTCGTGCCGCTGCAGGGCCACAGCCTTAACCAAGTGGGCGTCCTCGTGGAGGACGTCCTCTTCTGCGCCGACACAGTGTTCTCGGGGCGAGTCATAGACAAGTACAGGGTCCCCGTGGTCCAGGACGTGGGCAGCCACCTCGCCACCTTGGAGAGGCTCGGCGAGACGTGTCACGGCCTCTACGTGCCCAGCCACACCAAGCCTGTCGACGATATCAAACCGTTGGTGGACAGGAACCTGGAGACCGTGAGGACCATCATCGCAGACCTGCTGGCGCTCCTCGGAGAGGATAAGACCGCTGAGGAGCTGCAGAGTATGCTCTGCACCATGTATGGCCTTGATCTGGACGTCGTCCAGCAGTACTACCTCATACACACCACGGTGATGGCGTACCTGAGCCACCTACACGAGTCAGACATGGTGGAGATAGCGCTCCAGGGGAACAGTCTAAGCTGGAAGAGGGTCAGATAGCGGGCTTCTGGACCCCCAACTTCTCCTCCTCCCTCGGCTCCTTGACCCTGAGCCAGAAAATGGTAGCGGAGACCAAGCCCACCGCCATGCTGAGCTGGAAGGGAAGCTGGGGACTTATAGTGTCCCACATCCAGCCGCCGAGGACGCTGCCCGGCGCAGCCACCACTGCCGTGAGAGTCCCGATGGCCCCCAGCACAGTAGCCCTCTTCTCAGGGGGCACTATGTCTGCGATGAGGGCGTTCCAGCTGGGCCCCCCAGCCTCCATTCCGCTGCCGCCTATGGCAATAGCCGCGCCGTTGAAGACCCTGACGGCGAAGTAGCTCCGGAAGCCCGTCGCCAGGGTTATAAGGCCCTGGCTTATGGGGGACACTGTCCTGCCCAGCATGATGTTGTTCTTCCTGCCATAGCGGTCGCTCAGCATTCCCCCGGGCAGCGCCAGCAATGTGGAGACCCCGCCGACCACGGTGGTGACGAGCCCAAGCTGGGCCGGCGACAGCATCAGCACCTCCAGGGCGTACAGGTTCGTCAGGTC
>SMTZ1_10005740_pt1 | contig 12488 bp, 8 predicted proteins | sample DeeMarSWOR136_30_FD_25667 | JGI IMG/M metagenome (IMG submission 25667) | reverse complement strand
GAGATTACCTTGGCATGCCTTGCGGGTATCCCAAGGGCAGTCCCTATAATACCGGGGACGGGATCCGGATGGCCATGGCCATCGGCGCGGATCTCTGGCATATGCACAACCAGGCCGGGCCGGACTTTAATTTCAGGATCCCTGGTAAGGATTGGGCCTTTGGTTACTCCTTCTCTCCTCCGGGGAACGGCTGGATCTGGGTCGCTAAGGACGCCGCCAGATTTACCAATGAAGCCTATTTCACGAAACACGGCAAGATACCTTTTCACGGCATTTATATCCATGTCCCCACGCCGCTTCCCGTGCATTGCGTCTTTGATGAAACAATGAGAAAGACCGGGCCGCTTTACCCGCAGGAATATTTCTTCTGCTGGTGGCATGATATAGAAAAATACAAGTGGAGTCCTGACAGCAGCGCTGAAATTGAAAAAGGATGGATCATCAAGGCCGATACCCTGAAGGAACTGGCCGCGAAGATAGGGAAGGATCCGGACGCGCTCGAGAAGACCGTGAATACCTGGAATAGATCGTGCGCGGAAGGGAATGATCCGGAATTCGGCCGTGATGCAAAAAGGATGGCCCCGATCCAGACCTCTCCCTATTACGCCGCAGAGTTTGTCCCGGCTTTTACCAACACCCAGGGAGGCCCGCGACGCAACAGCAAGGCCCAGGTGCTGGATATAGACCGCAAGCCGATCCCGCGGCTGTATTCGGCCGGCGAACTCGGATCCATATATAGCTACCACTATCAGGGCGGCGGCAATGTCCTGGAGTGCATTGTCTTTGGCCGCATCGCGGGAGAAGGAGCCGCTGCGGAAAAGCCTTGGAGCAGTTAATAACCGTCTCGGCATGCCCGCTTATTGCGGGCATGCAAAAATATAAATTCTTTAGAGGACTGCGACAATGAGGATCAATACCGCTTTAGCACTGGCTGTCACGATGACTTTGTTCGCTTCCGCACTGGACGCCCAAACGCCCGGCCCGAAAGCTGCAACTACAGCTCAATCCAACGCTGCGGCATTGCGGTTTCTGTTTCCTCCAACGCCGAAATCTCCTGATGTGCATCCGGACAGGACTGTTACATTCCGGCTGCGCGCTCCTCAAGCAAAGGCGGTCGAGCTTGTTGGAGAGGTACTTCAGGGAAAATCTCCCCAGCCGATGACAAAGGATGACGAAGGAGTCTGGAGCGTCACCATCGGACCTCTTCCTCCCGAGATATGGATTTATAATTTCCGCATTGAAGGGATTGATTTTCCCGACCCCTCCAACATCAGCATCATGCCGCGCGCGTCGGGTCTCGCAGCCGTATCAAACTTTGTCGAAGTTCCGGGTGATGGACCGGCATTTTACGACGCGCGTCCTGTGCCGCACGGACAGGTTCACATGATTCTGTATGAGTCAAAGGCGATGGGCGTGAATCGCTATTTATGGGTGTATACGCCGCCGGATTATTACAAGACGGAAAAAAAGTATCCCGTCTACTACCTTCTGCACGGCAACGGCGAGACGCAATCCGGCTGGGTGATGAATGGGCGTGCGAATATCATTCTTGACAACCTCATTGCGGACGGCAAGGCCGTACCGATGATCGTGGCGATGCCGCACGGGCACGCGATACAAAGCGCTTCTGTCGGACCTCTTAAAGAAGTGCGAAATGTAGACCCGGCTAATTTTCTCGACTTCACCTTATTCACAAAGGATCTGCTGGAGCAGATTATTCCCATGGTTGAAAACAGCTTCCGCGTTTACAGCGACGCGGACCACAGAGCAATTGGTGGTCTTTCCATGGGCGCGTTTCAGAGCGTAGAGATCGGACTTGCTCATCCTGAATTATTTCATTATATTCTGGCTTACAGTGGTGGTTTTGGTGGCATCGGGCCTGCAGCGCCTGGCAACATTGAAGACCAGTCGCCATGGAAGGAGCTGCTGGCAAATCAGGAACAAACCAAGAAGAATCTTCGTCTTCTTTTCCTGGGCGCAGGTCAGCAGGAGACTCCGATGCTGCAGCCCGGAAGGCGTCTGGTGGACCTGTTCAAGGAGAAGGGCATTAATGCGCTCTGGGCTGATTATCCCGGAGGCCATGTATTCAGCGTTTGGCGCAATCACCTGAATTATACCGCGCCGATGTTATTCCGTCAATAAAGAATCAGTGTCAGGTTTTCACTTGGTAGAGGATATCGATGCGAGACCTTTGCAAGACACAAAAAAGTTGTAATATCGTCATCCTCCGGCTTGACCGGGGGATCCAAGTTTTCAAGGACTTTCTGGATTCCGGATCAAGTCCGGAATGACGGAAAAAGGAATTATTCAAAGGTGTTACAGGTGCAGCGCCGGTGCTCAAGGTTTATTGATAAGGAGTCTATAAATGAATCTAGCCAGAATTCTTGAGAATTCCACACGTTTTTTTCCCGATCATACCGCGGTCATTTATGATGAAGGGATTCATACATACAGTGAATTTAACAATTATGCATGCAGGATTGCCTCAACCCTCGCAAATTATGGAGTTGGACCGGGAGACTACATAGGCCTATGCGCGCCAAATAGTTACGCCTGGCTTGCATTTTACTTTGGCACTCTGAAATGCGGTGCAGTTGCGGTTACCTTCTCTCACCTTTTGGCTAAAGATGAATTCAGGAAAACCATTCTTGACTGCAGGCCCAGGGTAATTTTTACGACAGGCGACAGGCTTCCCGACCTGAACTATAGTGAACCAAATTACCGACCTGATGTTATTATAACTGAAGAAGGTGAAAACAGTATCAAAAGGCTTGCGGAAAAAGGCAATCCGTCTTTTGAGACTGTTGACAGGGACAGGCATGATACAGCCGCTATACTGTATACAGGAGGAACAACAGGGACACCAAAAGGTGCCATGCTGTCCCATGAGAATATTATGACGGCAATAGTCAATGTTGCCTATTATGAGAGGAGCAGTGAAAATGATCTTGCCTTGTGCTTCCTTCCCATAAATCATGTTTTTGGCCAGATGCATGTAGTAAATTCCACCATTTACAGTTCAGGAGGACTGGTAATTCAGCCGTCATTTAATATGGACATGGCGCTTGATGCAATTGACCGGCATAAAGTAACCAAGTTTTATGCAGTTCCAACAGTGTATATCAGGATGCTCGAACTTCCTGATCTCAGGGAGAGACTTAAATCCGTCAGATATTGTTTTTCCGCCGCAGCAAGTATGGCAGCCGAGGTTGTCAGGGATTGGAAGGTTAAGACAGGACTGAATATCTATGAGTGTTACGGCTTGACAGAGAGTTCATCTATTGTCACCTTCAACCATTATTACAGGCATGTGATCGGTTCAGTAGGTACTCCTGCCAACGGTGTTGAACTTCAGATCAGGGACATGGAGGGGAAGATACTCATGCATGGAGAAAGGGGCGAGATCTGTATACGTGGCCCCAATATCTTCAAGGGCTACCTGAATAATCCCGAGGAAACAGCGAGCGCCTTCTGGGGTGACTGGTTCAGATCGGGTGATATAGGAATAATAGATAAGGACGGATATCTTTTTATTCTAGATCGTCTCAAAGACATGGTTATCACCGGAGGTGAAAACGTATATCCGCGGGAAGTGGAGGAAGTATTATATACCAGGCATGAGGTACGGGAATGCGCTGTAATCGGTCTGCCTGACAGGGAATATGGTGAAAAGGTGACGGCGTTTATAGTCTTGAATAAAGGGCATAAGCTTGATCCTGCCGACCTTAAGCAATACCTTAAGGGACATCTGGCGGGATATAAGGTGCCAAAGGAATATATAGCCATTGAGGAACTTCCAAAAAGCGCAGCGGGAAAGATACTCAAGAAAGAATTGAAGAAAAGCGTATTTCAGAACTAGAAAAGCCTTGGCGCGAAGTCCTTCAAATCGCGACGCCAGGTCTGCCACTCATGATCTGTCCCGGGTGATTCGTAGTAGACATGCTGAATATTTGCCTCCAGAAGCGACTTGTGCAGTCTTTGAATTCCGGTGCGCATGTTCTCAGGTTCTACAGTTCCGACGCCGAGCCAGAGCAGATGCACTTTTTTAGCGAAGGCGGCCGGATCTGCAAACACCCCATTGTAGGCGGTCTTCGGGTCCAGCCTCTGACCGCTGAGCACCAGGGAGCCGTCAGCCCCGCTGAATCCGCCGATGTAGGAGAAGAGATCAAGATGATTGAGCGTGATCTGGAACGTTTGCATCCCTCCCATTGAAAGGCCTGCCATTGCCCGGTGGTCGCGATCCGGAATTGTCCTGAAGGTGGAATCAATGCAAGGGATCAGGACCTGTGTCACATCGTCTTCAAATGCGGATGTCATCTCCTGCATCATCTTCATCATTTCAGGAGAACCAAAGGGTATGCTCTCCGAATCGGGAACAGGTTTGCCGGCTCGCTGGGCATAGCCATACGCCATCACGATGAGCATAGGCTTGCATTTTCCGGCCGCGATGAGATTGTCCAGTATGAAGTTCGCGCGACCCTGCCTCGTCCACCCGGTCTCATCTTCTCCTCCGCCATGCTGCAGATAGAGAACCGGATAGCGCACGTTGGTCTGAGTATCGTAGTTCGGCGGTGTATATACCAGTGCGTGCCGCCAGGTTCCCGTCACCTTTGAGTAGTACCAGATCTCACGCACCTGGCCGTGCGGCACATCCTGGATCGAATAATAGGTAGATCCCGGTTCCGGAACCTCCACCGCGCTTGCGTGCTTGGTTCCGCCAAAGAAGGTGTGGCTGTTGAGGTCGCTGACTTCCGCCCCGTCGATCATCAACGTGTAATAATGTAGGCCGGGAACAAGGGGAGGGGTGGTGACGGTCCAGGATCCGTCAGGCTGTTTCGCCATATCTATTTTCGGCCCGCTCCAGAAATTCACCCTGACCTTCGTGGCATCGGGAGCTTTAACACGAAGCAGAACCCTCCCTGCACTATCAACACGGGGGTAGGACGCTCCCCAAACATTGGTCTCGGCCGGATGAAAATCACCGGGCTCCTGCGCCCAACAAAGACTCGATAATAGAAACAATAATATTCCGAACCGCCGCATTTGTTACCTCCTTGAAGATGAAACCTGACTTTTTTATAATTTTAATTGATAAAGCCATTGATATATTTTATAATTTGTATATAAGTATACCTAAGCATCCTTTTCAAAACGTGTAAAATTGGTTAGCTTCTACCTGAATATTCTATATATATTAAATCCAGGGCATTTGACAATGATAAATAGAAAAAGAAAAAAAGAAAAAATACCAATTGATCATAATTCATCCGTTCCATATTTTATCCAGATCGCAGAGACTATGAAGAGGCGGATCTTATCAGGACAATATAATCCGGGTAAACAACTGTTCACAGGGGAAGAGATGGAAAGGGAATTTCAAACAAGCAATATCACTATTCGCAAAGCAATGGAAAAGTTAAAAAACGATGGTTTTGTGGGGCGTCGGCGCGGTTTAGGGACAACTGTATCTAAAATAGACCCGGAACCATTGGGGTTTGAGTTAGGTAACAGTTTTAAAAAGCTGAAAGAATCCATCAGGAAACTTAATGCCAAGGTAAAAGTATTGGAAATTACCAGGACAACATCCTCGGAATATATACAAAATATCCTCTCAATGAGCCCTGAACAAGAGATATGGCGATTGAAACGAATTAGAATATATAAAGGTTTACCGGTTTCTTTTTATACCTACTATGCTGATCCATCTTATTGTGCTGATATATCTGAGAAGGACGCTGGAAAGGATGATATTCTAAATACAATGGAACAGGCAATGGGAATTAAGATTTATAAAGTACGTCAAACCTTGAGGTCGGTTGTGGCCGACCTCGACATATCGAACGTCCTGGAGATACCTTTTGGGGCGTCTGTCTTTTTTAATGAATGCACCTATCATTCAGTTTCAGGGGAGACAATGTTCCTTAGTCAAAGTTATTTCAGGGGGGATATGTTTGTTTTAAAGACAACATCGCTATTATAACAAATATAATACCAACATCTACTTAACCGCATGATATCTTTATTTAATCATTTTTTACCGCATTAATATAAGACTTTTCTTAAAATACTATAAATTAGATCGTTGACATTATTAAGCTAATTGTATACTTATATACATAAGTAGCAGTTTTGGATTATTTAGAATGCAAGAGTCTCAACCTATAGTCTACTGACTCAGGACAGTGCATCTGTTAAAGATACCACTCAGATACCTGCAAACCCTGAGAAAATAAGTACCGCAAAGAGACTATCCTAATTGAATATTTAAGACCTGCTTATATTGCGTAATTTTTTTCGTATGGCCTTTTGATGGTGAACTATCTGGAAATTGTATTTTCCGGTGATTTGGTTCTTGATGAATCTCATCCGGAGCATTGGCTAAGCGGTATTACCCCGGCATTGCATAACGCTGATCTGGCGATCGGACATCTGGAAGTTCCCCATACCAGAAGTGCAAGGGAATTGAATTGGGATATACCAGCGCCCGGTGCTGATCCGGATCATCTGGCTGCCTTGTTTGAGGCTGGATTCGGCGCACTTACCCTGGCTGGTAACCACATGTCCGATTGCGGTGAGGAAGGAATTATTGACACAAGGGAGGGAGTGAATCGGCTGGGTATGGCGTGCTGCGGAGCAGGTGTTGACTTGATCGAAGCACGCCGCCCAGCGATTCTTTCCATTGCTGGAAGACGCATTTCAATTCTCAGCTATAACTGTGTTGGACCGGAAAAGGGCTGGGCAACAGAAACAAAGGCAGGCGTTGCTTTTGTGCGGATCGAGACTGCGGACGGAAGCCCCATTACGCCTTCAGCATTCCTTGAAAAAGCATCATCACAGTCAGTTTGCTCGATGCAGCAGGATATCATTTCGGCTAAAGAGAATGCAGATATTCTCATAGTTGCGCTGCATAAGGGCATTGTCCATACACCGGCCCTTCTGGCACCCTATGAGCAACCGATTGCCTATGCTGCTATCGATGCAGGCGCTGATATTGTCATAGGTCATCATGCGCACATTATCAGAGGTATAGAATTTTACAGAGAAAAACCGATTTTTCATGGACTGGGTAATGGCTGCGTCGTAACACGCGCACTCAATCCCGATCAGGATCATCCTTTACGTTCTGACTGGGCCTTGAAACGAAAAGAGCTATTCGGATTCGAACCCGATCCCGAATACTATCTTGCCCCATTTCATCCACAGGCAGTAAACAGCATGCTTGGATTCGTACGCTGGTATAATAATGGGCGAATTGAAACAGGATTCATTCCGGTTTATGTAGAACCTCCAGGTCGTCCGGTGATCGCCGAAAGCGCGAAGGCTAATGAAATTATAGATTACGTGAAAAAGATTACCGAAAAAGCGGGGCTTTCGCCCCTATCGCTTAATATAAAAAAAAATATAGTGGTGGTTTCATGAAAAATTCAAAAAAGACTGGTGATTCCAAACAAAAACTCTGGTCTTTAGGTGAAAAATTGCTGTTTTATCTGGGTGCAACGGCATTATTATTCGCAATGATCGCGGACACCATCGCTGTCGTTGGCAGACATATAGGTTTGCCGCTGTGGGGATCTATCGAAATGGTTCAGGCAGCTATTCTGGTAGCCTCTTCAAGCGCTATATTGTCGGCGACCCTAGCTAAAAAGCATGTAAGGGTGCGTATTTTGATGGACCGACTGGAAGGCTGTTACAGTATCTGGTTACAGCGTATCCAGGCCGGGCTCTGCGTCTTGTTTTTTTGTGCACTGACAGCAGGTAGTATATGGATATTCCTGGATCTGCAAGATGGTTTTGAAGAAAGTGAGGTATTGCATATTCCTTACGCGCCTTTGCGGATCATATGCATCGTTTCAATACTGGCTGTGGTACTGAGCTTTCTGAGACATCCTAAGGAGTCTCGCGATCATGATTAGTTCTCCTATTTTGGGTTTGACCGGTGTAATTATACTGATTTTGATGTTGGTGCTCGGTATCCCTATTGGCGTCGCACTGGGCATTGTTGGTATCGCCGGTCTGACATTAATTTTGGGATTGGAACCAGCTTTGATCAAATCCGGTGTTATACTGTTTGAAACTCTGTCGCGCTACGAATTGGGAGTTCTGCCACTATTTTTTCTAATGGCTCATGTGTGTTTTACCGCAAATGCCAGCCGGGATTTTTTTGACGCGGCCTCGAGGATGTTTGGTCATCGTAAAGGGGGACTGGCCTTGGCTTCCATAGGCGGTTGTGCAGGTTTTGGCACCATCAGCGGTTCGAGTCTTGCCACTGCAGCGACCATAGGCCTGGTTGCGCTACCTGAAATGCGCGAACGCGGTTACTCTGATGCACTTGCTACAGGTACAGTAGCTGCCGGAGGTACTCTGGGACAAATGGTACCGCCTTCCAGTGCATTGATCGTGTTTGGCATTATCGCAGAGCAATCCATTGGCAAACTGTTTACGGCTGCAATCATTCCGGCGATTACACAGGCGCTGTTGTATTGTTTGGCAGTTGTTGTCCTGTGTCATTTCAAACCGGGATTGGCTCCAGCCACTGTCCGTGCCAGCTGGATTGAACGCCGGGTATCCTTGACGCGAATTGTCGATATCAGTTTATTGGTGTTGCTGGTGATCGGTGGCATAGCATTCGGTTGGTTTTCGCCACCCGAAGCAGCCTCCGTTGGGTCTGTTGGTGCGTTGCTATTGTGCGCATGGCGAAAGCGCCTGAGTTGGTCTTCACTCAGCAAAGCATTAAATGAAACGTTACGTACCAGCGGCATGATATACATAGTGGTGGTCGGTGCATTGATATTTTCAGTCTTTATCAGTCTTTCCGGATTGGCGGAAAATGTGACACAATTGCTTATCTTCACAGGAGATAGCCATATAATCTCTCTCTTAATTATTGCAGGCGTGTTGTTGCTCTTGGGTTCAATACTGGACGGTCTGGCGCTAATGCTCCTGACCACACCGATCTTTTTACCTATAATTCAGAATATGGGTATGTCGCCTATATGGTTCGGTATTTTCTTGGTGCGCGCCATGGAGGTCGGTTTTGTTCATCCGCCCATCGGCATGAATTTATATGTTATTCACAATATCGCAAAAGATGTGTCTCTGGCCCGCATTTTCAAGGGCGTGTTGCCGTTTCTCGCCGCGGACTTTGTGCATCTGTTGCTGCTCATCTTAATACCGGCGATAGCTATGTGGTTGCCGACTGCATTAGGACAATAATTATGTTGGAAAAAATAGTTGCAAATACTCTAATTGATCCCTTGGCTGCAGGGCGTACATATTGTAAAGCGGGAGGTACTGTTATCGGTTATGTAGGTTCCGAAATTCCTGTTGAACTGATTATTGCGGCAGGGGCTATGCCTATTCAGTTATCAGGCCTTATGCCCACAAACTCCAAACTTGCTGATGAGTACCTTGAAAATAGTTTTGCACCTATGGTGCGAGTCATTACCAATCATTATTTACAGGGAAATCTCGATTTTCTCAGGTATATCATCCTGCCCCGAAGCAACGACAGTGCTCAGCGCCTCTATTACTACCTGTGTGAATTACGCAGAAGCAAACGGACTTCAGGACCTGAACCGCTGATCTATGATCTGGCCAAGATACCACGTGATATCAGTCGGTCATACAGTGATTGGGCAACCTCCAAACTTGCAAGTGAACTGGAGACTAATGAGGCAGATCTGCCTTATGCGATCTCCCTGCGTAATCGACGCCGAAGGTTGTTTGAAGCGGTAAATACGACCAGAATCGGGCAACACAGCCTGCAAGGCAGTTTCATAGACCGTGTTTTTCGAACCGCAGACCTTTATGATGCTGACATGTTTGATAGAGTACTTTCCGACTGGCTGAATAAAAATCAGGGAAATACCATAATCCAGGGACCAAGATTATTGCTTTCAGGCAGTGTACCTCCTGATGAACGACTTCACCGGGCTGTAGAAACGGGAGGGGGCAATGTTGTATCGGAACTCGGAGACTTTCCTTGCTTTAGCGCCCAAATGCCTGTCATACCTGAGGAAGGATCAATTTCTGATATTGCAGAACACTACTATTCCATGACCCACGGCACACGCTCATTCGTGGATCGCAGCAAGATTACTCTTTCCTGTGCCAGAACTGCAACAGTGGATGGTGTGATTAATTGGCTGATTGAAGAGGAAGAAGCGCTGGTATGGGATGTGCCCTCACAAAAAAGGGTACTTGAAACCGCTGGCATACCGATACTTTCCCTGGTTCGAAAACGCTGGGACGCATCAGATGATGTAATTGATGACATCATTTCTTTCACCAAAAGTTTAGGAGACAGGGTATGACCTTTTTACACGGACATCGTGTATTAGCGTTGGATGCCGCTGCTGAAGGGGCGTTGGCTCGTTTTTTTGCATCACTCGGAGCTGACATCGTAAAAGTATCATTTGATAATCTTCACGAAAATATTGCCGAGGCATCCTTTCTCATTGAACAGTTGGGGCTGTCACGGCTTGCCGAGCAGGGCTGGCCGCGTCGGCGTATTGAACAGACGGCGCCGAAATTGATTCATGTTTCCGTTACGGTATTCGGTAGTGAAGGACCTCATTCTCAATGGGATGGAAGCGAGCTGATCGCCTCGGCGATGTCGGGTGTACTTCGATTGACAGGCATGCCGGACCGCGCGCCGGTGAAGGAAGCATTGGATGCGTGTGGCTTTCATGCCGATATGGTTGCCGCCGCCGGCGCTCTGGCGGCCCATTATGAGCGTGGTGAGAGCAGTCTTGGACAGCATGTGGATGTCTCGTCCCAGGAAGTGGCGCTGTCCCGCCAGCTCAACAGCGTTCTGGTATGGCAATTTGAGTGCCGCAAAATGCATCGTGTTGGGGGCGCACTTAATTATGGTCTTGCCACAGTGCGATGCATCTGGCCATTGCAGGATGGGTGGTGTTTTCATTCCCTCATGACGGGACGTTTCGGTGCCCCCGCCAACCAAGCGCTCAGTGACTGGATCGATGAAGCTGGCTTGTCCAATCCGCTCCGAGGTAACGACTGGATCAGCTACAACCGCTCCACCCTGGATCCAGAGATTCGGGCCAAATGGGAAGAAGCGATCGAGGCCTTTTTCAGGACACGCACAAAAGAGCAAATCGCGACCGAGGGTCGAAAACGGGGCATCAACGCAACGGTGATTGCGGAACCGGCCGATGTGCTGGTCGATCCGCACTTGCATGCACGCGGGTTCTGGCGGGAAGAGGCGGGCCTCCGGACGCCTGCAAGATTCATTGATATTCATGTCGCTGAACCTACCCCGCAAGTATCCGCAGATACAAGACTCGAAATCCGAGCCGAGGATAGTTCCGCAATTCGACAAGGGCCTCTGGCCGGTGTGAGGGTTTTAGATTTCTCCTGGGCATTGGTGGGTTCAATCACCACCAAAACCTTAGGGGATCTAGGTGCCGATGTCATCAAAGTCGAAAGCCGTACGCGGCCATGCCTGTCACGGATCGACGTACATGTATCAGCCTCCAGGGCCGATAACTTTGACGACAAACCATGGTTTGCACATCTTAACAGTTCCAAGCGTAGTCTGTCCCTCGACCTGAAAAAGCCTGAAAGCCGTGAGGTCCTAAACCCTATGATTCAGTGGGCTGATGTGGTGGTGGAAAACTTCTCTCCTGGCACCATGACCAAACTTAGCCTTGACTACGCAACATTACACAAGATGAATCCGAGACTAGTGATGGTATCCGGGAGTCTATACGGTCAAACCGGGCCATTTGCCCAGGAATGGGGTATCGACGGCACTGGTGCGGCATTGTCGGGGCGCACCTATCTAACCGGCTGGGCGGACCGCGATCCGGTGATCCCGGGCGCGGTACCGTATGGCGATGTTATCGTCCCTAACGTGATGGCTGGCGCAGTGGCCGGCGCGTTGCAGTATCGGCGCGAGACCGGTTCCGGTGCGTACATTGATGCCTCCATGTATGAAATCTGCGTCCAGCAGATGTATGACGCGATTCTGCAAACTCAACAGGGAAGTATACCACAGCGTATGGGCAATCAAGACATGCGTTTTTTTCATCAGGGGGTTTATCCGGCATTGGGCGAAGACCGATGGGTGGTCATCAGCCTAGCTACGGAAACTACATGGCACCAGTTGCGTGAGTTGGCTGCTTTGCCGCAGGCGAACGATGCCGCGGCACGGGACGCCGTCATCTCCGCGTGGACCTGGGACAAATCCGACACATCGTTAGTGGAACAGCTGCAGGAGGCGGGTATTGCCGCAGGTGTTGTGCAGGACATCGAAGACGTGCTCGAGACCGATCCGCAAATTGCCGCGCGTTGCCCGCTTGTCCCCATAGATCATCCGTTGCTGGGGGAATTCGGACATATGCGAACGCCCATACATTTTTCGAGAACTGAGATTGAGATGTATCGCGCCCCCGGAATCGGTGAGCACTCGAAGAGCATCGCCAGAGACCTCGCAGGGCTTAGCAAATCACGTATTGATGAACTTG
>SMTZ1_10012386_pt1 | contig 12489 bp, 10 predicted proteins | sample DeeMarSWOR136_30_FD_25667 | JGI IMG/M metagenome (IMG submission 25667) | reverse complement strand
GACTCTACGCCCAGTCTATTCGATACATCCAAGTTTCAGTCTTTGATCCATACTACTCTTTTCTGCCCCTCATGATGGCGGTTATTGGGGGATTGAGAACAATTGAAGGACCAATAATAGGTTCGGTGATAATTGTCACCATAGATTCTTACCTGCACAGAATAGACAACGTTCTGCACGGGTTAATGGGTCCATTATTCCCCAACGTCAGCAATGTTGGTCCACCATTACGAATGCTGAGCTTAGGCCTGTTCCTAGTTATTGTGGTTATTTTCTTGCCAAAAGGCGTCTCCTCGTTGTTACCAAAAATTCGTGACTATTTCCGTGAAGAACCAAAAAAGGTGAATAAACTTGAAGGGAACTGATTACTTCAGAGAGCTCTTGGGAGTCAAGGTCCTTGATGTAAAGGATGGGTACTCAAAAATGTCATTGAAAATCTCGAAAGAGCACACCAATTTTGTTGGCTTTACACATGGCGGTGTAATATTTGCTCTGGCGGACTGCGCGTTTGCTGAGGCAGTAAATTTCGGTGATAAGAAGGCTGTTGCGGTTCAGGTGAGCATAAATTATCTGAGACCCAGTTCAGAAGGGGATGTTTTGACCGCTGAAGCCGTAACCGTCTCGGAGGGGAAAACTTTCGTCCTGTGTAATATAACAGTGAGGAAAGAAAAAAAGACAGTGGCTTTATTCTCGGGATTAGCGTACAAAATAGTCTGATAAGGCGATTTAAAGATTAACTCCCTCTTTTAGAGATCGATGAGGCTGATCAGGCAAAAAACTGTTTGCTAACTCTTTTTGCTTCGTCTTTCAACCATAACGCAAACTCCATAAACAACTTCAATGTTGTTTTCTTTGCAAAAGTTGAGTGCTGTTTCAGATTCAGATCCAGGTTGCATCCAAACTTTTTCAATTCCAAGCTTCTTGCAGACTTTCACAATCTGATTTGTCACCTTCGGGGGAACAACCAAATCAACAACTTGCGGCATCTCAGGCAAGGACTCAAGACTCGGATAACATTTATCACCTAAGATTTCATCTGCATTAGGATTCACAGGATAGACATTATATCCACCGGTTCGCAAGTCTCTATAAACTTGGTGACCATATTTCCTATGATCTCTGCTAGCACCCACAACTGCAAAGACATTTCTTTTTTTCAAAAACTCTTCTATCAGTTTTTCATCCATAACTGTATCCCACATCTTTCTCATGCCTGAAAGTCTTAAGTTTTGCTCGATCATTTCTCTTGTTAGAATCTACTAATTATTTCTAAACTGTTTGTTAGTGTTATTGTAGGTTTTACTTTCTTTCAGTTTTTGCTTATGTGGGATTCTTTTCCGTGGTAAATAAACAATAGGTAAAAGGACATAATAACGATTTAGTTTACTTGAACTAAGAGTTAAATTTTAATCCCAAATCCAAAATAATAAAAAGTTGAACAATGAAAAGTAAGATGGGGTAGCAATATTCTCTTGCCTAGGGGATGGAAGTTGTTAATTTCAACTGAACGAATCCGATTTAGACAATTTTATAGGGAAATTAATAGAATATCATTAATACCCATATTTAATCCGAGGTTCAACTAAAAATGAAAGTAAAACATAGCGTAAATGGGACAGTTGCAGTTTGGTTTGTGCTTTTGCTGGGAATCCTGATAGTATTTTCGTGCACTAGTTATTTACAGGTTTCAGCAACTAGTTCTGTGGAAGCTACAATGGTAGATGTAATGGATCTGGTGATAGATATAGAATGATACTATATTATGGGCACCCGCCTTGGACCAGATATAAGGACCTATAATTACGGCAGTTATTCCTCATATTTGCAGTCAATGTATGTTGAATATTACGATTATTTGCTTGGAGACCCACCTAAAGAAATTGTTACACTGAGTTATTATCATAACGAGTCAGAGAGTAGAGGTGGGTGTGTCGTTAAATTGGAAATTCATGTATACGAGTCGGAAGAGGATGCAGAAAACGAGTATGAACTTCAAGGCAGTGAAAGGAAATATAATTCTGCGATGAGACAGTGGCAATCATTCAATGGACCAATTTTTCTCAGGTTCCCTGCCTTCGACCGGATATTCCAACATGGTCCATTCCTAATCTACTTCTATTGCTATGGGACGGACGTGACCGAGTTATGGAAAGAAGATGTTATGGATACTCTCATAGTAAAATTTCTTGAAAATTTTTTCAAGGTTTTTACAGAAACACAACCTCAGCTTCCACCTGTGAACTTCACGGGTAAAGTTGTTTGGGGTATTCAGCCAGGAGACATCATAACATGGAGGTGCAACAAAACAGGTTTTGCTGGATATGATCCATTTAGTGAGCGTGAAACTGCAACTTGGGACATAATTGAAATCACAGACGACAACCTAGCAGTTTTAATAAAAGAAAAGCAGAGTTGTCCATATCTTTATAGCCAAAGCGGATATAAAGAATATGGTTGTGGTGTAGTATACGACATCTATGTCTGGAAGACCATTGATGAGGGCGGCTTGTTTACTGGCGTCGATGGTTATGGAGTCGAACCGGCTATATACCCCATGTATATGGAAGATTACACCCTCAGAGACACAGTTGAATCAAAAATCTATCTGCCACAAACCAGCGTAGTGGAGAGCGAAGCATACATTACGGGTCATGGAAAAACCGATCCTGGCGTGGGGTATACTCCGATAGAGACTGAGTGGAAAGATATTACCATCCACAAGGGCACAGGCATAGTTACCAGTGGAAGCTGGTACTATAACAACAATGAATATTCAATAACGACCTCAAGCACTGTCAGTGTAGAGACCAATTTCGATTTGGAAAGTAGATTGCCCTACATAGTTGAAATGGAGGAAGAAGAGCCAACAGAAACTGAACCAACTGAGTCAGAACAAACAGAACCAGAAGAACCAACTGAACCAGAAGAACCAACAGGAGCACCACTGCTAGGAACCACTGAAATAATCATCATAGTAGTAGCTCTCTTAGTCATCATAGGTGTAATCAGCATCTACACGCTCAGAAAACGAAAACAAACCCAATAATTTTCCTTCCTTTTTTTTATATAGGTGCGGGCAGTGAAAAAGACTTTGGGGAGGAAGATGCGCGCGTTTTTCTACGTAAAAATAAAAATTCTGCAAGTTCTGTTTTGTCTCTAATTAAATTTGGATATCCCCAGACGAGTTAAGTACTCAGTCTGTTATTAGATCCTTTAACTGCTGTCTAAACAGCATTCTGCTTTTTTCAATAACACTCTCTTTTCCCTGCTCATCACACAATTTGCAAATAACGGCTTTTATTGCATTAATATTAATTTTCAAGTTTGTTGATTTTGCCAAGTCTTCTAGCGTCATAAGTAATTCTTTTTGCTCTTCACCAATTTCTTCATCGCCTATTATTGAACCTAACACGATATCATTTAATAGATAATGCGCTTGAATTGTTGTTTTTGCATCAAAATAGTTTGGATGAATTTCTTTAAGAGCCTCATTCTCTGAGTCTGTTCCAATAAAATAATCATACAATAACCTCAAAAGATTGAAAGTTTCTTTCGAAATTTCTTCTTGTGTTCGCTCCTTTATAGCTAATGTAAGTTTCGAAAAATCCAATTCTAACCGGTTAATTTTTTGATCTGTTAGTTCTTCAGCCTTTTTAACAGATTTTTTCAACAAATTCTCAATACTATTCCAGTCAACCCACCCGTGTAAACTCCTGAGAATGTCAAATAATGAATCAGCTATTTCCATAGCTGCGCTAACTATCTTACTAACTTCATTACTTTGTTGCTTCACTACTTTCTTATCCTCAAAAAGTCTTTTTTGTTCTTCAGAAGTCTTAGGGGTATCTTTTCAAATATTGTTCCAACTAATTCGGTCTTTTCTATAACAAATATATCAGTCGATCCTTTCCAGGTAATGCTTAATTCGTTTCCAACTCGATTTATCGCCTCTATGTCAGACATTGGTATTTCTCTAGACAGTTCCTGCCGCTTTCTGAAGCGCCCTTTTTCGGTATGAAATTTTATGGTATTATCAATAAATTCCACCTATTAGATGAGCTTTCACTACAGATTCTGAAAAAACTTTTTCGGTCGATCGTTTTATGAATTTCATTATTAAATAGCTACTGACCCTAACTTGATATAAGCTTTAATACTCAAGTGCTTACGGACTATCCTCGGATTCGATATTTAGATAGGACTTCTGTGAAATCAACTTTCACGTGTTCTTCATAAGTAACATTTTTTGTCTGTCAAAAGAAAATTCCAGGTAGTTTTGACTGTAGAATAGTCTAAGATACTCTTCTGCATACTTGATGTCAAATGGGAGGTCTTGAGCATAAACATTTTTCTTTTTTCTAAGTAACTCTTCGATAGCCCCTTCTGCTATTGGGTAATTTAGTAAAATCTCCTTTTTCTCATTGTATGCTATGATTGACCCTACAAGTTGATCTAGATACGATAAGGACGTGGGCAGTTTTTCTACCACTTGACTCAAATCATTCTTTGATGAGCTAATGATCATCTCCATTTCAGATGTTAGTTGTTTTCGTAAGGCAACGTTATTCTCCCAGGAATAGTCTTTGGTGAGTAGCAGACTTTCGATTGCTTTCTCATTACTAATTAACTGTTCTTGAATAATCAAAAAAACGTCTGTAGCAATGCTTAATGAAGCTTGCAGTACCTCTCTTATAATCAGAATGTTCAGTACGTTTAGTGTCTTTTTTTTCATGCAATTTCTAATGTTTTCAGCTCTTCTCACAAGATCCATCAATTTCGAAAAATTCTGTCCTAGGACAGGTAACAATATTTCGTTTTGAGTGCTTAGACTAGCTATTGAATTTAGAGATGTCTGAAGATACTCAATAGACTTGGAAATTTCAGTACTATATTGCTTTTGCCAATTATGAAGTGCTACAAAAAGAGCCTTTAAAGCAATCCATGAACCTGTTTTTTCGTCAAGTTTTTTTCTCGCAAATGTTACTGCTAAGCTTTTTTCAGGAAGATTTGGATCGTACAAAGACCTAATAATTTCATAAGTTTGTTCTGCAACTTGTATGACTTCGGTGGTAAGAATTCTTCCTGTTTCCAATATGTCTCTAATTAGATCTATTCTCATTTCCAGAGGTAATTCTTTTTGAAAATCGGTTTTGATGGCGGTTCTGACTTCTAAACCAATTTCCTCAAGTTTTCGTATCCATGCTGAGCATTCACTATAAACGAATTTTTGATATTGTTCCAATGAAACATCGAGGTCGATCATTAGTTTGTCAATTTCATTTCTGATATCCTTATCTACTTCATCGAATTTTTCGTTTAATTCTGATAGGTTATAGAACTTGTCCTGCACCTTTTTGATGATATCATCAAGTTTGTTTTTGATTGTTTGCATTCTTCCATCAATAGAGCTAACATCTAATGGAATGCTACTCTTCACTTTGTTTAGTGACCAATCAATAACTTGTAGGCGTACTCTCTTTAGTTCTTGTGCCTTTTCCAAGACCATTTTTGAAAGCTTTTCGATTTCTAAACTTGTCTTAGGAGCGTAATTGACCAAAGCTGCAAATCCCGTTAATAGGCTAGTCATAGAAATTCCGGCTAGAATCTGTAGGATATTAACTTGAGCCCTAAATGCTAACGGATTTTGAAGGCCAATTAAGAAGAGGAAGAATAACCCAGTAGCGCTAGCGGATGTAAAAATAGAAAGAATCAACTTGGCATACATTTTATGGCTTATCTTTACTACTTCGCGCGTAAATAAAGCAGTAGCCGAAGCAAGTCCAATTACTATCACTAAAAAGAGAATTATGCCTGGGAGAGAATCGAAATATCTGGTTAACACCGCCTGCGTAGTCTGTAATATGTGGTTTTGAGCCGAGAATGTAATTTGTCCGGCAATAGTTTCTAGAACCTTGTTTGCCTCAAGTATTCTGAATTGAGTCATTGATTCTTGCATGACTCTGAGAACCCCTTGTAGTGGAACATAGAGAAAGGGGTCGGATGCAGGATCCTCCCACCATCTTGGATTGCTTAGAGTAAGAACATAATTCAAATATTGCATTATTTGAAGGGGTAACGAAATAAAGATGTAGTATGTAACAGTAAGACCTAATTTAGTCTTTTTATAGAGTGCCGCTGCAACCAAGATCAAAGGTATTGCAAAATAATAGGTTTCACCGAAGAAAAGAAGGGTCGCTGCAACAATACCTAGATCAATTGCAATAGCATCTTCATAGCGATGAAATATAAACGGAAGGAGAAAAAACAATACTGGGATGATAATAATCACGATTGTACGAACTAAAGGCACAGTACTTATTTGAGATATAATATTTATCCTCGACATATGGTATACCAAACCTAATCCAATAACTAGGCAGCCCATAGTCATTCCAGTACGTGAATGATTCATGAAGGCTGCAAAAGCTACTAAAAATGAAATTATTATAGGCAAGGGTTGTGGAAAAATTGGAATCAAGGATAGACCCAATGTCATGCCAATGATTGTTACGATAAACGTCAATCCCCTAAGGGATTTCTGTTTAAGCGCACGCTCCATCTCTTCTTTTTTTCTTTGCTTTCTTTTCCTATACCACGCTCGTGGATGAAAAAAGGACAAATTACGTAGAGATATCAAGGCAAATCAATATAAAACTTTAATTTGCCTAACCGTTCTTAAAGCTTGTTGTGGAGAATATATATGGATATCACTGAGCGTCATTTCGATATTATTGAAAACATCGGAAAGCACATTGAACAACTGCATATATCTAGTGACAAACGAAATTTCGATATTATTGAAAACATCGGAAAGCACATTAAACAATTAACGCCATGGTTTCCTTCACAAGCTATCATATGCATTGGCAAATATCCCATACAGATTATTCTAAACGGGTCTTTCATAGATAATATTGCTGACGTTTTACCCCTCTTTATTGACAAATCAAGTGCAGATATTAAAAATTGGAGCCAATCACGTCTTAAGCCATATAATATTCTAGGTCTCGACACAAAAACTGATACATTTCTTTGGTTCCATGTTTACCCTAACCTCATAAAAAATGACGTGTTCATTAAACGCCTAAAAAACAAACCTTTAGACAATGTACGTCAAGCGATTGTTGTAGCATCTATCGGGGATGGCGTTGGTAGTTCTCTATTTCCCTTATTATGTTCACAATTAAGAATGTTAAGCATAAATCCAGTAGGGTTAGCGGTGTTGCCTTCCAAAGTTCAGCCACCAGATGTTCACTTTAACGCGTTTTCATCAATGGGACTAAGTCTATCCACGAGTTTTACACCAGTTTTACTCATTGACAGGGACAATCTAGAAAATTACGTTGGAGTCAACAGAGAAGGTGTCAAAATAAAGGGCAATATGCTCGTCAATTATCTGCTAGAATTATTATTGAAAAAAAGAACACTAGCTCAAGAAATTTCTGAATTTTCTAGATCTTTTAATGTCAACATTTTTACGGTTCTTTTAACAACGGGAGCCAGCTTTAGAATTTATGGCTCAATAGAAAATATGCTCAACACCGCATTACTCAAACCTCTTCTGAAATTTGACCTATCAACTGTATCACTGCTTTATGTTCTTCTTCGCATTCCTTCTCATCTGAAGACCAAACTTCCGAGGGAAAAAATTGACTTATCAATAGCTAACTGGGTCAAGGACAAAGTCAACCTTGAATCTATTTACTTCAGTGACCCAATATACATCGAAGATACAAGTGACAGAATAGATGTTGTTATGTTTGTGGGAGGCTTCGACGTAACTGAGTTGTTCACCTCGATGGAGAAAAAAATAAACCCCATAAAAAGTGAAGCAATAAATCGTGGTTTTATAAGCGAGGAAGAATGGCAAGGAATTGTCACAAGTTTAATAAAAGATTGAGGACTGCACCTTCTTGGAGCCTTATTTTTTCTCCTGATTGTTATTTTTTATCTCTTCAATGAGCTGTTTTGCTGAAATTCCATGCTCGAGGAGGAAGGAACGTGAGAAATTCTTCTCGAAATCGCTGGCCTTATTATAAAGAAGCTGCATTTCATCAAATGACTCTAGGTCTTCTGGCTTTCCTCTACCACCCACAACTAGGATTCTGGTTGTCCATTGATCTCGTGATTCGATTACCCGTACAGTAATTGTTCTTGACACCTCGCTTGTAACGTATCCTGCAAGAGAAGTGAACAGCTCTTGTGTTAGATCTTCGCTCCATAGCTTCGGAGGGGTTTCCACACTTACCCAAATATAATCGGTTTTATATGTTGGTTTATATCCCAAGAGGCTTGGTGTTTTGAAAATTCTTATGACGCTCTTCATGTAATCTCTGAAATGTTCCATATCAATTATTTCCTTAACTATTAGCTCGCTGGAGAGCGTCTCTTCTTGTTCAGCCAATATCTTAAATATTATCTTCGTTTGCTCTTCTTCAGTTAGCTCGGTTGATCTTTCAAAGTATTTCTTAGGTTGGACAATATATGAGAGTTTTTCTTCATATTCCTTGGACAAATCCACGATCTTACCCAATCTCTTACGATATTCAGAAGTGATCTCCATTTTTTTAGCTAGTTGATCATATAACTTGATGTTACTTTCCAGTTTTTCAAGATCCTCGAGGATGTAAGCTTCTTCCTCGGCTAATCTTGTTAGATCCCGTTCATATGATGTAACTTGTTCTCTAGCATATCTTTTTGAACTGAACAATTTGCGCAATTGCTTTTCCATTTTTGATTTATCAAATTCTTTTCTCTTCTTTTCCTCCTGTATCATAACAAGTTCATTATCTACAGATCCCCTTTTATTCATGACTTTGCTCCTGACTTCATGTATATAGCTAAGATGTTCTTCGATCATCTTTGCTTCATCAGATGGTGTTCTGAGCATTAATTGAACAACTAGATAGAGAGTTGCTAATTGAGATCGAATATCTTCCAAATCTTGTAATTCAGAATCAGATTCTGGAAGACCCTCATAATATTTAATTAGCGCTTCAGTAAAGATCCTAGTTTCATCATAAAACCTAAGAATTTTAAGTGATTTTTCAACATGATCAGCAAGATTCATTAAATCCTTTAAGAGTTTCTTTTGCCTTACGGTGAAGACTTGTGAACCAGGAATTAACTGCTCTAACCGCTCAAAGATGGCAGCTTTCTTTACAGAGAAATCAAGATGTGTTTTTGTTAGGTTCGTGAGCAAAGTTTCCAAGTTATCTTTTTTTCTTGATTTCTTTTTTCGGAGCACCAAACTTTCTATTTTCCTCTCTAATGGTCCGCATCCTGCATTTAATCTGATGGTTGATAGAAATTTCATTAGCTCGCTTAACCAATTTTTTGCTTGCTCCGCTATGCATTTAACATGAAGTTCATAGTCTTCTTCAAGCATTGGATTGCCATAAACAATAGACTTGATTTTCTCATCAAATTCCTCTTCAACGTAAGTGCCCGTCTTTATCAGATATTTCTTATATAGATCCCTTGTAACATCATTGTTAACCTTGATTATATCTTGAATCCCCTCAAAAATATCGAGTTTCTCCTTTCTAAAATCATACAATGATTGAAGTTTTTCGAAATATATCTTAAAGGCTGATATGTACTCATCTACAGAGTACAATACCTTAATCATACCTAAAGTATGAACGAAATTGTCGGTGAGCCCCACCTCAGTGCCTATTCCTCCTAGAAGATCAGCTAAATCGAAATCCATCAAAACATAAAGCATATCTACAATCATTTCATCTATATCTCTTCGGGCAGTAACGACATTGCCTGCGTTTGTGTACGCAGGCATTAATGGCAACCAAATTAGGGCATTCAATGGGTTTTGATAGATGTCACCAAACGATTTGCTGACGTGTTCGTTGTAGTCCCTGTTTAACAATAAAGCTAATTCGTTCATCGCCGTGAATGCTGAGGTTCCTTTTGCTGGAGGATCATCCCCACCACATGGAGCGATTACAAAAGCTATAATCGGTACACTGGATCCCAATACTTTTCGAAGATGTCTTGTGAATTCCGAGAATAATCCACTTCCAGTACCTCCCCCTAATCCATATATTAAGACGACGGTTGGAGTTATTATCGATGAGAGAGCTTGTTCTTTGAATGAGTTTATAAAGCCTCTCATTATGCCGAGCTGGTAATAATTTAAGACGTATACTGCTTTTGCTAGTGCTCTTCTTCTACCTGCTCCTCCAGCTAAAGGAGGTATCGACCTTGTTGAGCGAAGCCATGGATTGAAGTTTTTAAGTTTTGCTCCTTCACCATTAAGATATTCATTATATTTTTTATCAATGAAATCGAACATTGCTTCGGCAGTTGGAAACTTTATTGATTGGGCATTTAGCCGCATTCTTTCTTTTGGAATTCCCTGTTTTTGCATGAGATCTATTATTTTCGCATTGCTTTCCTGAAGTTTCCTGATTTCCGAGTCAGCTATATCAACTGCCATAAGAGAAAGTCGTGTAATATCGCTTGTTAGTAGTTCCTTTGTTTTTTTGTGGTTCATAAAGGCTTCTACGATATTAGTTCCTGCCGAGCCTAGCCCTATCAACATAACACTATTTTGATATGGTATCATTTTGAGTTACGTCCAAATTAGTTTTTTAAGTCTTTCTTTCATGGAATCCAATCTGGAGGAAAGAGTTCTATCAATCTTTGACACTCTTAATGTCAACCCTTCCAAATCCTTAATTTGATCCTCAATAACCGATAAAACATAGTTCCTCTTACTCCTGACCCTTATGTACAAGAATCCTATGGCAACTACCGCAATTACCAAACCCCCCATTACTGGCAAGAAAAGTGTTTCAGCAGTCGATGAAACAGGCTCTTGGGAGACTGCTAGCAGATCTAGCAGGCTAATCGATTCATCAACGAATCCAAGTTCAGCCTGAACTTCTGCCTGATCAAGAACGCTTTCAAAAAGTTCAATGTATCCTGGAGCAACCCCCGTACTTTTTAGAGTTTCTAATTTGTCACTTCTTTTCTGTAGAAGGTTACGGTATTCATCGATTTCTGCGTCAAGTACCTCATTTTTTATTTGATCTAAAAGCTCACCACTAGGGCCAGTCAGCTTAATTGTTACAAAATCTTTTGGTTTATGTAGCACATATCCACCAATTGTGGTTTGAGTAATCCCCTTGGGAACTTTCCCGTAACATGATATCGTAAAAGTTCCTTTCACCTGCTTAAACTCTAAATATTGTTGATTAGGGTTATAGTCTTCAAACTGGTAACCCTGCGAATGAAGTTGCCAGTATCTATCTTGGATTGTTGAATGTTCAAGGTTAGTAGCGATTCTCAAATTAACGTGAGAAGCTGTAATGGTTACATTCACCGTAAATGTCACATTTAACTCTGATCTATCAAACAGTGAAACATACTCAGTAATTTCCCCAGTTTCAAAATCATGCTCCATATAGACCTGTCCAGTTTCCAAGTCCTCAACTCTATATTTTACAATCCACTCTCCCTCACCAGCACAATAAACGGGGGTTACAGATACAACAATTAAAAAAAGTAAGAAACATAAACCAAAAGATTTCATTTTCAAATCATTTCCCTTTCCCAAGACTTTTGCAATATCAGAATATACCAATTAAAAACGAATATAACCTTTGTGCTAGACAATTACGCAACTTTGATATATTTGTAAAAAATATTCCTGCCAAATGAGGAGGCATCTCCAGATAATTATACAGCTTTCTTTGCAGCATCCCTAATAATATTGAGGACAAAATTTTGTGCATGTTTGTTTCATGTTCCATTCTTCAGTTGCAAAAACAAATCGAGTTATATGGATTTAATAGCTTCTCCAATATCATGCAGCATACTAGGAATCTTGGTTACACAGCTATCTAAATCTAGAATAGACTATTTTTATAATTCCTATTGAAACACCAACTATTCCAACAATAATCAAAACTAATCCAACAAATTGATATGGATATTCAGAGCCGAGAAGAATTCTCCGTCCCGTTTGTGTTATTTTATAGGTGTTTATGTGAAAATCATAAATGACATAGCCTATTAAACTAACAATAAGTCCAATAAAAAAAAACCAACCAGTCCTTTCTTTTCCTGTTCCTTCTTTAATTTTCTCTTCTCGTGATGCCATTTTTGCTTGTTCCGTCAACTCTCACAACTCGACAATTAATAAATAGAAATTAGATTCAAAATATAAGCATTAACATACCAGCCTAGTAAATAGGATACAAGACAATATTTAATACAGAATTAGTTACATCAGTTTTTTTATGGGGTAGTTTATTGGCTGTTGCCATTCATAACTTTAACAAATGACTGTGCGCTAAGAGACTATTCGTCTACTGTGACCTGAGACTTAGATTACCCCCATCGGACACACCAATATCAATCTTTTCATTTTCTGGTCTGCGGGCGCATAATATATATCAGTTTTTTATATAACTTCCCCACGATCATGTTTGAGCTGGTTTTATGTCTTCGGTTTATGTTTTGCTA
>SMTZ1_10005738_pt1 | contig 12490 bp, 9 predicted proteins | sample DeeMarSWOR136_30_FD_25667 | JGI IMG/M metagenome (IMG submission 25667) | reverse complement strand
CACATGATAGAAAAATTAAACGTTTAATAAATCATTTAACGTATCATTACGTTTGTTGAAAAACCCTTGCCAACCAGGCTGTTCTCCCTTTTTCAACACCCATGAGGAAAGACGCCTGTGCCAAGCATAAAGGACGTCGCCAATTACTGCGGCGTATCATATGCAACCGTATCAAACGTTATTAACAACAAGGGCAGTGTTAGCGAGGAGACGAGACGGCGGGTACTCGAAGCGATTAGGATTCTCCGCTACATTCCTCATGCAGGTGCGCGGACCCTAAAGGGCGGCGCACAGAAGGTCATCGGTATCATCCTGCCCACCATACACGACCCCTTTCTATCCCGTTTCTATATGGGCGTGCAGGATACACTGCTCATCAACAACAATTTCATGCTCAATCTCATCATTTCCGATGACATTTCATCTGTGGAGAGTAATGCGCTCAGCGCTCTTCTGCAACAGAGGATTGCAGGGCTCATACTCATGAGTTGCCAGCCGGAAAACCGCAAGGCCTTTCATCTACTTGAAGAGAAAAACATTCCCATCGTTCTCGTGGAACGAAATATCGAACTTAAAAATGCAAACTTCGTGTCCTTCAACTACGTAAACATAGGCACAGATCTCTGTTCCTATCTGTTTGATAAAGGATTTACCCGCGTGGCCCTTCTCACCGGACCTGAGGAGTACACCAGCAACAAAGCGCTCATCGAAGGATTCAGGGCGATTTACAGGGAAAAAGATATGAATCCCGACTACCTCACCGTAGTCACATCAGTCTACAACCGGTTCGGTGCCTTCAAATCCATGATCCGCCTCCTCAACTATGAATACTCGAAGCATCTGCCCGAGATCGCAGTAACATCCAGTATGATCATATATGAAGGGGCTCGCGAAGCAGTTCAGATCCGAACGGAAGAAGAAGCCCGGAAGGTTGAGATCATAAATCTTGATGACGAGAACTGGCTCAATACGTCTACCAGGCGGAGTGCGGGTCCCGTGTATCGTCCGGCAAAGATACTTGGAAAAATGGCATCAGAGCTCCTCATGGAGAACATCAGGGCAAGGATGATTCATACACCAAAGACGAAGATACTTGACCACATCAGGCTTTCAACTGAAGAGTTCGAGACTCTGGAAATAAAAGCTGTCCCCAACATAATCCCCAGAAAAGCAGTCACCCTGAACCTGTACATGCTGCAGGATAATTCAACCCAGGCGATAACCGCACTCATTCCCGATTTTCAGAAGAAATATGGCCGAAACATATCAGTCCACATCGAGCAGTACCATTACGACGATCTCTACCGGAAAATCCTGAATACGGTCGTGGCCCATGAAGGTGCCGTCCCTGACATCATAATGCTCGACAACCCCTGGTTGCCCCACATGGTGAAAAACGAGGTGCTCATCGAGCTCTCGAGCTTCCTCGATCCTGATACAGGGACAAAGGAAGGTTTCATACCGGGAGTCTTCGAGAGCTACTCAATGTATAGAGGTGTTTCATATGCCGTGCCATTTCACTTCGAAGCACAGCTGCTTTTCTATAGAAAGGACCTCTTCAACGATGAGAACATCAAAAGAAGCTTTATGCAGAAATACGGTGTAGCGCTGAAGGTACCGACCACCTGGGATGAATACAACGCAATTGCTGAATTCTTTACCAAAGAGTATAATGAAGAATCGTCCATTTTGTTTGGAAATACGGCTACTGGGGCAACAACAACAATATGCGACTTTCTGCCCCGACTCTGGTCCTTCGGGGGCAGTGTATTTGGCAGATCGGGTGATCTGGCTCTAGGTTCCCACGAAGCAATCGAGGCGTTGAACAGTTACATCAGGAGCTTTCAATTCGCACCAAAGGATGCGGTTGATCACTGGTACTGGGACGAAGTTCGTGAATTTGCCCGGGGAAATGCTGCGATGATGATCATGTTCATTGCCCACACTTCACAACTCATAGACGTGGAATATTCTGCAATTGCAGGCAAGTTTGACGTGAGCGAACTGCCTGGCGGTTTTCCCGTGCTTGGCGGCTGGTCTTTGGGAATACACAGAAAGTCCACACAGAAAGAGGCAGCCTACCAGTTCATATCCTGGGCTTGCTCCAAGCATATCGCGATACCCTATACCATACTTGGCGGGTGCACTCCCCGTTCAAGTCTGCATCAGACCGAGGAACTCCTGAATCTGTACCCCTATTTCATCTTCGCAGAGGAGCAGTTCCAGAAGAGCAGGAAGCGCACCCATCCTCACGATGAGCTCATTGGATACGGCATTTCTGATAGAGAGTTCGAGTTAATAGTTCACCGTCACATCAGGCAAGCAGTCAGGGGCGAAATATCACCGCAGATCGCACTTGAGGGTGCGGTGAAAGAGATAAACGAGTTTAAACTCGTCCAAAAAACTTAAAGGAGGTTTACCATGCAGGAAAGCAACGAAAAAAACAGGATCACCAGGAGGGAATTTTTAGGTAAATCGGCCAAGATCAGCGCTGGAATTGCCGCTGCCTCATTCGCCAGCAAGCTCATAACCAAGAGGAGCGACCGATACGCCGCGCTTGCCGCCGGAACGAAAGCAGTGAAGTTTGAACCCAAGCAGGGCCTTGCATCGGGCATGATCGGTGGGCCGACAGGCTTCGAAGGCGCGGAGAAGTACCAGTACGGCGCCGACGAAGCGCCAGGCAGGGCCATGGAGGCACTCAGGAAGATGCAGGTGGACGGAAAAGCACCGAAGAAGCTCGTGCTCATGGTGCCGCCCGGAGAGGTGGGTCACTGGGAGAATCCCCACCCGCCGGGAGCAAAGCCGCTCAAGGAGATCTACTTCGAGGAGTGCGGAATCGAAATCGAGCTGGTAGACACCATCGACACAGAGATGGGGAAGAAACTGGTACAGGACTATCAGACCGGTACCAACGCCTATGACATCTACGGCACGTGGCAGAACGAGCTCGGTGATCTGGCCCGTTCCGGTGCCCTGTTCGCCTGTGACGATTTAGTGGAAAAGTACAAACCCGACTGGACCGATGCGAAAACCGGGTACATCGGCGGCGCCGTGACGGTAGGGACCATGATGAAATCGGGCGGTCACTACTACGGGTTTCACGTGGATGGTGACTATCCCTGCTTCTACTTCTACCGCAAGGACTTGTGGGAGGATGACAAGGAGCGGAGGGCCTTCAAAGCACGATACGGATGGGACCTGCAGGTACCGGATACCTGGGATCAACTCCGGAACATCTCAGAGTTCTTTCACCGGCCTGACCAGGGGCTGCTAGGCTGCGTGGGTTTGAGGAACCAGTACTGGGGCTTCGCCTACTGGTACCCGCGCTATCTCTCTATGGCCTATCCGAATCAGTACTACTTCGACGAGAACGGCGAGCCCCTCATCTATACCGATGCGGGCATCAAGGCTACCGAGGAATACGCCGACTCCATGAAGTTCATGCACAAGGACGCCATCACCTGGGGATGGGCCGAACAGTATCCATCCATGGCCCAGGGTCAGTGCGCCATGATTGAGGCCTTCCAAAACTGGCCCAAGTTCATGGACAATCCGGACAACCCGGCCGCCTACAACAAGGTTGCATCCTTCGGATCGCCGGGCAGGATGATCGGCGGAAAACTGGTGCGAAGAACGGTTTGGTGGCCTGCAATCGGCAAGGCAATTGCAACGGGCAGCAAGAACCATGAAGCAGCCTACCTCACCATGCAGTGGCTTACTTCCGGGAAGGTTTTCACCTTCATGGTGGCGAATCCCGCCGGGTACCTCGATCCCTGCCGCTTGACCGACTTCGAAGACCCGCAGGTACGGGCATCCTACAAGGAGTACAATGTCAAGACCTACATCGACGTGATCAACCACGCAGCGCCATGCATCAACGTGCCCGGCGTGCTCGAGTTCCAGAATGCCCTGGACGAGAACCTCATTGAGGCGGCCGTGGGAAAGAAGTCACCACGGAATGCCATGAAGGACACTGCAGAGCGGTGGAAGAAGACGATCGACAAGGTCGGCAAGGACGTGTTCATCCAGGCGGTGCAGGAGCAGAACCCTGCATGGCCCACGATCACCGACACACCGAAGATCAAGACCTGAAAACAGTGAAATAGATACCGTATCGGCCTTCATAGGCCGATACGGTACACGTTTTCCCGAGGAGGAGCACGACAGTGGCTGAAATTAAAAACAGGAAGAGAAAAGATGTCAGAGAAGAGATACGTGAAGGGGCGCGATTCGGAATGTACATGGTTCTACCCGCCCAGGTGATGTTTTTCTCGATACTCGCATTCCCCCTGATAAGCGGTATCTATATCAGCCTGAGCGACTGGTCCCCCCTGACGAGCGGAGGCCTGAAATGGTATATGGCCTACAAGTTCTGGGTCGGGCTCTCCAATTACTGGAACATTATTCGGGACCCAGAATTCCTCATGGCCCTGGCTCGTACTTTCATCATCGTCGGCGTGGTGGTTCCCGTGGAGTTTTTCCTGGGACTGTTGATATCCTTTCTCTTTCTCGAAAACTTCCCGCTGAAAAAGGTCTATCACACCATTCTGGTGATGCCCATGATGATCGTACCGGCCGTGGGAGGGTTTGTGTTTTACATGATCTTTCAGGCGGCAGGTGTGATCAACGGAATACTTGGAATATTCACGTCAAAACCGGTGGATATCGGGTGGCTGCAGCACGATGTGCTTGCCCTCATCGCCATCATGCTTGCAGACATATGGCAGTGGACGCCGCTCATGTTCCTCATACTGCTCTCAGGGCTCATGGCGCTTCCGGAGGACCAGATGAACGCGGCAACCATACTTGGCTTTTCCCGCTTTCAACGCTTCAAAATGCTCGTCCTGCCGCTGATGAAGCCGGTGTTCATCATCGCCCTGATCATCCGGGGTATCGAGGCAGTCAAGATATTCGATCCCATCTGGATCATGACCTCGGGAGGACCGGGAACCGCAACGGAGACAATATCCGTGTATCTGTACAAACATGGTTTCATCTTTCTCCAGTGGTCATGGATCGCCGCGGCCGGTTTCCTCATCTTTGCGCTCATGAACGTCATCGCCACCTTTGCCCTGAAGCCCATCAAGGAACAGCAGCAGGAAGCGGCATGAATCATATACCGGGAGGAATGTGAGCTCATGAAACAGAAACTCTACGTCAAGGTTCTGAAATATGTACTGGTGGTCGTCATCGTACTTCTATTCTTCTTCCCCATTTACTGGACTCTCACAATGTCCATTAAGCCCCACATGGAGTGGACTTCGGCTGGAGGAAGGATATACTGGATCCCCAACAAACCGACCTTCAGCAATTACACCTCGCTGTTCCAGCGAAAGGTCTCGGTGGTGAGCCCCCTCGCCTCCACTGCAGTAAGGCCGATCATCAACAGCCTCGTGGTCTCCGTTATCAGCACTGCGCTGACCATGGTGGTCGGCACCCTCGCTGCTTACGGAATTTCACGGTACAAGGCGGGAGGCAACTTGCCATTCATGCTTCTTGGCCTGCGCATGATCCCCTTTGCCGCCATCATCGTGCCGGTCATGGTGCTGTGGGCCTATCTCGGGTTCGTCGACACCGCTCACGGACTGTTCATTCTGTACGGTCTGGCAACCCTGCCTTTCGCGGTTCTGCTCATGAAAACCTTTTTCGACGACATCCCCAAGGAGCTCGACGAAGCGGCAATCGTTGATGGATATTCGAACTGGCAGGCTTTTGTGAAATACGTGCTCCCTTTGGCCAAAGGTGGCATATCTTCCACAGCGCTCTTCTGTTTTATCCTGAACTGGAGTGATTTCATCCTCGCCCTGATCCTGACCGACAAGGACTGGTCGACTATACCGGTCTATCTCGATAAGCTTCAGTCGGGATACGTGGGCAAGCTGTATGGACCGAAAGCTGCACTGGCAGTCATAGCCGTCATTCCCCCAGTGATTTTCGGGCTCATGATTCAGAAATACCTGGTTCGGGGACTGACATTTGGTGCAATTAAGAAATAGCGGGGTAACTCAATGGCGTATATCAAATTGGACAGACTGACAAAGCGTTTTGGAAAGCAGACGGCAGTCAGTGAACTCAGCCTGGAGATCAAGGAAAACGATTTCGTGGCGCTCCTGGGGCCTTCCGGATGCGGGAAGACAACAACCATGAACATGATATCCGGTCTGCTCAACCCGGATTCCGGAAAGGTGTATTTCGACGGAAGGGAGATGAACGAGGTGCCTCCGGGCAGGAGGGGTGTGGGATTCGTGTTCCAGAATTACGCCGTGTTCACCCACATGACCGCCTACGACAACATAGCCTGCGGTCTGAAGGTCAAGAAGGTGGATCGAAACGAGATCGAGCGTCAGGTCATGACCTTCGCCAAACTCATGAAAATCGATCACCTCCTGAGACTGAACGCCGGAAATCTCTCGATCAATGATATGCAGAAGGTGGCCCTCGCCCGAACACTGGTCACCAAACCCCGGATACTGCTTCTCGATGAACCGCTTTCGAATCTGGACGCCGCGCTTCGTAATGTGATGCGCGCGGAGCTCAAGCGCATACATCTGGAGCTCGGTCAGACAACCATCTACGTGACCCATGATCAGGTCGAAGCCATGAGCCTCGCCGACAAGATTGCAGTGATGAACTTTGCGGTGTTGCAGCAATTCGACACACCCGAAGAGGTATATCTGCGGCCGAAAAACCTCTTCGTTGCCAACTTCATCGGGAGCCCCACCATGAACTTCCTGCAGGGCACCTACAGGAATGGGGAAATCCTCCTCAAGGATTTTCCCGACGGCAGGATCACTCTTTCGTCCAGGAACCGGAGCCAGGTCGACGGCCTGCTCCGCCATGAGCGGGTGACGGTCGGCATTCGTCCTGAACATCTCGAGGTGGTTGATAGGGAGAAAACCTCTGCGCTCACGGCGACGGTAGTGAGCTACGAACCCCTAGGTTCCGAAACCATCGTCTATCTCAAGACACCGGGTGGCGGAGAGAATATACTCAAATCCATAATGGACAGTGACTATCGGACAGAATTGAACACCAGGAAGGGTTTGAAGTTCGAGGAGAGTAATCTGTACCTCTTCGATGATGAAACAACGGAACTGGTCATGAAGTTTTAAGACACAGGGAGGAGAGATGGCTACCATTACACTGGAGCATATCACAAAACGGTTCGGGAAAGTAACGGCCTTGAAGGACATGAGTTTCGAGGTGCAGGACGGGGAGTTCTTTTGCATTCTTGGCCCTCCCGGTGCCGGGAAGACTACAACCCTCCGTACCATCATAGGTCTTGAAATACCTGATGAGGGAAATATATTCATCGATGGCAAGCGGGTAAACAACATACACCCCAGCAAGCGCGATATTGCGATGATCTTCCAGAACCTTGCCCTATACCCCGACAAAACCGTTTTCGAAAATATCGCCTCTCCCCTCAGGAGGATGGATTTGGAAGAGGAGGAGGTCGATTCAAAGGTACGTACAGTGGCGAAGCAGCTCCGTATAGACTGGCTCCTCGATAAAACACCGGGGCAGCTCTCCGGTGGGGAGCGCCAGAGGGTGGCAATCGGCCGTGCGATCGTGAGAAAACCGAAAGCGTATCTCATGGACGAACCCCTTGCCAATCTGGATGCCCTGCTCAGGCTCGAAATGCGAGTCGGCTTAAAGGAACTCCAAACCTCACTGAGGGACACTTTTGTCTATGTCACCCACGACCAGGTCGAGGCCCTGTCCATGGCCGACCGGATAGCCATCCTCGACCGCGGTTCCCTGCAGCAGATTGGCTCGCCTGAGGAGGTGTATTACAGACCGGAAAACATGTTCGTTGCAGGAATACTCGGCAATCCCTCAATGAACTTCATATCCAGCAGTCTGAGTCAGCAGAACGGGGACCTGCTCATCAGGCATGACTCTTTCATCGCGGTCGTCGAAAAGAAGGGTCTTGGAGAAGTCTTGAAAAATAAAGTCAAAGACAATGCACAGATCATATTCGGCGTAAGGCCTGAGGACATCTCGATATTTTTTGCAAAGCCTGTGGGAGTAAGTATCCCAGCAGAAATCTATGTTACCGAGCCCCTGGGGAACAAGACGATAGTGGACATCAAGCTCGGGAACGAGGTCATCAAGGCCGTTACAAGGACATCATTCACAGGCAAGCCCGAGCAGAAGGTGTGGATTACCCTGAAAGATTCAAAGCTTCACCTCTTTGATCAGAAGTCCGGTGTCTGTGTGGTGCACAGCGATGAAAAGACGCCCTTGAAAATCCTAACACAAAGGAGTCGCACATGAAACTCAGCCTCGATTCCATAGGTTACGGCGGATACTTCACCGCCCCGGGTGAGTCCCTTCCCCTTGAAGAAACCTTCAGGAGGGCGGCGAAATTCGGATATGATGCCGTCTGCATCTATGCCCATCGACCCCTCGGGTTCCCCCTGGACATGCACAAGGACAGGAAGAAACGGCTCGTGGACCTGGCACAGGAGCTCGATCTGGAACTCGGTGCTGTCGTGTGCTGCACCAACTACATGAAGGGCGATCATATGCTTCTCTATCCCCAGGAGAAGGAGATCATGTATACCCGTGCCTGCATCGATATGGCGAAGGACATGGGCATGAAGATCGTCCGGATCCTCGCCGCCTTCTACGGATATTTCAGAAATCCCTACGGGGATCAGGGGTACGGCGGACCTGCCTTCGAGTCACGCTCACGACGGGTTTCACGAAACGAAGACTGGCTGGAGGCATGGCACTCGGTGCGGGAAGCGCTTACCGAGGTCGCACGCTACGCCCGAGACCAGGGGGTGACCCTGGCTCTCCAGACACACCCCGAAATAACGGGAAACAACGAGGAAACCCTCGAGCTCATCGAAGAGGTGGGCGTGGACAGCCTCAAGGTCGGGCTCGATCTACCACTTTTCGAATCCCAGGACCCGGATTTCATACGAAAGACCGTCCGGAGCATGAAGGGGCTCATGGTATACTCCCACACCATATCCCTTGCGGCAAACAAGACAGTAGGCGGTGCTCCATACACCTGGGAAGAGGTGTCTCCCGGACATCCCAAGGACCCGTTGAACTGGGAGGTTTTTTTCAAGGCCTGCAAGGAGATCGGGTATGACGGTCTCTTCTCCCATGAGCAGTGCTCACCCATCGTCATCAAGGGCCACAGGCTCGGGGACATTGCCACCGTGGATGAGAGGTATCAGGAGGCTATCGCCTATCTGAAGCCCCTGCTCAAGAAACTCGACTGCTATACAGGGCATAAAAAATAGGTGCGGCTGTCCCCATTTCGGGCATCTCATGGTACGAGATCGTCCAAGTTTTATGATTCGTTCCTAAACAGAGCTCATTCTTTTTCAGACGTTCACTGTATACATCTGGAGGATTCATGAAGTCGAGGGGATACATGGGCAAAATTCTCCGTGTCAATCTCAGCGCGCGGAGAATCGAAGAAGAAGAGCTGACCGATGCCATGGCCGAACAGTTCATAGGTGGATGCGGTTTCGGTGCAAAGATCCTCTATGAGGAGACAACGCCCCTCATGAATCCTCTCGAACCACAGAACCCGCTCATCTTTGCAACCGGGCCTGTGACCGGCACTCCCATGTTCAGCTCTGATCGATTCGATGCGGTCTCCAGATCACCTCTCACCGGTATTTTTGCAGAATCCAGCGCCGGAGGCTACTGGGCCGGCACGTTCAAGAGCTGCGGCTATGATGCCCTCGTCATAACAGGAGCATCGGCTTCCCCTGTCTACCTGTTCATCGACGAAAGCGGGGCATCACTGCTCGATGCAACCCACCTCTGTATGAGAGACACCTTCGAGAAGACGGACATGCTCAGGGCGGCTCACGGAGATAAAACCAGAGCTGCGGTTATCGGACCGGCTGGTGAGCGCGTAATCAAAATCGCCAACATCATCACCGATGGGTACCACGGCAGGGTTCTTGGCAGGTGCGGGCTCGGCGCAGTCATGGGCTCCAAGAACCTCAAAGCCGTGGCCGTCAACGGTTCGAAGCCCATTCCCCTGGCCCATGAGGACAGGCTGAGAGAACTCCTGAAAAAATACGCGCCTTCCATGCGCGAAGGGCCTGCGCTCCTTCGTGAAGGCGGTACCTCGGTGGGACTCGACTTTTGCGAGGAAATCGGGAACCTCCCCATCAGAAACTGGTCTCAGGGCATCTGGCCTGAAGGGGCGAAACGTCTGACAGGGTTGACTATGGCGAAAGAACTTCTGATCCGACGCTACCACTGCAACCACTGCATCATCAACTGCGGCAGGGTGGTTGAATCCGTCGAGGGCCCTTACAGGGGAAGAGAAATTGCAGGTCCCGAGTACGAGACCCTGGCATTGCTGGGCGCGAACTGTCTTATAGACGACCTCAGGACCATTGTCAATGCGAACGAGCTCTGCAACCGCTATGGCATCGACACCATATCAACAGGCAATGCCGTGTCCTTTGCCATGGAAGCCTATGAGAGGGGGCTTGTCACGAAAAGCGACACAGGAGGGATAGAGCTCACCTGGGGTAACGGCGAGGCCCTTCTGTCCACCATCGGATCCATCGCCAGGGGCGAGGGTATCGGTGAGTTGCTTGGTAATGGAGTTCGGAGGGCTGCCGAGGAGATCGGCGGAACGGCCGGGGAGTTTGCCATGCATGTCAAGGGTCTCGAGCCGCCAGCCCATGACCCCCGGGCCCGTTTCACCCAAGGGCTCGGTTTTGCAACCGCCAATCGAGGGGCCTGCCATCTCGCCCAGTTCACCATGGATTACGAGGAGGGCTCGGTTATCGAGGATCTCGGTTCTCCGGGTCTTCCGAACCGCTTCAACACCGAGGGCAAGGGCGAAAACGTTTTCCGCATGCAGAACCTGATGTCCCTGTTCGACTCGCTGGTCTGCTGCAAGTTCGTTCTTTTCGGCGGTATTACGGTTAAACCCCTCATAGAGTTTTTAAATGCCGTTACCGGATGGGAGATCGATCATTCCCATTTCTTTACAATTGGGGAACGGATCTTCAACGTGAAACGCCTTTACAACGTACGGCTCGGCATATCGCGAAAAGACGATACCCTGCCTCCGAGAATGCTCACACACCGACGGGGAGGGGGTACCAACGAGCTACCCCTTCTGTACACCATGCTCAACGACTACTACCACTACCGAGGATGGGACGAATTCGGTATACCGACCAGGGAGCGTCTCCAAGAGCTCGGTTTAGAACACTACCTTCAGCAGTAATGAGAGGGCTACATGCATACCAAGGCCACCGGACTCGGCTTCCACAGCCGGGAGATCCGAAAGGACATATTCCGGATGATCACCAATGCACGGTGCGGTCATATGGGCGGGTCGCTCTCTTGCGTGGAATTGCTCGTGAGCCTCTACTTCTCGGTTATGAATATCGATCCCCTGCAACCAAACTGGACTGATCGTGATCGATTTGTCAACTCCAAAGGGCACGCCACGGCCGCCTACTATGCCACCCTGGCAAATCGAGGATATTTCAGCAGAGAGGAGTTGGTAAACTTGTTCATCTCTGTATCTTCCTCCTTCGAGGAGCACGGATCGCGGCAGGGCCCCGGTGTGGATATCTCCACAGGCTCGCTGGGCCAGGGCATCTCGGTGGGGGCAGGGATGGCGCTCTCTGCAAGGCTCATGGAAAGAGATTTCAGGGCTTTTGTACTCGCAGGTGACGGTGAATGTCAGGAGGGGCAGATCTGGGAGGGTGCACTGTTCGCTTCCCACTACAAACTCGACAATCTCATCGTTCTCATAGATCGAAATGGCCAGCAGGTTTCAGGGACAACGGAACAGATCATGGCCGTCGAGCCTCTCACGGAAAAATGGAAATCCTTTAGCTGGGACGTTTTCAGTGTAAACGGACACGACATCAGGGAAATCATCGCCTGTATCCATTCACTGAATCGAAACGGCAAACCCAAGGTGATCATCGCCCATACCGTCAAGGGCAAGGGTGTATCGTTCATGGAGCACAACCTCGATTTTCACTCCTTTAGAGCTCTGACGGCGGATGAGCTGAAAACGGCTTCAAAGGAGCTGGGGCTGCAATGAATCTCGAAAAAACAAGCCTTCGCGATGCCTTCGGCATGGCCCTGGAGAGAATCGGTGAGACAAATGCTCGCGTGGTCGTTCTCGATGCGGACGTTGCCCATCCGACCCGTAGCTGCTTCTTCCAGGAGCGCATACCCGAGCGATTCATACAGTGCGGCATCGGCGAGCAGAACATGGTCGGGGTTGCAGCGGGGCTTGCAACCTGCGGGTTCATTCCCGTGGTGGTCAGTTTTGCCGCATTTCTCGTGAGGCGGTGCTTTGATCAGATCTACAATTCGATCTGTTTCCCTCACCTCAACGTGAAACTCATCGGTGCCTATTGTGGGTACACCACCTGGGGTACGGGCGCAAGCCACCAGACCTTCGACGATATCGCAATCATGAATACTATCCCCAACATGACCATCATCAACGTAGGTGATTGCA
>SMTZ1_10005735_pt1 | contig 12491 bp, 8 predicted proteins | sample DeeMarSWOR136_30_FD_25667 | JGI IMG/M metagenome (IMG submission 25667) | reverse complement strand
CTCCACTCCTTCACAATCCAGCGATCCACGAATCACGTGGTAGCGGACTCCAGGTAAGTCTTTCACCCGTCCTCCTCGTATGATAACGATAGAATGTTCTTGAAGATTATGGCCTATTCCTGGAATATAACCAGTTACTTCTATATTATTGGTTAGTCTAATTCGAGCCACTTTTCTCATGGCTGAATTAGGCTTTTTTGGTGTTGTCGTAAAAACACGAGTACATACACCTCTCTTCTGAGGACACCTCTCTAAAGCCGGAGATTTACTCTTATACTTTTTTGGCGTCCTGCCTTTTCTTATCAATTGATTAGCAGTTGGCAATAAACCTACTCCTGTAAATTGAGTTAATTTTGCTCATTCCAAAGGCAAAAATCCCTCGGAACGAACTTGGCGATAATAGCAGAAACAGGCTGCTATGTCAAGGTTTTTGAGGAAGTTACGTCGAAATCTTACTCTGAATTTGAAGGTCTAAATCCTTCTCAACTCCCTCTTCTTTCTCTGCTTTCAATTCCACATTTCGATAAAATCTGTAGCCTGTTCCAGCTGGGATAAGCCTTCCCATAATAATGTTCTCTTTTAATCGCCTCAGATGGTCCACTTTACCGTATAAGCTTGCCTCTGTGAGAACTCTGGTCGTCTCTTGAAAGGAAGCTGCGGAAATGAAACTATCTGTGCTTAATGCACTTTTGGTAATTCCCAAAAGGAGAGGCCTGGCTTTTGCTGGCTTCCCACCCTTTTTGATGACTTTCTCGTTCTCCGCCTGGAAAACAAACTTATCTACCTGCTCGTCAACTAAAAACTCTGTATCTCCTACTTCCTCAACCTTTACCCACCGCAACATTTGACGGATGATGATTTCAATATGTTTATCATTGATAGCCACTCCCTGGAGCCTATAAACTGCCTGAATCTCACGCAAAAGATATTCCGCCAGTTCCTTTTCTCCAAGAACTTTCAAGATATCATGAGGATTCACAGGACCATCCATCAAGGGGGTTCCTGCTTTAACCCTCTCTCCCTCACCGCCACTTAAATGGGCTCCCTTTGGGATGAAGTATTCTTTTTCTCCAACTCGTTCATTCTTAACGATAAGTTTCCTTTGGCCTCTGACAAGACCTCGATATTCCACCGTACCATCTATTTCAGAAATAACTGCAGGCTGCTTGGGCTTCCTGGCTTCAAAAAGCTCCTCTGCTCGAGGCAAACCTCCAGTAATATCCTTGGTTCGAGCTACTTCTCGGGGTATCTTTGCCAGAATATCTCCCGCATATATTTTATCCTCGTCCTTAACCTCCAGGTTTGCTCCGGATGGAAGGAAATATTTTCTGAGCACTATAGGTCTATTTTTTTCATCTCTCTTTCTCGCAGCTATGATTTCGATACGAGGCTGCATTTTTTCATCTTTTGGTTCAGTTATAACTCGGCTGACCAACCCTGTAAACTCATCCTGTATCTCTTCCATGGTAACTCCGAGAGCTACATCATGGAAGCGCACAACTCCTGTGTCCTCAGTTAGAATGAACGTGTTAAACGGGTCCCACTCAGCAAACTCATCCCGGGCCTTCACCTCTTCTCCATCATTAACTAATACCTTAGCTCCGTAGGGAACCTGATAATGTTCAATCTCCCTTCCCCGATGGTCAAGGATGGCTATGTTGGCGTTTCTGTTTACAACGACTAAAGATTCTTCCTTATTAATTACGGATTTAAGGTTATTGAACCTGACAACTCCATCATTCTTTGCTTCAAGTTTGGACCTCTCGGCTCCTCTCATCGCAATTCCGCCAATATGAAATGTTCTCATTGTCAACTGGGTACCTGGCTCTCCGATAGATTGAGCAGCAATAATCCCTGCTGCTTCTCCGAGCTCAACAAGTGAACCAGTTGACATGTTTCGACCGTAGCAAAGCTTGCACACACCTTTCCTAGATTCACAGGTCAGTAGAGAGCGGATTTTTACCTTTTCTATACCAAACTCCTGAAAAGTCTGCGCAATCTCCTCGGTAATCTCTTCATTCATATCTACAATTTTCTCATTTGTATCAGGATGCAGGACTTTCTCTAAAGAGATCCTGCCAACAATTCTATCCACAAAGGGTTCAATAAGTTCTCCATTTTCGACAATGGCGGTGACATTTATCCCTTTCAGAGTTCCGCAATCATGCTCATCAATAATAACTTCCTGGGAAACGTCCACCAGTTTTCGGGTTAAATAACCAGAATTCGCAGTCTTTAAAGCTGTATCAGCCAAGCCCTTACGCGCTCCGTGAGTGGATATAAAATACTGCAGAACATTAAGCCCCTCTCGCAAATTAGAAACAATCGGAGTTTCGATAATCTCACCTGAAGGTTTGCTCATCAGGCCTCTCATCCCGGCAAGCTGGCGAATCTGTTGTTTATTCCCTCTTGATCCAGAGTCAGCCATGACAAACAGAGAATTTAAATCCTTCCCTTCATAGCTTATCTTTCGCATTTTTTCGATCATCGCATTGGAGACCTTGTCTGTAACAGATCCCCATATTTCCACGACTCGATTAAACCTTTCTCCAGCCGAAATCGTGCCATCTCGATAGAGGCTCTCGATCCTTTGGACTTCCTTCTGTGCTTTCTCCACTAATTCAGATTTTTCTCGTGGAATAATAAGATCGTCTATCCCTAGAGAAAAACCCGCAGATGTCGCATGATTAAAACCTAATTCCTTCATCTTGTCCAACATATCAATCGTATGATCAAGACCCTGCTTCAAATATGTATAAAAAACCAAACTTTCCAGACCCTTCTTCTTTAGCATACCGTTAAGAAAAGGGATTCCCTCAGGAAGAATACTGTTGAATATTATCCTTCCGGGAGTTGTCTCGATAAGCTCATTACTCATTTCAGTAATAGGGCAGATCAGAACTGCCTGATCATCATAATAAGTAGATAAATTCATTAAGGAGCCATTAAAGCGCAACTTTATTCGTGCATGAAGGCTAACCTCTTTATTTTCAAGAGCCAACAAAACATCATCTTCAGAAGCGAAAATGCGTCCTTCTCCTTTTATTCCTTTTTTTTCTAAGGTCAGATAATAACAGCCTAAAACCATATCCTGACTGGGGATGGCGAGAGGTCTTCCATGAGCGGGCGAGAGAATATTTTGTGTGGAAAGCATCAACGTTTGAGCCTCAACCTGGGCTTCAACAGAAAGAGGGATGTGAACAGCCATCTGATCTCCATCAAAATCAGCATTAAATGCAGCACAGACTAAAGGATGAATCTGGATAGCCTTCCCTTCTACCAAAATTGGTTCAAACGCTTGGATTCCCAACCGATGAAGAGTGGGTGCTCGATTCAGAAGGATAGGATGCTCTTTAACTACCTCTTCCAGATAGTCCCATACCTCAGGCCTTTCTTGCTCATGCCATTCTCTGGCAACCTTCACACTCGGAACTAACCCTTCTTTTTCTAACTTATGGAAAATGAAAGGTTTAAATAATTCCAGCGCCATCTTTTTAGGCAGGCCACAATGATTCAGCTTTAGTTCTGGCCCGACAACAATAACAGATCTTCCAGAGTAGTCGACTCGCTTTCCAAGAAGGTTCTGGCGAAATCTTCCCTGCTTTCCTCTCAGTGCTTCGCTTAAAGATTTTAAGGGTCTCCTATTTGCTCCAAGATGAACTCTGCCCCTCTTGCCGTTATCAAAAAGGGCATCTACAGCTTCTTGAAGCATTCTCTTTTCGTTGCGAATGATTAGTTCTGGTGCTCTTAGTTCGATCAGTTTTTTCAACCGGTTATTTCGATTTATGACCCTTCTGTAGAGATCATTCAAATCAGAAGTGGCAAAACGCCCCCCATCCAACCGGACTAAAGGCCTCAGATCAGGAGGGATGACAGGGATTATATCCAGAACCATCCATTCTGGACGGTTCCCTGACATTTTGAGAGCCTTAAAAACTCTTAATCTCTTTGCATATCGAAGCTTTCGCTGTTGGGAAGCATCTTTTTTCATGAGCTTCCTCAAGCGCTCTGCTTCTTTGGTTATGTTTATTCTATCAAGCAGTTCTTTAACCGCTTCAGCTCCTAAAGAAACTTCGAAATTGTCTCCGTATTTCTCCCGGGCATCCTTAAGCTCCTCTTCAGTAAGAAGCTGGTTTTCTTTGAGCGGTGTATCTCCTGGATCAATCACTATATGGGATTCAAAATAAAGGACCTTCTCTAAATCCTTAATGGAAAGGTCTAACACAAGGCCGATTCGGGATGGTGTCCCCTTAAAAAACCAGATATGGGCCACTGGAGAAGCTAATTGAATATGGCCCATGCGCTCTCGACGAACTTTTGATTTTGTGACCTCAACTCCGCATCTCTCGCAAATAATACCTCTGTATTTCATCCTCTTGTATTTTCCGCAGAGACATTCATAATCATTTATTGGGCCAAAAATCTTTGCACAAAAAAGCCCGTCCTTCTCTGGTTTAAATGTCCTGTAATTGATTGTTTCAGGCTTGGTCACCTCTCCCCATGACCAGCTTTTTATTTTTTCAGGGGAAGCAATACTGATTCTAACTCGGTCAAAATCAACTCTAGGCTTTCCTCCAATAGATTGTCTAGCTTCCATTATTCATCTCCTTTAAGGATTTGGGGGACGTCAATTCCCCAGGGCAATATCTCCTCTTTTTCTTCTTCTTTCTCCAGTTCTACATTCAGGCAGAGGCTCTGCAGCTCTCGAATGAGAACATTCACCGATTCTGGAAGCCCTGGAGTAAAGTCCAGATCTCCTTTGACAATAGCCTCGTATATCTTAGCTCTTCCTTCCACATCATCTGATTTTGCTGTTAAAAGTTCCTGAAGTGTGTAGGCTGCCCCATAAGCTTCTAAAGCCCACACTTCCATCTCTCCAAAACGCTGTCCGCCGAATTGAGCTTTCCCTCCTAATGGCTGTTGGGTAATCAGAGAATATGGACCAGTGGAGCGAGCATGAATCTTGTCGTCAACAAGATGATAGAGCTTCATGATGTAGATGTAACCGATAGTTACTTCATGGTCTAACAATTCACCTGTTATCCCATCATAAAGGGGAACTTTTCCTGACCTAGGCAAACCTGCTTTATCGAGAAGGTCTTTTATTTCCCGCTCTGAAATTCCATCAAATACTGGGGTGGAAATCCAAAGGCCAAGCTCTTTAGCAGCCCAACCCAGATGAGCTTCTAATATCTGTCCAACATTCATTCTCGATGGCACTCCCAGGGGATTTAAGACAATGTCCACAGGCGTTCCATCGGGCAGGCGAGGCATATCTTCTTCAGGGACTATTTTCGCGATTATCCCTTTGTTTCCATGGCGCCCTGAAACTTTATCTCCGACAGAAAGTTTTCTTTTCATTGCGATGTAAACCTTAATAGCCTGGATCACACCCGGAGCTAGTTCATCGCCCTTTTTAAGGCTATCAACTTTTTCTTTAAATATGGACCTGAGAGCTTCAATCTGGCGCTTTACCTTTTTCTCAATATCCCTTATTTTCTTATCCCGCTCCGGCTTCGCCTTGAGTTTCAATTTAGGCATGACTTCGGATTCCAGTTTATTCAATGTTTTTTCGTCTAATTTCTCTCCCTTCTTCAAGACAAGATCCCCAACCTCCAGGTCCTTCTCGATCTTTTCTCCCTTGATGACAGCCTTTATCTTCCTTAATCTTTCTCCTTCGAGAATGCTTATTTCATCATCCAAGTTTCTCTTCATTTTGGTTACTTCTTCTTTCTCGATCGCTTTAGCCCGAACTCCCTTCTCAATGCCCCGTCGCGAGAAAATCCTCACATCGATGACTGTGCCCTCTATTCCTGGAGAGCAATAAAGAGAAGCATCTTTAACATCCAGAGCTTTCTCTCCAAATATTGCTTTAAGGAGCTTTTCTTCAGGAGATAATTGGGTTTCTCCTTTAGGCGCAACTTTCCCAACCAAAATATCTCCAGATTTTACGAGAGCTCCTGTCCTCACTATTCCATTTTCATTTAAATTGCTGAGAAGCTCTTCGGGAACATTGGGAATATCACGGGTTATTTCTTCTGGACCTAATTTTGTATCCCGGGCTTCTATGGTCTCCTCGACTATATGAACAGAAGTGAAGATGTCTTCTTTAATTAATTTCTCGCTGACAATGATTGCATCTTCAAAGTTATAGCCCCTCCAAGGCATGAATGCACATAAAATATTGCGACCAAGCGCTAATTCACCTTTATCTGTGCAGGAACTATCCGCAAGGATTTGACCTTTGATGACTCTATCTCCTTTTCTGACAATAGGTCGATGATTGACGCAGGTATTCTGGTTTGTCCTCAGGAATTTTATTAGGAGATAAAGGTCTGTTCCTAAGTCGTATTCCTTAGCGTCTTCCTTTTCATCCACACGAACCAGAATTCTTTCCGCATCAACAAACTCAACAACTCCCGCTCGCTTACAGATAATGACATCTTTTGATCCTTGAGCCACAAGGTGTTCCATTCCTGTGCCAACATAAGGCGCCGCCGGCCTCAGGAGAGGAACAGCTTGTCTTTGCATGTTTGATCCCATAAGGGCACGGTTAGCGTCATCGTGTTCTAAAAAAGGAATCAAAGAAGCAGAAAGGGAAACGAGCTGTTTAGGAGAAACATCGATATAGTCTATTTGGTCACGTGGTATAAGTTTAAAATTACCAGCTTGTCTTGCACTTATGAGTTCATTGACAAAATTTCCTTTCTCATCAACCTGGGCATTGGCCTGGGCGATGTTGAATTGTTCCTCTTCCCAGGCTGTCAAATAAAAACAGCAGGGCTCTACTACGGGTAATTGGTCGCTTTTTCCTCCTTCTACTTGTCCTACTTCTTTTAGAAGCTTATCCTTCTCGACAATATCTCCGACCTTATGAGAACTCACTCCAGGATGGAGAATCTTCACATAGTCTACTATTCTCCCCTTTCTAACTTTCCGGTAAGGGGTTTCGACAAAACCAAAGTCATTTACCCGTGCATAACAACTCAAGGAGGAAATCAGACCAATATTGGGCCCCTCTGGAGTTTCAATAGGACAGATCCGTCCATAGTGAGAGGACTGAATATCTCTCACTTCAAAACCTGCCCTTTCTCGACTCAATCCTCCTGGTCCCAGGGCACTCAATCGTCTCTTATGGGTGACTTCTGCAAGGCTATTTATCTGATCCATAAATTGAGAAAGCTGTGAACTTCCATAAAATTCTTTCAAAGCAGCAATAACAGGCTTCGAATTGATAAGATCTTGAGGCATAGCCGAGGCCAAATCTGAGGCCACGGTCATTTTTTCCTTTATGGTTCTTTCCATGCGAGTCAACCCGATCCGAAAAGCATTCTCCACGAGTTCTCCAACAGAACGAACACGGCGATTTCCTAAATGATCAATATCATCCAAACTCCCCTCCCCGCTGCGGAGACGAAGCAGATATTTAATCACCTCAACAAAATCTAAAGGAGATAAAGTTTTCTCTTCTAAGGAATGATCCAGAGATAATTTGATATTCATCTTCAAGCGGCCAATTCGAGAAAAATTGTACTTCTGGGCGTTGAAGAAAAGGTTAGTGAACAAATTGTGCGCGCTTTCCATCGTGTGGGGTTCGCCAGGTCTCAGCTTTCTGTAGATCTCAGCCAGAGCCTGATTGGAATCTGTGTTTGAATCCTTTTTCAATGTGTTAACAATGATGTCGCCGAATTTTTCCTTTTCTGGGAAAAATACTTCAAATGGCTCTTTGATATTTTTTAACTCCTCCAGTTGAGATTCGCTGATTTCTTCCTTAGCCTTAACCAGATCTTTTATTTCCGAAACCAAACACGCTCCTTTAAATTCCTTTTTGAGCAAAGCGACTTTCTTTATTTTACGCTCTTTAAGCTTTTCGTACTGCTCTTTGCTAATCTTTCCTCTGCTTTGAATCAAACTTTTCTTTGTCTTTGGATCAATGACATTTTCTCCAACTGTCTTGCCTATCAGATTCTCGTTAACCTCCCAATAAAGTTTGCCTCCTTCTGGGAAGATTTTATAGGTCTGGTAGAAAAGACTAAGAATTGCCTCATCTGACCCAAATCCTAAGGCTCTCAAAAACACTGACACCACGAATTTCTTTTTTCGATCCAGGCGGACATATAATACATTTTTGCTGTCATACTCGAACTCTACCCATGCTCCTCTGTAAGGAATGATCTTCCCAACATAAAAGCCTTTTCCCTCTCCTTGCCTGAAAAAGACACCTGGGGATCTCTGGAGCTGACTGACAACAACTCTTTCTATGCCATTAAAAATAAACGTCCCTTTTTCCGTCATTAAGGGAATCTCACCAAAATAGACTTCCTGCTCCTTGATATGCTTCAACCTTTTTGCCTTAGTTGCAGGGTCTTTATCCCAGGAGATTAATCTTACTTTCAACCTAAGTGGAACCGCATAGGTATAACCCTTTTGGAGACATTCCGTAGGGCTGTATTTCATTTTCAAGCCAACTCTATCTCCACAGTGATCACAGAGGGGAACAACTATTTTTTTCATTGCGCCACAGTAGGGGCAAATCTCCTTTTCGGTAAGTTCTGCATCTGCAGGGAGAAGTGTTCCGCAGCCATTACATCTACCCCTAGAGTTATCTACTCCTTTTAGACGGCCGCATTTACATTCCCAGTCTCCTATAGAATAGCTTATAAAATCCAACTGAGTAGTCTCTTTAAAATCAGAAACAGGAAAGGAATCCTTGAACGCAGCATTCAACCCACTGTCTTTTCTCTCTTCAGGCAATAACTCCATCTGAAGAAACTCTGCATAGGATTGTTTCTGGATGGCCAGCAGATCGGGCATAGGAAAGGCCGTTTTAAGCTTCGAGAAATCCACTCTTTCTCGATAAACGTTTTCGGTTTTATTACTCATATTCCTTCTCTCAGAAAAATTTTCAAATGATATATTTCTTGATTTTAATTAAATTCATAGTTTTGGTTTACTGTAATTCTATCCCTGCTCCTTCAGCTTCAAATTTTGCTTTTATCTCTTCAGCCTCTTCTTTAGAAACGCCCTCTTTCACAGGCTTGGGAGCGTTATCGACTAAATCTTTGGCTTCTTTCAAACCAAGATTTGTAACTTCTCTTACAGTTTTGATAACATTAATCTTTTTGTCACCCACACTCTTCAAGACTACAGTAAATTCTGCTTTCTCTTCTTCAGCTTTAGCCTCACCTTGAGGAGCACCAGCACCCGGAGCTGCCATAGGTGCAGCAGCTGCCATAGCGCTTACTCCATACCTTTCTTCAAATTCCTTGATATAATCAGCAAGTTCCAAAACCGTTAAGTTATCCAAGTGGCCGAAAAACTGCTCCTTTGTTAGTTTTGTTTTCTCCTGCTTTCCCTTTGCTGCCTCACCAGCTTCTGTTAATTTTGTTTTCTCTTGTTTTTCCTTTGCTGTCTCACTAGCTTCTTTTGTTTGTGCTTTAGGCATTTTTACCTCCAACCTTATTTTTTTGTTTTTAATTGACTCAACAACCTGCCTAGACTATTTAATGGGGTCTGCCAAGTCCATAATAACTTAATTAATGGTAATGCCATTAAGTTGCCAACTTTGGCTATTAAATCCTCCCGAGAGCTCAGAGCAGCAACTTCAGTGAATCTCTCGGAAGAGATAAATTGTCCTTCCAGAATGCCTGCCTTAACAGACAAAACTTTGTTTCGGTCTGAAAAATCCTTGATTACGCGAGCTAAACCCACAGGATTTTGAGATGCAAAAGCAATAGCTGTAGAACCCTGGAAGCATGTTTTCAAATCTTCAGGAAAATCCTCTTTTAAAGCTCTCAGGGCAAGTCGATTTTTAACAACTCTAAAGGTGTAGGAGTTATCCCGAAAAATCCTTCTCAGCTCAACAGCCTGAGAAACAGACATTTTTATAAAATCAACCAAATAAAAAGAGTCGTACTTTTCGAAAGAGTCAGTCAACTCTTTGACCTGTTTTTCTTTATCCTCCCTTTTCACCTTATCTCTCCTATAACTCTAAAACTCCATCTGAAAGCCTGATTGACGGCCCCATTGATGATGATACATGAATGCTTCTTACATATTTTCCTTTTGCAGCAGGCGGCTTTGCCTGAACAACAGCCTGGATAAAGGATTTGATATTTTCCGCAAGCTTCGACTCAGAGAAAGATACCTTACCCACTGGGGAATGAATAATGGCAGTCTTATCCACTCTGAATTCCACCCGACCAGTTTTGATTTCCTCTACGGCCTTCTTGATATCAAAAGTCACTGTTCCAGACTTCGGGTTGGGCATGAGCCCTTTTGTCCCCAGAACACGGCCCAATTTTCCGACACTCCTCATCACATCCGGGGTAGCAATTACAGCATCAAAATCAATCCAACCTTTAGATATCTTTTCAATAATTTCTTCCGCTCCGGCATAATCCGCTCCGGCTTCCTCGGCCTCTTTAATTTTTTCTCCAGAAGCAATCACGCATATCTTCTTTGTTTTCCCCGTACCGTGGGGAAGGGCAACCGTTCCTCTCACCATCTGATCAGAATGCTTTGGATCTACGCCTAAACGAAGGGAGAGGTCCACAGATTCATCAAACTTGACGAAGCTTAGTTTCTTAATAAGACTTACAGCTTCTTCCAGGGAATATTCTTCTTTTTCTTGTAATAATTCCCTTGCTTTAATATATTTTTTTCCTCTTTTAGCCACTAATAATCTCCAATCCCATGTTTTTTGCCGTGCCTTCGACAATTTTTTTTGCGGCATCCAAGCTGTAAGCATTCAAATCAGGCATCTTAACCTTTGCTATCTCCTCAATCTGTTTTTCAGTAACTTTACCAACTTTTTCTTTGTTTGGTGTTCCGGATCCTTTGGCTATCCCAGCTGCTTTCTTCAGAAGATAGGAAGCTGGAGGAGTTTTCATGATGAAATTGAAACTTCTATCCTTAAAGACGCTTATGATGACTGGAATAATCGTTCCCTCTTCCATCTTGTTAGTCTTTTCATTGAATTGGCGGACAAAATCCATGATGTTTACATTATGTTGACCAAGCGCTGGACCCACAGGTGGAGCTGGGCTTGCCTGGCCTGCTTCTATCTGCAGCTTGATTTTCGCTACAATCTCTTTTGCCATGCTTCCTCCTAAATCTTCTCCACTTGCAAGAATTCTAACTCTACTGGAGTAGATCTGCCGAAAATTGTAACCAATACTTTTAAAGTGTTTCTTTCATTATTCACTTCTTCGACTATGCCGTTAAAATTGAAAAAAGGCCCGTCGATGATACGGACAGCCTCTCCTTTTTCGAAAGAATGCTTTGGTTTCGGTTTCTCAGAGGTTGTCTCCATATGTTCCACTATCTGGCTGACTTCTTCTTTGCTTAAGGGCGAGGGCCTCTTCCCTGACCCCACAAATCCAGTCACTTTTGGCGTCTCGCGTATTATGTGCCAGTTTTCATCTGTCATCGACATTTCGATCAAGATATAACCAGGATAAGACCTTTTTGTAGAAACGACCTTTTTCCCTCCTTTTATTTCAACCACGCCTTCGGTGGGGATAATAATCTGGCCAATCTGGTCCTCTATATTCAGCTCGATGCACCTCTGACGAATAGACTCAGCCACAAATTTTTCAAATCCAGAATAAGTATGAACGACATACCAGTCTTTACTCATTTTTTCACTCAATCTAGCCAAATAATCCTCTTACTTGATTAAGAACCCAAGAAAAAATAAGGTCCATAAAATAGAGATATAATCCAAAAAAAACTGTAGCAATAATAACGACTATAGTCGTACTGTAAACCTCATTTCTAGATGGCCAGGTCACTTTTTTCAACTCAGCCCTAACGTCTCTCAAAAAGGAAATAAGCCGTTTGTACCATCTTGCTTTTTTAGTCATTCTCTAATCTTCATCCTAAATACTGATAAATAATATTCTTGTGAAGTTTCGATATTTTCCTTTAAGTTTGTACTCTTTATTGTTATGGCAGGTGAGGCAGGACTCGAACCCGCAACCTTCGGTTTTGGAGACCGACGCTCTAACCAGTTGAGCTACTCACCTCTCTCTTTAGCGCCTCCTTAAAAATCCATTCACCTCACCGATTCAGCTTCAATAATTTAAGAAACTGTTTTCTTGCTCCTCCTAATCTACCTTTATCTTATTTCCTTATGAAGAGTGTGTTTCTGGCAGAACTTACAATATTTTTTCAGCTCGATCTTTTCCTTTTGTGTCTTTTTGTTTCGTGTAGTTGTATAGTTCCTCCGTTTGCACTCAGGACACTGTAACGATACAATTTCTCTCATCGCATTCCTGTTTTACTTGTATATTTCAAAAGGTGGGCTTGATAAATCAAGCCCCTACAAACAATCAAATATGGGCTTGATGAATCAAGCTCCTACACATTACTCTACGACATCAGTGACCGAGCCTGCTCCTACTGTCCGGCCTCCCTCTCTTATCGCAAACCTCAATCCTTTCTCCATCGCCACATCCGCTATCAACTCTATCTCCAAATTCACATTG
>SMTZ1_10013663_pt1 | contig 12494 bp, 8 predicted proteins | sample DeeMarSWOR136_30_FD_25667 | JGI IMG/M metagenome (IMG submission 25667) | reverse complement strand
GCTCGATGATGATTTTGCCCCTGCCTGTCTAATTGCTTGCTCTATTTGCTGGCGTGTGAAATTTTCCAATGTGCCGGTGACAACAATTGTCTTGCCTTGTAATTGTCCCTTCTGCTGGGGCCGTGCTTTTGGCTGCTGTGGCCTTACGCCCGCGGCCAATAACTGCTCGATTACCGCCCGGTTGACTGGATTGCGAAAATATTCATATATGCTTTCTGCCATTGTCGGGCCGATTTGGTCTATCTGGGCAAGCTCTTCTTGTGTTGCGTTCATAATAGCATCAAGGGAACCGAAATATTCAGCCAAGATTTGCGCCGACTGGCCTCCGATATGGCGGATGCCCAAAGCCGTAACAAATCTCCATAATGGCCGGGTCTTGCTCGCCTCTATCGCTCTTACTACATTGCCGGCACTTTTTTCAGCCATTCGCTCCAGCTCAATCAGCTCCGATTTCTGCAATTTGTAAAGGTCCGCGAAATTCTTCACCAGCCCGGCCTCAACTAATTGCTCAATCAGAGCTGTCCCGAGGTTCTCGATATCCATCTGTCCTCGTCCGGCAAAATATTTCAGCCGCTCCTTCAATTGTCCCAGGCAATTCGGATTGAGGCACCGGATATAAACGCCGTCTTCGTCCTTGGCTACCGCCGAGCCGCAATTCGGACACTTCTGAGGCACCTTAAAGGGTTTTGTGCCAGCAGGCCTTAATTCCTTCTTTACTTCTATCACCTGTGGTATTATCTCGCCGGCCTTTTCAATTACCACAGTGTCACCGCACCGTACACCGAGCCTGTTCAATTCATCGAAGTTGTGCAGGCTTGCCCGCTTGACCGTCGTACCGGATAATTGCACCGGCGTCAGATTGGCCACCGGCGTCAAAATACCGCTCTTGCCGACCTGAACATCGATTGATTCGACGATGGTCTCGGCCTGCTCAGCGGCGAATTTATATGAAATGCACCACCGGGGCGCCCTGCCCGTCGCGCCTAATATTTCCCGCTGCTCGAAGCGGTTAATCTTTATCACCATCCCGTCAATCAGGTAGCCCAGCTTCAACCGTTTTTCGCTCCATCCAAAACAAATATCTATTACTTCATTTATATCTCCGGCTCTTTGGATATTGGGATTAACGGGCAGGCCGAGTTTTTTGAACCTCTGCAGTGTTTGATAATGATTTTCCGCCAATGGCTCGGAAATCTCGCCGGTCGCGTATGCAAAGAACGAAAGGTTCCTCGCCGCGGTAATTCTTGCATCCAGAAGCTTCAGAGAACCTGCCGCGGCATTTCGCGGATTGGCAAAGGCCGGCTCGCCAGCTTCAGTGCGAAGTTTGTTCAACTCGATAAATGCGCTTGTGCATATAAACTTCGCCCCGAACTTCGAGCACGGCGGGGATTGTATCGCGGCCCAATAGTGTGAGCGGCACGGCTTTTATTGTGCGCACGTTAGCGGTAACATCATCACCCACCTCGCCGTCACCGCGGGTAGCGGCCGTAACCAGAATCCCATCCTCGTAACGGAGACTTATCGCAACCCCGTCAATTTTCAATTCGACCACATAATCATAATCTTTGCTGCCGAGTTGTTTGCGCACTCTTTCATCAAAAGCTCTTAGCTCATCGGCGTTATAGGTGTTGTCCATACTCAGCATGGGCGCTGCGTGTCTGACGTTTACAAAACCTTCCAGCGGCCTCTCCGAAACCCGCTGAGTCGGTGAATCGGCGGTTATAAACTGCGGATTAGCCTCTTCCAGCTTCTTGAGCTCGGCAAAGAGCTTATCGTATTGCCGGTCGCTGATTTTCGGCTGATTGAGCACATAATATAGATAATCGTGCTCTCGAATCTCCTCCCGCAACCGCTCGATTTGTTTCTCTATATCTTTCGCCATAACAGCCAATGTTATATGCTGTTCTGACCATTTTTGCAAGAATGCAACTAACTATGAAAATACTTAAAGGGAATTAAAGCTGTAAAATAATCGACAACTTTAAGTACTCCAAACTTTAGGCACTTTTAACTTTCGTTAGGGCCGGGTCATTTTGCGAGAGCATCCATTTCTTTAACTGCCGCCGCATTTTCTTTAGAACAGGCCCGGCATCGGGCTTGCCGGCGATATTATTAAGCTCGTAAGGGTCCTTTTGCAAATCGTATAATTCTTCAGCTAGGTGATGCTCAATAACATCCAGCAGTTTGGCGACCTGCGGGTCGGTTTTGGCTTTTTCGACCCAGGTGTCCCAGACCTGCTTGTGGCTTTCGGGAATGTCCGGCACCTTTGTAAAATGTGTGGTCCAGGTGTTTTCCGGATTAAGATTCAAAATATACTTATAGCGTGAATCTCGAACACAGCGCTGAGGAAAGATATTCATATTGCCGTCACGTGTATGGCTGGCATAAATAAATTCCCGGAAGGTCTTGCTTTTACCAGCAAATACATCTGAAAAACTTTTACCGTCCAGTCCTTCGGGCTGCTGCCCGCCTGCGATATCAATAAAGGTCGGCGTAATATCGACAAACGAAACCAGGGCATCGCAAACCGAACCGGGCTTGATTTTTCCGGGCCATACAGCAATAAAGGGCACATGAATACCGGTATCATATACAGTCCATTTTGAATGCGGCCACTCGGAGCCCTGATCTGTTGTATATATGAAAAGCGTATTTTCCTCAAAACCGTATTTCTTTAACAAGGCCCTGACTTCGCCGAGGCGTTTGTCCATCGTCGTAATGTCCTGATAATAATTGGCCATTGCCTTCCGGGTCAGCTCCGTATCAACAATGTATGGGGGTAACTGCAATTTCGCCGGGTCGTAGATCTTGTTCGGCTCCCAGGTGACATGTGGGCTGCTGTCGGCAAGAATCAGACACAAAGGCTTGTCGGGCTGCTCTTTGGAATGTTCTGCGAGAAAATCATCGACGGCCCTGACGTTCAGGCCTTCTCTGCGATATACTCTGTGATTGTCGGGATTACGCGGCAGTCCGGCATTAATATATTCGAAAGAGAAGACTTTTTTCGGCTTGGCATGAAATTTGTTCGCAAGTACGACCCGGTAGCCCAAACGGCCCAGATACCTCGGCAGTGACGTGATATCGTCCCGGCAGACAGTGTGATTTCCCATGCAGCCGTTACGTGCAGAATAAAGTCCCGTCCACAATACCGAACGGGAAGGCGCGCATGTTGGTGATGCGGCGAACATATTTGTAAAGAGCATTCCTTCTTTTGCGAGGTTATCAATATTTGGAGTTTGAATGTCTTTGTTCCCGTAACAACCCAGAAAATCCAGACCGTGGTCGTCGGAAATATACATAATAATATTGGGTCCTCTGTTATGGTTATTTTCCCTTGCATACAAAGAAGCTGCCGGTATCAAAGCACCTGCTGCACCAAGGGCTCCGGTAGCGGAATGTTTGAGAAATTTCCTGCGTGTCAAGCTTTGAGCCATATTATTTTCTCCAATCCTGTATGATGGATTTGTATTATCCCATAGACTGCCGAAGTAATTTTCTAAGCTCTGCGACAGTTTCGGTATATTGAGGGTCACCGGCAAGATTATAGTATTCCCCGGGGTCAGTGTCGTGGTTATACAATTCTGTGCCTTGTTTGCCTTCATCCCATTCCGTATAGCGCCAGCGTTCGGTTCGCACGGAACGCCCGGCTATCCTGCCCCGCTGCACTTGCGTAAAAGCCGTCTTTTTCCAGGGCAGCTCCGGGTCATCGAGCAACAGCTTAAAGCTGGTCCCTTCCAGATTCGCAGGAGCGGATAGCTCGCACAAGTCGGCCAGTGTGGGATAGATATCCACAAATTCCACAATGCCTGAGCAACTCTTTCCCGCAGTCTTTTTTTCCGGCGCCACCATAATCAAAGGGGCCCGCGCCGACAGCTCAAATAAAGTGTTCTTGTTCCACCAGCCGCGTTCGCCAAGATGGTAACCATGGTCGCCGAAAAACACCACGATAGTATTTTGCCAGAGCCCCAGCCTGTCAATCGCATCGGTAATCTTTCCCAATTGTGCGTCCATAAACGATATCCCGGCGTAGTAAGCGCGCATAAACTCGCGGCGTTCCCGGTCGGTGAAACGGTCGAATTCGGTCTTCCACCCGCCGCCAATCGCCTGGCTAAGCTCGGCCGAGCGGTCGGACGGGTCTTGCGGTGGCTTCAATTCATCAATTGGATAGAGGTCGAAATAACGTTTCGGCGCAATGAACGGGTCGTGCGGCTTATGAAAACCGACGGCGAGGAAGAAAGACACCCGGCGATACTGTTCCAGCAGGCCTATGGCCTCTGCGGCAATTTGACCGTCGGGCTGGTCATCGTCGTTCCCCTCGGCGGCAAGCCACCGACACCATTTGACTCGTCCACCGGTAAGATTTCTTCCCTGCCCTTGTTTGCCCGCTGGTGTTCCTTTGGGGTCAGATGTTACTTCCCACGCCTGAGGGTCATCCATATTCTTAGCTGAATGAAAAATTTTTCCCAATCGTGACGTGAAGTATCCATTTTTGCGAAACAGCTGCGGCAGAGTTATGGCCTTCGGCAGCTTCGAGCGGAAAGGAGTGGTATTATTTATAATGCCGGTTGTATCGGGTCTCAGGCCGGTGAGAAACGATGTGCGGCTCGGATTGCAAATCGGGAACTGGCAATAAGCACGGTCAAAACGAATACCCCGCCCAGCTAACCGGTCGATGTTGGGGGTTTTAACTACAGGGTGACCGTAACATCCGGGGGAACTATTCAGGTCATCGACCACGACAAACAGCACGTTTTTCTTGCCTTGAGAGCCATTGTTCTTAGACCTCCCCCCTCGAGGAAATAATCGTTCCTGTGCCAAAATTTTTCCACTTTTCCAGTTTCCAAATGCCGCTGAACCTAATACCGTACTTGCTTTCAAAAACTGTCTTCTTGTTATCGCCGATTTCTTCATTGGACTCCTGGCTCCTGTCGAGGGTATCTACTATACCCGGCCGCTTTTCATTGGAAGGTAGATCTGCCCATAAGCTGCGGCCGTTCCAAAAATACCCAACAATCTTGTGAACAGCAAGATTATACCCGGCCCCGGCATTACGGGCAATAATCTGCTTCTCAGAGCGGACGCGTTCTAATACATATAGCAAATAAAATGGGGGCCTTGCATTTGCAAGCTTGTGAAACCTTATTGAACATAGTAGTATGTCTTAAATTGGACATCTCGATCCCGGAATCTATTTTGGTGTATAAAATACAATTTGTGTAACAAATTAACAGGACTGAATAATGAAAAAAAGAAAAGTGCGATTGGTGCCTTACAATATGGTATCTCCGGGTTTTGAGGCGATATATACGGGCAGGAAAGCTTCATCCGAAGGCGAGAAAGTCGAAATTATTACAAACGTTATTGCGGATGAAACGGGTAATGAGATAAGGAAATGGCCGGTCGTTTCCTGGACGTTTCCTGGAGAGGAAAAGAACTGGGATGAGGAAATTAAACACATCAACCGTATGCAGAGCAAATTAGGGGCTCTGGATGACAGCGCCCGGCAGATTCGCGCTCATATCGCGAGCCTTGTGCCGTGCGACAGCGGTTTTCCGGTTACCGTGGATGAGCTGTTGAATGCCATCGGCAGAGGCAAACTGGATGAGCCGTCATTTCGCAACGGCTGCTGGTGTTCCGGAATGTGGTGGCAGCAGAAAACCACCCAGCCGTCTCATATGGAGAGCATGAGAACAATATATACCGTATTAACAGGTTATCTCGCAGGCAAACCCAGAGAGAGTTTTATCAAGGAATTTCCTCACGCTGTTGGATTCATTAGCCGCACTTATGACTGGCTTGGACCGGCCTCAGAACTCACGGAAGTCCATAAGCTGATGATGGAACGGATGCTTCTTACTATTGAATACTTTTCGAAGACCAGCGATACGGTGCCTTATTCTCAATTCGATGACATTTCAAAACTGCAAGAAGGGGAGAGGTTTGTCAATGAACTCTTCGGGGAGAGCGGGCAGGGAGCTAATCTCGATATGGAAATATCAGAAAAAGCAGACCTTCCGCAAATCCATCCGCGGTGGACCAGTGAATTCCAGGAAAACCTTGAGAAGCTTGAGGATTTCCGGAAAAAAGAGTTATATAAAACCTGTTGTGCCATTGCCTCCGGCGTTTATATTTTGTCCGATTGTCACCACAATACATTTCGTTGCATCGAGAGTTGGATTCATGGTATCTGCACCGGCCGGTTGAACATCCCGATCCGCAGAGACGGCACAGAGAGGGAAAGGCTCGGCCGGCTGCTGTTCGGTTACGTGCTGGGATTGGACAAATGGCTCTTAGGCTTGCCAATGCAGTTTTTACTCCTTGATTTAGGATACATTGACCTGGGATTTGATCCGAAAAACGAGATACTCCGTGTATACGCTTATCTTGGTCAAGAAAGGACGCCTGTGAAAGAATGGCTCGCCGCTTGCTTGTGGCACAACCTTATGTATAGTTACATGGACGCCAACAACCCTGCAGGCCTCGTTCGCCACAAGAATCTGCTCGAACGTTCTGCACAAACAGGCATCAGCCTGCGTGAATGGATAGAATCTGCTGTTGAAAATCATCCAAGAAACGACAAGTAAGCGTAAATTGCAAGTAAATCGCTCCCGGCCCCAAACTCCCCGATCCATACACTCAACGCATATGCGTTCCTGAGTATTGGCCGGTTAACACTTTGGAAACTCTACATGTCCGATCTGCAAAGCTTTGCAAAGCCTTTTTTCGTGTATTTTGGACCAAAAACTGGGGTACAAATAATCTTTTAAAAAAATTAAATTTTTTTGTTGCAACAGATTATTAGATTGTTTATAGTGTATTAGGTAAGTAATACAGTAATGCTATCGAGGTGAAATTTAATGCTATTAGAAATTGACCATCACAGCGGTGTGCCTATTTACCTCCAGGTAATCAGGCAAATCCGGCAGCAGATAATGACTGATGGATTGAAAGAGGGAGACCAGTTGGAAGCAGTTCGTGCTCTGGCAGCACGACTGAAAGTCAATCCCATGACTATTAGTAAGGCATATTCATTTCTGGAAGCTGAGCGGCTTGTCGAACGAAAACGGGGAATTGGTCTCTTTGTGGCTAAGGTAAAAAAAGGCCAAAAAGACCAGATCAAGGGTCAATTGCTGAACAACATTGTAAACAAGGCGGCGATCACTGCTATCCAACTGGGAATATCGGAAGATGAAGCTATAGAGTTTTTTAAGAAACACTTCAAAGAATACAACTCTAAAAGTCGGAGGCAAAAATGATAAATGGAAATCCTATAGTACAAATGCGTAATATCTCCAAGGGATTCGGGAGAATACAGGCATTAGACGGGATTAACCTGGAAATATCACGAGGGAAAATAATAGGGCTTTTAGGAGCCAACGGAGCCGGCAAGAGCACATTGCTCAGACACATAATTGGTTTATATCTCGCCGACGAGGGACAGTGCATCACGTTCGGAACACATGCAGGGAAGCTGAGGCCAAAAGAGCTTGGACGGATTGGTTATGTTCACCAGGAAGGCGAGCTTCTTGAGTGGATGACGGTAAAGCAACTGGTTCGTTATGTGAGTGCATATTACAATACCTGGAATCACGAACTGGAAGAGAAATACATTGCTGATTTTGATATTTCAACCAGGGATCGTGTTAGTTTTCTGTCACCTGGTCAGCGGCAGAAGGTGGCAATACTGTTGGCAATAGGTTTTAATCCGGAACTGCTGATTTTAGACGAGCCTGCATCGGCTTTAGACCCTATAGCTCGCAGCCAGTTTTTGGACCTGTTGCTGCAAATAATCCAGGATGAAAACCGCACCATTATTATCTCGTCGCATATATTGAGCGACGTTGAAAAAGTAATAGATCATACGATTATTATGCGTAAGGGGAGAATACTGCGTGACAGTAGTTTTGACAGCTTAAGAGAGGAGTTCCTCAAGGTTACACTTACATCTTTAAATGGACAGTTGCCAAAGGAACTGCCGTTTGAAAATCCAATTAGCTGTGAAAGAAGCAGTTCACAGGCAGTACTCACGGTGCAGAATTACGCCTCGTCAGATTTAGAAGCTAAAGCCAAAGAGATAAACTGCACAGTCGACATAAAACCATTACCATTGGAAGAAATATACAAAATCGTTGTTAATCTGGAATAGGAAAATAACAATGGGCATCTTGACGGTTAATTTGAAACATCTGTATCAGCCTCGTGGTGTATGGTTTGGGCATTTGATTATTTTGTGTGGAGTGCCGATAGCTCTATTTCCACTTTTCTTTACACAGTTCGACGACAGATATTTGTTATATTTGCTAATCAGCTTCTGGACGGGAGTATTTGTAGGTAATATGCAAAAGGGTGTTTTGACAAAGCCATTTTCATTTTGTCTTCCGGGTCACCGTCGAATTCCAAAGCTATTTATTTTTTGGATTGGTGGTGTCGTCAACCTGATTTTGGGATGCGTGTTTTTGTTGTATCCCGGGCTTAGTTTTCCTTATGTCCTGATGACTATTCTGGCGGGCGGCTTTGTTGGTATGATTCTTTACTTTTATGGAGTATGCATTCCACTCTTAGGATTAAAAAGGCTGTCATGGGGAATTTATCTGTTGTTAATTCTTGGAGCGATTTTTTTCAAATGGGACAAGGTTGTACAAAATATGATTATTTCCTGGCCAATTCCGACGATTTTGGCGAGTGGTTTGGTATGTGTTTGGTTTTGGAGGCTGTTTGGGCGTGATTCCCTGGCAAGGCGGCATTGTGGCAGGCTCGTGTTTGGTGAATTTGATTCATCATTAAAAGCTCAGAAATATCGACAAGCTCAAGCAGATCGAAATCTAACCGCAGCAAAGGCCAAATTTTTCGAAAGACTCCACGAGTTCTTTTTACGCAGGATGAATCGATATGAGTTTTTGGGCAAAGGCCGATATGTTTGGGGCAATTTATATATGGTCTTTGGTAGAGGTTTTGGCACCTGGCAGATGACGGATGTTTTAGCCTCTTGTGCACTTATAAGTTTTTTGGTCTTGTTTTTTGGATTTGTGGGCAAGGGAGAGGGGGTAAATCTTTTATTTGTTATACTGGCATTAGGTGTGCTTAGTTTGGATCTGCTGCCTTACCGCAGTATGCTGTTTCCGGCGGGACGCGCTGAGAAGTATTTTAGCACATTGGTATTGGCGGTAATTATAACTTTTTTGGCAGGAGTATTGACTTTGGCTTTAACCGGCATATCGGTTCTTCTGGAAACGTTGTTGCCGGAATTTGGGTTAAGTTATCATGGAATGGATATCGGCCTGTTTTATATTTTCTTGTTAGTGATACCTATAGCACTTAGCTGTGCTGTCGCTTTCCCTCGTAATATAATAGTTAAGATTATTTTCGTGGTAGTTTTTATGCAGGGGTGGATAATCTCTGCAGTGGTGCTCAAGCAACCGCTAATGGATGTGATTGGGCCTGTAGGTGTTGTGGGGCTGGTAGCACTTTGTTGGATAGGTTTTTTGGTGGTTTTGCATTACGTTTGCATGAGACGGTCATTGGTAGGTCAAGGACGGTAATCAGAAGACGTGGATTTTTTGGGGATTGAAAGGAGATGCTTGTATGCGAATATTTGATGATGGTAACCTTATCCGAAGATCATATCACTTAGCACCAATATTACTGATTATATCTGGACTTTCTACGATATCTGTTTGTGCAGAACCAGATACAGCCACGAAGCCAGGCCACGCGGATATTATTCATCGTGCTGTCGATGAAGGCAGGCTTTCTTTTAAGCTGACAACACCGGAGGACTTAAAGGTGCTGATTGGTCCTGCCATCAAGGAAACAACAAAGAATAGTGATTTTATGGAGATACTTGCTCTTGACTATACTGATGTTCGGGCAACATTTGGAAGGGATAGAGACTCTTCTTCCCCATTCGCCCTTTACGAGGTGGTTGTGCGCGGCAAGGCAGTCGATATTGGTCAAGAGCGGCAAATTGTTCTAAGGAATGAGGATGACCTTAAGAAACTCGACCATTTCTGGGGATTTACGAATGTCTCACTGGCCAGCATTGACTTGAGGAACCATTTAAAGCTACTTGAGACGATGTCTTTTGACAGTCGCACTGTCTGGCCGGAACCAAATAAACTGCCCGAAGGATTTGACCCAGTTCGCGTGCTTGAGGAGGGAAAGAATCCAGGCTTAGGGATTCGCAGTTTACACAAACAAGGTATTGATGGTAATGGAGTAGGCGTAGCTATTATTGATCAGCCTTTGGTGAAGAACCACAAAGAGTATGTTAACAGTATCGTACATTTTGAAGAAATAGATGTGTACGGTGAACCGCCACGGATGCATGGTCCAGCGGTGGCCAGCATTGCCGTCGGAAAGGATTGTGGGGTAGCCCCGGCAGCGAAACTTTACTATTACGCGATACCGATGTGGAAATGGGAAAACTGTCAACCCTATTGCGACGTTATTAATAAGATCCTTCAATCAAATGAAAATTTGAATCCTTCTGAGAGAATTCGAGTAGTAAGCATTTCGACAGGTATGTTCTCTCACTGGAAAGACTTTACTCGTTGGAAAGAAATCCTAAGAAAAGCCGAACAGCAAGGGCTTCTGGTTATAACTTGTGACACGCCTGCTATAAACTATGGAACGCTCACTCGTATTCCCGGCAAAGACCCCGAAGACCCGAATAGCTACCGCAGGAGATATGGAGAGGGGCTTTTGGTTCCAGCGGGGAGCCGGACGACTGCCAGCCATGAAGGCCCAGAAGTTTATACCTATTGGACGGAGGCTGGAATGAGCTGGGCAACGCCATATTTAGCTGGTCTTGCCGCCTTAGCTTATCAGGTTGACCCGGAAATTGAACCTAAGAAGATTATTGAGTTGTTGTTACAAACAGCTGTGCAGACAGATGCAGGCCCAATTGTCAATCCCACAGTTTTTATTGAATGTGTTCAGAATCCCAATAAAATCTCCTCTTTATTAGCAAGAGCAGCCGATACAAAGAGCTTAGAAGGCAAAGATGTCTCCGAGTTTCAAAAGAGCATTAATAAAAAAGTTGCTCAACTGGATATAAACAATGCTACGCCAGAAGATGTCATTAGAATATTTGGCAAACCTCTATCGTACCAGCGAGGGGAACAGACTTTTAAAGAAGACAATCTACCTGACAGCTATAATATGGTTTACCCGGAAGGGTTTGGCATTCACATACTCGACGGACATATCGAGGAATTGCTATTTCAAAAGCCAGGATATGTTTTTCGAGACAGTATCACAGTCGGTTCAACTTTAGAGGAAGTTCTAAAAGCACTCGGGTCTCTGACAAAAACCATAGAAAGCGAGAAATATAGATTGGAGAGAGGTATTTTCTATACCGAGGAAGGTGATAAATTTGAACCGATGGATGGCGTTCTCTATAAGGATATCCAAGGTAGAAAAGGGTCCTGTTATTACGCCAATGCCAGCCAGGGAGTTCGCATGCTCTTCATGAATAATAGAGTGGTCGCATTACTTGTAACCAAAAGAGAGCCTCCTAATAAGAAACGGTGAGCATCAATCGTTGAAAAAGACTTGGATAAGGGACCCTAAAGATAGCATACCACAGGAAAGAACAACCCATCCACAGTTTAGCCTCATCGCTTCGCCTCGTGTCGGAAAATCTTCTTTCCACACTAAAACCCACGGACCATTCTTTGGGGCGTATTTGCTTGGCTCCGCCTCCGGATCGTTATGCTGAGAAAGACGCGTGAAAAGTTTTCTGTGGAGCCTATATAAAATTTGCCCGAAGGATTCTCCAATACGTAAGCCCAGAATTGCACCTTTGCATTTCCCAAACTCGCCGAGTATCCCGACAAATCGGGAGAACCTGCAACCTAACGGTTAATCCCCCTCTGGCGGACTCGCTCTACCAAGTTTGGTATTAAGCCACCTTCGCCCTGTTCCACTTTTAAGCCAACGCTCACGCCGCATAGCTTCGGAACGACTCTGGCAGCTTTCCTCATAGATCAATCGCCACGGACCGGCTTGTTTGGATGTATATTTTGTGGGTTTGTGTTCAGGGTTGTTATGTTCGTCAAGACGACGAGCCACATTAGCAGCATGCCCAGCGTATCGCCGTCCTGTGGTGTTACTTTCAATTACTTAGACATAAAATGCCACAACTCCCCGAGTAGGACTCGAACCTACAACCTAGCGGTTAACAGGAAGCATTCGGAAAACTGCCGAAAAGCCCAAAAGTCTATTGTTTTCAGTATCTTAGCAGAATTTTGCACTTTCGCAAGAGTTCGCATTCTTTCGCGTTTCTTCGCATCTTATCGCGGTATTTAAAGCGCAAAACGGTATAAAACGGTAGTGGTAAAATAATCATTCTTCGAGTCTCAGAAATCTGACTGCGTTGTTGTATAGGATGTCTCGTTTGTCTTTTTCAGTTAGAAAATCAAGACTATTCAAGTACTCAATTGACATTTCTATACGATGGGGCCGGTTCATTTGATCTGAGCCAAACATTACCT
>SMTZ1_10016110_pt1 | contig 12497 bp, 11 predicted proteins | sample DeeMarSWOR136_30_FD_25667 | JGI IMG/M metagenome (IMG submission 25667) | reverse complement strand
TCTGGATGTGTTGGCAAAGGTAGGTGGCTTTGAGATTGGGGGGCTGGTTGGAGTGATGTTAGCCGCAGCTGCCCACCGCATTCCGGTAGTTATTAATGGCTTTATCTCCGGGGCGGCAGCTCTAATAGCCACGACACTATCACCAGGATTAAAGGACTTCCTTATTGCGGCTCATGTTTCGGCTGAGACTGGTCACAAAATATTGCTCCGGCATCTGGGACTCAAGCCCTTGCTGAATCTGGGTATGCGCCTGGGTGAGGGCACTGGTGCTGCCTTGGGAGTATTTCTGGCTGAGGTAGCAGCCAGGGTTCTGGCTGAGATGTCCACCTTTACTGAAGCTGGAGTATCAGAAGGGGGTTAAGCCAAGCAGTTGAGCTTCTTAGTTGCACTGAGGTTTCTGACTATTATATCCCTGCCCTGGCGGCGTGAGGTAAACCCGGAGGAAGTAGGTCGCTCTATAGGTTACTTCCCTGTGGTCGGAATCGTAATCGGGCTTATTTTAGCTGGATTGAACTGGCTGCTAGCGCTTGGTTTACCTTCGGCTGTGGTTAATGTGTTATTGATAGTTGCCTTGGTGGTGATTAGTGGTGCCCTGCACCTTGATGGCTTGATTGATACCTGTGATGGGATGGGTGGTTACAGGACAGTTGAGGATAGGTGGCGGGCGATGCGTGACAGCCGGGTCGGCGGCTTTGGTATTATCGGTGCCTGTTGCCTGCTACTGGTTAAATATATCTCATTGAATAGTGTGCCCGAGCCTTTGTTAATGGCGACATTGATGCTTATGCCGGTGGTAAGTCGCTGGGCAATGGTCTATGCTATTTTCGCCTATCCCTCTGCCCGCCCGTCAGGTTTGGGGAAAATGGTTAAACAGGAGGCTAGTGCGCAGAGTTTTACCATAGCTACGGTTATAACCCTGGTGGTAGTTATAGGTCTGGCTCGATTAGCCAACATGACTTACTTTTATCTGGCAGGCCTGGCTATAATGTTTGGCATCTGGATTATAGTTATGGTCGTGGCAACCTATCTGAAGCGTAAGTTTTCCGGTCTTACCGGTGACACCTATGGTGCTATAAATGAGGTAGCTGAGGCTTGTGTTCTCATTCTTGTCTGTCTGCTAGCTCACAAACAATGGTTGGTTTAACCTATAGAGAAGATTAATTTTTAGGGAGGTCCCATGGATAAAGTTTTTACCTCGTGGAGCGGAGGGAAGGATAGTTGCTTTGCCTGTTACCAGGCGGGTGTTAGCGGACTGAAGGTTAATTACTTGGTAAATATGATAACTGAAGATGGCAAGCTCTCGTGGACTCATGGACTGTCGGTTGAGTGGCTACAAATGCAGTCGCAAGCCCTTGGAATTCCGCTGGTTCAGAGACGGACTACGATGGCTAATTATGAGGCTGAATTTAAGGATTTGCTTCGTGCCTTAAAGCAGGAGGGAGTAAATGGTGGTGTCTTCGGTGATATTGACCTTGAGGAACATAAGCAGTGGATTGATCGGGTATGTTACGAGGTAGATGTCACCCCCCATCAACCCTTGTGGGGGCAGGCTCAGGAGAAAATACTAAAGGACTTTGTAAGCTTAGGCTTTGAGGCGGTTATAGTTGTGGCTAAGGCTGACCTGTTTGGGCAAGAATGGTTGGGTCGAAAGGTTGACCTGGATTTCCTTAAGCTGTTAGATGAGCTGAAAGAAACAAAGAACATTACGCCCAGTGGTGAAGCTGGGGAGTATCACACCTTTGTTATTGATGGGCCTATATTCAACCAGCGGCTAGAAATCATGGAAACCAACAAGGTGTTAAGGGAGGGGCGCTGGTTCCTGGAGATTTTGGAGTGTGCCCTGAGGTCTAAATAGTAAGTATAAGGTTATGGGAACCCGGAGGTAAGGTTGGTAAACGTTCTAATAATTGGTGGTGCCCGCGGTGGCAAGAGCCAGTTCGCTCAGGAGCTTGCTTTGAAGTCAGGTAAACCGGTGCTCTTTGTGGCTACAGCAATTGCTGGCGATGAAGAGATGCGACACCGCATTGAGGAGCATCAGAAGGCAAGACCAGCAGCTTGGAGCACCCTTGAGGTTACTACAAATGTTGGCAGCCAGATTGAGCAAAAAATCGGTGGCGCTCAGGTGGTGATTATAGATTGCATCACCCTCTTGGTTAATAACATTTTCAGTCAATACGGCAGCCAAAGTGGTGAAGAAATCGATGCTTCACTTGTTGAGGAGAAGCTTACTGCTGAGATTAACGAATTGGTGGAGTGTATTAACCGGGTTGATGCCAGCTTCATTATTGTCACTAATGAGGTTGGCCTGGGCTTGGTTCCGGTTAACAGAGTGAGCAGGTTGTATCGCGATTTGTTGGGTAGGATGAATCAGATGCTGGCACAACAAGCTGATGAGGTTTACCTGATGGTCGCTGGCTTACCGGTGCAGATAAAACCAGCTAAGGGTAGCTGGCTATAGCTTTGGTCTCCGCCGTAGCGTTTCCTGTAGATTTAATAGCATAACTTGGTGCTGTTTATATTGGCCAACCCAACCAGTCGAAGACACCAACCATCTTGAGTCCCATATAGAATATTACCGCAATGAAAATATACTTTAATTGCTTGGCTGGCAGCTTGTGCGAGGTTATGGCGCCGACCTGTGCCATGCTAACACTGGTAACTGCTAGCAGAAACCACGAGGGTAAGTTGACATAACCGATAGAATAGTCGGGTAGATTGGGAACGTCAAGACCATTTACAATATAACCTGTAACACCGCCAATACTGGTAAATATCGCCACGGCTAGGGAGGTAGCTACCGCATTATGCATCTTGAACTTTAGGGCTAGCACTAATATTGGAATCATCAGCACACCACCGCCAATACCGAGAATACCGGTAACAATGCCTAGTGGGATAGCCCAGGCAACCCACAGCCATGGATTATCCACAGGTTCTTGCTCAATTTCGGCTTCTCTGGCAGTAAGCATCCAGATACCACTGAGAAGGACAATAGCACCAAAGGCTATCTTTAGCGCTGAGCCGGGTAGATGGGTAGCTAGGGTAGCCCCGCCGAAGGCGCAAATTAAACCGCAGCTACCCATAATGATGGCTGCCTTCCACCACACCGCTCCCCTTTTATTATGTCTCCAGGCTCCACTAGCAACTGTAGGCAAAATAACCAGCAAGCTTGTGCCGAACGCCAGCTTTACCGCTATATCGGGTGAGACACCCATATTGGTAAATATCATAAACTGGACTGGGGTCATGATAAAGGCGCCGCTAACGCCCAGTAGACCACTGGCGAAGCCAACGCCGGCGCCGGTTACCAGTAGAATGATGATATGAGCTGTTACCACTTAGCTATTTTCTCCACATCCAGCTTCACGCCCAGAAATACACCGAAGGGATTATTATTTGAGGGGAAGTTAGCCATATCTAATGCCCTAGCTGTCTCTTTAGCGATTTTATCTTACTACTAATACTTGAGGTTTTATCTCGCCTAGCGTCTATCTTAATCGTCGTTACTACCCTCATCGCTCCAGCATCAAAGACAGCTTCGTGCATTTTTCTGACTAAAGCTAGTAGCTGCTCCAAATCACCCTCAATAATTGTTCCCATTGCCGTTAGCTCGTATTTTATGTCTTCCTCCTTCGGCAATACCTGTACCGCTTGAGCTATATATTGGCTAACTGAAGGGCTTCCCGTTCCTAAAGGAACAATGCTGACATCGACTAATGCCATTTTTAAACCTCCTTGGAGAGGGCTAATGCAGGTGCTCCATTAATTTTTCCAGTTTGCTATCCATAAGTTGCATCCCCTAACTCAATCACCAGTCCAGCACCACAATCTAAACACCGGTCTTGGAATAGGTGCTTCATCTCTGACTTATATTGGGTGCAGTGGCAAGGGCAAATCAGGGACAAAGGGCTTAACCTATCCAGGTCATAAAATCCGTGGAACCCACCAGCGATGCCGTAAATTTTACCAAATCTTGACGCAGCATCCAAAATGTTTCCCACCCCAGGATGGGAAAAGCCTGCTATTACCATAATACCTTTATCGGTATTAATCGCCAGAGATTGCTCTATGCCTTGAAGCTCGCCGGTACTAAATATGTTCTTGCGAATTTGGAAAGCCCCTTTAATTCTGGTTACCTTTCTGGCTGAAATCCCTCTCCCAAACGACTCTGGAACATAAAGCTCGGCATCTCTAGTAGCTTCCATAATATCTTGGAGACCACCGAAATGGTCCCAATGAGGATGTGAAATCACCACTATGTCGATGGCACCCGGGTCAAACTTTAGTTTTCTCATGTTATGTAGCAGTATAGAGCCATCGGCTCCGGCATCAAATAAGATTTGGGGCGCATCTTGAGCTTCTATGATGCATGAAAAACCCCAGTCTGCTTTTAACCCCGGCTGTTTGACTTCGTTATCATAGACGATAGTGATTTTCATCTTTGAATTCCTTGTAACGCATCACTAAGGATTAAACGGGTTATTTAGTCCACCAAACGTGCGCATGGCACTGAAACCAAAAGAAGGAGTTGAGTTTGGGTTTTAAGTGCTTCGAGTTCTTGCTCTTGGGTCATCTGTTTATTTTATCATTCCCTTTGCTTTAGATAATGCTAATAATGGGCATATGTTCATAATTACAATAACGATTATTTTATCAATTGTCAAGTTTTATGAAGCCAGTGGGGCGAATTGCAACCAGGTCTCCTCATTGCTATAATATTTTCAACAGATGGGGCTGTAGCTCAGCTGGGAGAGCGCCTCCTTTGCACGGAGGAGGTCAGGGGTTCGAGTCCCCTCAGCTCCACCAAAGGTAATGATATTACCTCAAAACTAGCTGCAGATTGTTCATCTCAGTTTCTAGCAATCACAACTTTAGTTTCATTACCTGGTAGTCAAATTACTTGTTATTATTCCCTAAATGGAAAGTTCTAGCTTAATCTTTGAGTAAGCTCATCTACAGTCAGGAATTTCCCATTAGTCTCTACTTGATGAACCAATTCAACTATCAAAGAATTAACCGGGGTTGGAATACCCTTTTTCTTTCCTAAGTTCATGATTTCCCCATTCAAATAATCAACTTCCGTGCTTTTTCCTCTCTTTATGCTCTGCAGGATAGAACCTAGAACAGGTAGCTCACCTGCAGACTCGATGTTTTAGCCATTGTTTCCATCAAGGAAAGCGGAAAGCCAGGGACGGGCGCTGTTTTGATTCCAGCTAGTTTGATGACCTCTAAACCTTCTTTCATTAGTTTGATGTTTAATTCTCTAATTTGGGGGGTAATGATTACCTTCTTGATATGATAAGCCTGCCTACCAAAGCTGGAAGTATGTAACAATATGCAAATTTGTTACATACAAGGGACAATACCTAGAACTGGCTGCAATCTCAACAGGCCTCTCTACTCTTATTGTCGCTTGCCTCCTTTCGTAGAAAGTACACAAAGACCAAAAAGCGCACCAGCCACCGGTATCATTCAGCGGTTTTCGATGCCCTTGTTACCTACCATATCTTCATGATACTTCTTTGATATTTAGAATAATTCATATATGAGACTATGATTTTACTCTTCTTCTTGCATCTCCTTTGGCATAACCCTCGCTTACCTCTGGCAGGAGTTATGCCAAAGGAGATGGTTAAATAAGACCCTTCGAGGCACCGCCATCTACCTGAATGGTGGTGCCTGTAATGTAGCTGGCACATTCGGATGCTAGAAAAACAACTAAGTTAGCAACCTCCTCCGGCTTACCATAGCGACCTAGAGGACACTGCGATACAATCTCGCTCAGAACGGAATCTTCACTTATATTTGAGGCTTTAGCTTGCTTTGATATCACTTCTTTTGCGCGGTCTGTGTAGATCCATCCAGGACAGATATTATTTATCAGGATGTCGTCTTTTGCGAGTTCGTTAGCCAGGGTCTTAGCTAGACCGAGAACACCAGCCCTTGCTGTATTAGAGAGGATTAACCCATTGATAGGCTGCTTTGCGGCTATGGAACCTAGATTGATAATTCTACCACCGCCCTGCTTTCGCATATACGGCACAACTTCTCTTATCAAGCGAATTGTGCTCATGAGATTAAGCGTTACAGCATCATACCAGTCGTCATCGCTAAAATCGAGAAATTTGCCAGGTGGTGGACCACCGGCATTAGTGACCAAAATATCGATGCGCTCATACCGCTTGAGCGACTGGCTAACGAATTTGCCTATATCCCCCGTCTTGGTGACGTCGGCAACGATACTTATGATTTCAGCCCCTGTGGCAATGCGTATCTCAGACTCGGCTTTGAGTAAAGTTGTTTTATGCCTAGCGCAAATGCTGAGTCTTGCTCCTTCCCGGGCAAGGCCCATGGCAATCGCCTTCCCGATTCCTTTGCTTGCTGCCGCAACCAGTGCGACTTTTCCCTCTAGTTTTAGTTCCATTTGTCCATCTCATGTCAACCAGTGTCTAATTAGCTAATGTCCCTAGCCAAGTATTGTTGCCATCTTTGATTAATCCAGTCTTGAATTCTCTGCTTGTCGGACCCTGTTAATTTAGCAAACCTAATTTGGTGGCTTATGTACTCATCTAACAGTTTGAGATTCCCATTTTTAGCTAGTTGCTTGCTACGACTTGTTAGACGAAGAACCCCATTTTCGATCTCATAGAGGACTACCATACCTGTTTCAACAGCCAATTTGCCAATCTTAACCGCTTTGCTTGTGGGGAAACTCCAGCCAGGTGGACAGGGGATATGAACGTGACCGTATTTCGTTCCTCTAATATTCCTGCATTTACTTACCTTTTGATAAAGATCGATAGGGAATGAGGACGAAGCAGTGAATATGTAGGGTAAATTATGGGCCTCCATAATCTTAGGCATATCTTTTGGAAAGTATCGCTTACCTTTTATAGGTGTTGTCGTAGTTATGGCCCCAAAAGGAGTTGAGCTAGAGTGCTGCGTTCCTGTGTTCATGTAGCCTTCGTTGTCATAGCAGATGTAGAGAAAATCAGTTTGCCTAGCAGCAGCACCGCTAAGCGATTGAATTCCGATATCACTAGTGCCACCGTCACCGGCAAACCCGACAACGGTCAAGTCGTCCCTGCCTAAAGAACGAAGTCCGGCTACTAATCCACTTGCGCCCGCGGCTACACTGGCGAACGGAGTATTGATAGACGGGACGTTTACTGAAGCGAGTGGATACATACCTTGCAGAACCGTAAGGCAACTAGCGGTTACAGTGATAACAGCTCTACCTTCTAATGCTTTAAGAATATAACGATAAGCTAGAGACAGGCCACATCCGGCACAGCTCCGATTGCCAGGGAGAAGGTACTCCTTTTCTGGTAAACTTAGTGCGTTTTCTTTCATAGGTAGCTTATCCATTGGGGTCCATCTTCCTGTGTTCTCTTGTATCTCTTAACTGAAGCTGCTTTCTTAATGACACCCTGCAATTCCCGAGCTTTTACATCTCGACCACCAAGCCCGACTATACAACCGAACACTCTGGCTTTGGCATCGCTGTCATATAAAGATGCTTTAAGTTCAGAGCATACTGCACCTTCATATCCATAGCTAATATTTTTTTCAAATACAACTGCTAAATTGACTTTTTTCAAGAGCTTGATAACTTCTTTTCGTGGGAAAGGCCTGAATACCCTGACGCTTAGCATTCCTACTTTATATCCTTGAGCTCGTAAGTTATCAACAGCTACGGTGGCTTCCATGCTCAAGCTCCCCATAGTAACCAATGCTATCTCAGCATCGTCTAAACAGTATTCCCAGACCATACCACCATAGCTCCGTCCAAAGACCTGAGCGAATTCTTTATCTACGTCTTCTATTTTTTGCTTCGCGTTTTCCAACGCTTCGTGAAGGAGTTGCCTGAGTTCCATGTATCCACGGTGGGGTATATCAGGAATTTCAAACCTAGGATCCGGTAGTGTGACCGAGTTGTAGATTCGAGGAGTAGCCGGGTCTATAATAGTATGTGGTTTGTAATGTGGCAAAAAGCCATCAACATCTGCTTGTCTTGGGATTTCTACCGGCATATTAGTGTGTGACAGAACAAAACCATCAAAACAGACCATTACCGGAACATACATAGATTCCGCAACCTTATAAGCTTGTATGATCGTGTCTAAAATTTCTTGGTTGTTTCGAGTATATATTTGAACCCAGCCAGTATCACGCTGGGAAACAGAGTCCTGCTCATCACTCGGGATACACCACGGAGCCCCAATAGCCCGATTGACGCAAGCCATTACTACGGGTAGCCGGGCTCCTGATGTCCAGTGAAGTAGTTCATGCATATACGCTAAGCCATGCGAGCCTGTGGCTGTGAACGTGCGTGCTCCAACTAATGATGCCGCGTTAAGCACAGTTAGAGCACTATGTTCACTTTCGACAGCTATATATTCAGTTGTCATCTCCCCGGACTCTACAAATCTAGATAGTGCCTCACTTAGGGGGGACTGGGGTGTTACAGGATAGGCCGATATGACTTGCACCCGGCAGAGCTTTACTGCTAACGCAGCAGCTTGATTGCCGTTGATTATTTGAATGTCTTTGTTACTTTTTATCTTCTGCATCATCTTTGACTGTATTGGGATTATTATTTTGGGGGGCTCTTTCGTTGCAAATTTACTTCTTCAACCATAACTATTGCTTTTGTGGGGCACTCCTCTGCGCATATGCCACACCCCTTACAATATTCCAAGTCTATTTGAATTGGCGTAGTTTTGCTTATTACTGCCTCTGGACAGTACAGCCAGCAAATAAAACAGGTGTGTCGTCCAGTCTTCGTATGTGTGCAACGGCTGTTATCGACTACGGGTCTAGCGGTACGCCAGTGACCAGTCCGTCCTGCTTCACCTACCGTTGGTATAGATTCACTGCACAAATCACATATATGATTACGATCCATTCCTCTCACGCTTACCTATATGTCTTGCGTTTAAAATTGTCTCGTCGTATGTTTTAATTGCCGCTTTGATGTTGACATCCAAAGAAGGGTCGGCAAACCTCTTTCGTAGTGCCTTCTGGATGCTTGTCATGGTTATTAGTTCGGTAGCTTTCGCAAAGCTACCTAGAATGGCGGTATTTACAACTATTAATCCCGCTGACATTACCCCCAACTCACGGCAGATACTTGTACAGTTAGCTGTGGCCACATTGAAGTTACCATTGATTGTTAACTCTTCTGGCTTTAAGGGAGAATTTACAATAAACCATCCGTTGGCTTTAAGACCTTCGGTAACCTTCGGGTATTTCAGCAGAGTTTCATCCAAAACGACTATTGCATCAGGCGTCTCTATCTGAGAATAGACTCGTATTGGCTGATTGGAAAACCTCGTTGACGCGCTAACAGGTGCTCCGCGTCTTTCGGCACCAAAGGCGGGCATGGATATTACTCCTTGGTAACCCTGGAAGAAAGCAGCTTCAGCTAAAATACTAGCCGCTGTAACAGTTCCCTGTCCGCCTCGACCATGCCATCTTACTTCAATGATATTGAGTTGTTTTATCATGCTTTAACTCCAAGAATTTCAGGCCGCATGCGCAAGTTAGTACATGGGCTTATATTATATACCGGTGAACTGAAACGAGTTTAAAATGGTTTTTTTAATATAGATTGTTCGTTAGAATTATTAATGAATTATAGCATAATTCATTAGAGATGTCTTACAAGAGGAAGGATCCGCAAGATTTCTTTTGAGAAACCTGACCTGCCCCACAAAAACTAGTCCGGGTAAAATGTTAGACTTGGGCTTGATTAGAAAGGGGGCTTATCTATGGGTAGAAGGATGTATACTCCTGAGCAGATCATCAAGGTGATTTGGTCACAACATCCGCATCTTCTACAGGTATACTACCGGTTATTTCCACGCTTGAGCCATCTTCATAGTTTTGTCACTTTGCCTTCCCTTCTTCCATATGCAGTTTCTAAAGCGTTGGGCCTTATGTTTTTCGGCAAGACCGAGTTTATTATACACCCGTCTAAGGCAAGGAGCATGTACTCGTCGTATATCCCACCCCATTTTCGTTCTTGTATGCTATCGGTCCCAGAACAAGCACCTATTCGTATGACCTTTTTAGCCGCATTCACCTTTTCCATAAAACCGGGGAATTGGTGGTCTTCCCTACAAGCACATTCTCCCACTAGATAGACCTCATCAAAGTCTGAAAGCGCTTCGGCCACAAGTGCTCTTGTGCCTGAGACGATAGCATATTTCCTATTAGGATCGACAATTGGCGGTACGGCTGCCATAGCAGATATGCAACCAAAGCAAGCCCCACCAAAATACTCCTTTACGTTAGTGTATTTCTGCACATAGCGCATGATTGCTCTGTCAAACGGATAATAAACGTCTTGAATTCTTGCCCCAAGAATGTCAATCTCAGATAAATCGCCAGTACCAAGACCGTCCTTCATGGCTATTTGAACGCTGGGGCTTTCCAACGGATGATAACCTACGATTAAGTTACAAACTGCTTCGGCAGCAACCATATCTGGCGAGGCCACGATTATACCGGGTCTGGCAATAGGGCCATAGTGTACTGAACCCTCCTGTCCAAGCACACCATCGACCAATGTTAGACGATGAAGATGATTTATCGCTTTCGCAATGTCGCAGCAACCAGCCGCCATATCAGCAGGCGATCTATGTATAAACGACCGGTCTTCTTGTGGGATAAGGCCCAATTTACTTTTTATGCTTAGTGTTAAAGCTCCCGGCCCAAGGACCTGATGGTTCTTTAGCTTTGGGAGGTCTACAAATACATCTGCTTCCATCAGCACTTTCGGAAGCTTGACCTTTGCAAAGCTTCTCGGATTAGGAACGAGCACCTCGATATACTCCCCCTGTTTCCAGTCCCACAGTTCGTCTGCTCCAGCTTGTAGTGCTGCGTTCTTTATACCAGTGACCTCATACACCTCATCAGTGCGCGCATTGAAAGCTGGCCGTTCCACTATTTTGACAGTGGTTCCAGCTTCTTTGAATATCTTCACGACTTCAGCCACGACCGCTGGATGGGTGGTCTCCGCCATCTCCCAAGGCTGAGCAAAAACAGCATTTGGCTTAATGACTACAACATCACCACTCCTGCAGAATCTCTGAATGCCGCCAAGTAGATAAATGGCTTCCCTCACGGCATTGCCAGCCTGACCATAGTTTGGGGACTTTATTATTGAGACTTCGCTCTTTCTCTTCTGGGAGGGTCTATCTATGAATGGTACATGTAGATTACCGGAATTGGTTGAAGCAATTAGCTCCATGCCCCTATTCTTTTTGTGCTGAAACTCACACAGAGCCATGCATTATTTCCTCCTTCTTGATTTGTTAGATTACCTACTCAAAAGCTCACCACCAAGTTAACCAATGGCTTATTCCTAGTTTTCGCAGTTAAAGTGGATAAGATTATCGTCACCAATACCATTACTACATTACTATCGCTAATTTTAGCCTCCGTAGTGTCAATTATACATTCCTTACAATATTCATCAAGCCCCTAGGCTTGTCCACTACCTCAGTGATACCTCGCTTCCTTTCCATGGTTTTTATTATAACTTTGGATTGAACGAAAAGCTATTTTATTATTCTATTTGACGGTGATTTAATTAGAGCGATAGCTTGAAGGTCTTATAAAAAGTTCTACCTATTTATACCTCAGCTCCATTAAAGAGGATTATTCCGCACCGAGATGTTGAGGCATTCTTCGAACTATCGGTTCACTGAGACGCCAAGCTTGTTAATTTTCAATGCCCTGGATGGTAAGTAACGGACTTAGACTTTGGTCAAGAAGACTCGGAGTATTGAACCAGTCAGACCATCAACTGATAAGCTTGGTCAGTGACAAGACTGACATGGTGACGAGTTCTTAATTATAGGAGTCTCAACAAACTGACGTTTTGTATTCCCTATAATGAATTATTACTACCTGCAACATCTAACTCCAGCCTACAAAATAAACCTACTACAAAACCTAAAACATATAATCACAAATTCCCCATTCCCTTGTCCCAAATCCATTGATCTATACTCGAAACACCTTCGCAGGTGTGCCAGACCATGAGCGTCTCTGGAACATGGTCATCTTATAAGGCACCAGGCCCTCTTGAACCATCCTATCCTGCAATTTTAGAATGTCATGGAAGTCTATCTCACAATAATACCTGTACCAGTCCTGTATCATGCACACCAACTGAAATAGGTAATCTTCATTGCCAAAATCCTTGTATTTCTCCTTGAGATCAGGATGCTCTCGCAGCATTCTGTTTGCCTTAGAACCAGGAAAAGGTATCAAGCTTCCCCACTCAAACCTGTCAAAGTTATCAAATTCTGTAAGTTTCTTTAGAAATTCAACTGTCCTTTCCAAGCTTTCTTTGCTCTCACCCTGTACTCCAACTACAACACCAGCTATCACACCAATCCTGTATTTCTGCAACAACTCCATAGCTCTCATATTATCCTCGAGCGTTGACCTCTTATTCATGCTTTCCAACATTTTAGGATCGC
>SMTZ1_10020573_pt1 | contig 12498 bp, 10 predicted proteins | sample DeeMarSWOR136_30_FD_25667 | JGI IMG/M metagenome (IMG submission 25667) | reverse complement strand
GAAACCGTCGTTAGCAGCATCTAAATCATAGCCAGTTGTGTGACAGGAAATACACGTAGGTCCAGAACGGGCTGGTGGAACACCATTTAGCGCATTTTTCAAAAAGTTAGCATGCCCAGTTGAAGCGAAATTATCCGTTTGCTCACTATGACATCCGATACAGGCGCCTTCTACAATTCCTTTGTATTTTGTTGCATTAATGGTAATAGAAGCTGTTTGTCCTCCATCGGCAAACTCAACGACATACGTTCCCTCTATGTCTGGTGTGAAGATAACAAAATGTGTTGACGTATCTTTTGGCACTGGGGTTCCAAGAACGGCTGCTGAACCTGCTGGCTGTTGGGCTACCGTCCAGGTTGGACTGACTAAAGCAGCGCCCATCATGGTACCTTTAAGATACATCTGGGTTTCCACTCCCACATTTAACAGTCCACTAAAGGGGCGATCGAAAATACCGAGATAGTTCGGGTCTCCAACCGTGTCAGCTTTTACCTGTGCTGGTGATATACTGTAAGGCTCCAGCATCAGTGTCTGAGCCATTACCATGGGTACCATGCAACAAAGTACCACTAACATAATGGTAAGTTTTTTGAACATAGCAACTCCTTATAAGTTGATTAATTGATTAATTAGGTTAATTATTATTTTCATGTCAAATGGTTTTTCAAAATAGCCAATGATATTCAACTGATCTGACGAACTAATTTTTGTTGGAATCGGGTAAGAAGACATGATAATAACATTTTGCCCTGGTTTTATTCTTCCAATTTCCAACAACCAATCATCAGATTTGGAATCTGGCAACCACAAATCAGAGACAACCAAATCGAACGATTTTTGGGACAGCATCTTGAGCGCTTCCTTCACGCAGGTGACATAATTCACGCTTAGATCTTTAATCTGCTTTAAATACTGGCAAAGATTTTCAGCAAGGAATTCTTCGTTATCTATCACCAGAACGTTCATAGTAGTCCTTTTCCTTCCAAATATTAATTGAATTTCAAATTTTGTACCACTATTTGCAAGCTGGTTAACAACCTTAAAAATCAGTAGGTTAAAAGAATGAAATTTCGGGGATAAAAAAATTTTGGGATAAAAGTAGCCAATGTTTTCTGATGATTTAAAGAAATGAAGTTGACAATTGTTGGATAAGTAGTTATAATTTTAATTGATTAAGCTTGTGGTTAATTTTCTCCAATCATAATACCAAATTGGCTAAATTTGTTTATTAAACCGTAAGCTTGCTTCAGATTAGCTCCCATTTTGTCAGTTCCAAATTAAAAAAAATTGCTTGCTTGTTGATTATAAATTTATTATACTTATATCATACGGAAAATAATAATATTGTCGAAATGGTTTTCGGATAGCGATGCTTCGGCATTTGCGATTACCAAAGCATCTTTTATATTCAAAATCCGAAAGCCACTTTATATTAGCTTTATTAAAGAATATAATCGTCTCATCTTATTGGAATTGGGATGACGAAATTATGCAAGCAATACACAAAGAAATTGAAAAAGATCTTACTATTCCATTCGAACTCCTCAAAGAAGCCGATTTAGGAGAGGACATTTCAATCGTGGTAAAGCCAAATTTAATTTTGATCAAACCGAAATCAGTAACTGAGAAGTATAGAGGAATTGTAAAAGACGCTTCATTGTCAATGCAGGAACTCGAAGAGTTTAATTTTTACAAATAAATTTTTCATCAGGAGAACTAAAAAATGTATAAGACAATTAAAGGAATTTATAGAAAAGGACAGATTGTTCCCTTAGAGAAAGTAGTTTTAGAAAAAGATGAAGTTGATATCATCATCACCTTCTTAGATGATGAAAGAATTGCTGATGAAAATCAATCATCTGCTCACGAGCTTCTTTATACCATAGGTGATAGAGCAGTAGAAGGAAAACTAACTGATGCGTCAGTGCGACATGATTACTATCTCTATTCACAAGGCAAGGAAAAATGAAAAAAATGTTTGTTGATACAGAAGCATGGGTTGCCTTAAATAACAAGAAGGATTCATATCACCAGGTTGCTATTCGTGCTAATAAAGAATTTTTAGATAACGGATATTTTTATGTTACAAGTAATTTTGTTTTAAATGAGACATTCACCCTACTTCGTTACGATGCAGGGCATAAAAAAGCAGTAGATTTCGGACATGAAATTAAATATTTCATAACAATAAGAAAAATTCAGGTATTATATATTAACCAGTCACTCATGTACAACGCTTTTGATTTATTTGAAAAATACTCAGATAAGAATTTTTCTTTCACCGATTGTACAAGTTTCATATTAATGGAATCATTTGGTATAAATAAAGCTTTTTCTTTTGATAAACATTTTGAACAGTATAAGTTCATCAGGTTACCCATTATATGAGTCGTAGTGTTGTGATCTTAACTTGTCAGTGTGATTCAGTTATACATGCCTTATAACCAGAAAAACTCAAAAAGTTAAAAAGAGTCTATAATCAGCTCACCATATTCAACTATATTTCGCTAATTGCCAAATTCTAATTTATTCATGAACCCCATGCTTCTTCAACAAATACCGAACAATATGCCTCGGCTCTCCCAATTTTTTTGCTGCCTGCAATTGATTACCATCGCTCATCTGCAATGCTTGCATCAACAGCGATTTTTCAATCTCATCTAAATATTGCTTCAAGGAGCTGCTTTTTAAATCATTAATGGTCGGCTGGGATGGTTTATTCTCTACCTGTTCCTGCATCATTTCGCAAACCATGTGCTTCAGTTCAATAGTCTTATTGTCGCATAAAATAACCGCCCTTTCAATTGTATTATGCAATTCTCTTAAATTTCCAGGCCAATCATATTTTAAAATCATCTCCTGTGCATCGGGGGAAAAGGTCTGAGCGGGACGGCGTAATTTATGGGCAATTTTTTCTAAGAAAAACTGGGCAATCAATAATATCTCCTCTTTTCGAGCTGACAAATTAGGAAGGGTGATATGAAACATGTTTAACCTGAAAAATAAGTCCTCACGAAACTGTTGCTCTTCTACTAATTTTCGAATGTTACGATTCGTGGCAGCGATGATCCGCAAATTAACTTTTATATCACGAATACCGCCCAATCGTTTAAAAACTTTCGTTTCAATCACCCGCAATAGTTTAGCTTGCAAGGAAGGAGACATTTCAGAAATTTCATCCAGAAATAGCGTCCCTCCTTTTGCCAGCTCGATCAAACCGATCTTTCGTTTCTTCGCATCTGTGAAAGCGCCTGGTTCATAGCCGAACAGTTCACTTTCCAGTAGATTTTCTGGAAGCGAGGCGCAATTGATCTCTACAAATGGCGCATCAGCCTGTGGAGAGTGTTGATGGATAAAACGAGCCAGCATCTCCTTGCCCGTGCCGCTAGCACCTTCAATCAAAATAGTGCTTTCTTCCACCTGCGCGATTTTCAGGGCCAATTTTTGAATGTTTTCCATTTCAGGCTGGCTGCTAATAAAAAATTCATCTTGATAGGATTGATTGAGACGCTGCTTATAATAATTTAATTGATTGTTCAATTGAAACCGCTGCATTTGCTTTTCAACGTTCATCAAAATCTCGTCAAGTTCAAACGGCTTAATAATGTAATCATCAACGCCCAGTTTGAGCGCCTCGATTGCCGATTTCACTGAGCCGTGCGCTGTGATAACAATAGTTGGGATTCCCAGTCCCTTTTCTTTAATGAATCGATACAAATCTAATCCATTGCCATCGGGCAGGTTCAAATCCAGTAGCATTAAATCAGGAAATTTCGATTGGAGGACCTTTTTAGCGTCAGCCAACATGCCGACTGTCTCAACGCTATAGTTTTTATCTTCCAGGGCACTTTTCAAAAAAAAGGCTAAACTTTCTTCATCATCAACGATTAAAATGTGGGGATTCATTTTTAAAATTTTTCCTTAATATTTTTGCTCTTTGGGCAATAAAATGACTGTTAAAGTACCACTTACTCAATCCCCAACTCACCTGGCAAATAAATCATTACAGTAGTTCCTTTTTCCAATTCGCTTTCTATTTTCAATTCACCATTGTGAAGCTCAATTATTTTTTTGCTAATCGCCAGCCCTAAACCACTACCATGAGTTCGGGTACTATAAAATGGCTGATAGATTTTTTCCAATGATTCAGGCGGAATACCGACTCCCTGGTCTCGAATGATAATTTTGATTCCACTATTATATTTCGAGACATCAAGATTAATACCGTTCCCAGCTTTACTTGCCTGAACTGCATTTAAACAAATATTCCACAAAACCTGTTCCAATTTATGTTCATCGACATGCAATTCAGACAGATTTTCTTCAATTTTAACATCAAGCTTGATTTTTTCTTTACTCGCCGTTGTTTGAAATAGCCCCTGGAATCGTTTAATAACCTGTTCAATTTTTACTTTTTTGAGTTCTAAGTAGTCTTCCCTGGCGTACGTTAACAATCCTTTCAGTATTTTATCCACACGTTGAATTTCCCCTCGAAGTCGTTCGTAATAGGTTTTTAATTTGTTATCTTCAGCAACCTTGCTTTCTAACAATTGAATCCCTGTCTGGATGCTGGCTAACGGATTTTTGATTTCGTGGGCAATACGAGCCGACATTTCACCAATAATTGCCAGATGTTTCCGCTGTTCACGTTCCCGTTCTAATTTCCTGACCTTCGTAATATCGTGCACAATACCCTGGTAGACAACTTTTTTTCCCAGGAAAAACCGTCCCAGCGAGATTTCCACATCCAACGGATTGCCTTCCTTATTTTGCATCCGCAAAGTAATTGATGTTATCGGCTCTCTATTTCTCACAAATTTTTCGACTGCTTTTTCGAATTTTTCTTTGGATGTAGGATCAACCAGTTCCATAAAGAAAAATCCCGAAGCGCAAACCTCACTCTGTTTGTAGCCGAATAATTTCTCAAAACTATTGTTCACCATTAGAATTTTCTTTCTGGTGCACAAAAAAATCGGGTCGGGCGACTGCTCCACCAGAATCCGATAGCGGGATTCAGCAGCATTCTTCTCACTGATGAGCGCTGCCTGGATTTTTAAATTTTCCAGCTCATTTTTGGTCGTGATGTGTTCAGTATTGATTCGGTTCACTAGAAACGCACCAATAACAATAGTACCGATAATCACCAGGATCATAATTAAAAAATTTCTGAATTCATTTCTTAGAGATTTGGTTATTGTTTCAAACGGCGTGCTAATGGCAACGATCCACCTGGTATTTTGTAATTCGACCTGTGCATAGCCGACTAATTGCTTTTGTGTTTTTAAATTTTCTTTGATTCCAACACCGCTTTGTCTGGAAAACATCCCTTTTTCCATATCAAAATCGACGTGACAATCGAAACATTCATTGTTGGCATTAAATAAATTCTGAATCAGCATTTCCTTGTGATGAGGGTGATAGATCAAATAGCCAGGCTCATTAATCACCCAGGCATGATCCTCACCAACGACCATGATTGGTTGAAGTGCATCATATAGTGCTTTCCTGACATCTAATGCCCCAATTATTGCCCCGATAAATTGATTATTGTCAGAATAAACTGGTGTGATGAGACATGCAGTAACTTTACCGTCAACTATAACATTTTTTTCAAAGACAAGTGTTTTTTTCTGGCTAACCGCCTGATCACAAATTAGCTGGAATTTTTGCTGGATTTCCTCAGCTTGTTCTGCTGGACATGGGTATCCTTCAGGATAACCAAACAGGGACATCCCAACAGTATCAACATAAAAAATATGCTGAAATCCAGCTACCACGTCATAGACTCGTTTTAATTCATTGCTGTATAATTGTTGATTCGAGCGAACTGAAGCAGGCATCTTTGCCAGGAGCTCCAGTGTTTTTATTCTTTCTTTGATGTAAGATTCCAGGCTGACAGCCGCCTGTAACGCCAGGGTGGTTTGTTTATCACTATAAAGCTCAATCACATTGTCTTTGGTCTGGAAATATTGAATGTGGGCAATAAAGCCGAGAAAAAAAATGATGATTCCAGCGATACTAAATATGAGAATTTTGTTTTTCATAGTACAATCTGTTAGGTTTTCAAAAAATAATATACAAATTTAAGGGAGGAATCTGTTAGTCCAACATGCTAATAGAAATTAATATTTTTGTTCAAAGTACAGATTTCTCCTCACTTCGTTCGTCGAAATGACAGGTTAATTTTATCAATTTTTATAATCTGACTAAGTAGTATTATGATTGTAATTGAAAAAGCTTCATTTTACAAAGAAAACGGAAATTAAAATACTTGTTTTCATTTTTAGTCCCTTTGAAAACATTTTACTTGATATTTAATCTTATAATGATTATATTTATTCATTAACATTCTTGTCCAAGAGATAATTTAATCGCGACTCACTATGAAAAAAGAATTTATCTTCTTTTTTTTCTTAGCGTTACTCTTACCTACTTTATCTTTTTCTGTTGATGATGAAACTTGCTTAGATTGCCATTCCGATCCAACCTTGACAATGGAAAGAGATGGAAAAGTCATTTCACTTTTTGTTAAGCAAGCAGCATACTTTAAATCTGTTCATGGTGAGATTGGCTGTGTATCTTGCCATGAAGACGCAGATGTAGAAGATTTTCCTCATGATTCTCCACTACAAAAGGTCCAATGTCAAAACTGCCATGATGAAGAAGCTGAATTTTATGATACAAGTCTTCATGGGCAGGCATTTCAGCGTAATGATCCCTATGCGCCAACTTGTGTCACCTGTCATGGATCGCATAATATTTTACCACCGACAGATGAAAATTCATCGACTTATGTCATGAAAATTCCGATTATGTGCGGTCGCTGCCACAAAGAAGGCACCAAAATGGTGCAGGTTCATGACATTCCAGAAACAGACATCATCCAAAATTATTCTATGTCTATACATGGTGAAGGATTATTTAAGCGAGGCTTGACAGTTACAGCAGTTTGTACCAATTGTCACACACCCCATAACATACTACCCCACACCGATCCTCGATCATCGATCAATCGTAATAACATTGCTGCTACCTGTATGCAATGCCATGCACAGATAGAAGAAGTTCATACAAAAGTTATCCGTGGTGAATTATGGGAAAAAAAGCCGCAGGTGATTCCAGCCTGTATTGATTGCCACTCCCCCCATAAAATCAGGCGTGTTTTCTACATTGATACTATGACTGATGAATATTGTATGAAATGTCATTCCAGGCACAATATTATTCGACAAACGGCTGATGGTATCGATTCACTTTTCGTTGATATAAAGGAGTTAAGAAATTCTGCTCATGCCAATAATATTGAGTGTATTAAGTGTCACGTAAATGTTAGTAATTTAAAGGACCCTGTTTGTAAAAATTCCGGTCCAGTAGATTGCTCAATTTGTCATGCAGAACGAGTGCTTAATTACCAGAATAGCATTCATGGTATGCTGTTAGCCCAGGGTGATCCGAATGCACCAGATTGTCACGAGTGCCATGATGCTCACTCAATAAAAAGAAGCAATGATTTAAATTCAATGACTTTTGCGAAAAATATTCCACAGCTATGCGGGCGATGTCATCGCGAGGGCGAGAAGGCTGCTGTCCGTTACAAGGGGGACGAAAAGGAAATTGTTACGCATTACTCAATGAGCATTCACGGTAAAGGACTATTGGAAAGCGGGTTACTTGTTACAGCAGTCTGTACGAATTGTCATACCGCACATCAAACGCTTCCTTCTTCAGATCCTCAATCCATGGTTCATCCTCAAAATATCGGTAAAACTTGTGCACAATGTCATCTCGGTATTTACGAAGATTTTAAATCATCTATTCATAGTCCGTTAATCTCTAAAACTGATAAAAAACTTCCAACCTGCCACGATTGTCATAATGCGCACCGCGTTGAGCGAATCGACGATAATTCTTTCCGCCAACAAATTTTAGCGGAGTGCGGTACCTGTCATAAAGAAGAGACGGAACGATATTTTGATACCTATCATGGTAAAGTATCGTTATTGGGTTCAGGAAAAACAGCAAAATGCTCAGATTGTCATGGCGCGCACAATGTACTTCCACCCGAATATCCAAAATCAATGTTAAGCCGCCAAAATGTCGTTGAAACCTGTAAAAAATGTCATTCCAATTCAAATCGAAAATTTACAGGATATTTAACCCATGCCACACATCACAATCGCATAAAATATCCGTTTCTCTTTTATACCTTCTGGGCAATGACTGCGTTATTAATAGGTACATTTGCTTTTTTCGGTATTCATACGCTGATATGGTTGCCTCGATCTTTTCGTCAGCGACTTAAACTGCATAAGAAATTTAAAAGTAAATCCAAGAGCTATTATGTCCGCTTTGAACGAGTGTGGCGTATACTCCATGTCATTGTTATTGTCAGCTTTTTCGGATTGGCAGTCACGGGAATGCTTCTAAAATTTGCGGGCACGAAATGGGCTGTTTTCTTTGCCAATTTGTTGGGCGGTTTTGAAAATGCAGGACTTATTCACCGATTTTGTGCGTTATTGACCTTTTTCTATTTTGCCGTTCATTTCCTCTATGTTTACAAAAACTGGAGAAAATCTAAAAAATCGTTAGTAAAATTCATTTTTGATAAAGAACACGGAATGATGCCCAATTGGAATGACGTCAAAGAGTTCTTTCAAACCATTCGCTGGTTTTTTGGCGGGAAAAAGCAGCCTGAATATGGCAGATGGACTTACTGGGAAAAATTCGACTATTTAGCCGTATTCTGGGGCGTGGCAATGATCGGTTTTACCGGGCTGATCCTCTGGTTCCCCGAATTTTTTACCAAATTTTTACCTGGATATTTTCTAAATATCGCGACTATTATTCACAGCGACGAAGCACTGCTTGCAACTGGTTTCATTTTCGCATTCCACTTTTTCAATACCCATTTCCGACCCGAAAAATTTCCCATGGACACGGTTATATTTACTGGTAGGGTTCCACTCGAAGAATTCAAGTACGATCGACCACGGGAATATGAGTTAGTAAAAAAAGAAGGCACTCTACGCAAAAATTTAAAAAAACAACCCGCTCGCTGGCTTACAACCTGGTCTTATATCTTTGGTATCAGTTGCCTTATTTTTGGCTACGTGCTTATTGGCATGATTATTTTTGCGATGATTTTTCAGTATAAATAAAGTAATAATCCACTAAAAAAACGGAGAAATAAATCAGACAGTTTCTCTCTCCTGACTCGCCACACTCTAAGTGAAAAAAAATCCACTAAAATTAAAACACAAGATTTCCAACTTATTGCTGAGCAAATCCCAAGTGAAGATGTTTAGATAATGGAACAAAATGCAGTTTTAATATTTAAAATATCTTCAGAATATTAAATCATGATTTGGAGGCTCTGTTTATAAAAATCAAACTGGAATGAAAATTAAGGTATAACTACATGATAAATTTAAAAATCGCCCATCATAAAATCCTACTATGGATTATTGCTTTTTTCATTACAGTCAGTTCAGCAATATATCAAAGAGTGACAGGACCGACGCATCCTAAACGAGGAAAACTTACTTTCCAGGGAAGTAACATTTCCTATAAATTATCAACCAGTGAAATTATAAACAAAGATATACCCATTAAATTAACAATTCCTGATACAACGATAAACGGTTACCTGAAATTTGTTCGCTATAAATCGGAAGATGAATGGACAGAGGTGCCGTTTCAAAGACAAGCCGACAAATTATTTGTCAATATTCCCCATCAGCACCAGGAACCTGCCGGCAAAAAAATGTACTACATCTATTTAACCAAAGATGATCAGACCTTATCTCTGACTGGCAAGGAACCGGTGATTCTCAGGTACAAAGGAGAAGTACCAGCAGCAATTCTACTTCCCCACATATTCCTTATGTTTTTTGCCATGTTGCTTGCCAACCGAACTGGGCTGGAAGCGCTAAGATCAAAAGGGAAAGCCTACAAACATATAATTACCACGTCCCGGATATCTAAGGTTTTGTCGCTGGAAGCACTAAGATCAAAAGGGAAAGCTTACAAACTCATGCTCTGGACAATTGGTTTCTTTTTTGTCGGGGGATTCATTCTGGGACCTATTATGCAAAAATATGCCTTTGGAGCTTTATGGACAGGTTTTCCATTTGGAATAGATCTTACGGACAACAAAACATTAATCGCCATGCTCGGCTGGCTCTGGGCATGGTATAAAAACCGCGGCGGAAGAGATGGTAGAGGTTGGATCATTTTTGCTGCTGTGTTGATGCTTGCTATATATTTAATTCCACACAGTGTGTTAGGCTCGGAAATCGATTATACAAAACTGCCCGAATCACCGTAAAAAATGATAAAAAAATGAATAATTCAGCAATGCATGAATTCATCGTTTTTGAAAACGTATCTAAACGATACGGGAATTTGTCTGCTCTCGACCATGTATCATTTAACATAAGTGAGGGTGAAATATTTGGGTATATCGGTCCCAATGGTGCCGGTAAAACAACAACAATCAAAATAATAGTTGGATTAATTAAAGAATTCTCCGGAAAATGCACCATAGCCGATTATTCCATGCCAGACAATTTCATCAACATCCAGAGGTTGGTCGGCTATCTTCCTCAAGATGTGGCTTTCCAGGAATGGCGCACGGTTGATCATGCGCTTAAAACACTTGGTAAACTGTCCGGTTTAAAAAACGCTGAGCTTGAACAACGAATAAAAGCTGTAGTTAACCTTCTCGAATTAACTGATGTAACAAATAAAAAAATTCAAAAATTATCAGGGGGTATGATTCAAAAAGTCGGACTGGCTCAAGCACTGTTACACAAACCAAAGTTATTAATTTTAGATGAACCATTATCAGGATTGGATCCTACAAGTCGATATATGATCAAACAGACTTTAACCGAATTGAGCAGAAATGGAACGACTATCTTCTTTTCATCTCATATTTTAAGTGATGTCCAGGATATTGCAACGACAATAGGTATTTTAAATAAAGGTCGCCTGTTAAAAATTGGAAATTTAAATGAATTAAAATCTGAGTTTTTTACAACACGAGAACTTGAAATTTCATTATCCTATCTCGCAGAAGGATGGAGAAATTTGAATGCACTTCCTGGTGTAACTGGAGTTGAGCAAACCGAACCAGACAGGTTGATTGTTTCAATTGATAAAAATGTAGATATGGACGAAATTAGTCATTATATTATAAAACAGTCATTAGAACTCGATTGCCGAATTAGGAGTTTTAAACCAGTTATCCCTGATCTGGATGATGTATATTTAAAGTATATTAGCGAGGATAATAAATCTTGAGCTTTCAAATATTATTTAACGACGAACTGAAGGGTTTCTACAAATCAAATGTTATGATCATCCTCTGGATTGGATTACCTGTTATCTCTGTCCTGCTTTACCTCTGGTCGCCCGATACTTCAGGGGAAATGCCTTTCAGTGTTCTTTTTGCAACTATGATGTCAAGTTTAGGCGGAAGCCTGGCTGCGATTATGATAACTGTCCATTTAATCCATGAGAGAAGCCGTCACGTATATGAGTTATTTTTAGTCAGACCCGTAAAAAGGAAAGATCTGCTGATATCAAAATTTCTTGCTGTATTTATTTGTGTTGCCATTGCATGTGTGCTATCGTTACTGTTGGGATTGATTATTGATTACTTTCAGCGGGGTAGTATTCCTGATGAAATTGCCAAAACTACATTTGAATCATTCTGTTTGAGCCTTGCGACCATAGCAAGTTGGTGTGCCGCAGGAGTTTTGATCGGAGTCTTTGCCCCAACCGTTCTAGTGGGAATTATTTTAATTATCTTTGTTGTGAACAATGTCACTTCACTTGCCTTATTGTTACCGATAATGATGAAATCAACATATTCTATTCTCTATTCCGTTATTCTAAGTGCGATTCTCACTTTTATTTTTTTAACAATCGCAATGTTAATTTTTAATAAAAAACAATTTTGATTGAAGAAAATTTATATCGGCTCAGAATAAACCAACTAAAATATCTTTTCGAGAAACATTCCTCCCCTGGTTATCGCCAACAGGAGCAATTTTGACATTTACCATCTTCTTTCTGCCCTGGTTGGAAGTCCGTTGCAGTGGCAAAAAGAAGTTTGGGTTTTGCCTTAGCTTTACTGGATTGAATCAACCAGGCTTTAACTTTTCGTGTTTTCCATCAGGATTCTGTGGCAATAGCAAGTTTATCATTGCCCCAGAAGATGCCATTATACCTGAGTCCTAGCGAGATCAGTGGTATCAGCTTTCCTTTAAATGGGGCAGCCAGCATGAAAACTTTATCTTGGATATCAACTTTTTTCCGGGGATCGCCGTCATCCTGCGCTTCGACCCAGTATAGCGTTGCCGGCTTTTCAGCTCACCAATTGATTGATCGAGGTCCGATCGGCACTGCCCCGAATCCAATTGGAATATTCTCAGCTAACGGTAAATCCGCAACTTCATGAACAACATTGCCGTATAAATCCCAGATTTCAAT